>Ga0310344_10000291_pt1 | contig 40684 bp, 28 predicted proteins | sample HC15DNA20200_MG_FD_203801 | JGI IMG/M metagenome (GOLD analysis project Ga0310344, IMG submission 203801) | Marine microbial communities from station ALOHA, North Pacific Subtropical Gyre - HC15-DNA-20-200_MG | ecosystem: Environmental > Aquatic > Marine > Oceanic | place: Pacific Ocean: North...
TAGCCTTCTCAACGGCTCTGTCGAATGATGCCCACCCGTCAAGAGGAGTCCCAGTGCCCTCCTTGGCTACCACGTACCCCTCGTGGTCGATCACGTACACGATCGGCAGGTTCTGGGCCGCATAGTGTTCCACTAGGTCTCCCCTGTGCCCGTTCTCAAGGATGATAGAGTCAGTGGCACCATTCGCCACGGGCCAACGCATGTGCTTGTCCGAATCAGAGTCCCCGAACGTCTCGTTGATCCAGTCGAAGGACTCGTAGCCGTACCAAGATGCGATTGACAACGCCACTACCGGGTACTCGGACCCCGACGACTGCCATGAGTCCAGGTTATCCTCGATGTGCCCCTGTACGTAGTGGCAGTTGGCGCAGTCCACGGCCATGAAGTCGAGGACGATCACGTACCCTCTTAGGTCGGAAAGCCTCACCATCCCATCCTGGTTCGGTATGGAGTCGTCTATCCCGGTCCTGTTCATTGTCATCACCTCGAATTCTGGCACCCTCTCCACGTCGTCGGATACACCGTAAATCGATGACGAGAGGTCGAAAATCGATAGTGATGCATAGGCAATCACACAGAAAAGCACTATGCCGATACCGAAGGCCTTCCACGTGTCCTTCTCGCGCAACACTGCCAGATCGATGCCCTCTGCCACAAGTTTCCGAGTGCTCTGCCTCTTTTGACACCGGCGGGGACATGATGCCCCGCTGTCACCAATCTTATCCGCAGGGGATTGCTGGCAAATAGGCCGGGCTCGTGGTCTAGGGGTTATGACGTCGCCTTCACACGGCGAAGATCGCAGGTTCAATTCCTGCCGAGCCCACCACCGAAAACCGTGTTCGCAGCGAAGCGCCCACAATTTCGATCCGTTGTTCACCCGTGGAGACTCTCGAATTCAGCCATGAATGCGGCAAGCTGCTCAACGCTATCCAACGGGCACCCGTTGTACAGGCTAGCTCTGATTCCACCCACACTTCGATGCCCCTTCAGCCCCCCCATCCCTCTTTCTTCTGCACCAATCAGGAATTTCTGCTCCAGATCTTCATTCCCAATCCTCCATGTCACGTTCATCACAGACCTGGAGTCTTTCCTCGCGTGCGGTGACCAGAACTCGCTACCGTCGAGCACCTCGTATAGAACTCCTGACTTCTCCCTGTTCCTCTCTATTGCACCTTCAAGTCCGCCGTTCCTCTCGACCCATGCCAAGACCCTGTCCAGAACAAAAATCCCGGAGGTATTGGGCGTGTTGAACATCGACCCCTTGGAGATGTGCGTCTGGTAGTCCAGCATAGTCGGCAGATCCTCAGCACCATTTGCTATTGCCCATGGGGACAGAATCACCACCGTCACCCCACTAGCCCCCAGATTCTTCTGAGCCCCAGCATAGATTATGTCGTGCTCAGCAACGTCTATCGACACTCCACAAATGTCTGAGCTCGCATCGACGACTCTGGGCTTACCGGAACTTTCTGGGAGATGGTGGAACTGGGTCCCGAAGAGTGTGTTGTTCGATGTGTAGTGGAGGTACTTCGCATCGTCCCTGACATTGTAGTCGGAATCTCCTGGGACAGATTTGAAGCCGTTCTCAGAGTCATCCCAAGCGGCCACTGCATCCCCGACCCTTTTCGCCTCTGAAAGTGCCTTCTTTGACCACACGCCAGTGACCAGGAAGTCCGCCCCCTCGCCATCGTGTAACAGGTTTAGTGCGGTCATGTAGAATTGGGTAGAAGCCCCTCCCTGAAGGAAAAGTACCTCGTAATCCTCCGGAATTTGCAGTATCCCCCTCAACCTGCTCATCGCTGAGTCAATGACTTCCTGGAAAGTCGAGCTTCTGTGCGAGACCTCCATGAGGCCAAATCCGCTTCCATGCAAGTTTGGTAGCGCCTCTGAGCACTCCTCTACGACTTCAAGGGGAAGCACTGCCGGTCCGGCGCCGAAGTTGTGGATACGGCCGTGGGTCCCCACGATGCTATGGGCCAGCCTGCGGTCTTTCAGGGCATCGGAGGAGCAATAGGGTTCATTTCAGTTCGTCAGGACGCGATACCGTGCTCCGCATCGGTCTGGTCATGCTACAGGGTGCCCGTCATGCCCATATTTCCTCTCTAGAGAAAGCCTCAGATGAGACGGGAATAGACATTGAGATCTATGAGCTTAGGAAGGCCTCTGACCTTCTTTCGGCAGATCCGCACGCTCTTGTGATGCCCGGGGGCGAGTCTACGACAATGCGCTTGACAGGAAACGACCCAAAATCTGCTCTCCTCCCCGCAGTCTTCGAATGGATCAGGGCGAATGAGGAAGGCCCTGTCCTAGGTACTTGTGCAGGTGCCATACTACTTGCATACCCCGAAGACGGTGGCCCCCCCCTGGTGGAAGCATCAGTTGAGAGGAACGCATTCGGCTCTCAAGCAGACTCCTTCCAGTCACCATTGGATGCAATAGCGCTGGATAGGGAGTTCCCTGGTGTCTTCATTCGTGCTCCGAGGTTTGTCGAAACTGGAGTGGCATCAGAGATCACCGCAACTTTGGGGGAAGAGGTGGTCGGTGTGAGGACTCAGAATAGGATGGCGCTGACATTCCATCCAGAGCTATCTTCCGACAGCGGCTTCCATTCCTGGCTACTAGAGACTGCCAAGTTGACGTCCAAGGTGACCTAGATGATTGAGCTGCCACAAGCCTTCGAACTCCCCGAAGCCCCGGACATGTCCGACACAGAAGGATGCATTCAGTGCCAAATGGGCAGTAAGCTAGTACTTTTCATCACTGGCAATTGCCATTGGAAGTGCGATTACTGCCCTCTTTCGGAGACAAGGCGCGATGTCGATTGGATGTTCGCGAACGAGAGGAGGTGTGAGAGCTTCGACGAAGTCATTGAGGAGTCCAGGGCTATGAGGGCCACAGGAGCAGGGATCACGGGGGGCGATCCACTTATGGCTAGGGAGAGGACTCTTGAGGGAATTTCCAGGCTGAAGTCTGAATTTGGTCCCAACTACCACCTGCACATGTACACCAGCATAGCTTTCCGTCCCGAGTGGGCCGAAGATTTTGCTCGGGCAGGTCTTGACGAGATCAGGTTCCACTTGCTGGACCTAGAGGCAGAGGGATACAGGGACACGATCGCTGCATGCTCGGAGTCAGGCATTCTCACTGGCATAGAAATCCCATGTGAACCTGACAAGAGGGACGAGCTGATGGGCCTACTCGAGAAGCTACGGGATCTCGATATTTCATTCCTAAACCTGAACGAGCTGGAAATTACTGTCGGCAACCACGACAACATGGAGCTCCGTGGATTTAACCTCTCGACTGAGATCACGGCAGGGGCGTCGGGTTCTTCGGATGTTGCTCTTGAAATGAGGTCGAGGGTGCAGGCTGCAGAAGCAGGAAAGCCAGACCCAATTGACGGAACTTCCAGAGAGCCATATGGCTTCCATCTCAAGTATTGCACTGCAGTTTACAAGGATGCAGGCCAGATGAGGAGGAGATTCTTGAGGAGGGGTGAAGCCAACATAGCCCCCCACGAGATTCTGACGAACGACGGCACCCTAATCTTCGGAGCAGTCGAAGCCGAAGAAGAAACAAAGGACGTCTGGATGGAGGAGCTGGTCGAGGCTACTGGCCTTCCTGCCCGTTTCCTCCTCTGGGACGGCAATAACCGACGTATCGAGATGCCTCTAGTGGTAGCCGAGGCTATCGCAGAGGATGTCGACGCCCCGGTGTCGATGGTCGAGGTCCTTCCGACACACGAGAGGATTGAGGTCACCATGGTCCTGTTGAATGGAGTTCACTCCGCAAGTTGATATGGCCTCGACTCTCAAACCATGCCATGCCAGTCAGGAGGACAGACCCGGAGAATCCGAAGGTCAACCCTTACAGGAGGCTTTCTGCCTCACAAGTAATTGCTTGGGGGAACTGCCCACGTCTCTGGTACTATGGCTGGATGGAGCGTCTCAAATCCCCCCTCCCCCCTCAGGTGCTGCGGGGTAATGCCGTCGAGGAGTGCGTTTGCAGGGTCTTGCGGGAATCGCCCACACTCATTGCAGCCGATTCCAGAGCTTCGCTTACATCGCCTTTATCCGAAGATGGCGCTCCAAACTGGGATTCTCCTGACTTCTGGGTGGGGCCAGGCCTCCAAAGGCTTCCAGAATCATCGATTCCAAATGATAGAGACTCCCTTAGGGACTGGGCCTCTGAGAGGGCCAACGTACACTTCCAACGTTGCTGGGACTCGGCGGTGGAGAACTGGAGATCGAGCCCAAATCGGGTAGGCTCAGAAGAGGACATAGACAAGGAAGAGGGTATGCAGATGGTAGAAGCAGCAATTTCACTTCATCTGGATCAGGTCCAGGCGTGTCTGGAAGAAAACGGTGGCCCGGGGATGGAAGACTGGAGGTCGGGAGGTAGAGACCACTGGCCCGCACCGGACGGATTCCCAAGGGAATGGGCCACTCCCCATCCAGCAGTCAGCGAGGGACAAGTGTCATGGGCCGAAGCTTGGGAGATTGCAAGGCCGTGGTTCGTTGACCCCGATGCCAAGTCGTTCACCCAAACAAGCGCCCATCCCGGTGAGTGGTTCCAAGGCGAGTATGATCTTGTCTACAGGTGGACAGGGTCTCCACGGATTGTGGATCTAAAGGCATCCATTGGGAAGGGTGACAGGTCTGGGGGGTACCTCGATCAACTCAGGATGTACGGTTGGCTCTGGTGGGAGACCCATGGAAGGAATGAGCCAGTCGAGGCCCTTGAGATCTGGTACCTAGGGACAGGTACCGTCAAGGATGTAAAGACCCCAACAAACGAGGAGATGGATGAGATGAACTCGGAGCTCCTAGAATTGTACGAGACGATTCATGCACAAGATCCAGAATTGGAGCAGTGCCCTCCAAAACCCTCTCCTCTCATGAAGTTTGACGCAGGAGGCCAGCCATCCGACCCCCCGAAACACTCTGATGAGAGGGCAAGGTGCTCATACTGCGACTATCGGGGGATTTGCGAGGGCTCAGAACACGAAATCGACCTCCCTCTGGAGGCCAGGGTCGAGAGGTTCGGTCACGCGTGGCCGGTTACTCCTATTGCGGAAGTGGAAACCAGGGCCAGCGTAGTGGGGGAGGTTGTGGGGCTACAAGGGCCGGAACTGCAGGATGACGGATCCATCAGTCTAGAGTTCACACTCCAGGACGGATACGACAGGGCTAGAGTCCGTCCATCCCGGCAAGGGAATCCGAGGAACATATCTAGGGGGATTTCCGAAGGTTCCAGGGTCAGGGTCGACAATGGGGTGCCCTCGGTATGGAGGGGACAACTACAGATTGACCTTGATGAGAACTCTTCAGTGTCCATGGCAGACGAGGAGGACTTGGCCCCAGTCGTCGAGGTTGAGACTAGGGTCAGTGTGGTGGGCAGGGTCTGGTCAATCGACGCGTTCCCAAATGGAGTTGACGTGCATCGCTGGTCCATCACCATCATGGACAAGACCGGATCTGCCGCATCAGTGGCTTTCAGGCAGTTTATCCCAGTCTCAGCTGCAGCGATTTCTAGGGGGGACGACATTGCTATCCTGAATGGGGAGGTCGGAGAGTGGGCCGGAAGACCTCAGGTACGGATTGGACCAGGAGCCCGTGTGGTGATTCTGCGGCACTCAGACGATACTCCTGACTTCTGATCCTTTTGCCAGCATCAGGTTTGAAAGGTAAAATCGTCCAACTAACTTCTATCATGACTCCAGAACCGGGTTAGACCCTGTGTTCTGAATCCAAACCTGCTCATCGAAGCGGCCCCAAGTCAAGGCTCGACGTTACTATTTCGATCCCAAGAAAGGGATTATGTTCAATAGGTTCCTTTCCAGAATGTTATTCCAAATTGTAGGTACTGGTGCCAATAGCACCTTCCCAGTACCCGAAATGACATTCACGAAACCCTCTCCTCCAGCAACTTTGGACATCACTCCCTTGCCTAGGAGGCGTGTTTTGAATTCAAGGGAACCCTCTCTAGCCACTGCGAATCTTCCGTCAACTGTCAGCGTTTCCCCATTCAGGTGGATTTCCTCTATAGGGCCAGGCGATTTGAAAACCACAGTTCCTGAACCCTTTACGGTGGTCTGGAAAATGCCCTCGCCACCAAAGACCATCGACACTCCCTTGTTTCTGACCGCGCCTATATCTATCGTAAAATCTGAGCATACATATGCTCCTTGGTCTAATACCCATGATTCGTTATTCAGCTCCATGATGTGGTACTCGTCGAATGAGGGTGGACCGAAGTAAGCCTCTCCAGTTCCCGTATAGGTGGGTCTGAAAATGTCTTCTTTGGAAACGAGAGATTTCAACATTTTTCCCACTCCGGGCATTTTTGTTTGCATCTCAATATCCCCCTTCATGTAATGCAGCGCACCACTTTCTGATCTTACTGTGTCCCCATTCAGGGTTACTTTCACCATCCTCAAATCTTCACTCTTTACAACCTCGAACTCTGGCATGCCATCTAACATGGCTAATTTCAGTTTAACACTTTTCCATGATCTCAGAATGGCGCCGAGAGAGGGATTTGAACCCCCGCGTCCAACGGACAGTGGATTTCGAATCCACCGCAATACCGGGCTATGCGATCTCGGCAGCGGGTCCGCCACCTGCGAATCAGACATAAGGCTGACCCGTCACGACAGGGACGTGAGAATAGTCGTCGAGCACCAAGGGGAGGAACTTAATTTCGAATCAGAAGATCCAGTCACGATCAACGAGGTCTTGGACAATCTCGGGATACCTCCCTCCACGGTTCTTGCCGTTCACGGCGAGGCGATAGTCCCGCACACGTCTACGATAAAGGACGACCTGAGGCTTGAGCTAGTGGTGGTTTCTTCAGGCGGCTAAGAGACATTCACCGCTGCTTGGCCCTCTTCCTGGCCGCCTTCCGCCTCCGGAGCTTCTTCTTGCGCCACTTCCAGCGTTGCTTCCCCTGCTTCTTCCAAGCACGGGAACCTCTCTTCATTGGTGAATCATCCTCCAATTTCCCGGGCCCATGCGAACTGACTCGTGTATATGAGCGATTCGCGGCCTGCGGCTTGGCGGATGGTGGGCGATACAGGATTCGAACCCGTGTCACCGGCTTAGAAGGCCGACATGATATCCAGACTACACCAATCGCCCGGCTCAGTCCGGAGGCCTCACTTAGATGAACCCTCACTAGTCTTCGAATCTGCTAGCGCACTTCGGACACCTGATCGGCCTTGTCACCCTCTTCCTCTCCCATGTGTGGCCGCACTTGCCGCAAATCCACTGTTCCTCTGGCAAACCCTCGAGAACCTTCTCCCGGAGCCGCCTTAGTACTGGCGAGTCTCTCAACTTTGGAGCAGGGGCAACCTTCCGGACTATCTCCGAGTGTGTCCCATCGTGATCCAGGAGACCCGCTGCATGCAGGAGTTCGTGTGCTAGAGTGTGGCGGTAAAGGGCTTCATCATCTGCTAGGATGGGATTTAGTGCAATCGTAATCGGACCAGGCCTAGTCCCGAGCCTCCTCCTGCGGTAGATCTCATGATGATCGCACTCGAACCTGGTGAACCCCAAGCGCGACTCCTCTTCAGGGAGCCACACGAGCCCCAAATCCCTCTCGAAGTGCTTTGCGAATGGCGCGTCCCTTCCTTCTAGCTCATTGACCAGCTTCTCCACCAGCCCGTCGGGAATCTTCGGGCCGCTCCCTCCACCATCCATAGGGCTCACCATGGTCCGGCTCCGCCCCGTCCCCTTAAATGACCGTCGTAGGTCGCCAGTAATCTGGGCGTGTGGCGCAGCTTGGAAGCGCGCTTCCTTGGCATGGAAGAGGCCCCGAGTTCAAATCTCGGCACGTCCACCACCTTACTCGGATATTAGCAGTATCCCGCAGAAAATACAAAACTCCTTCTTTCTACTATACGGATGCATTTTTGCACCAAAATCCACCCTAAATAGCCAAATTGCCCATTTTTCGAGTTCATACTAAATACCCAACATTGCCTCAATATCCCTATGAAGGCGAAAGCGAATGCTCTTCTACTATGCACACTGATGATTGCATCAACCCTAGCGGGATGCGCTGGGGATGATGTGGAAAGGACGCTGACTCAGGCTGACTGCGACGCAATCGGAAACGATTACACGCTAGACACTGACAACAACGCGTGCGTTCTGACCGTAACGGAGACCGTTACAGAGACCGTTACAGAGACTGTGACAGAGACTGTGATTGAGACCCTGGTTCCGGGATGTACCGACCCAGGCGCTAACAACCACGACACTGCAGCAGAGACTGACGACGGCTCTTGCGAATACGGTCGCGCTCAGGCAGATATTCTCGCCACCTACGAAGCGTCAATGGCCAGTGACCCGGTCAATGCGTCCACTCACCATGAGACCGCATGGTACGAGATGGAAGTTTCCAGGAAGTGCCGAGAGGTAGGCTCGAACAACCCCTGTGAGTTGGTCCACATGTCTATTGGTGACGCCGACACGCACGACCCAGCCGACGCATACGACAGCGCTTCTGGCGGCATCATAGAGAATGTCTACGACACGCTATACAGGTATGAGGGAAGGGGGGACGGAGGATCACACATCGTTCCCCGACTGGCGACCGGCTACACAACTTCAACCGACGGCCTAACCTACACCTTCACCTTGAGGGATGACGTTTACTTCAGCAACGGAGACAAGCTCCAGGCTAAGGACGTAGTTTACTCGTGGTGCAGGGTCCTAGGATTCGGGAGCCCAAGCTCCGGAGTCGAGTGGATCCTGTCTCAGTCGTTCAACTGCAATGATGAAAATGGCACCCACGATGACTGGGGTGGGGACAACCTGACTGTGATCGACAACACTTCGTTCTCAGTAAACATCTTCGATCCCTCGGCAGCATTCGTTGCTACAATTGCTTACACAGTCGCCGCAGTGATTAACTCGGACCTTTGTGAGGCAAACAGAGTTGTAGTTGCTGATGACCCCAATACTACCGCGGATGAGTCCAAGGACGACTATTGTAACGAGTTCATGGACGAGGCACCCTTTGGAGCCGGTTCAAACGCTTGGCTAGTAACTCAGTGGGCCAGGGAGACTAGGACTGTCTTGGAGCCAAACTGGATGTACTGGGAGTCTGGAGACTTCGCCATCAACAGGTACGTTTACGAGACTGTCGATGAGACGCAGACCAGAGTCCTCGCCCTACAGGACAAGGAAGTTGATCTGGCATACATTCCACCCGCTCAGAAGGGAGAGTTCTGCGAGAACTTGGATGACAAGCCTAACGCATACGGAAAGGATGGCTTCAGATGCACCTTCCGTTCCAGCTACGTTTACGTCCTAGTGCCCTACAACGTGCACCCCATGGTCGCTGACGCCAATGGGACCACTGATTACCTGCTCAACCACGACTGTGATGGTGACGGAACCATGGACTGCAACGTCCTAACAACCTCTGCTGTTCGAGAGGCCATAAGCTACACATTCGACTACGAGAAGATCCGAAGTGAGGCTTACGACAACGAGCTCAGTCCAGCATACGGTCCAATTCCTCAGGGATTCCCGTATGACGATACGGCACAGGAGACGTTCACTTACGACCTTGCGTATGCCGAGTCAGTCCTAGAGGCAGCGGGCTTCATCAGGCAGTACGACTGTGCTTCAATCAGCGTGTCTGACGCCCCCACAGTTGTGCCATTAGCTGACAGGGACGGAGACGAGTGCAGGCTTCCCAACACAATGCGAATTCTGTCTAACACCGGTAATGACCCTAGAATCGCATCCGCCGCGATACTGGGAACTGCTCTAGAGGCGGTTGGAATAGCAAACGACGCAGCCGACAAGCCATGGGCCCAGGTTCTTGACAACTATTTCACTGGAACATGGGATCTGTGGATTATCGGTTGGGGCCCAGATTATCTTGACCCAGACAACTACTGGTCTCCATTTGCTGGAAGTACCAACATTGGTGGGGATGCTTACCACACCCACTACAACAACAGTGCCTTGGATGCTATCCTTCTTGATGCCAGGAAGGAGCTAGACGAGGATTTGCGACGTCAGCTATACGTTGACGCGTTCGCTCTGTGGGTCCAGGATCCCAATATGGCATTCCTGGGACAGTCCGCTGGAGTTGGAGTAGGAGCAACCCATGTTTGTCCACCAGCATACGACCCGATTGGCGGTGACCACTGGTTCGACTGGGACAAACTCCCACTGGTTAACGGCCAGTACGTTGGCTCGTGCTCATAGGGCTCTAGCTAAGGGATGACGAAAATCCCCCGTCGGGCCATACTGGCTCGGCGGGGGGACATTAACCCCTGCGTGTGCGCGAGGGAAAAGAAGAGGCATTCCAGAGGACTCTTCGTGGCGTGAAAAGACATAATCACGACAACTACTACATCGAGAGGTCCCTGCGATAAATGGAAAGGAGGCACAGAAGTGAAGACGCACGAGTTCATCGTCCGAAGAATTCTCCTTCTCGTCCCAGTCATGGTGATGGTGACGGTATTCACTTTCGTTATTTCTCAGATTATCCCAGCCGACCCAGCCGCAATCCTATGTGGTGAGAGATGCGGCCTAGTAGATCCAAAAACCGGAAAGACTCTGCTTGAGCTTCAGAGGGAAAGGCTCGGGCTAAACAAGCCAGTTACGGAGCAATTCTGGATATATCTTTCGAACCTAATGGAGGGGGATTGGGGGGAGTCAACAGCCTATCATCGCCCTACGTCCGAAGTTGTTAGGGACGCCGCACCAATAACCCTGGAAATGTCCTTCTTCGCGCTTTTAATTGGATACCCGATAGGCATCTCTCTTGGTATATTGAGTGCAGTATGGCAAGACAGCGTTTTCGATCACATCTCTCGTTTCATGGCAATCGCCTTTGTCTCCCTCCCGATATTCTGGCTTGCAATGATGTTGCAACTCCTTTTCTCCACGGGCCCAGATGTAGGGGGGATCTGCGACCCAATTTTCGGTACTGAAGGCGGTTGCCTCCCCATATACGGGAGGCACGACGTTGCTCTAACATTCCCTGACTATACTTCCCTAACATGCACACAGATTTCCTGCTATCCGTGGTACTATCCATCGGGGGGGACAGGATTCCATCTGGTAGACAGCTGGTTTGTTACAGACCAAGCACTATCTACCCTTCATCCAGAATACTCAACCAATGGTGCTCTGTTCAACGACAGCCTCACTCATCTCATCCTGCCCTCGTTCACTCTGGGCATTGCATCCGCTGGATCACTCCTACGTTACATGAGGGCTAGTCTACTAGAAGTACTGAACGAGGATTACGTCAGGACCGCGCGAGCTAAAGGGGTGTCCGAGAGAAGGGTCGTCCTGATTCACGCTTGTCGAAACGCGTTAGTCCCGATCTTGACAATCTTGGGCTTCTCAATTGGTGGGGCGATAGGCGGGGCCGTTCTTACGGAGTCAATCTTTTCCTTCAATGGAATGGGCAGGGTTGCAGTCCAGGCAATCACCGTTCTTGACTTCTCAGTCATTATGGGGGTGACACTAATCACCGCAGTAATCTTCCTTCTAGCAAATCTCATTGTCGACATAATGTACGCTGTAATCGATCCAAGGGTGAGGCTAGAATGACTTGGAAAGAAGGCGAAGAAGATCGAAAGGAGAGCCTCCGACGGATCAAGGAGAGCCTTGCCCAGATTAGATTAGACGCATCAAGGAGTTGGAAGGTCTTCAGAAGATCCATCCTAGCGGTTAGCGGACTCGCGATGGTGGTCTCTGTCTCCCTGATTTCGTTCTTCGCAGATGACATAGCAGTAGAGCATCCATCAAGGGATCTTCAGGATACCAGGGACACCTGGACAAATGACTACGAGCCCAAGAGGGCGGAACCTTTCTCGGAGGAGTGTGACTGGCACAAACAGTCGATTTCACTCACCACTCTACGTAGGTGGGATTACAACTGGACAGAGGCTCTTAGTCATGAGAAGGTCAATCCGTTTGACAGGACCCTCTATAGGGAAACCTTGGATGTAATCGAGCTCATTTCACTTGAGGACCGATTGGGGTACCCCATTCCACTCGATCTTGTTTCAGTGGACGAAGACAACGACTCACTAATTTGGATTTCAGATGAATTGATGGAAAATACATCATATACCACAGTAAAACTGACTTATGTCTTCGATAACCAAGAGATGCACCACTGGTGGCTTCCTGATGGATACGATGTCTGCATCTTCGGTACAAATAACGAAGGCCAGGATCTATTTAGCAAGGTCCTGTATGGGTCTAGGGTTTCGCTGAAGATTGGCTTCACTGTGGCATCTCTGACAGTAGTCATTGGAACCGTTGTAGGTAGCATCAGTGGATACTATGGGGGAAGAGTTGACGAGGTGGTGATGAGGATAACTGATGTATTCTTCGCGGTTCCAGGACTAATATTGGCAATGGCATTCGTTGCCGCATTGGAGGCAGTTGAGAGGTTCATAATGCCATTGTGGTTGGCCGTTCTAATACCCGTGGCTTTCCTCTCCATCGCCACTAGGTCAGTGGTCTCCGATTCGATCCTACCTTCCAGCGGTTTGAAACCAAAAGACACCCTACAGTCCCTTTACTCAATTCTGAAGAACCCTGCATTTGTCGCGTTTCTCGTTATTTTCGTAACATTAGCCGGACCTTGGAAAGGATTGTTCATTGTTACCGACTCTTGGATATGGAGGGTCTTCGCTTCTGTCTTTGCGATAATGATGGTTGCGGCTCTGGTGGTCGCTGACAGGGCAATGGTGGACCGGGCATCCTTCGATGGTTTTCGCCAGAGGACTCGGGAGGTCTTCGACTGGAAGAACCCCTATCGCTACCTTACTCTGAGGACGCTTGCGGTTTTCATTGCGGCAGTTATTATCCACAGGTGGTCTGGAGATACTGATGGAGAAATTACTGTGATTAGGGACTTCGACAGACTTTGGAAGATCCAGGTTGCTCTCGTCTTCACAGGATGGCCAGGCTACGCACGGCTAATCAGAGGCCAGGTCCTCTACGTCAAGGAGATGGCCTTCGTGGAGGCGGCCCGTAGCGTCGGCGCTCCATCGGGACGGATAATGTTCCGACACATACTCCCCAATGCCTGGGCCCCCTTGCTGGTAGCCTTCACATTGGACATCGGGGGGACGATCCTTTCTGCAAGTGGGCTTTCATTCATCGGTCTGGGGGCTGAGCCCTTTGCTGCCGAGTGGGGCAGGCTTGTCTCGGACGGTAGGACATATTTCCCACAGGACTGGTGGTTGATCCTATTCCCCGGCCTTGCAATCGCATTCACAACCCTAGGTTTCAACCTCCTGGGGGACGGAATCAGGGATGTTGTCGATCCAAAGAATAGGAGGTGAGGAATTGTCAAATCTACTCGAAATAGAAGGATTGAGGGTGCATTTCGATACTCTCGATGGACCGGTTGAGGCACTCAACTCCGTCTCGTTCTCAGTTAAGGAAGGGGAAATAATGGGCGTGGTGGGGGAGTCCGGTTGCGGTAAATCAGTAACCTCCCTGGTTACCATTGGATTGGCCTCCTGCGAGATTGACTCTGGTAGCGTGGTCTTCGAGGGCAAGCAACTGGTTCATCAAACCCCCAAATCAGTTCAGCGGAAGATCGAGGTATCGAAGAGAATTTCTTCCGCCTTACTGTTAGCAACAGTACTTGGTTTGATTTGGACTCTATTCGAGCCAATTCTAGGGATTCAGGCCGCTGTAGCCTCACTAACTTTGTTTGTACTGACAATAGTATTCATTTTGGTACAAGAAATCCCCAGGCTCTCTCACGAATCATTCCTTAGGTCCATTCGTGGAAACAGAATTAGCATGATCTTTCAAGAGCCAATGACAGCTCTAAATCCCCTATACACAGTTGAGAAGCAGATTTGTGAGGTGATGAAAGAACACGGCAAGGTAACCGAACCGGAGAAAAAGAGGGCAAAGAGATTCATAGAAGCCCTCATCTACCCGGTGAATTTGCTGTATACCTCAGCGAGGGAAAGGCCAATCGTCTTGGCTTTATTGACCTTAGTTACAGGTACAATTGTGGCCTTACACCTAAGAGGTCTGGCCTCTCAATACGATCTCTATGCGTTCCTTCTCCTCCCTTCCATCCCGTTTGCAACTTACGTATTTTCGAGCTATAATTTAGATAAGGCTGACATCACCAATCCTGCCAACCAGTCAAGCTTAATTCTACCTAAAGATGTGGCTTATTCGACCCTTCCTATAGCATTCGCAGTACCTCTCATCGTCTTCTTGCTACTCTGGTTGCCCTTTAGTGCGCTAATTAGCGCTGCACTAATTTGCGCCATTCTTGCAATCCCCCCCATACAAGCCTCGAACTACTTTCAACTCGACCCTGCCCATAGGCGGCAAGTGATTGAGATATTGGATGAAGTTAGAATTCCTAACCCGGAGACCGTTGCTAAGATGTATCCTCACGAACTCTCTGGGGGGATGCGCCAACGAGTCATGATAGCGATGATGATGGCATGCGAACCTAAGTTGTTGATTGCAGACGAGCCAACTACTGCGCTAGACGTCACTATCCAAGCACAGATTCTCCAGTTGATGAGAGATTTGAGGGACAGGGAGGGGACCTCGATAATGCTGATCACCCATGATCTGGGGGTAATTGCAGAGATGTGTGACTCTGTAACCGTCATGTACGCTGGACGGGTAGTAGAGAGGGCCCCCATTCTCGAGCTATTCTCCAACCCGAGGCATGCCTATACTAGAGGGCTTATTTCTTGTACTCCCAGCCTGTCGTCTTCAAGAAAATCAACTTTACCAGCAATTCCCGGACAAGTAGCAAACCCCTCGGATTTCGTTTCCGGCTGCAGGTTCTGTCAGAGGATGGGGAGAACCGGAGAAACACTTTCCGCCCCTCCGGACCTAAATGAGATCAGCCCTGGCCATTGGGTAGACATGTGTCCAATTTGTACGGATAAGGGACAGGACAGTTGGGAGTGATACTGTGGGTGGAAATATAGGGGCCACGGAAGAAATTCGCACCCCACCAAGTGATGCCCTGATACAGGTTCAGGATCTGAAGAAGTACTTCCCTGTCAAGTCAGGAATGTTCTCCAACGTGAAATCTCACGTCAAGGCAGTGGACGGAGTTGACTTCTCCATCCGCAAGGGGGAGGTTTTCGGCATCGTAGGGGAGTCTGGTTGTGGAAAAACCACTCTTGGCAGGGTTATTCTTGGCCTAATACCCATTACTTCTGGGTCCGTGAGTTACGGCGGAATTGACATCCGTGAAATAAACAACAGAGAGTTGAGGAGAAAAATGCAGATTGTTTTCCAAGATCCCGGGGGTTCGATGAATCCCCGTATGTCTGTTCGTTCGATTGTAGGTGAGCCACTGATCGTCAATGGACTGTCAGATGGGGCGGAACTCACTAAGAAAGTAGGAGAGTTGCTAACCTCAGTAGGTTTGAAGGAAGGACACATGAAACGATTTCCTCACGAGTTCTCAGGGGGGCAGAAGCAGAGAATCGCCCTAGCTAGGGCTTTGTCCCTCGGTCCAGAGTTTATTCTGCTGGACGAACCCACTAGTGCTCTGGACGTTTCTGTACAGGCACAAGTCCTGAATCTCCTGGTAGATATTCAAAAAATGAGAGACCTCACATTTGTCTTTATCGCTCACGATTTAGCAGTCGTTCGTCATATTTCTGACAGAGTTGCCGTGATGTATCTTGGAAAGATTGTTGAGATGGCCGACGCCGACGAAATATACCAAAACCCGGCCCATGCCTACACCAAGGCGCTGATTTCCGCAATCCCGAGCCCAGATCCAAATGTAGACAGGAACAAAGACCCATTAGAGGGGGATGTACCATCGCCTATCGATCCACCTCCAGGTTGTTCGTTCGGTCACAGATTGAGTCATCCGAACTGGGAACAGAGCACAAAGGTCGACCTTTCTCTTAAAGAGATTAGCCCCGGCCATTGGGTCCAGCCATGTCCGTGCTGCACCGAGGGTTTGTGATGGAAGAAGACCCTCCATCTAGATCGGAGTTTCTAGATAAAAGAGAGGAGTCCGAAGCATCATTCTGGAGGCTAAAGAAGGCTTTCGACAAGTGGAGGGATGGTAGGGTCAAGAGAGTAATGGCCCAAGAGGGGGAATCAATATGGCTAACTTTGGGACGTCCCCTGTACATTTCTGGGTGCATCCTTTTTGATGGCCCAGTAATGCTTGAGATTGTGCGTCTAGGGGACAGGGCACCATGGTCATGGATTGCATACTCCATGGCACTCTATGTGACAATCAAACTTCAGATGAGGGCATATGACCAAATTTTCTCTGTCGATATCAGCCAGGTTTCATTTGAAAGTCACTAAGTGGAAACCTCTCTGAATCGACCCTCTCGAATTTTCTAAAAGAGGGTACTATCAGGCCAGCCATAGTGGTCAGAACCATCAACGATACTGCTACAGAGTAGGTTGTCAGCACATTTGTCTTCTCAATCATCCAACCTCCCATCAAAGGAGAAAATGGTATGAATATCAATGATCCAATGGCATCTAGTGAATTCACCCTACCTCTTAGATATTGATCAACGCTATCCGACATGGTTGTCATCCAAATCACCCTAAGTTGCCCCCCTAATATTCCCTCCAGTAGTACGAAAACTAGGATTATCCAGAATGGAATAGGCATGGCCCACATCAGCATACACCACCCTATTCCGCCGATGAACATGTAGAATACCAAGCCTCGCCTCTCTTTTGAGACGGGCCTAAAGCCTCCTAGGGCCGCTCCAATCATCGCACCACCAGCTCCGACAGCCCCAAAAATCCCGAATTCCCTAGCCCCCAAACCCTTGTCTTCGATGATGAAGGGGATTCCGATTTCTATTGCAGAGTCCCCTATATGCCAAATCATGAACATCACAATGCCAGCAAATAACCATGGTTGGGTCTTGACGAATTCCCACGCCTCCAACACTTCCTCCCCGAGATTCCCCTCCTCTTCTCTTTCGACAGGGACTTCTGAAATAGTCCAGAGAATTACTCCGCTGAATACGAATGTAATTGCATCGATCACTAGGCATGCTTCGATTCCAAATTCCGCTACAGTGAATCCCCCGATTAGCGGACCCAACATCCAGGCCCCAGTCATCGCTACCCCCCTAATCGAATTCGCTTCAGTGAGGAGTTCTTCATCTACGATATCGGGAACAAGAGCACTTACCGCGGGTATCGAAAACGCTCCCGCACCACCTGTGAGGAATGTAACAACCATCAACGTCTCGAACTTTCCAAATCCCGCAACTAGGAAAAACACAGCTAATGTTACAATAATGGCTTGGGCAACGTCTGCTGCCAGAGCAACTGTTCTCCTCGGCATCCTATCTACAACCATCCCACCGTAAAGAAGGAGGGGAAGGTGACCGAGAAAATATGCTGTGAAAATCAAGCCATATGCCTTTGGACCCCCAGTCTGAGCCACGGTCCACCCCATGCCAATTATGAAGATCGCACCACCTAGCATGTTGACGAAATTTCCAATTAACAAACGTCGAAACTCTACTATTCCCCAGGCTTCCCTCATCCCCATGATTTTCGTTTGTGGGGACGTCTATTCAATATGATCCAATGAAATTTGACTCAAACTAGAAATGTAACGCTGATCGATTGAACCAGATTTTTATCAACATTGGAAAAATATTTATTCATTTGTATAATAATTTGTAGAATTATTAATTGAATGTATATTATTAATATTATATAATATGTATTCACCCAATCTAAACTAGATTATGTGTTCATACGTTCAAACTATAAACCACCTTTGTCAGGGTCCCAGATATGGCAATAAAGTCGAAACTAGAGTACATATGGCTGGACGGGTTTGAACCAACACAGAGTTTGAGAAGTAAGACAATGATAGAGACAGACTTCTCAGGAAAAATTGAGGACTGCAAGATGTGGTCTTTTGATGGCAGCTCCACTCTGCAAGCAGAGGGCGGAGCTTCAGATTGCCTTCTGAAGCCAGTGGCGATATACCCCGATCCAGATAGGGTGAATGGCTACTTGGTGATGTGTGGGGTGTACAACGCAGATGGTACAGCACATCCTTCGAATGGTAGAGCAACAATCGAAGAGGACGACGATGACTTCTGGTTTGGATATGAGCAAGAGTACTTCCTTTGGGACCCTGAGACGAATCTTCCGATGGGATTTCCTGCTGACGCAACAGGGCAAGGTCAGTTTTACTGCTCAGTGGGGGGGTCTAACGCATACGGCAGGGACGTAATTGAGACTCATCTGGACATGTGCCTAGATGCAGGCATAAACGTCGAGGGAATAAATGCAGAAGTTGCAGTTGGCCAGTGGGAATTCCAGATTTTCGCCAAGGGCGCAAAGAACGCAGGAGACGAGGTATGGGTTGCCAGATACCTAGCTGAGAGAAATGCAGAGAAATACGGTCTTTCAATCAATTGGCATCCCAAGCCACTTGGCGCGACAGACTGGAATGGATCCGGAATGCATGTCAATTTCTCCGACACAACTCTTCGGACATGCGGAGACGAAGCAGTCTTCAACCAGGTCTGCGAAGAGTTTGGAAGGCACATAGAAAAGCATATTGACGTATACGGTGCTGATAACGATCAGAGGCTAACTGGGCTACATGAGACTCAGTCAATCCACGAGTTTTCGTACGGTGTTTCAGATAGGGGCGCTTCAATCAGAATCCCCATTGGGACTGTGGAAGACGGTTGGTGTGGGAGACTTGAGGATAGACGCCCAGCCTCAAACGGTGATCCATACAAGATTGGAGCTGCGGTAATCACTACCACGAAGTTGGCCTACGCGGCAGAGAAAGTTGCAGGCCTTCGTCAGCGGATCCCAGCATAGCCCACCACATCATCTGGAGGCGTTCTCCGAGAAAACCCGCCAAATAAGTGTAAATGGGGGGGCGAAGCTCTCTGGGTCTCCCCTTAGAAGCGCTTCCACTTCATCCAAAGAGAACCACCTCCCATCCGAAATCTCCTCTTCGTTCAGTTGGAACGGCCCTTCGCAGACGAACCTGTAGACCCATGAAAACTCATGAGAGTTTTCCTCGCATGGATCAATTTTGAAAATCCTTTCTGGGACCCGATGAAGATCTAGGCCGATTTCTTCCTTTGCCTCTCGGATTACACACTCGTCGTAACCTTCTCCGCTATCCACATGCCCTGATACGGATGAACCCCATTTTCCTGGGAACTCATCTTTAGTCACAGATCTCTTTTGGATGAAAACCTCCTCCTTGGAATTGAAAATTAGCAGGTGTGTTGAGCGATGAGGTAACTTGCGAGCATGGATTTCATTTCGTCCCGCCCTTCCCACTACTCTATCCTTCTCATCCACTACATCTAAGATTTCATCGCCCACAATATTGGCAAGCTTGGAAAGATGAAAAAACCTTGTTCACCGTCTCATTTCGACCCATACTTGGACACTATCTCCACGACTTCTTCTGCACATCCCCAAGAAAGGGTGACTCCTGCTCCACCGTGCCCGTAATTGTGCACGACCCAATGATTGCCTATACGCTCCTCCTCAAGTCGAACTTCTGCCCTCGAGGGTCTAAGCCCGACCGCACCGCCGATGATTTTCGTCCTGTCCAGATCAGGCCAAATCGCCTCTACTTTTTTCAGAATTAAGTCGTTGTCTTCCTCCCTAATTGCCAACCCCCAATCGCCTACCTGTGCAGTCCCTCCAAGGACGGTAACATCGCTCCTCGGTATTGTATATGTCAACGATTCTGGCTGTTGGTCGAAGTGCCCTATCCCGGGGTCTTGTTTTACGAAAATTACCTGTCCCCTGACCGGCTTTACCTCCTCGTCGTTACAAAGGTCCCGCGCTCCAAGGCCGACGCAGTTCACAACAACATCGCATTCGAGCTCAGAAAAGTCTGAGACGAAGGAATGCCGAAATACACCGCCCATTTCCTCAACCCTCCCCCTAAGCCAAGGCATGTATAGGGGCATCTCTATGACTGGAGCCCTGAACTCCCATCCGAAAAAATAGCCTTGAGGAACCTCGTGGTCTTCGAGAACTCTGAACGCAGCAATGTCATCCTTCCAAGAAGGCAGCCTCACCACCTCCCTCAGATATTCCCTGCCGTCTCGCATTGTGACGCCTGCATTCGGGTTTTGACTGCATATCCTTTCTAGCTCTTCATAGGTCTCAATTCCCCACTTGTCAGCCCTGTCTGCTGGAGCAGTTAGGAACGGGTACCAAATAGCTGCTGCCACGTCAGAAACAGTCTCTGGACTGAATTTATCCGATACGATTTCTACCTCGTAACCGTGCTCTAGAAGACGGATTGAACACGATAGGCCTGAGACCCCGGCACCGACAACGATACAGCGCATGACCCCTGATAGGCTACCCCCTTATCACCTAGTAGACAACCTCTTGAGTGGGGCCCGACATGACGAAATGTGCCAAAGGTCAAGCGCCCCAAGAAAGGATGGGCCGTTCCCAAGAGGAGAAGGTCCAGACCCCCGAGAAGGACAAACCCCCAAGCCAGGAGATTGCCACGATGCCATTCTTGTGGACAGTTGAGCATGAAGAAGGATGAATCTAGGAGTGAGATGTTTTGCAGCTCTTGCGGCGTAATCGCCTGATGCCAAAGCCCAATATCGCTCACCCCGCCCACAGATTGCCACAGTGATGAGGAACCGCACCGGATGCATCTGGTATCTGAGTGATGGGCGATCTGAGTGGCACCGGGTGAACGTATGGGAAGCGGGAGAATTTTCATCGACGAACTAGGCAGGAAGTTCCGAATAAAATCGCCAGAGCCTATCATCGAGCCGCCAAATAATCTCAGAATCGCGAGGGCCAGAAAAACATGGGATGTATACTTGAGAATGCTCGGGACAGTCCTACCAGCATTCTTCTTGATGTACACTTCTCTTTTCCTGATTCTAGGAATTTCCACTCTAGAGCCTTCAATGGTTCTTGGCTCGAGTCTTTGCAGTGCCCCATTAGTGATTCTAATCGTAAGGCTCCACAGGCCAAAGTTAGTTCATGTCATCCTAGCAGTTCCGGATGATTCAGGGGCAGAGTCACACGCCTTGTCAGAGGGGCGTTCACTCCGAACTCCGGCTAAGACAAAACTTAGCAGATTTATCGTGAAAGACGACTCTATCCTAGATGTCCCTCCTAGCAGGCACCTTTGGGTAATCTTTGCCACCATAGTCTTGGCAGGTGTGGCAATCTGGGCACTGATTCTAACGGTTTCTGAGGACATTGGATTGATTCTTTTCATAATCCTTGCAATCCCCATATGGCTCGTCGGTTTCTCCCTTCCTGTTCTAGCTTGGTGGGGGACCTCAAACCAGCTTCTCGGACTATCCACTAGGAGGAGGGATGCGGAGGCATGGTTGATGGCTGGAATGGCCTCTGCGTTCCCCGCATTCATCTTCAATTCGCTGATTTTTCCCGAGCTCGTTCCTTTCAGTGAAGAATCCTGGGCTTTCGATTTCTCTCTTCTAGCGATAGGTGCCCCATTCTGCGAGGAGATTTTCAAGGCATTGGCTGTGGCACTTTTCCTTCCCGCAATAAAGGGTCCAAAGCACGGTTTTCAGATTGGTTTCACCGTGGGTCTAGGTTTCGCCCTAATTGAGAACTTCCAGTATATCGGGGCTTCGGTTTTTGGCGGCCCTATTGCTACTTCTTTCACCATATTAGTTCGAGGTATTGGCTCAATCCCCGGGCATGCGATTTGGACCGCTATGGCGGGTACTGCGATAGGTTGGATTGCTACAGATAAAGAATTCAAGACAAAGATGTCCTGGAGAGCCAGATCGATGGCAATTTCTGCGATAGATATGGCGGAGGGATTGGGTATTGACACCGATGGTGACGGAGATCTTTCTGGATTTGATGGCTCAAGGCCGACGCTAGAAGAAGCGATTCGCCAGGAATCTTCCGATAGTCCAGAGCACGACAATACATGGTCTATCCTGGGATCATCAGCAGAACCATCGGATATCAATCAGGACGAACATCCTATGGGAGTTTCTGACTTCTCTCTAACTTACGTCAAGTCCCCAAAAACCATGAAATCTTCTGGCATCCAGACTCCCAAGAGGATAATCCCTGCAATATCCCTGTCCATAGCCGGGCACTCGTTCTGGAACGGGAGCTCCTTCCTATCTTTCTTCGCTCCAACTGAATGGTTTGGTTTCGATGATGGACAAGGAGTAGCATTTATGATATTGTGGACTGTATTTCTAATTTCTTCTGTGCTCCTTTTCTCCCGGAGTCTGATCAGAGGAATCAACTCCTTGGAATCGCGATAGGGAGAGGATATTGGCCCCAATAACAACCCCGATTCCGAATCGTTCTTGACCGCAGTAGTGAACGAGCGGTCGTAAATATGGTTGAATTCGGCGACGACCTCTCCATCTCGATCGCTCTCGTTTCTGTTTTGTTGCTGGTTTCGGTGGGAAAGGACCTTCTCGACAGGGGGGGCATAATGGCCGCTCTAGGGGTCGGTTTAGTGATTTCACTTCTTGGTCATTGGACATGGCTAGTGGTTCTGATGACATTCCTATTCGTCGGATCAATGGCAACCAAATGGCGATTCGAGGAGAAAGTCAGGATTTCTGCAGAGGAGGCAAACGATGGCGTCAGGGGTTGGAAGAATGTACTAGCCAACGGAGGCGTCGCTAGCATCGTAGCTATCGGCAATATCTCTGTTGGAGGCCACGAGTGGGCATACTTCATCCTCTGCTCGGCTGTCTCAGTGGCCGCGTCAGACACTCTTGCCTCTGAAATTGGTAGCTTGGACCCTAGGACTAGGATTATCACCACACTGGAGGCAGTTCCAGCAGGTACAAATGGAGGCATGTCCCCTACTGGTACACTTGCTGCATTCTATGGTGCACTTCTCATTGCCGTAGTCTCTACGGTACTCGGTGCGATTAACGGGGACCAAACACCCACTGCATTCTTCTTCTCCTTCGTAATCTTGTTTGGATGGCTGGGGTGCCAGGTTGACTCGATTTTAGGTGCATTACTGGAGAATCGTGGATTATTGGGCAAACACAGCGTTAACTTCCTCTCAACACTTTCCGGCTCACTAATGGCGCTATTTGTGGCTATGAGGTTTCTGTGACAGATGGGCGAAGGGTTCAACACGGCAGGTAAGGGAAAAGAAACGGGTGGATAGGTTGCAGATGAGAAAAACTCCCCTCATCCTCATTGCCAGTACTGTCCTGCTATTGATATGCGCGAGTCCAGGAGTTTCCCAGAATCAGGCTGCGTATGACGGTCCGGGGTTCGAAAATTACAATCCCGAAAGTCACATGTTATTCCTTAAGGGGGACGAGGAAAACCAGATATTGGACCGAAACTGGACGACTGTAACAGGATTGCCCCCGGGTAGCACTTCATTCTCAAAGACGAGCTCTTTCACCTTGCCCACAATTGTCGACGCTCTTGCACCACCGGCTGTGGAGCCCTTTAGGTTCGAGGGAAATATCACCGTCCGTCTTTTTGCTTCCCTGGAGACTACCAGTAACGCATGCTCTGTTTCGAACGTCCCTGTAGGCGGTCCTCTGGGGTCCGAGACCCAGTTTTCAGTTACACTATCAATGGGTGGTTTCGAAGCCATGTCCAGCGTTGAAACAGAGTCTATCGTGATGAGTAAAGACAGGACCGACCCCCACATTTTCGAAGCGATCGCGACCAACGTCAACGTTTCAATGAATTCTGGTGACGAAATTAGGATTTCAATACAAGTTAGCCACGAGTGTGCTGTCTCAGGAACTCTTTGGTGGGGGACATACGACTCTACGACAGGAATCATCTTTGATGGAGACATTATCGACTCTAATCTCAATGTCATAATAGATCAGAATAGAATGGCAAGAATAGAATTCACCCCGATTTCCCCATGGGGTGCTTCCGATTTCTCCGCCCAGGCAATTGAGCTGGTGGGTCCGATGCCTTGGAGGGAGATGTGGCACGGATATGTGAGCCATGACAAGTGGCTAGACCACTTTGAGGTACCAGATGGGATATCTAAGGGCGAGTCTAACAGGACTGTTCTCACTTGGTCTACGGATCGCCCCCTTCTTCCTGGAAACTACATGTTGGACGCCTGCTTCACACTTTCAGATCAGGATCCCGGGGAGGCATGCCACTCATGGGCCATGCTCAGGTTCAACGTACCAAATGATGAACCTCCAATGCTATCTTCTGGAGTGGCGGCTGTACTTGTTCCCTTGGGAATTATTGCCTGGTTGGGGGTCTCACTGAGGGGGCCAATATTCCCACTACCCGCATATGCCGTAATCATCCTACTCGCAATATCCTCGGCAGCCACTGCCTCCCACCTCCCCGACATCGATTCGAAGTCATACAGGGAGGGAGGGGCAGCACCCCCATTCATTCTCATCTCCCATGATACTGGCACAGGTTCTGTGTCTCTGACCGATCTGCTGGAAAACTCAGATGCTGTCGTAATAGGAATGTTCACTTCTGGATCACCCAACGCTGAGAGACAATTGAACGACTTCCTGGCCGCTGACAAGATTCTGTCCCAGGATGGCCTTAGCGTGTCTTTTGTGCAGATTGCTACAGGAGAAGGATTGCAAGCATTCAACCTCGATGACTATGCAAGGGAATTGAATGGATCTTGGCCACTTCTGCTAGACGACTCGACGGTGGGAAGATCATTACCCAGCGGGGCCTCTGACGCAGTCTTGATCATCGACTCGGCAGGTTTCATCGCATCATGGTCTCCGGGTGCGATGTCTCCTTCAGAAATCAAAGAGGCCACAGAGGCAGCATCCATGGGGTCAGAAAACAATCCCTTGAAACTTATCTCAATGGTTGCAGGTACAACTCTACTCCCCCTATTCGTACTTAGTTTGCCTAGCGAGAGGAGGTACGATGCCCCGGAAGAAGCCCTGATTCCTGCGGTTGGTGCATTCATGACAATCGCTGCTGCTTCACTGGGATTCCTGGTTTGGGCTACTCCAATTTCCCTCCTTTCTTCGTTCGGGTTGGGGAATTATTGGGTTTTTGTGGAAATCATGCTTTCGTCAATACTGATTTATCATGGAGGGTCAATGTTGCTTAAGGGGAGAATCGTAGAAGTTGAGGTCATTTCCACCTTCTCACACTCCAAGCTAAATCAGAATTATCAAGACTGGCGGAAAGTCAAACGGTTTTCTGAAGATGTTTACCTAGGCCTATGGCTAGCGTGGCTAGCGTGGCTCGTGGACCCCTCCCTAGTGGCCCAGGGTGTTGGAGCAATGGCCAGATCGAGCCTTCTTGGAGCCGTTCTTTCGCCTTTCATGCTGATAGGCTTCTCCCTTTCCGCAGGGGCTTCTGTCCTGGCTTTGCGCTCGATAGCCATTTTATTCGGCCAGTACTCCAGACTACTTGGCCTTCTAAGCGTCGGAGTCAGGCCAAGGGCTTGGGGAATGGCGATCTGCATAATGGGCACTTGGACTCTAGTTAGCATAATTGTGGGTCCTCTCACATCAGTAATTTGAACCAGCCAGTGACCGAGAGCATCATAAGAGGGAATCCGTTCTCTAGTCCACCCTTGGGGGTATAGTATAACCTGGTAGTACCGCGGGCTCCAGTTGCACGGGAATGACGACGAGTGGGTATTCTGATGGATTTGATGACCAACTGGAGCACCGACCCGTCGCAAACCGAGAGCGTGCGCGAACCGGGTGCACGCTAAGCGGAAGACACCCGCTGATCTGGGTTCAAATCCCAGTGCCCCCACCACAATAAATCAAAGCCCTCCAAGTATTGCTATGTCTGCTCCCATTATCGGTTGGGTTGAAGTTGTGCCTACTCGCGCACGAGTATCAATGAATCACTCTAGGGTCTCCGCGACCCTTGTCATACTCCTCGTTTCATCTCTAGGCGGGAGTATCCATTTCACCGATAGACAAGTTTCGGTAGAACGCATGAATTCCGATGGATTACAGCTGATCGAGGAGGGCCAAACTACTCGAGTCCCCAGCCAATCAGAAATTTGGTGGGATCCAGAAGTAGATTGGTGGAAAGTCTCCTCTCTTGACCAGGATAGGAACGGCATCCATGATTCGCTCCAGACCGCAACCGGACCAGTAAATGTCGGCCTGTCTTATGCCCGGGAGGTTACTCAAAATGATCTCGACTCCCTCAAATTGATGGGTCTGGATGTGCATCTTGAATTGGATGTAGTAGATGCCCTTCTTTTGGGCGATGTAGATTCCAGCAGAGTTTGGAATCTGTCACAACTAGACGGAGTTGTCATGGTTGAGAGATACGGGTCTCTCGTATTCTTCGGAGATATTCAGACTCCTTCGGTCAAGGCGCGTAACTCATCAGAGTACCCAATGGGGGCATGGGATTTCGGTGTTACCGGAAACGGTGTGAATATTGCAATGGTAGATACTGGTGTGGATAATGAGCACCCCGGACTCGTGGACAAGTTCGTCGCGGGATACGATGCAGTATGTTTCATGCATTCCGATCCACAGTGCGTGTTGGCCGGCGGACGACAGGACGATGGATCATTCGATCCAGATGACGGAAATCAGCACGGCACTGCTTGCATGGGCATGGCAAGTGCCACGGGAATAGATGCCGATGGTTCTCAATCCGACTTTTACGGGTCAGCACCCGAAGCCGGCCTAGTTGACGTGCGAATCGGAACGGATGTTGGTGCTGGGCCCTTCGAGAATTACTTGCTCGAGCAGGAATTCTACGAATCAGCGATGAATGGGCTCCAGTGGATCATTGATCACAAGGACGATGCCTGGTCAGGAGTCGACGAGGAGTGGCATGGCATCGACATCATCTCGCTTTCATGGGGAATCACGAGTCATGAGGACGGTGGATCCGACGGTTCCGATATGCACAGCAGAATCCTCGATGAGGCGATGCTAGCAGGAGTGGTAGTCTCAAACGCAGCCGGGAACTCTGGAGAAGACAATGACGGACTTTCAGGAATGAGCGCATCTTCGCTATCCATTACCGTCGCTGCTACCGACGACCAGAACACAGTAAACCGGACGGACGATACAATCGCAGGATATTCTTCCCGAGGTCCTAGGAAGGACAACGGAGACGGCAACCCAGTCGACGAGCTAATTCCTGAGATTAGCGCCCCGGGGTCCAACATAGTTCAGGCAGAGGGTTGTGTTAGCAGCAGTGGTTGCAATAACTTCCTAGGGGGGGATGCTTCACAGAACACGTACACGGGAAGGGGGAGCGGCACATCATACGCCACTCCAGCTGTTAGTGGGGTGGTGGCCCTAATATTGGAAGCAAACTCCAATCTCACACCATTGCAGATCAAGGAGATACTAAAGCACACATCAGAGCTTAGAGGAGAGCCAAGCGAACCGGATGTCGATCCATACTGGAACCGAGAGTTCGGCTATGGGATGGTAGACGCGTTGGCGGCTGTCGAACTTGCGATTTTCTTACGAGAATCTGGTCAGTCGGCTTCAATAGACCACACCCTCCAGAGTCACGGCCTGAATATTTCTCAGACAGGCCAGATCAACATAACGGGGCATGCCTGGGGTCAATCTGGATCCGTGGAAAGAGTAGAGTTCAGAGTGGGCGGTGGGGTGTGGAATGATGCTACATATTCCGTCACACCATCCGAGATTGGAGCACTTACCCCGTTCCTATGGCATGTTCTTCTAGATCCATCCAAACTTTCCCCCGGGGAGCATATCGTGGAAGTTCACGCAGTCTCGGGAAGTATGCATTCCCTTCCGGTATTCTATACAGTAACTGGATCAGGCGGAGAATCATCAGGTTCCAGTATTCCTTTATCGGCCATCGCTTTGGTCTCGCTAGTCTTCCTCGCATGGTGCGCTTCACTGGCTCTTGTAAGATTTCGTTCGGATGATCAGATCGAAGGGATCATTTCTTCTTTTGGAAACTCTGGGGCCGATGTAATAGATGCAGAAATTATCACAGAACCCGAGTCTTGAACGAAACTTTGCGGCTATCGAGCCGCCTTGTTAAAATCATAGAACGCTCGTCCGCAGGTCATGGTGAGATTCTCCGACCGTTCTAACAGCATCCGTCCAACGGGAGTTAGGAGGATGTTCGATATGGCTGGAGACGATGCCGTACAGTTCGGCTTGGGAGAGCCAGACTTCCAGCCACCTGAAATCGCCATCGATGCATTCACCCGAGCAATGAAGGATGGCCGAAACAAGTACACAACCACTGCAGGAATGCCCCAGTTGAGGGAGAAGATTGCTAGCATGTGGCACCACCTTTTACCTTCACTGGACGAATCAAACGTCTGCATCACAATGAGTGGAACTAATGCTCTATTGGATATCTTCCTGGCAACAGTTAATCCTGGTGACAAGGTTATGATTCCCGAGCCATACTTTCCCCTCTACCCCCCAGACGTAATGATCTGCGGGGGGGAACCTTCATTCTACCCCTGCAAATTCGAAAATGGATTCGTACCCAGTATTTCTGATTTAGAAGATATAGTAGACGAAGACACAGTGGCTATACTTTACAACTTCCCTAGCAACCCTACTGGTGGAAATGTAAACCCGGAACAAAGGGATCAACTTGTTGAGTTTGCTAGGGAGAATGATCTCTGGCTGATATCCGACGAGGTATACGACCGGATAGTATACGATGCCCCGCATGTCTCATTCCTAGGTGCAGGTTATGACAAGATGGTCATGGTCCAATCATTCTCGAAGACGTTTGCAATGACGGGATGGAGGATAGGTTACCTGTTATCTCCAGACGATGGACTAATGAGGGAGCTAACAAAAATGCAGTATTATGTCACAGCATGCTCTAACGACGCAATGCAACACGCAGTTCTCGAGGCACTAGAGAAGGCCCCCAACTATCCCGAGGAAATGTGTGCAGAATTCAAGGCCCGAAGGGACCTAATTTGCGAACGCCTGAACTCTATGGCCGGTGTCTCCTGTCATGTCCCAACAGGAGCATTTTACGTATTCCCAAAGGTAGAAGTTCCAGGAATGAGTAGTGAGGAAATCGCAATCAAACTCCTTGAGGGGGGTGTTCTGTGCTCACCGGGGACGGCGTTCGGCGATGCCGGCGAAGGACATCTAAGATTCGCATACACCATTGGTAGGGAGGACATTTCCCGTGGCATGGACAGATTGGAGAAAATCCTAGCAGGGCTGGGGAGCTGAAAATCCAGCCTAATCCCTAGTTGTCCTTCTCGAATAGGTCAAACGGATTATCAATCATCCTAGATTCCTCTCTAGATTCCGTTGTTCTTTCTTGCCCCATGTCTTCAGTAGCCCCTGTCGGGCGAGTAGAATCGTCATCTCCAATCTCCGCAATATTTTCCTCTTCCAATTTTTTTACCCTTAGTGACTCTAGCCCACTCTCTTGGCCGAACATCCAGTCTGGCATCTCCTGAGAACCTCCAAGAACCGAGATTGTGGTGAAAGTTGCCATAGGTAGGACGGATATCGCCACGATGAAATCTAGAATTGCCGTATCGGGAATCACTGCCTCTGGAGCAATAATCTGCAGGATTATCTTCTCCAACTGCATTTCGTGCCACTGGGCATAATTTACATCGAGAAGGTCAAGGGAGAAGAGTAGCACAAGTCTAGCAACTAGCCAATAGAGGAAAATGGGCAGAATCCATGAAAGCCTTGAGACCCTCCAAACTACATTCCTGAACATTGCTGCAATTCCAACCAGATGCCATGAGACAATAGGGTGGACTCTCACTGCCATCCACAGAGCGATTACGTAACCTGCCATACCTAGGTCGAATGCTCTGCTAGGTCTGACTAGAGATTCCGGGACTCCTTCCATTATTGCCAGGGGTACAGCGATGAGAATTACTTGCATCGGAACAGCCAGTAACTGCAGGCCTCCATGGACCGCCATCAAATCGAATTTCCCATCTCGTGTCTTTGAGTTCACGAGTCTTGCCATCTTGCCATATGGTGTACTGTGAAGGTAAAGCCTGGCTCTGTCTACTAACTCGGGATCGCCTCTCCTAGAACTAAGCCTAAGGAATGCCAAAATTCCCCCTTGGTTAGCAACGAAGAATGGTCTGAAGCCACCGACTACTAAGGCGAGTGCGATTGAGATCATTCCATAAGAAAGACCCGCAATAATAACCCAGTGGATTAGCTCAGTCCTGATTCCAACCGAGGCTGCTTCATAATTGATATCAATGAGGTAAGTGAGGGAGAAAAGCACAATTGGGGCCATGGTAATCTGGGCCCCAACAAATAGAACCAGCAGTAATCGTTTCATGACGATCGCGCGCTCTACCATATTCATCCACGCCAAAGCATTGTATCATAAGCACTTCATCATCTGGATGTTCTCTACGGCCCGTTAATTGACCGACAAACGGAAACCGGGCACACAGAATATTCCAAACCATACTCCCCAACCTTCTTACACGGGAGAATTTCGCATTTTGGTGTATATGAGTTCGGTCCGGGCCATTGTGCTTTCTTCTCTGCTATTAGCAGTAAGCTTCTCACATGTTGTTGTTAGCATTTCAGATTCTAGTGAAATTAAGTCCTCAGTTGGCCCCAAGAACAATCCAGTCGATTTCGAAGTTACAGGGATAGAGGTCGGCAACGACACCCGAGCCCCAAGAATTTGGACCCAACCCGATTCCAGTCTTCTAGAATACATGACCAAAGGAGAGACAATACAGATTAACGTGACTTTTCAGCAAATTGGGGTCGACCCTTCCCCAGTAACCACCGATGCCAAACTGGAGATTTGGCACCCTATAGGGGAGGTGATTACCGAGTGGACATTCAACATCACCCTAGCCGCCGGACAATCCGTTAAGATTCCTTTTGTGTGGACTCCCTCTATTGCACATAGCAGCCTTAGTGATGATGGCTGGCTCACAGGGGGGATGACATTCAGGGGGATGGTTCTGCCCGAGATAGGGGTTGACGGCGATGACTCAAACGATATCCTTGACCGCGACGTTCCCGTAGCATTCTGGTATGATCCAATGGAGAACGGATTCTGCAACGACGAAGCAAACGAGGGCAAGTACTGCACCAACAACGCAGTTCCATTCGGAGTTCCCACTTGGTATGCTGCTGGTTACACAGACGGGTACCAGCCGGACACCAATAACTTCCCTACTGGCACTTGGAGGATGGAAAACATATCCAGCGCCACCGACGAGTGGCATTGGAAGGTTTCTGGTGATAACGACAATTACGCTTCTAACAGATTCGACAGGCTTAGGTGGGCCTGGCAGAGGGTCAACCAAAACGACGGTTGTTCCGACCAAGTATACGAAGACAGCCACGGACTCGGTTACGGGGAATATGACCCAATAGTTTCCGGGATCCATGGTGCAAACCTCTGTCTCGTCAAGGTGAATAGCCCCATCCTTTACTCCATTCAGATAGCTACAGATGCATGGGGAACCATGGCCGCTGGAGACTCGATAATGCTGGAGACAGACTCCGGTGCAGGAGGGGGAGTGGAGTATCTGAACTACTCTGCGAGAAATATCTCCTCTGCAGAGGGCGACTGGACTAGGATCGTGTGGAACGCCACGGGTTTGCATCAGAATGAAGGATTCACAGTTTCTTTCCTCTTCCGCTCAAACTCGTCATTCGCTGATGAGGGAATTCACATTGATTCGTTCATAGTTTTCGCGATAGAGAGGGGGGAGGATTATACTCTGGATGCGGATTGCAGTTTTCCTGACAACTTCGGAGGAACGATGACTTATGATCCGGATTCAGAGGGCGGGAACACTATTCTGGTCGAGGCTGCAGATCCAAACCCCCCATCATTGCACTGTAGGATATTTAACAAGGGATACATCGACACAACCCTTAGATTCTTCACTGAGGTTTCCAATGATTCTTGGATGTCACAATACCCCCTAAGAATAGACTCAAACAACTTCAATGACAATGACAACGAGGTTAAGTCTAACACGATAAAGGCCCGAACCTACACTAATGTCTGGTTCAATCTATCCATACCAGACGGAGCACCGGTGCAGGATTTGTCATGGTTCACCTATATCAACGACGGAATACTAGGGTTCCAGGATACAAAGTACTTCGTCGAACTGCCTGTTAGTGTGAAATCGACATACAGGATGACTCTGAAGCAGCAGACTCTTTCCAACCCTGCAGCAACGATAATGCCCGGAGGAAAGGCCAACATTACCATGGACCTAAAGAACACAGGAAACCAGTACTCTTCTTGGACCCTGGGGGGACAATTCGAAGATCCAAACGTTCTCTCTTCTGAAAACCTGAAGTGGTACGAAATTGGTGGGGGAGAGGTCTCCATCATCAATATGACTCCTGTGGAGGAAATCTCACTGTATGCCGAGGTTTCGATTCCTGAAGGTATGGAACCGGGGACATACGGGCTCAACCTACTTGTCGACCCAAGACTTCCGAACACCTTCCAAGGCTCATCCAACATCTACATTGAAGTCCCAGTGTATCATGATCTTGCCATCGCCCCGGTCAAAGATAGAATGGTCGCACCCGCAAATGGTGAACAGCAAACAGTGCAGGTTTTCCTCTTCAACTACGGAAACACCGAAGACACCTTCGACTTGAGGGTGGAAACCGACGAATGGAAGCTATTGGCAGCCCTTAGCTCAGACGAAGTTACTCTGGAGGCCAACGGCGGGCAGGTAACACTCACGTTGATACTTCCAATGCCAAAGTGTGCAGAAAACGGACAGTGTGTCTTGAACAATACGTATCGGGTTGAGATGATCGGGACAAGTCGGTCAAACCCAAACTACCAGTCATCTACCAATTTCTACCTTACAGTCCCAGAGACATACCTTGTTGAGGTTGAAGACAGAGACCTATCGAACGAGGTTTTTGCAGCTGGGACCGATCCTAGGACCCTGAAATGGGAAATCTGGAACACTGGGAACATGGACGACGCTTACGAAATCGACCTCAGCTTCCCTCCTGACGTTTCCGCCTTTGTGGCAGGACTAAATGGTGGGAGGACCCCATACATACCGGCTGGATCATCTTACAACCTTAGCGTCAGTTACTCATTCGATTCTGGTGTTGAGGGCCCAAGGACGATAGAGCTCCGAGCCACTAGTGTGGAATCCGATGCTTTCTCCGAGGGAGAAGCAAGATTCGAGGTTGGAACGGTTGGCTTCCTACTAGTGCTCCCCCCTTCGTTGCAGTCCAACGCCAACGAGATATACGAGTCCGGTGACGACTACATTCTCGTTTTCTCAATCCGCAGCGCTCACCCAGAGCTGGAACAACAGATTAGGGCCGATGTTGAGTTGGATAATCTATGGACGATATACGATGCAAGAGTTGATGATGAGGATAGAAACTTCGTCTTGGGCGCAGGGGAGAGCAGGAATGTCACAATACACCTCGACGTAAGGGATGAGAATTTGGACAACCTAGCTGCAAATATTGTTGACTTTAACGTGACCTTGGTCATTATCAGCGATCTAGATACCACCACTAAGACTGCGATGATCACACTCTTCAAGCCCGACCCTATTCCAGAAGGACCTGACGTAGAGGAAGTAGGTTGGAAGGCCGCAAATTATCTTCTCATAGGCATTGGATTGGCGATAATTGGTGCAGTTCTATTTGCCTCCTTCAGGGTAATGAGGAAAGCTACAGCCCCTCTCGAGGAGTACTCATCCCTTAGTGACTACAAGATGACTGTGGAAGGTTGGGACGGGGGTAAGATTGCCGAGGGAGAACTCCCCTCAGCAGACGATATTGCCAACTCAATGTATGGGGGTTCCAAGGATCTGTTCGAACAACCACCGCCTCCCAAAATACCCGATGCGACCCCGACATCTGCAGACCTGGAAACATCCGGCCCCCCAGTCCCAGAGGACGGCCTCCCCGAGGGATGGACGATGGAGCAGTGGCAGTACTATGGGCAGAAGTGGCTAGACTCCCAGAAGGACAAATAGAGGCTATTTTTCCATCCTTCGCCTATTGGGAGGCCTTATGACCCCCCCTCCGATGGACCGGCCGTCGAATCGAGTTGCGTGATTGTATGTACAACGGACAACAGCCCATCTTCATCCTCAAGGAGGGGACTACCAGGACAAGTGGCAAAGGTGCCCAGAGTAACAACATTGCAGCAGCAAAGGCCGTTGCAGACGCTGTTCGATCCACTCTAGGGCCTAAGGGAATGGACAAGATGCTTGTGGACTCTATGGGCGATGTAGTGATTACAAACGATGGAGCTACCATTCTCAAGGAGATGGAGATAGAGCACCCCGCGGCGAAGATGATCATAGAGATTGCAAAGACTCAGGAGCAACACTGCTTCGATGGGACAACCAGTGCAGTAGTTATTGCTGGCGAGCTACTCAAGAGGAGCGAGGAACTGGTAGAGCAGAACGTACACCCTACTGTCATATGCGAGGGCTTTCGACTCGCCTCCGACAAGGCTGTTGAGCTAATTGAGACCCATGGGAATGACGTCGATAAGAAGATGCTATCCGAGGTCGCAAAGACTGCCCTGACAGGAAAGAGCACAGGTGCAGTGAAGGAGTTCTTGTCCGACATTAGCGTGCAGGCCGTCCTTTCAGTTGCTCAGGAGGACGATGAAGGATTTACAGTTGACCTTGACGATATTAAGGTCCAGAAGAAACAGGGCGGCTCAATTAGAGATAGCTCACTAGTCGATGGGATTATCCTGGACAAGGAGCGGGTTCACAGCGGTATGCCAAGAAGCGTCTCTGGTGCTAGGATAGCTCTAGTAAACTCGGCTATCGAGGTCAAGAAGACAGAGGTAGACGCTAAGATACAGATTACCGATCCAAACATGCTGTCACAGTTCCTCGACGAGGAGGAGCAGTTCCTGAAATCTCTGGTGGAAAAGATCCAAGGGAGCGGGGCAAACACAGTGATTTGCCAGAAGGGCATCGATGATCTAGCCCAGCACTATATGTCCAAGTCAGGGATTTTCGCTGTCAGGAGGGCAAAGAAGAGTGACATGGAGGCCCTTTCAAAGGCCACGGGGGGGAGGATTGTTACTAATCTGGATGATCTTTCTGATAGGGATCTGGGCTCTGCTTCCAAGGTAGATGAGCGCAAGATTGGGGATTCTGACATGATCTTCGTAGAGGGGTGCCCACAGGCCAAGAGCGTCTCAGTATTGCTCAGAGGGGGAACAGAGCACGTAGTTGACGAGGTAAAGAGGGCATTCGAGGACGCTATTGGGGTAGTAGCTGTTGCTCACGAGGACGGCTCGGTTCTCACAGGCGGTGGCTCAGTAATCGCAGCATTAAGCCGTGACCTCCGGTCATACGCCGAAGGAATCGGTGGCAGGGAGCAGATGGCCATAGAAGCTTTCTCGAGCGCCCTTGAGGTAATCCCTAGAACTCTGGCTGAGAATGCAGGCCTAGACCCTGTGAATACAATTATCGATCTAAGAAAGGCACACTCAGAAGGTAAATCCACCCATGGAGTCAACGTCTTCGAGGGAGGGGTTGCCAATATGGCAAAGGCACAGGTTTTCGAACCCAGCAGAGTAGTTGAGCAAGCCATCCAAAGCGCATCAGAGACCGCAGTCATGATACTCAGGATCGACGATGTCATTTCCAGTAAGAACACTAGCCCGATGGGCGGGGAAGACTTCGACTCAATGGACATGTGAGCATTACTCTGCGTCTTTGTCATCGACGCACTCGGGAACATGCACATGTTCAATAGTCGTTAATCCGTGGCCAGAACATCGTAGGGTGGAAGCGACTTGTCTATCTTTAGCGTATATATCGAAGAGGGCTGCATCACCTGTGATGCTTGTGAGGAGGCTGCGCCAGATGTCTTCGAGGTAACCGACGATACGTGCTTCATTAAGCCAGATGTGAGGGTCGATGGAGCGTTCGATCGGAACGACACCAAATCAGGGCTAACCCAGGACGTAATCGAGAATCTCTCAGACGACATCTTAGATGCAGCAGATGCTTGCCCAGTTGATGTTATTATTGTGGTGGAGGAGGAGTCGGGGGAAGCACCACCAACAGAACCAGTAGAGGTTGAAACGATCCAGGAAGATCCTTCGGAATCTCTTCCCCAATCCCAGGAAACCGTGGAAGCAGAGGGTCTCGAGGACCTTCTTTATGGTGGGGACCGTTCACTGGAAATACTATTTGGGTCACAATCCGGAAATTCGGAGGAACTCGCAGCAAAGATGGCAAAGGAAGCAAAAGCCTACGGTCTAGAAGGCAATGTTCACGATATGGACGGATTCGACTTCAACTCACTATCGAGCAAGAAGAGGGTCATCGTAGTTTGCTCTACTTGGGGGGAAGGCGAGCAACCGGATAACGCCGAGGAACTCTGGACGTTCGCAAACTCTGAGTCCGCGTCTCGCCTCGAAGGGGTCTCCTTCGCAGTTTGTGCGCTGGGGGACACGAGCTACGAATTTTTCTGTGAGTCTGGAAAGGAGTGGGACGGATTATTTGAGAGGCTTGGCGCTAAAAGACTAGTCGATCGCATAGACTGTGACGTCGACTATGACGCACCTGCAGCAGAATGGCTACTGGATGCGCTACCAGCTCTGGCTGCCATAGATAGTACGGGTAAGTTCCACGAAGAATTGATCCCATCAATCAAGGACTTTGTCAGCGGGTCTGGAGGGGGGGCCGATGGGGAGGATGGTTTCACAATCCCATCTATTTCTGCCGAGCCAATTCAGGCGGAGGTTTCTGTCTTCAGATATGACCCGACTACAGCAAGCACCGGAACTGACACATGGATTTGTGCCCTTCCTGGACACATGTCCGTCTTGGACGTCTTAAGAACCCTAAAGTCGACTCAGGATGGGACACTGACGTTCAGGGATGGTTTCCCCGACGACCCAAATACTGCTATTTCTGTAAACGGTAGGCTGATGCTACCAGGCCTCATGAGGATCGACGCGGTTGCACCGTTAAGGAATGGGTCTCTCTCACTAAGAATTGAGCCATTGGCTGGATTCGAAGTAATCAGAGATCTTGCTATTGACCCATGGTCCCTCGAGAGGAAGAGGGAATCCAGCGAGCCATGGATGGTCGCTGCAACGAGGGAAGGGGCCCAGACTCCCCAAGGCGCCATAGGAAAGATGAGCACATCCGAGGCATCCCAGCTCCATTCAATGTGCGACTTCCAGAGCCAGAACATCCTCCACTCTAGCTCTGACGCAGTTCCTCATGCTAACGGATATCTCGGTCCAGCAGTAATAGTTAGATCATGGGCCCGAAGAAATGACTCCCGAACTTCCCCATACAAGAAGGAATCAATCGACTCCTTGCTCTCGTCATCTAATGGGATCAAGGCAGAGACTGACTTGGCACCAATCAGGCGTCAACCATCTGTACCAATTGCAGTTACGGCTGCTCTACTGGGGGCAAAGAACTTGGTTCTAACTGATGACGGGTTTAACGGAAGGCACGGGAAGCACGTTTGGTGGTACACCTGGACTGTAAAGAGTAGTGGTCAGGTCAACGACACGGTGGTATACCGTCAGGCACTGGGGCCCTTCGCTCTATTGGGAAATCTATTTTCAGGGGTTACGGCAAGGATGGTTCTAGGATTCACCAGGACGGGAGGCAACATGTTCAACGGAATGCTGGGGATGGTAGCCCCTCCGGCAGGAATAGGAAAGATGCCAAAGCAATTCAATTCATCAGTGGATAGGCACCATGAGGTGGTTGCAATATTCAACGAATTGGATGGTAGATTCTGATGGCCTTGAAGTATGCGTATCACCCGGGCAACGTTGCTCACAGCAGCGCCACCGAAGTATCTCAGACTATGGAAACAGCCTCGCGTTCGTTGGGAATCGAACTAATCCCAATGAAGGGTGCTACAAGCTGCGGGGCAGGAATAATTAGGCAGGCAAACGACATTCTGCAGATTACTCTCAATGCCCGGAACTTCGCTATAGCAGAGTCAATGGGAGTCGATATCATCACCCCATGCGCAGCTACTGCTGGAAACTTGCACGAGGATCTGACCAGACTGAAGGGGGACCCGCTGCTACTAGCTAAGACCAATGACGTTCTTCAGAGGACTTGCGGACTCACTCTGGAAGGGGGTATTTCCGTGCATCACCTACTCCATGTCGTCGTCGACGAAGTGGGACTAGACAAGGTCGAGGCCAAGCTTAGGAACCCCATGCAGTTCAGAATTGCAGGATTCTATGGTCCAAACATCCAGCAGCATGGGGCATCCGGAGGCGATGACGTCTTCGATCCGAATTACCTCGAGCAACTCATCGAATCACTAGGGGGGGAACCTGTGAGTTGGGAGAGCAGGACACAGAGCGTTGGAGTGCCAGGTCTTTTCTCCGAGGAACCAACTGTGCTAAAGCAAGTTGCCTCCGTTATCGGCGACGCCAAGTCGGAGAGAGCTGAAATGATAGTTAGCGCATGCACACTTTCCCACACAGTTCTGGATATCTACCAGGGTAAGGCCAACCGCTCCACGGGGATTCCGACGAACATTCCTGTAATTCACCTGACTGAACTCCTTTCATTCGCATTCGGCCACCATAACAACAGGCTCGCACAGTTGAAGACTCGGGTGGCAGTTATTGGGGACTAGAACTGGTCTAGTCCAGTCTGCCCCGCAGGCCTGAAGTTCTGAGGGGGAAGAGGGTCCCCCCCATTCCCTCCAGACCCTGCTAAAGGGGTAGGATCGCTCATCTGGAGCTCACCCCTGTGTCTCTCTCTTGCCTCAAGCACGAAGTCGGCAGCTGAGCAGTGTCCGTCGTTTGAGGAGACCCCGAAACTAATCAGGTTTGCCAGATCCTTATGTGGATTGCCGGATAACCCTCGGGAGACCCTCCTTACGGCCTTGTGCATGAACTCCTCCTTTCTTCTCGCAGACTCCTTCGCACCTTCGTCTCTCGTTCCTTCCGCTACAAGAACTACTACCTCCCCCTCCCTTCTTCTGCCCGTTCTACCCCTGCGTTGAATGGTCCTGATCTCGCTAGAGACGGGTTCGTAGAATATCACAAGATCCGCACTCGGAATGTCTAGGCCCTCTTCTCCAACCGAAGTTGCAACTAGGACATTCGCACTCCCCGATCCGAACTCTTCCAATCTAGAAATTTGCTCCTTTGCTGTTAAGCCGCCCCACCCCCCCCTACTGGATTGTCCAATGAACTGAATAGCTCTCGCACCCTCTAACCCCGATAGGGCATTTTCCAGGGCATCTACCGTATCACGATAGTTTGCGAAAACAATCACCCTTGCATCAGGGTCTCTCCTGAGTCGTCCCCTCACCAACCTCCTGACTGCTCCCACTTTGGAGTGTACTTCATCCATTCTTCCCAGTGTCTCGGCCAGACTCCGAACCCTTTGATCTCTAAGGAAGTCCTTCGACGACTTGCTACTCCCCCCTTCCTCAGTCATCCTAGAAAGGAACTGCCTAGATGCTGCCACACCTTGGCACAGGAGGTGGTTAATCAGGTGGTGGAGTCTCATAGCAGTGGCAATCTGTGATGATGATCTATATCCACTCGGATCTCCTCGTTGGATAGCTGTCTGCGCTCTCTCCATAGCATTGGAAAGTCCAGATTGGGTAATTATCCCGGGCATAATGTATCTGCCACTCATTCTTTCTCTGTCTACTATGCCTTCCTGCCATATTATGAAAGGCTCCGCAAGGTCTCGAATTTCAATAGGAACTTCCACCTTTTCCTCAGAAACTTCCAGTTCTGCGAGGTATTCGGCCACCATCGAGTCATCTGGAGTCCTAAGGTGAATTTTCTGTACCCCAAGTCTATTGCATATTTCCTCAACCTGGTCCTTTCTGGAGCCCGGACTTGCAGTTGTTGCTAGAATCAAAGGGTCCAAGGCTTGCGAAACGTATAGTTCGGCAGCTTCAGCCATCGCATGCTCCCCGGTGCAATGATGCGCCTCGTCGACCACCAGTAATGAGCAGTCTCTGAGAGAAAGCCTTCCACTCTTAGCATCGTTCCTTACAACTTGGGGTGTAGCGAAAACCAATTTCGAGCCTTTCCAGAGATTCTCCCTCTTGGAGGCAGGCTGCTGGCCACTCAGGGATATCGGTTTCAAGTCTGTAGACTCCGACAACACTGGAGTTGTATTTTGCAAGTGCTGATTTGCAAGCGCCACAGTTGGAGCCATTACTAATGCCCACCCGCCCTTCCTAGCAATTCTTTCCACGATTGCCATCCAAGCTACCGCAGTCTTCCCAGCTGCGGTGGGTAGGACTAGCAGAGTTGATCCCGACATTGCCTCGTCAAGGGCTTGAAGCTGATATGCCCGAGCCTCGACTACCCCTGGGGCCAGGCCAGGATGCACCACGTAACCACCCATGGACCACGGCCTCCTAAGTCAGGGTTCAAAATCGTTGCATCAGGTTTTTTCTGTTACAACACCCCGTAGGGGTGCACCACAGCAATCCCGATTCGTTCAAATAGGGTATGTTTGTCGCAAGGCCGCTCACTGCGTGAGGTACCAGACACCAAGGGCTATGCTCAGCATCCCACAAACTGGTTCCACATTCGTGGAATCGGTCCGGTGTCACGGTACCCCCCTAACGCGGTTGGCCCGGAGAAGTCCGCTCGCGGTCTATTCCGGTAATTACGGAGGAATTGCAATGGCAGACCGACACAGACCCCGCCGAGGTAGCATGGGCTATAGCCCGAGAAAGCGCTCTGTCCGTCAGTTCCCAAGGATTACATCGTGGCCCGATTCA
>Ga0310344_10000292_pt1 | contig 40650 bp, 35 predicted proteins | sample HC15DNA20200_MG_FD_203801 | JGI IMG/M metagenome (GOLD analysis project Ga0310344, IMG submission 203801) | Marine microbial communities from station ALOHA, North Pacific Subtropical Gyre - HC15-DNA-20-200_MG | ecosystem: Environmental > Aquatic > Marine > Oceanic | place: Pacific Ocean: North...
AATTTTATCAGTCTCAGAAATAATGACCCAAAAAACAATAGCTCCGAAGATTGGTCCTGATAGACTTCCAACGCCTCCAAGAATCATTATGGCCCATATGTAAAAGGTGAGTATCGGCACAAAAGTGGAGACCTGGAGAGATCCATAGTTGAACGCTAGAAGTATCCCGGATAACCCGCCAATTCCTGCACCAAGCATAAAACTTTGTAATTTAAGCCATACAGAATTTTTACCCAGAGCACGTACTGCATCTTCATCTTCTCTAACAGCCCTTAAAGCACGGCCCCAAGGAGAACTGTTGAGGCGCTTTAGTAATAGAAGAACAGCAAAAATACAAACCCATGCGATTACACCTACCCAAGTTTGGTTTACTGAGATATCCATATCAACTAAAAGAGAGTCGATTATTTTGGGTCTATATTTCTGTAAAGCATCGGAATAAGAAATAATTCCGTATACACCACCAGTTATCGCTTCTAAATCTCTAACTAATAGACGGAATATTTCAGCTGCTGCAATAGTAACAATTGCTAAATAATCTCCTCTTAGTCGTATAGCTGGAAGACCTAATAGGAGACCGAGTAAAGAGGCACTCGCAATCCCAATAAGAATAGCAAGAATAAGTGGCAAGCCAGTAGTTGTTACCTCTCCTTCTCTTCCTGCAGCATGTGGAATAAGAAGTAGTGTAACATAAGCTCCCATGCCCATAAATGCTGCGTGTCCGAAATTAAGCAATCCTGTCCATCCAAAATGAACATTAAGACCTATGGCAGCAAGACCATAAATCCCTGCAAATGTAAGCAAGCTAAACATAAGCCTTGTAGCATTACCAGGATTTAGTACGTACACAGCACCTAAAGAAAGGGTGGTAACTAATATAGTTATTACACCTCGTGATGTAACCTTCATGAAACTCTCTCTTTTAGTCCAAAAATCCCCTGAGGTCTAACTAACAAAATGATAATCATTATTCCTAAAGCAACAGCATTCTTTGCCTCTGTATGCCCTTCCATAAAGGGTAAAGCAACAGAAACTTGAACTAATACACCAATCAATAATCCCCCTGCCATAGCACCAAAAGAAGTACCGATACCTCCAAGAACAGTTCCTGCAAAAATCAATAGAAGAATTAGGAATCCCATATTCCACCTAACATCATTAATCATTCCTTGAAATATTCCAGCTAGACCAGCTAACATACTTGAGATAATCCAAGTTGATAAAATAATCTGATCAGAGTTGATTCCAGATATGCTTGCTAGTTCATTTGAGTCTCTTACAGCCCTCATAGCCTTCCCAAGTCTTGTAAAGGTTAAAAAACAACCAATAATAAACATAACTATTAAACCTGCGATTAGTATTTTTAAATTTCTAGGAGTTAAATCAATAAATAAATAAGTTTCGCGACGCTGCAAATCTAGTGGAAATTTTTGTACTTTTCCTGTCGTAAATAAAAGATAGAGATGACGAATAAATATAGACATGCCAATTGTTACGACTAAGACAGCAATGTTTCCAACCTCAGCTTTTCTAAGTGGCCGAAATAGCAGTAGTTCTAGTAATGCTCCTGCCAAGCCACATAATAAAATAGCAAAAAATACTGATAGCCCAAACTCCATTCCAAGGGGTGAAAATCTATCAAGGTATAGCAAGCGTGAGTCCTGAGGGCTTGAAAAAAATAATGTACAAATAGCCCCAAGAGCAATTAACTCTCCGTGAGCAAAATTAACAATTCTCGTTACTCCATATAGTAAAGATAGGCCAACTGCAGATACTGCAATAATCACTCCTAGCATCAAACCATTCCCTAGTTGGTCTATCATTGTTGCTCCTCGTAGTCTTCAAAAGTTACTTCTGAATTATTCAGAACTTTAATTTTAACCTTATAAGTTTGATTTGTTTTACTCAAATATCCAATTGTTGCTTCTATCCAGTCATCTGGAACCTCTGCTGACCCTTCAACTAATAGAGGAAGGTTTGATGGAACATAAACAGTAAAATCACCATTTAAGACAAAGTCCTTAAATTCATGGATTTCATCCAAATAAATTTCTCCAGTACCTGAGAGGCTAACATTATTAAGATTGATATTTTGAAAGTTGAGTACAGAACCGAGAGAAAAAATATTTATGTTCCATAAATTTTGGTCTCCTAACTTTACCTCCCAACCTGCAACCTTAAGTAAAGAGTCTACATTAACCTCCCGGACAAGGATCTGTTTAGGTTCTATTATTTCTACCTCTATAGATTCTGGAAAGCCTATAGTGCCAGGTCGATTTATTATATCAAGCATATAACCTTTTCCACTGATTGAGGTTAAGAGTACAGTACCTTGGGTATCAAGGGTGAAAATTAGATCCTTTTCTTTTATTTGATTTAATCGATTTACTTCTGTAGCGATAGAGTAGGTAGGTAGGAAACTTGCCTTAAATAAGTGTAGAAAGGGAAAGAATACAAATATAAATAAAGTAAATATTAATGAGTAAAACTTTAACCCGTAAAGTCTTTTATCATTTTGCAAAACTATAAAATGAATTACTAAGGGCACAAAAGAAATTGGCCAAAATGCTACATAATCATATATAATTGAAGCCCTAAGGTATCCAAAAGAAAACATTAAGAAGTTTACTCCTAATACAAGAAATAAAATAACTCTTAATGTTTTTATGTAGTTCATATACTTTTTGAGCCGGAGAGGGGAGTCGAACCCCTGACCTGCCGCTTACAAGGCGGCTGCTCTACCACTGAGCTACTCCGGCAAATGTAAAAATTATAGTAGTTCTTGATTTCTTACTAAGTTTAAGTTTTATTAAAAATTTTTTCCATAATTATTCCAGCTGCAACGGATGCGTTTAAAGACTCCATTTTATCTGAAATTCTTATATTGTAAATTCCATCAAGCTTGTTAATCACTTCAGAACTTAACCCTTTATCTTCATTACCTATAATTAATGCTATTTTACCTTCTTTTATTCTTTCAACATCTATTGGTTTAGATACTAAAGCATCTAGCCCAATGACCCAGTAATTATTTTTCTTCATTTTCTTTAATAGAGAAAAGATCGAATTGAAGGATAGAAAATTTAAATTTTCAACAGCACCGGCAGATGAAGATATAACAGATGAATTTATTGGAGCTGATCTTTTTTTAGGTACTGCAACAGTCAGAAAATTAAACGCTAATGCACTCCTCGCAATAGCTCCTATATTGTTAGTATCTTTAAGGTTTAAACATACAACAATATTTGTTCCATCTATAAGAGAAAAATCTGACTCACCAACAAAAGTAAGGGGTTTGCATATCCCAGCAATTGAGTAGCGTTCAGAATATGGCCAGTTAGCTTTATCCACCTTATCTACTGTTAATGCATTCTCAAGGCAGTAGTTTATAATATTTTTGGCTTTAGTACTGCTATAAGTTTTGAGCACAATTACTTTTTCAACTCTTCCGTTAGATATTGCTGCTTCAACAGCATTTATACCTTCAACTATTTTTCCAAAACCATCTTGTTCTTTCAGGGTTATCCTCCAATTCAATATTAAAAGATAGAAGTTTCTCTCTTATTTCGTCAGACTTATTGAAATCATTCTCAAACCTATACTTATCTCTGAGAGAAACCAAATTATTTATTAATTCATTATTAGAACTTCCACTAATTCCAAATTCTTTTGATAGATCACTTAAATTCATATCTTCAAGTGAATCCTGTATTGAAGTTAATTCAAAACCGAGTACATTCATTATTTCCTTAATTGAGCTTTTTATTTTATCTGCATCAGTTCCATTTTTTTTAATATTTTTTATTTCATCGAAGATTAGTGCTATGACTTTAGGTGTATTTAGGTCATCTTTCATGATTATATTAAACTTCTCAATAATTTCTTTATCAGGTTCAGCTTTCTGAGAATCAATTAAAACCTCCTTTATATTAGAAAGAGTTACCTGTGTCTCTTTTAGTAATTCTTCAGAAAATTCTTGAGGGCTTCTATAGTGAGATCGAAGGAAAAAAAATCTTATTACCTCTCCTCCATATATATCAATATATTCTGAGAGGGACTTTACGTGTCCTGTAGATTTTGACATCTTCTTACCATCTAAACGAAGCATTCCATTGTGTAGCCAAAGCCGTGAAAAAGTCTTTATACCATAACCAGCCTGGGACTGAGCTATTTCATTCTCATGATGAGGGAAAATTAAATCATTTCCACCACAATGTATATCTATCTCTAGCCCTAAAATTGTTTTAGCCATAGCAGAACACTCAATATGCCAACCCGGTCTCCCCTTGCCCCATGGTGAATTCCAATATGGCTCTCCATCTTTTGCTATCTTCCATAATGCAAAGTCCTCTTTTGACTTTTTGTTTTCATCTACAGGTATTCTTTCTCCAGCTATAGCTTCTTCAATATTCCTTCTTGATAATTCCATATACCTTGGATATTTTTCGACATCAAAGTAAACTCCAGAATCAGTTAAGTAAGCGTAGTCCTTTTCTAGTAGTTTCGATATTAGGTCAATGATTTCTTCTATGTGCTCAGTAGCTTTAGGTTCAAAATCTGGAGCTAAACAATTAAGAGAGGAGAAAGACTCATGAAATAAAATGGAATTTTTTTCTACAACTACTTTATAGTCAACCCCTTCTTCTTTTGCTTTTGCAATAATTTTATCGTCTATATCTGTAACATTTCTTACATAGAGTACTTCTTTATCAAGAGATCTAATAAATCTAATGAGTACATCAAACGACACCGCAGATTTTCCATGACCTAGGTGCGGAGGACTCTGGACAGTTGGCCCACACAGGTATACTTTAATTTTGTCAGATGATACAAACAGGGGATCATATTTTTTTCCAAGAGAGTTGTAAAGCTTCAATTTAATTTCCCTAAAACTGTAACCAATGCAATTGAAGAATCCTCTCCTCCGATCAAGCCTAAATGGTCTGTTGTTTTTCCTTTAATTGAAATACAGTTGTTGTTGATTCCTAATAATTCAGAAAGTGCTTCGATTATTTTATCTTTAATATCAGAGATTCTTACAACATGAGATATCACGATTATGTCAATATTGAATACTGATAGTCCTTTTCCATAAACTAAGTCTCTGATCTCTGTTAACAAATCTATTCCAGAAGCATCTTTCCACCTTTCCTGGTTTGAAGGAAAATACTCCCCAATGTCTCCGAGAGATAAGGTACCGAGCAAAGCATCAATTAAAGCATGCACTACTATATCCCCATCTGAATGTCCTTCAAAACCTGGACCATCAACTTTAACTGTTCCAAGATGTAGGTCTAGCTCATTATTATGCTTGTGTATATCAAAACCTGTACCAATTCTCATATATTAAATAGTAATAGGGAAAAATTACTTTTTAGAGTAAAGGACTATAAACCATCATCCGGTTCTTCTTGAGGTAACTGTTGGTCAATTTTTTCCAATGCTTCTTCAACGTCAATATCTAACGTACAAGCTATTTCACTAGCTAAAGTTGTCCTTGCTTTAGCTAACATTCTCTTTAAAGCTGGTGAAATTCCCTTATTAATTTGAGCAAAAGTTAGATCTCTAACAACTTCAGCAACTTGTATTACATCTCCACTAGTCATCTTCTCTGTAAGGACTTTATACCACCTGCTCCAATTAGAACCGGCTTCCTCGGGTTTCTCATTAAATATTGGTAATACTTTAGTCTTAACTGCATTCTTTGAGATAACTGGTCTGATAACGTCATTGACTTTATCTGTAGGAACCATAACACTTAAACCATCAAATAGTATTTCAATTTCATAGTATTCAATACGTTTAGACTTAGGCTCGCCATCAACAAATATACTTACATTTTTATTTACTTTTCTAATTATTTTTGCGGCACCATGGAATGGATGAACTACATACTTCCCAGGGGAAAATTTTTCAGTTTTCTTTGCTTTGGTTGCCATGAATTTTTTATTCTAACAGGATGTCAAATGTATCTACTGTCCATTCGAATAAGATAGTCCAGATACCTGTAATAATCCATCAAAATATAACCTTAGTTGCTGGGCTCTTTGCCTACCTATCCCTTCTACGCTATTGAGATCGTCTGCACTTGCAACCAAGATCTTTGTTAATACCTTAAATTTCACTACCAATAAATCTTGAATATTATCAGGGATACCTGGTAAACGTGCTAAAACCCTATATCCTTTCGATATAGAAACCTCATCAAGTGCCTCTTTTCCAAGAAGGGAGCCTAAAACTGAAAGTGAATTTAACTCTTCGTAAGAGATCTTTGCGATTACATCTTTGACTTTCTCGACATTCCTATACTTCTTTCCTAAAATATGATCCTTAATAATCAATGAGAGAGTCTGGTCTATACCAGATTCCAAGGAGTCTATTTGTATTGTTATGATCCCTGAAGCTTCGCCAAGTTTAGACGCTTCATTCTTAACTGTAGAAGCAAGCCGAACTAGAAGCTCTCCTTTTTGAAGAACGTCTAAGACATTTTGATTAGTTAGTGAGCCTTGAACCTCCAACTCAGATAATTCTAACAATGATTCTTCAAACCTTCTCCTGGTTCTATCAACAGATTGTAAAGACTCGTTTACTTTTCCTAAAAGTGTCGTCTGGTCTTCAAGTTCAAATATATTACTTCCTACAAAAACTTTTATTATCGATGATTCTTCTGAAATAGTTATAGTCATCAAGCCAGTCTCTTTAGCGACCCTCTCTGCAGTTCTATGACGAGTTCCTGTTTGGGAAGTAGAAATTGCAGAAGAAGGATTTAGGTGAACGTTTGCTTTTAATATTCGGGTAACATTATCATTTAGGACTATAGCACCATCCATTTTCGCTAATTCAGCCAACTTATTTGAGCTAAATTCTGAAGTATTTAGAGAAAATCCTCCTGTAGAAATCTTTTCTAACTTTGTAGCATTACCAACTACTATTAAAGCTCCCATTTTTCTTTCTGCAATTATCTCTAAACCTTCCCGAAGTTCTGTACCAGGTACAAGAAAATCAAGTCGAAATTCTTCATTATTTTCCATTATTTTACCTATATTAAATTCTCTTTTTCTTTATATATTTTTGAGTAAAATAAATATTCGAATGTTACACTATTATTTCCTATACAATCTAAATAAGAGAAAATTACATGGAAAATTTAATATGCAGTAATTGTAAAGCTGCTCTTGAGCAAACTACAGAGTTTTGTAACAGTTGTGGTGAGTGGCAAGGAGTTAATCCTAGTTCTAAAGAAGAATTGACTAAAGAACCTGAAAAGATTAAGAGAGTAACAAAGTTAACAACTAACCAGCTAAATGACCCCATACCAAGCTTTCATTCAAACCCAGTACCAACTAGAAAAGAAGTTCCAGGTATCAGAGCAGTTTTTTTCATAGCTATTATTATTCCAATTATTGCTGGAGCAAGTTATTGGTACAACTCTAATAAAGCTTCCCAAGTAGTTGAAGAAAGTATTGAAATAGATAATTTAACAACAACGTCTACAACAACAACTGTCCCAAAAACAGCAACCTTAACAAATTTAAAGAAATGGATTATTAACTGCTCTTCATCTAGCCAATATGGTCCGGGGTACTCATGTACAAATCTGTTTGATGGAACAAAAAACTCTTGGCAAGATGCTTCTCAAAGTTGTAAAGATGGATATATAATTTTTGAATTTAATGAAGAAGTAAACATTAATTTCTTTATTCTCCAAAATATTGAAGATAACAAACCATTTACAAGGAATTACAAAGTTAAAGAAATTGAAATCAACACTGACGATCCCAATTATTATTATAGGTTTGAATTAGAAAATATAAATTCTTCCCAATGGATAGATATAGTTCCAGTCAATACAACTACTTTCCAAATAACTTTTCTCTCTGCGTATCCCGGTGAAGAAGTTAGTGGGGCAAATCCTTTTCTAGAATGTGCGATACAGGAAATAGAAATATATGGATACCCTCCAAGTGCAAGTGGCTAAAACTGAAACTTACAGGGATTTAATCTTTTACGAATCAGTTTCAACCAAATCAACGTCTGGTTCACTAGGTGCCTCAACAGCTTCAAAAGTTAAACTATCACCCTCTTTATATGAAGCAATAATTGTTGATCCGGCTTTGTAAATGCCTTTCAAAAGCTCTTCAGAAAGAGGATCCTCTAAAAGTCTTTGGATGGCTCGCCTAAGAGGTCTAGCTCCAAATTCACGATCATACCCTTCACTAGAAAGAAATTCTTTTGCCTCATCTGAAAGAATGATTTCTAAGTCAGAATTTTTCAGTTGTTCATAAATTCTTTCCATCATTAAGTCAACTATTTGCTTTACTTCTTCCATTGTTAACTCATGGAATACGATTGTTTCATCAATCCTGTTCAAAAACTCTGGCCTGAAATATTTTTTTAATTCTTCAGATACTTTTGTTTTCATTTTTTCGTAGTTATCGTCAATTGACGTATTGCTAAAACCAATGTTTTTACTTAAATCTTTTGTACCAAGATTAGAGGTCATAATTATAACTGTATTTTTGAAATCTACTGTTCTGCCTTGTGCATCTGTTAGTCTTCCATCCTCTAATATTTGCAATAAAGTATTGAACACATCTTGGTGTGCTTTTTCAATCTCATCAAAGAGAACAACACTAAAAGGCTTTCTTCTAACTGCCTCTGTTAGCTGTCCACCCTCATCATAGCCAACATAACCTGGAGGAGACCCTATAAGCCTGCTAACAGTGTGTTTTTCCATATATTCAGACATATCAATCTGTATCAAAGAATCTTCGTCTCCAAATAAAAACTCTGCCAATGCTTTTGCAGTCTCAGTTTTTCCTACTCCCGAAGGCCCGAGGAAAATGAATGAACCAGAAGGCCTCTTTGGGTCTTTTAATCCTGACCTTGTCCTTCTAATTGCTTTGCTTACAGCCTCTATTGCTTCCTTTTGACCTACTATTCTTTTATGCAATTCCTCTTCCATCTTAAGAAGTCTCGCTGTTTCTTCCTGAGTAAGCCTATGTACTGGAATCCCGGTCCACTGGGCCAAAACTTCAGCTATTTCTTCTTCATCTATAATTAATTCGATCTCATTAGTATCTTGACCAGTAAGTGAAGAGGCTTCATCTAGTAAAGTCTTCTCTTTATCACGTATCTGTGCAGCTTTTTCGAAGAGTTGTGAATGAACTGCGTCTATTTTTTGTTCCCTCAAATCTTTCAATTCATCAGCTATCTTTTGCTTATCAGCCCCCAAAGGTTTCTTATAAACCCTCTTTCTACTTCCAGCTTCGTCAATTAAATCAATAGCTTTATCAGGTAAAAATCTGTCTGATATGTATCTATCCGCCATATTTACTGCAGAAGCAATGGCTTGATCCGTAAACCTAACACCATGGTGTACTTCATATCTATCTTTTAATCCATCTAATATTTCTATAGAGTCAGTTAAGTTTGGCTCTTCAACCTTTACGGACTGGAACCTTCTTTCTAAAGCTGCGTCTTTTTCGAAGTGTTTTCTAAATTCTTCCAAAGTTGTTGCTCCTATTGTTTGAAGCTCTCCTCTTGCCAACATAGGCTTCAATATAGAGGCTGCATCAATAGCTCCTTCTGCAGCACCAGCTCCAACCAGTGTATGAATTTCATCTATGAAAAGAACAATATCCCCTCTAGACTTTATTTCTTTTAGAACCTTTTTTAGCCTTTCTTCAAAGTCGCCCCTGTATCTTGAACCTGCAACAAGAGCAGAAAGGTCTAATGTATATATCTGTTTTCCTTCTAAAGTAGAAGGAACTTCTCCAGATATAATTCTTTGAGCAAGGCCTTCGACTATTGCCGTCTTTCCAACACCAGGCTCTCCAATAAGCACTGGGTTATTTTTTGTTCTTCTAGATAGGATTTGCATTACCCTTTCAATCTCGGTAGATCGACCTATAACTGGATCGAGCTTCCCCTCTTTTGCCATTCGGGTAAGATTTCTTCCAAACTGATCTAGAATTGCTGAGCCAGTCCCTACAGATCTTTCTCTTCCCCCGGTTGTAGCAGCTGCTTGATCTTTTCCAGGATTAGTAGATGATATAAGCTTAATTACAGTTTGTCTTACTTGTGATAACTCTGCTCCAAGCTTTTTCAACACTTGAGCCGCAACACCTTCTCCTTCTCTTATAAGGCCTAAAAGGATATGCTCAGTTCCTATATAATTGTGCCCTAATTGCAATGCTTCTCTTAAAGAAAGCTCCAAAACTTTTTTTGCCCTTGGCGTAAAAGGTATATGCCCACTGGGAGACTGCTGACCTTCTCCAATAATCTCAACCACTTCTGTTCGAACACTCTCAACATCAATGTTCAACTCTTCCAGTGACTTTGCCGCATGCCCTTCTCCTTCTTGAATAAGGCCTAAAAGAATATGTTCAGTTCCTATATAGTTGTGATTTAACTTTCTTGCTTCTTCTTGAGCAAGAACTACTACTCTTCTAGCTCTATCAGTAAATCTCTCGAACATGTATTTTATTTTAATAACCCCTTGTTTATACAATGAAATCTTTACAACAAGTATTTATATAATCTATATATTCTTTAACATATGCATACTTCAGAGATAAAGAAAATAGTTGATATTCCAATATTATGGGAAAATCTAACATTACTCGAAAAAAGATTAGTAGAAGTTGCTACATCTAAAGATCCTTACCTTACTGAAATTGCTCAACATTTAATATCGGCGGGTGGCAAAAGATTTAGACCTTTAGTAGCACTTTTAGCTGGAGAACTGGGGAATAAAAACTATAAAAAAATAATAGATGCAGGCGTTGCAGTAGAGCTAATACACTTGGGAAGTTTATACCACGATGATGTAATTGACGACTCTCCAAAAAGACGCGGAGTAAGGAGTGTAAATAATCAATGGAATTCAACTTTGGCTATTTTGGCTGGAGATTTTTTAATGGCTAAGGCTTCTGAACTAGCTGCAGATAATCTAGGTCTAGATTCAGTGAAACTACTTGCGTCAACATATGCCGAACTTGTAGAGGGGCAAACTAAAGAAATACAACTTTCATTCAACTTTGAGCATGGCATTAATGACTATATAGATATTGTGAAGGGGAAAACTGCTAGTTTAATAAGAACTAGTGCCAAACTTGGGGCAATAGCATCAGAATGTGAAAATGATGTTGTAGAAGCGATAAGTGAATGGGCGTTAAATGCTGGGATTGTGTTTCAAATTTCAGATGACATATTAGATATAACATCAAACCCAAATAAACTTGGAAAACCTGTTGGTAATGATATTTTAGAAGGAACCTATACTTTACCAGTTCATATAGCAATGCAAAAAAATCAAAGTTTGATTGTAGAAAAATTACAGGAAGTAAAAGAAGACAATACAAAGATTGAGAACCTACTTGAGATACTAAGAAGTGATGAAATTTTATCTGAGACTAGAGAAATAGCAGATCAACACTCAGTTGAAAGTCAAAAATCACTAGAGACTCTTAGAGATTCGTCAATTTATGAAGTTTTGATAAAAATAAATACATATTTAATTCAAAGAACATACTAATTTAATCAGGCTTCATAAGTGGAAAAGGTACTACCTCTCTTATTGATTGTTGATTAGTAGCGATCATAACTAATCTGTCTATACCAACACCTAATCCCCCAGTAGGAGGAAGTCCATATTGCATTGCCAGAACATAATCGTCATCTTCTAGATGAGCTTCGTCATTGCCTGTTAGTTTTTCTTTAGCCTGTTCGGACAATCTCCGATATTGCTCCTCAGAATCTATTAACTCTGAAAATCCATTAGCTACTTCGAAACCAAACATAAATAACTCAAATCTGTCTGTTACTAAGCCTCGATCATTTCTCTGCCTTGCAAACGGAGAAACCTCTATTGGGTATCCAGTTACAAAAATTGGTTCTTTGATATTTGGTTCAACATGGTTCTCAAATAAAGAAAAAATAATTGTTCCTATTGAGTCTCCTTCAAAGTTTATTTCTTTTTTTTGTAATTGTTTTACAATATTATTTTTGTCTGATTCAAAATTGATTTCCATTCCTATAGCTTCAGAAACAAGTTCATTCATTTCTCTTCTTTTCCAATTCTTATCTATATGGATACTTAAATCCCCATAGATAACTTCATCCTCAATCCCGACAGAAGAGAAAACATTCTTTATCATGTCTTCAGTTAAGTCCATTACATCTTCAACATCTGCATAAGCCTCGTAGCTTTCGAGCATTGTAAACTCTGGAGAGTGAGTAGAGTCGACTCCTTCATTTCTAAACACTCTTCCTAGTTCATAAACTTTTTCAAACCCACCAATAATCAATCTCTTTAAATACAATTCAGGAGCTATCCGTAAATATATATCAAAGTCCAGAGCATTGTGGTGTGTTGTGAAAGGTCTTGCTATAGCTCCTCCTGCCTTTGGCTGTAAAATTGGTGTATCGAATTCCTGAAAACCTCTTTCTTCCATGAATGCGCGAATATTTTTTATTATTATTGACCTAGTAGAAATTATTTTTTTTGCTTCCGGATTAGCAATGAAGTCAAGATACCTTTGTCTAAACCGAGTCTCCTTATCTTTCAAGCCATGCCATTTCTCAGGCAAGCTTCTAAAAGCTTTAGTCAAAAGTTGTATTTCATAAATCTTTATAGACAGTTCACCTTTTTTTGTAGACATAATATCTCCTTGACATCCAACTATATCTCCAACATCTAAATTCTTGACAACAGCTTTGCTTAGTTTGGTTATATCTTTATTGTCAATAAGTAATTGAATTTTTCCAGATTCATCCTGAAGGTCATAGAACAGAAGCTTCCCAAAAGACCGAACATTCATAATTCTTCCTGTAATTCTAACTTTTATATCTGTATGAGTACCAGTTTCGATCTCTTTGTGCTGCTCTCTTATTTCCCTAATAAATGAAGTCCTCTCATAACTAGGGAGCAAGACACTATTTTTTTGTTGCAAAAGTTCTTCTAGTTTGTCTTTTCTTTGCCTATATATTTCTTCTTCAGATTTCGAAAATTCATCCATATCATTCATTGTATATCATGAGTTTATTTGATAAATCTTTGCAAGACCATCTAATGTAAGATTTTCATCATAAATCACATCAAAGTTAAGATGTTTGCTAATTAAGCCCCCTATACCACCTGTTACGATAATTGCTGGTTCTTGGCCTAATTCTTGTATAGTTCTTTCAATTAAGCCCTCTATTAAAGATGTGTGGCCAAATATTATCCCACTCTGTATAGCATCATATGTATTTTTTCCGATTACTTTATCAGGAGGTAGAAAATCTACCGATTTTAAGGATGCTGTATTCTCAATTAATGCATCGTGACTAATCTTTACTCCTGGAGAGATCATTCCTCCTATATATTCATTCTTATCATTCACTACATCAACAGTAGTCGCTGTTCCAGTATCAACTATTATTACTGGGCTTTCTACTTTCGCTACCCCTCCAACAGCGTTAGCTATCCTGTCAGAGCCTAATTCTTTAGGATTGTCAATTGCTACAGAAAGTCCTGTTTTAATTCCAGGACCTAACAAAATAGGCTCTAAACCTAAATAATCATAAAGAGCTTGGATTAGATCACTGTTTACTTGTGGAACAACCGAACATACTATGCTTCCTAACTTCTTGCCCCTCAAGCTTTCAGGTAAAGTTGAAGAAAACATCATTAGCCATTCGTCTGAGGTTGTTGCAGTTCTTGTTGTAAAACGAAAACTCTCCCACTTTTCATAATTACCAATACCTATTGATGTCTCTGTGTTTCCTATATCAACCGCAACAATTTTCATTAAAATTTTTCCCCGTTAAGATCAATACCAAAATCTATTTCGTATTCATCCTTACTTGTATAAAAAGATATATTGTCAATTAGTCTAACACCATCAATAATGACAGCAATCAAGAGCTGAAATGTCTTAGTAGATTCGATAGGAGGTTTAAATGTTTCACTGTCAACAACTACCAAATAGTCTAAAACTATTCCAGAATATTTTTGTAGGTACATCTTACCTTTTTGAATAGAACTATTAATATCTTTATTCTTAAGAATATCTTCTGCAACAAATTTTAGGCATTCAAAAATACCTACTGATTCTTTTCTAGAAGAACTACTTAATAAAGCATTCCTACTACTTAAAGCAAGCCCATCAAGTTCCCTAACCGTTTGAGTAGCTAAAAAATTAACTTTCCTGTGTCTCTTTCTTAAGATAGATGATATTAAATAGAACTGCTGAGCATCCTTCTTACCAAAGATTGCATACTTAGGCTGTACTAGTTGAAGCAAAATGTCAACAATCGACAATACTCCATCAAAATGTCCTGGTCTTGACTTCCCCTCAAGCTCCATCCCAAGCTTTCCTGAAGAAATTATTGAAAAGTTTTTATGTTCATACAAATATTCAGATTCAGGAAGAAACAAGATTTTTACTCCAGTTTCTTTAGCAATAATTATATCTCTATCTATGTCTCGAGGATATTGTTCAAAGTCACTTTTATTATTAAACTGTAGCTTGTTAACAAAAATTGACATACAAATAGGAAGATTCCATTTTTTAGCTTCTTCAACTATCGAAAGGTGTCCCTCATGTAAAGCTCCCATAGTTGGGACAAATACTATGTCTCCATAACTTTTAATAGAATCTATTTTTTTTATTATTTTCATTATTTAATCGAGTCCTAATGGTACCCGTTGAACTTATTCTATATGTCTACATTCCCAATTTGAATAACTTTTTGTTTTAATTTAGATAATTCTATATTAAAAGTGTCTATGTAGTATTCAGTCAGGTCAGGAGATATCTCCAACATTGGAATTATGACAAATAGCCTTTCTTGCCATCTCGGGTGAGGTATTATAAGCCCATCTTCATTAATCGTACTATCTTTATAAAAAATAATATCTATATCTATCAATCTTGGTCCGTTTCTAAAATTTTTTTTTCGACCCATCTTTCTCTCTATTTTTTTTATTTTATATAAAAGTTTTTTAGGAGATAGTTTTGTTTTAACTTCAAGAATGCAGTTATAAAATTCTTCCTGATTAGAGAACCCAATTGGTTCTGTTTTATATATTGATGAAATAGCTAAGACATCAGATACTGCTCTGAGCTCACCCAAAGCTAGTTCAATATTTAGTTTCCTATCTCCTATATTGGAACCAAGTGATAAAAAAACATTACTATTGATCAAAGCTTTTACTCAACGAAATAGAAATATCATCAGAAAATTTACTTAGTTCAGTTTGAGGCTTGTGAATTGTAACTTTTACCTTTTTAGGATTATGTATACCTACCCCTTCTATTATTTGCTGTGCTAATGTTTCTAACAAAGAAACTGGACTTTGGTCAATTACATTCTTAACAATTTCAAATATTACTGAATAATCAACTACGTCATTTATGTCATCATCAATATAATCCGGTTTTTCAAAGGAAAGATAAACATCCACTACAAAAGTTTGTTTATTTTCTTTTTCATATTTATATAAACCGTGTTTGGCTTCAAATTTAAGACCTTTAAGCTCTATTTCGTAGTCCATCAATTTTAAGATGAGCCTGGAATTAGAGCTATAGCATCGGGTGATAGTGGTCTCCCCAATATTTCTTCCATAACTGTTCTAGCCAAAACCGGGTCATCTAGCAAGCCTGAATAGACAAGATACCCTGCAAGTATACCGGGAATTTGTTCATCTAAATAGTCACGATGTACAAGTAACTTTATTTCATTATCATCTAAAGCTTCTTTTATAGCTTCAAAAATAGTGCCTAATGCCTGGGGTTGAACCTCATTAGGTAAGGGGTAATGATATGTTCTGAATCCAACTTCTTGATAGCTTGTTAAATTGAAATCAGACTCTAGTAATGAAAAAATAGAATTGATTCCTTGAGTTTTAAGCCATTGAACCTCTTCTTCTCTCCTGATTTTTCTAGAAGTTAATCCTGAACCACCTACACATTCAGACAAGGCAAGTTTTCCTTGAATTACCCAGTAAAAATCTGTCGGTTTTAATCCTGCCATTCTTCTCCTAAGAATAACACCTTACATTAGTTATTGTTTTATAAGTGATCTAGAAGATGCGTTCTGATTACCGATACTCCTTTTGAAAATAAATATTGTATCAGTTGAGAGTTATTTAAGTCAAACCTCCGTGAAAACTTCTTATTTGAAAATCCAATAACTAGTGGGTAGCCATAATCAAGTTGATCAATATTATTTAATATTTCATAAGAAACTTCTTGGTCTTTTCCAAAACCAAGAGCTGGATCTATTGCTATAGATTCTTTTGGAACCCCAGAATTAATAAGATCTTTTGTCTTCTCCATAAGATGCTCTTTGACCTCTTTAATCGGATTTGTATATTGAAATTTTTCGTGTAAATATTGTGATCGAGGATGCCTATGGTTCAATATGATTCCAGGTCTCCTATCTTGTAAAATTTTTATAATTTTTTTATCTTTAATTCCACTGACATCATTCACTACATTAAAATCACTATCCAAACATTTACTAATAACTTTCGGCTTATATGAATCAACAGAGTGTAGAAAGTTTTGATCTATATTCTCTAAGAAAAAACTTATTCTACTCATCTCTTCTTTAAGGGAAACGGGACTTGCTTTAGGATGAGTTGATTCAGCACCAACATCTACCATAGAAATTCCCAAATTAGAATACTCGTTATAAAGGTTACTTATAGCTTTCACATCACCTAAAACTCCATCTCCAGAAAAAGAATCTGGAGTAACGTTTATAACTCCCATTAAACACTTTGGATTATCTTTTAAGTATGCTTCCCAATTAAAGTCAAAAGTCATTAACTAAAATGTTTCAAGGCTTCTTCTCTTAATAACCCGTCCATAGAGTACAAACCCGTAGAATGGGTAGTTATTAATTCTGAGATATTGTTCTTTACTTCACCTACTTCAGCGCAAATATGGTTCCCCACAACTTTTATATAAACACCTTGCGAGTCGAGCACTTCATGAATTTTATTTCCAATTTGTGTAGTAAATCTTTCCTGTATCTGAAGTGAGTTTGAATAATATTCCACTAAATCTGCATACTTTGATAATCCTGCAATTTTTTTTTCTGGAATAATGGCTATATTTACAAAGCCAAAAAAAGGAACTAAATGGTGTTCGCATAAAGATATAAACCTTATACCTTTAACAAATATTGGTTCAGAGTGAGCTACTGAATTTAATGGTGTAAATACTTCTTCAATTGACCTAGTATTTTCTATTTTTTTACTTAGAAATCCAATAAATCTCTCTATTGTTGCTTCAAAATCAACCTTATCTAATTCAGATGACTTATCTAGTAACTCTCGTAATAAAAGATCCAGTTTTTCTATTTTCATTAAATAAATATCTCCTCTTTCGCTATTTCGCCATAGGTACCAATTTGATACTTGAACCTGTTCCTAAAAGTTTAACCTTAGGAACAGATCTAAAGAGTTGTTGGACTGAATCCTTGTCTAGAGTTTCGTTTTCAATTAAAGAATTGACCATTGATTTCATCTGTTTTTTATATTTAGTTAGTATTTTCTTTGCTATTACATGAGCATCATTAAGTAATAGCTTAACCTCCTGATCTATAGATGATGCTACTTCGTCAGAATAGTCTTGTTGCCTTCCATAATCTCTTCCTAAAAAAACCTCATTTGAACCTTTTCCATAAAGCATTGGCCCGAGCTTTTTGCTCATTCCAAATTCCATAACCATTTTCCTTGCAATATCAGTGGCCTTCTCAATATCATTTGCTGCACCCGTAGTGGGGTCAGCAAATATTAATTCTTCTGCAACCCTTCCTCCCATAAGCATGGCTAAACGATCTTTAAGTTCAGCTTTTGATGTCAAATACTTTTCTGAATCAGGCAATGCCTGGGTATACCCGAGTGCTCTCCCTCTTGGAATAATTGTAACTTTATGTATAGGGTCTGCATTAGGCAATGCCCATCCAACTAAAGCATGGCCCGTTTCATGGTAAGCGATTACTAATTTTTCATCTTCTGAGATAATATTACTTTTTTTCTCTGGACCAGCCATAACCCTGTCTATTGATTCTTCAATATCTGAATTTGAAATAGACTTTTTATTTTTTCTAGCTGCAAGTAGGGCTGCTTCATTAAGTAAATTAGCTAAATCTGCACCTGTAAAGCCAGGAGTTTGTTTTGCAATTGTTTTTAAATCCACACTTTTAACCAAAGGTTTATCTTTAGAGTGAACTTTTAATATCTCCTCTCTACCAAACAAATCAGGCCTATCCACAACAATTTGTCTGTCAAATCTACCAGGGCGTAATAAGGCTGGGTCAAGAACATCAGGCCTATTTGAAGCAGCAATCAATATTACACCACTATTTACTTCGAAACCATCCATCTCAACTAGTAGCTGGTTTAAAGTCTGCTCCCTCTCATCATGACCACCTCCTAGTCCAGCTCCCCGCATTCTTCCAACTGCATCAATTTCATCTATAAAAATAATCGCTGGAGAAGATTTCTTTGCTTTTTCAAATAAATCTCTAACCCTACTTGCACCAACTCCTACAAACATTTCAACAAAATCAGAACCCGATATACTGTAAAAAGGAACTTTGGCTTCACCAGCAACAGCTTTCGCCAACAGAGTCTTTCCTGTTCCAGGTGGACCAATAAGTAAAACTCCTTTTGGTAATTTTGCTCCAAGTTTTTCAAACTTTTTTGGATCCTTCAAATATTCTTTTATCTCCTGAAGTTCCTCTATAGCCTCTTCAACTCCTGCAACATCTTGGAAAGTTATTTTTGGAGCTTCTTCATCTAACTCCTTTGCTTTTGATTTACCAAATTGCATTATTTGATTACCGTTACTTCTAACCTGTGAAAACATATATATCATAAATCCTGCGATGAGAAGCCACGGCAAAAAGCTTATAAAATATTCTGCGAAGCCTGGGGGCTCTGTATCTGTATTTAATTCAACCTCTGCATTAATGAGGAGCTGAAAGACTTCTCCTTCAAATCCCTCTGGATATTCTGTTTTGAATGTTTTTTGTTGAGAATCGTCAGATAATTCATATTCTACTGTATTTGACTGAGCCTTAATTGTTGCACTAAGAACTTCGCCATTTTGAATTTTTTCTTTAAAGTCTGTAAAGCTTGAATCAATTGGTCCATTTAAGTTATTATTGTATCTTTGGACTCCAAAGAAAATAAGTAACCCGAGAACAACGTAAAAAATAATTGTATTAGGTCTTTTAAGGTTATTCTCATTGCTTGATTTTTTTTCTTTTTCCATATATTTACAATTTAGTATCCTGTCGTTTCAAAGCAAGATACGTTTTATAGAGTAGGTCAATAAACAGGTTAGTCCCCTTAAATATTCTATTTAACTTCGTTTATTCAATTTTGAAGATAGCTTAATGAGATTACGGCTATTTTCATTAACATATACTAATCTAGAGGTTCTTACCCCTGGGACCCATATTACTTTCTCATCATCTGAAAAAATAGGCCATACGTGTCTCAACGATTTAGATACACCCTTAGACCTGAATAATTCTGAAACTTTCTTATCTCCATAGTCAGTAACAATAATATCTGCGGGTCTCAATTGTCGGATGTAAATGTCTCCAACAATTTTTTCTTTATCTGCAACAAAATTCCATGTATTGAAAAATAAAATCTCTTTTTCTTTTTTGAAGAGGAAGTTATTCCAATAAGTTTTCTCTGAATTAATATCAAGTTTAAGCTTATCGGGCCACTGGTCTTGGTTAATTAAGATTAGCAACCCGGTAGAAACAGACGCTACCCAATTATCAAAAATTACTTTCTCTTTACCTGTTTTGATAACTGAAATCAAATTTATGATATTTCTCTTTTCAACACCATTTTTTTTAACCTTTTCTAAAAAAACAATTAGTAAGTTTCTACTCTCATAATCCTCACCAGTTACAAGAGCAAGAGGCACTTCAGCATATCCATTAAAATATTTACAATACCTTTCGTTAGAATGAAAATTCTTTACCATATACCCTATCTCTTCAGATACTCCCAAAATAGTTTCTGAAACATTTCCTGAAGACTTTTTCTCAAATGATGGAATCAGAGTTTTTCTTATCCAATTTCTTAAAATGTATTCATTATCATTTGATGGATCCTGTTTATATGGAATGTTTAAGCTGTTTGCATACTCTAGTATTTCTTTTTTATGAACACCGATTAATGGCCTGAATACTCCTCCTCTTTCTTTTGGAATTGAGGCTAAGCCTTTTACTCTAGTACCTCTAAGCAAATTAATAAAAAATGTTTCAACAGAGTCGTCTGAATGATGTGCTAGTAAAAGTATGTTCCCTTGCTTAAGTACCACTTTATTAAAAATTTCATATCTTCGCTCTCTCATTTCTGTCTCGCTTGAATTCTTTGAACTAACATCGATTTTATATTTTTTTAATTCAATTGAATACTGTTTACAGATGTTTTCAGCAGCTTCTTCCATTATGTTTGAATAATCTTGTTGATGGTCAACATATAATGCTAGAACTTTTCCATAGTAATTCTTAGCTAATAGAGCTAGAACTGCACTGTCTGGACCCCCACTAAGACCAACTACAACCCCTCTACCTCGAGCAGGGGGAAATTCTATAGTATTTAAAGTTCTTGTCTTACTCTCCACTTTAAGGCCTTGAATTATTCTTGCTTCTCAATAACCTTATATCTTTTTCTAGTAACTTGTCTAAAGTATTGAATAACATTTCCAAGGATTACTATTGTTGCGATAGCAACTGATGTTGGAATTAAGTATCTATATGTCCAAGCAGGATCCTCTTCAGCTTCTCCATCATCAGTAATTAATATTGCTGGCTCTGGTACACCCTCAGGCAAACCTTCATGGTCCTCTGAAAATATATCTATATTAATAGAAGACGCCGTACCTTCTGATGCAAGTAAAACTCCTGATAAACAAAGTGATAACATAGTGACAATAAAAAAGAAATATCTAGTCATACTCTGAGAATACCTAAATCATGTTATAAATGAGCCGAAGGAGGGAATTGAACCCTCGGCCTGCTCATTACGAGTGAGCTGCTCTACCACTGAGCTACTTCGGCATTAAGGATTTATGCATAAATTAGTGTACAGAGGTATTTCGTTATAAAAGTGAAAATCCCAGTTGATCTTGCGATCTTCTGGGATCTTCAGTACTAGATAAGTCTATATTTCTATATTCTTATCTAGTAACATATAATTTATCTTGTTTTAAGAAGTTCTGCAACATATTCCTTAGTGTATTTTTCGCGAAGTTTATTTATATATCTTCTACTTTTTCCCAATTTCTATCTGAATGTCCAAAATGACTAAACATTCCATCTTTTTTATAATTAACATCTATTAAACCAAGCCTTTCAATAATTACTCTTGGCTTCATATCAAATTTAGTAATAAAATCATCAAGAATGTTATCAGCTTTTGACCCAAAAGTATCCACTGTTACTTCATAAGGTTCTGATTTTCCTATAGCATAAGCTATTCTCACAAGACATTTCTCTGCTAAATTATGGGCTACAATATTTTTTGCCAGATGCCTTGCTGCGTATGCTCCAGATCTATCAACTTTACTTGGGTCTTTTCCTGAAAAAGCTCCGCCACCAACTGGAATTGTTGGTCCATACGCATCAACAACAATTTTTCTTCCTGTAAGGCCCGTGTCCCCTGCTGGACCTCCTTTAACAAAAGAACCAGAAGGATTAAGGTCTAGAGTAAAATCATCAGTTATAAAATTGCTGACCAAAGATTCTACCTGATTATTAATCTCGTCAATATTGGCTTCTTTTTTGTGTTGTGTTGAGACAACAACTTTTATCTTTTCTCCACCGGTAGTAACCTGAACTTTTGAGTCCAAATCTAATAATGAGTTTTCATTTTGAAAATTCCATAATTCCATTTGAATTTTCCTTGCTGTATCAAAAGTCTTGGGCATAAAAGAATCTGTTTCATTTGTAGCAAAACCTATCATAATACCTTGGTCACCGGCCCCCTGATCTTCATCATCTTCGACTGCTGATCTAATTTCTTCAGACTGAGGTGTTAAAACATTTTGTATTGAAAGTTTGTTTAAATCAAAGTCTTCAAAACTTGATTTGATTGTTATTGATAATGCTTCTCTAACAATTTTCTCTACCTCTTCGTCATGTATATTAGCACTTTCACTTATTTCTCCACCAACAACAACTAGGCCTCCATTATTTGTTCCCGTAAGAAAAGTCTCTACTGCAACCCTAGAGGATTTATTATTATTTAAAGCTTCAGTTAAAACATAATCTGAAATCAAATCTGCTATTTTGTCAGGATGCCCAGGAGATACTGTTTCAGCTGTTACGTAAGCCATTTAGTTACCCTCCCTTACTTCTATTGTAGCCTTTACCATGTTTCTTAGACTTTCTTTTACTTCATCCCATCCTCTAGTTTTTAGACCACAATCTGGATTTATCCAGATGTAGTCTTGTTTTAAATTTTGGCTAAGCTGATTGATTCTATCTTTTGCATCATCGAAATCTAACACCAATGGTGAATGAATATCATACACTCCTGGCCCTATTGCTCCATTATATTTATTTGACAATGTGCTATTAACCAAATTCATACCTGATCTTGAAGCTTCAATTGATAGTACATCGACGTCCAAAGCATTTATAGCATCAAGAATTTCATCAAATTCTGAATAACACATGTGTGAATGAATTTGAGTTTTTGGATTGACTCCTGAACATGTTAGTTTAAATGATTCAACAGCCCAATTTAAATAATCTTCTTTGTCTGAAGGGTCTAGTGGTAACCCTTCTCGAATAGCAGGCTCGTCAATTTGTATTATTTTTATTCCATTACTTTCTAGGTCTAATACTTCCTCTCTAAGTGCAAGTGCAATTTGATAAGCAACTTCTCTCTTTGAAATATCATCTCTTACAAAGCTCCATTGTAGAATGGTGACAGGTCCAGTTAACATCCCCTTCATTGGTTTGCTTGTCAAACTTTGTGCATAAACTGACCAATCAACTGTCATTTTTTTCTGTCTTGAAACATCTCCGTATATAATAGGTGGCTTTACGCATCTACTACCATAGCTCTGAACCCATCCACTCGTTGTAAAGGCAAAGCCGCTTAATAACTCGCCAAAATACTCTACCATATCATTTCTCTCGGCCTCTCCGTGCACAAGAACATCCAATCCCAATTCCTCCTGGATTTCAACTGTATCTTTTATAATTGATTTGATTCCTTCAATATATTCTTCTTCATTTATGTCGTTTGATTTAAACTTCCTCCTTAATGACCTGGTCTCAGATGTTTGAGGAAAAGAACCTATTGTAGTTGTAGGGAGTTTAGGAACTCCCATACTCTCTGTTTGAATTTTTAATCTATTTTGTCTTTCCTCATCTCTATGGAACATTTTTTCATCAAGGGATAGAATTCTGTCCCTTACTTCTTGAACTAATCTGCCATTTAAAGCACTGTTTGCTTTAACTAAGCCTTCAGAATAATTTATTAACTCAGGAAGTTCACTTCCTTGTTCTAATGAGTCTTGCAATAATCTTAATTCATCTAACTTTTCATAACCAAAAGATAAGATAGCTTTTAAATCTTTTTCAATATTACTTTCTTGTTTTAAAGAATAAGGAACATGTAATAACGAACAGGAAGACCCTATTTCAAATGAATCAACTTTTTCCTTTATTTTTTCTAATAATTTATATTTCTCTATTAAATTGCTTTTCCATATAGAACGTCCATTAATTATTCCTAAATGTACATTTTTACTTTTTGCAATCCTAATTATTTCCTTAGTAGGAAAATTACCCTCGCATAAATCAAGATGTATAGTTTTGATTCCAGAATTTATTAAAGAATCGAGAAATCCTGAATACGAACCAAAGTATCCATTAAGCCTAATGTCTATGTTTGCTGAATCTATTAATTTTAGTAAAGCATTGAAGTGGGATTCTCTAACAAAATGACTTCCAACCGCAACCCCTCCTTCGTCCAGCATAACTTCTTTGAACCCTAATTTATTAAGATCGTCAAATAAAGTTTTGTAAGCACTTATGAGTTTTGATTCTTGATCATTATCAAGATCTTTTTCTTTGGATAGTGTCATTAGAGTAGCGGGACCAATTAACTTTGGAACTACTTCTGAATTAATACTATTTGCCAATTTAATTTCAGTATTTAATCTTTCTACTTGTGGGCTGAAGCTAAGTTCCCAATCTATTTCTGGAACTAAATAATGATAATTTGTATGAAACCACTTAGTCATCTCTAGAGGCTGTTCCTTTTTCCCATTTATACTACCCCCTCTAGCAGCTGTAAAGTATGATTCAATTTCTTTAAAAGAAATATAGCCAAATCTTTTTAGAGGTATACCTAAGTGGGTGATGGTGTCTAAAACTTGATCGTAAAATGAAAAATCTCCTACAAGCTGTCTGTTTATTAAAGAATTCTTTTGTACTTGCCATCCTTCAATAATTACTTGGTCAATAGTTTTATAAAGATCTTCTTCGCTAATCTCATTTCTCCAATACTTTTCTACAGCCCATTTATATTCTCTATTTGCACCCACCCTTGGGAAACCAGACACAAAAGTTTCAATACTCATTTATTCGCAATCCTTTCCTTTTTTTCATTAAATCTCTTCATTTTTTTTGAGATGTCAATAAATGCTGTAGCCCTATTTAATGTATAAAAATGCAAACCATCAGCATTAAACTCAATTAAGTCATCACAAAGTTCAGCAATATAACTAATACCGAAATCTCTCTCTTCCTCTTTTGATTTACACTTGCTGAATCCATCTTTCAGTTTCTTTGGTAACTCAATATCACAAACTTCAGCAAATCTTTCGGCCTGCTTAAGGCTAACTAAAGGCATTATTCCAGCATATATAGGAGTTAAGCTGTCAAACTTTCTTATATCTTTATAGAGTGATTTATAATCATCAACATCAAAAAATAATTGTGTTGCTGAGAATGTTCCGCCTGCTTCAACTTTTATTTTAAATGTGTTGAGTGTTTCTTTCCATTGTTTATCTTCTGGATGTCCAGATGGAAAAGCTCCAAAACCAATATTATTAAAATTATTACTCTTAAGATACTCTATTAATTGGCTCGCATGTCTAAAACCACTATTCAACTCTTTCTCTAGGTCGTCTAAATCAACTAAAAATTCATTTGTTGGACAATCTCCTCTTATTATTAAAAATGAGTTGATCCCTTCATCGACATAGGTATTTACTATTTTGTCTACATCTTCTTCTTGTTTATCACAGCTCGTAATATGAGCTACAACCTCAGTATCTACATACTTTCTTAAAATCTTTACTGCTTCAATGATATCTCTATTTTTTGATGCACCTGCCCCATCAGTAAAGGAAACAAATTCTGGCTCAAAAGAAGCTAGGGAAGAACAAGTTTGCTCTAAAGTAGCGAACTCATCTAAATTTCTTGGAGGAAAAAACTCAAAAGATAGAATGTCTCCTTTTCCAAATGTCATAAATCCCTTTCATGCATTTGAGAAGGTGGGCTATTTAGTTGCCTAATGCCACATTGTCTTAGCACCTTGGATAGCCTTCCAGGTTGCTGAAGTTTTTACCTTCTCTTAATGCTTGTATAAATACTAATCCCTTTAAATGAATAAACAAATAAGCTTCTAGCAAAATAGTTAGTGTAAGCTTTATCTTGTGAAGAGCGAGATAATTAAGATTTCAAGCATGTTATTCGCAATAATATTCTCTACAATAGGATACTTCGGATCGGTCACTGTAACAGTATTGGTTGCAAGTGAAGTGATTTCAAACCAACTTTTCGTAGGATTCCCCATGGCAATAACAGTTGTTGGTTCGATAGTTGGAACAAAATTGATAGGTTTCTTAAGTCAGGAATTTTCAATGCTCAAATCTTTGATTGCTACATATTTTATTGGAGGTCTTGGGGGAGTAATTCTGTTCTTTAGTATTATTTACAACTCAACAATATTAATACTCATAGGATCATTCATATTAGGATTTGGGCAATCAGCTACATTCCAGACAAGATATTTTGCTTCATTTGTAGCCTCTAAAGAGTTTAAAACTGTAGCACTATCTATTTGCGTATGGTTCTCAGCATTTGGGTCTGTATTTGGACCAAGCTCAGTCGGAATCTTTTCCAAATACTTTTCTGAAATATACAATTCAGAACTAATTGTTGGCTATGTTTTGGCATTTATAGGAATGCTTATCGCTGGATCAATACTTTTATTTTTTACCGATAAAAATTCAGAACTAAGAACAAAAAATACGATTAAGGAAAAAAGCAAAGTAAAAGAAAAAAACAGCACGGGAAATCTACTTTCAGTTATCTTGATAGTAAATCATTCAATAATGGTTCTAGTTATGTCTGCTACTCCACTTTACTTGAGAGATATTGGAGAAAATATAGGGATGGTAGCAAATATTATAAGCGTTCACACATTAGGAATGTTTTTCTTTGCTCCATTTATTGGAAAGTTTGTTGATAAAGTTGGAGTCGCAATTCCAGGAATAATTGGAAGTGCGGTTATGTTAATTAGTTGCATATTAGCTCTCTTAGCAAAGGATGTTCTATATCTTGGGCTTGGTTTATTTCTACTAGGCCTTGGGTGGAACTTCACATTTATAGCTACCAGTTCAGCAATTGCGACTTATTCTTCAAAAAATTCTACTGATCTTAATATAAGAAGTGATATGTATGTTTATGCAGGAAGTGCAGGTACTCAGCTTGTATTAGGTTTTTCATACTTTTATCTTGGTTTTAAAACAATAACCTCAATAGGTTTAATATTTTCAATTTGGTTAATATTAAAAACACTAAAGTTAAATCAGGTATCTGAAGCAATTTAAGTTAGTGTTATTTCTCCCATTTAGATACAAATAAGTTACCTAAGTCAGGATAAATAAATACATCCTTTTTATAACCAATAGAACTCAAATCTCTATCATTTTCTATATAGAGAATGTACACCTTGTCGTAGTCAGAATCAGAAAGGTCCACCAATTCTGACTTTGAAATTTTTGTTGAGTAATGTAGCCCTGGGCCAAACTCAACTTCTTTACTGCCATCGTATAATGCTGAGGCAGGTGATGTCCCGTCAGTTGCTTTAATTATCCAGCTACTTCCACTTGCATCTTTCTTAATAGCTTCTATTGCTGCTCTGTAATCTTGGTTTGGATAATCAAAGTAAGGTTGAAATTTGTAATAAAAAAGAAAAGTAAGAAAAACAAATAAGTAAAAAGTAGCTAAGCCATAACTTTTAACCCTCTGTCGCTTTATAGAATATTGAATCGAAAAAAGAAGCCAAATAGCAAACCCTGGAATTAAGGAAGAAAGCATTCTTATCTGCTCTGGCATTCCAATTCCCCAGATAAGACGATGAAAAAGAGTTCCAATAATAGTTATAACAATTGGACTCAGTATATATTTTGCTAATATTTCGTTAAAGTTATAAATCCTCTTTGTATTTGCTAATACTAAGAATGTAAAAAAAGAATAAAAAAGCATATAAAATAGAGAATCTCCATCAGATGCACTAAGTGAAGTCCACTTTAGTAAATAAAATGGAAGTATAGTTCCTGTTCCTAAAGAGTTAAAACCACCGATTATGCCTTCAAATATATCTATTAGTGGCCATTCTATGTATACATGTGGATGTATTGATGTTGCTGAAATTAATGGCAAAGTACTTAAATAGATGTTATAACTTAAGACAAAAAAGATAAAGACAAAGAAACCAAAATATAAATTTTGATTATCTTTAAATTTATATTTTTTATAATCGATAACAGCAAAATAGTATCCAGCAATAATAAAAACGGAATAGAAAGAAATAAGTAAAGAGAAAAGTGAGAGAAAAAAAACTAGTATATTTTTTTTCAATGTTTTTTCAAGTGGTAATAAAAATAAATATATCACAGCAATAAAAGCTTCAAATGAATAAGGCTTAACTCTTGACGAAACAAGAACCAGAGTTGGAGAAGAAGCTAAAACCAAAGCAAAAAAAAGAGAAAATTTACTTGAAAATTTGTTCTTTTTAAGAGCAAAATAACCAATGATTGGAATTGAGATTCCAAAAATAAAACTAGGCAATTGTGAAATTAATTCTGAGAATCCAAAAAGATTATATAAGTTAGTAAGCAACAGAGAAAAGCCAGGATGGTGTCCGGCAGTTAGTTTGAATTCATCTAAATTCGTAGCTTTTAAACCCAGAGCAACCCAGGCATCATCTTGCCACAAGCTTTTGGCTCCCATTGAATTTATTCTTAATAGTATCGAAATAGCTAAAATTAATAGTAGATGAAGAATCTCCAGTTTCTTAGATAACAACCTTTCCATTTTTTTCCTATCTATATATCTATATTGTACAAATCATAACCAAAAGTTATTTGACCTTTATAATTCTCTTGAATGTCTTTCAATGCACTATCTTTATCAAACTCTGGTGGAACAAAGTGTGTAAGAAGTAGGTGTTTAGTTTTAGATTTACTTGCAATCATTCCAACCTGCACAGGGGTTGTATGATAAGCAGCAGGAGTTTTTTGATACACTGAAGTAACTCCTCCCGTATCTTTGTATTCTTCAGTAAATAGCTCATGGATGAGTAGATCGGATTCCATACTATTTTTAATTAAATTATTAGAAGGACCTGTATCACCACTAATAACAATCTTTTTTTCTTCCGTTGCTATCTTGTATCCAAAAGCTGGCTCTATTGGAAAATGATCAACTATAAATGGGTTAATTACTAATCCTTCAAAGTTTATTGTCTCCGAATTATCTATCTCTTTAACATCCCAAGCCAAACCGTTGTTATTACTTCTTTTTTCCCAACTCTTTCTTATCTTCTGCTCTTTTAACCACATCGATTGTGTTTGTTGTATAAATTTCTTTATTCCTAAAGGTCCATATATAACCAATGGAAATTCTCTTCCTTGGTGCCATCCAGAAATAAAGACCTGATAGAGATCAACAATATGGTCTGAATGCATATGGGTTATGAATATCGCATCTATATCAGCAACTTTTTCTTCAATTTGCGTAAGTCTTTGAGTAACACCAGATCCACAATCAAATAAAATTTTTTTTTCTTTATATTTGATTAAAGTCGACGGTCCAAATCTCTCTTTGTCTAAAGTTGGACACCCAGTTCCAAGAAGGGTCACAGATATTTTATTTTTCATCTTGCATAGAGTTAATAAGCATTTTAGTTAAGACTATCCTTGCTCTCATACCTTGATTAATTTCGTCAATTGCCTTTAAAATATTTTCTGAATATCTAAATGAATTTTTTTTGGTACCTGTTTCATTATTGATTAATACAAATGCAAGGTATTCCAATGTTTGAATCAAGATAGATTTAGGCATAGCTAATATATTGTCTTCCTTTAGGTCTTCACTAAATAAATCTGCAGTTTTTTTTAGCATAAAAGCAAAATACGCTGCTTCATATATATTACTGGGCGGATTAATCATCTCCTTAGTTAAAGAGTACAAACCCTTAAATTTCTTTTCTTTGATGTCAAAATCAAAATATAAAATATAGTCTCTTAAAGAGGCATCAAAACTATTTTTTCTAGAGTTTGACAAAAAGATTGTTCTACACCTACTTTCTACTGTCTGGGGTATCTCTCCTCTCGAATCATCGAGTTGATGCACCCAAAATTGGCTTGCTTGAAGCAATATATATATAGTAGAACTGGAAGAGTCTTCCAAAGATTTAAGTAATGCATTTGATGCCTCTTCTGTTAGATTCTTGTAAGGGGTAAAAATAAATATTTTATAATTTCCTGAAATTGGAACTGTAGACTCTGTTTCAATTACTTCTCTTACATCTTCAACACCTACAGTATATAAATTTTCAGAATCAACAATTCTTATATCAGGATGCTCTGTGTATTCATCAACATCAAGCAGTACTTTAGCTGCAAATAATTTAGCTTGTGTTTCTAGATGGACTGGACTATTCCCTTTAAATATATAAGATCCAAAAGGTTTTTTTGTTTCAGCTACTAATGAAGTGTCTAGACTCATAACTTATAAACCAAGCCATTCAAGCGTAGTAGAAACATTTCGGGAAATTTCTCTTTCAGCATCAAGAACTAAATAGGAATCTTTATTTTCATTGGCTATAGTTATGTAGGCCTCTTGAACTTTACTAAAAAATTCAAAATCGCTACTTCCAATTCTGTCAGCGATAACTTGTCTATCTTTAACCTTGTCAACAGGAAGGTTTAGTAGTATAACTTTGTTTGGCCAAATACCCGCTAGCGCAAATTCATTAACTTCTTGTACATTTTTTATGTCCAACCCTCTCCCTAATGCTTGGTACGCTAAAGATGAAACAACTGTTCGGTCAGAAAAAACCCACTTTCCAGCTTTAAGAGCTGGTTTAATTTCATCATTTGATAATTGAGCCCTATTTGCAGCAAATAATAATACTTCCGCCCTACTCGAAACCTCATGTTCATTAGATAGAAGAAGTTCTCTAATTTTTTCACCGATTACCCCGTGACCAGGTTCTCTTAAAGTTATAAAGTCAATCCCTCTTTTATTTAATTCATTAACTAGTTCTTTTAAAAATGTACTTTTGCCAGATCCGTCAACTCCTTCAATAGCAACGTATAAGTTCTTCATTCAGGTTCATCCTCCACAGATATAAGTAAACTACCTAAGTTTTTAATTTCAAAATTATTGAATTTAAATTCGTTAAATAAGTCTTTTCGTCCAGCAATCATGGCAATTAATCCAGTTACTAATATTAATATTGCACTGAATTCTAATACTAGGAAGGTCCCCTTTCCTTCAGTAATATTGTTTAAAAATGTTGCAATGATACCTGAGCTAAAAAAAGCTAGTAGTAAGGCTAGTCTACCAAACGAGTAAAAATTACCGAAAACTCTCCCCCTCATTACGGCTGGAGTGCTAAATTGTAAATAACTTAATGTAATTATATACCCTGATCCTGTCCCTAACCCAGCAACAAAGATACTGATGAGGAAAAATATAAATTCCACAGAACTAAAAGCAATGTAAAGAGATACGCCAGCTACAAGAAGACTAAAGCCTATAAGAAAAGAAGCTCCTTTAACTTCTTGTAAAAAAATATTCAAAATTAACATAGAAAACAATACACCTACTCCAAAAGATGTGATTACGAAACCGAAGGCACTCTCGGTATATCCAATAAATTGTGTTAAGTATGGATGTCCTAAAACAAATAACGAGCCAGCACCAAATAAACTAGAAGAAATAGAGAAAACTACAATTTTCAATTTCTTATTTGAAATAAAATATCTATAACCTTCTTTATAATCTCCAATTAAATTACTTTGGCTTTCTCGATTTGGTGTTCTTACTTTTGATAATGGAATAAAGAAAATCAAATATGCTGATAAAGCAAATGTAATTGCATCTATAAAAAATACTACAGAGCCAGACCAGCCGTTAGTATTAAAGAGGAAATTGTTTATTAAATCAAAATCTACAACTAAACCAAAGAATAATGATGCCAATGGTAGAGTTGCATAAGTTCCAATAGCCGAAAGAGAATTGGCTTTTACTAAATATTTTGAATCAACAATTTCTGGTAATGCAGCCTCTCTAGCAGGTTGCCTTATCAAAGAAAAAACTTCTGATAGAAAGTTAATCAAAAATAAAATAATTAAAGAATTTACATATATTAGAGAAAATACTATAAACATTCTTGATAAGTCACATAGAAGTAAAATTGTTTTTTTGTTAAATCTATCAGCAAACACACCAGCAAATGAAGAAAGAAGTGCAGGAATTACCCTTGCAATAACAGGGATAATTGCTGTTAATTCAGAATTACCTGAACTTTTTCCTAAATAACTAGCAAGTGCAACTGAGGCAAAAAGAGTAGCCCAGTCGCCAAAGCTTGATAATGTCCCAGACCACCAAAGTAGTGAAAAAGGGCTTCTAGAAAATATTTTTACTTGATTCATATACTTCTAAGATAGTTTGTATTTCATAAAAATAACTTTTTTTTCTTAAATACTGTACAAAGGTTTAATTTAATGTTATCAATAATGTCATGTCAAAACCATTAGTAATTGTTGAATCACCAACAAAGGTGAAAACTATATCTAAAATATTAGGTCCTGATTACATAGTTAGTTCTTGTGTTGGGCATATTAGAGACTTGCCTAGAACCAGTAAGGACGTACCAGTTGAACTAAAAGACAAGTGTATGTGGAATGCAGTTCTTGTAGAAAAAAATTTTGAAAATATATATGTAGTTCCTGACGATAGAAAAAAAATAGTTAGTGATTTGAAAAAAATGGCTTCCAAAGCAAGTGAACTATACCTCGCAACAGATGATGACAGAGAAGGAGAAGCTATAGCATGGCATTTGAAAGAACTATTAGAGCCAAGTAGTGAACCTAAAAGAATTACTTTTAATGAAATTACAGAATCAGCTATAAAAGCTGCAATAGAAAAACCTGGAGTTGTAAATTTAGGAAAATTTAAATCATGGGAAGCACGGAGAACTCTTGATCGTATGATTGGATATGAAATATCTCCAAAGTTAAGAGATCTTGGAGGGGCGTTTATTTCCACAGGAAGAGTACAAGGCCCTGCAGTGAGATTAATAGTTGAGCGTGAAGAAGAAAGGCTAGGATTTGTAAAAGCACCCTATTTTGAGCTTAGGGCAGATTGTAAAAGTTTAGAGACTTCTTTTGTTGCAGAGGTTAAAAGCGTAGAAAATAAGAAACTAGCTACAGGGGTAGACTTTGACAACCAGGGAAAAATATTAAATGACAATAAAAGATATCTAAACAAAGAAGAATCTCTAGAAATATCAAAAATACTTACAGGGAGCCTAGCAAAAATTTCAAAAATTAAAGAAGTCTCTAGAACTGCTAAACCACCAAAGCCATTAAAAACCACTAGCTTGCAGTCCTCTGCAAGAAATAAATTTGGCTTTCAACCTCAAAAAACAATGAGCATAGCTCAAAAATTATATAATGAAGGATTTATAACATATATGAGAACAGACTCTATAAGACTTTCTGACATAGCAATAAAAGCATCACGTGATTATATTTCTGAAAATTTTAAAAAAGAATTATTACCTGCAGAACCAAGAATTTATAAAGATAAAAAAAATAGTCAAGCAGCACATGAAGCAATTCGTCCATCAGGAGAAAAATTTAAATCTCCAAATGATATATCTAGTAAGTTTAAAGAAGGGGGTGATGAATATAAGTTATACTCTCTTATCTTTAATACAACAGTTGCCTCTCAAATGGAAGATGCGAAAGGTATCACAAAGAATATAGAAATTGAAGTTCAGGATAATAAATTTGCACCAATAATTTTAAGTGTTTCAGGAACAAGCTGGATTTTTAACGGATACAGAGAATTAATTAAAGATGCTGATGAAAAAATTCAGAATTTACCAAACTTAAAAGAAGGAGAAAAAATAACTATATTAGAAACAGTTATCGAGGAAAAATATACAACACCTCCAAATCGCTATTCCTCTGTAGGTCTAGTAAAGAAACTAGAAGAGCTGGGTATTGGAAGGCCTTCTACATACGTACAAATACTAAACAGCATTTCTTCAGTATTTATTAGATCTGAATCAAGCTTAGTTCCGCGAATTATAGCTCTAGCAAAAATATGGAACTTCATGAAACCTCATTTCTCTAAATATATCGATTACGAATATACAAAATTAATGGAAGATAGTTTAGACAGTATTGCCGAAAGCTCAGATCCAGATAAAGCCAGGATTAATTTTCTTAGTGATGCATATAAAATAATTGGTAAACATATTGCAGATTACGAAGAAGCTGGACCTAGCCCAAATCAACTTACAACAGTTGCTATTACAGACACCTCGATAAAAAATATCTCAATAAAAACTGGACGAATACGAGATAGAATAGCTTACCCCTATCTGCTTAGAGAAGATGGAGAAAATGCATCTTTACCAAATGAAATAACTATTGAAGAAATAGACCAACAATTAATTACTGACGCTTTTATTAAAAAGGAACGGGAAAGGAAGCTTGAAAGAAAGGTAGGAAGCTGTGGAGATTGTGAAGAAGTAATTCATATTAAGCTTGGCCCATCTGGACCTTATATACAACATGGAGAAAAAGTTAAAGGGAAAAGGCAAAAGAAATGTATATATAAAAACTTAATGGGTCCCATATTTAATTCCGAAGATCCTAACGGTATAACTATAGAAGAAGCAAAAAAAAGATTTTACCTGTCATCAAAAAATCCAAGAAAATTGGGAGATGAAGAAGGTTGGGAATACTACACGGCAGTTGGACAACATGGAGGGTTTGGAATTAGATCGCGTGCAAGGCAGAAATATGAAAATGAAGCATTAAAAACTCTTTCTAAAAAAGATCTTTTAGAAATAGGTCAGGAGGAAGAAATAACCATACCCAAAAGCTACACAAAGGAAAAGATTATAGATAAAATAATTAACCTAACTATGCCAAATGAAAAAGAATTAAAAACTATGTCTAAAGAAGATGTGGTAGCACTTGCTAGAGAATTCAAGATTAGGGTTTGGATGACAAAATTAGAAAATGCAAAGAAAGAGACTCTCCTTGAGAAAATTCTTGTTCAAAAAGAAACTCGAACATTAGAAAAACCAGAAGACGCACTATCTATTGAACTAAAAGAACTAATTGATCTTTTTAAACAACCCCCTAAAAGAAGAGGAAAACAGAAGAATTAAATCTTTTCAGACACCTTTTCCCAACTAAAATTATTTTGTACAAAAATTTTCCCAGCTTGCCCGTATTCACTTATTTTTTCAGTATCATCCAAAAAATACTTAATACCTTCTAATAGGTGTTCTTTAGTGTCAGCAACAAAACCTGTCTTTCCAGGGATAATTGTTTCTGGTGCTCCACCAGATGATCCCGTGATTACAGGAATTCCATAACTAGCTGCCTCTAAATATACCAAACCTAGCCCTTCATACTCCAAGCCGAAAAATCTCGAATGTGCTGGCATAGCAAAAATATCAATACCTTTATAGAAATCTTGAATACTAACTCCTTCACTTTCGCTATAAAAAACCGTTTCGACAGAAATTAATTCTGATAATTTTTTTAGTTTCTTTTCTAACCTTCCCTGCCCGTAAATTGCAACTTTTAATTTATACCCTTCCTGAGACAATTGGCTACATACTTCCATAACCCAATCAATTTTTTTTCTAGGAACAAAACGACTACAAACGCCAATTATTATACTTTCCTCATCTGTATCCTCTCTTTGTTTGATAAATTCATTAGATTCTACACCTGCTCCTATCAATTTAACTTTCGACTTAGTAAACCTTTTTAATTTCCTCAAGGAAAAACTACTGATTGTGTAGACTTCTGTAACTGCATCCATTGCTTTTTTTAGGACCCTTCTAAGAAGAGGAACGTATCGGAGAATATTAAACTCGGCACCGTGTGCAATCATATATATAGGAATATTGAGCTTAAGCAAATTAGAAACAAGAAGAAACTGAGGATTGCTAGAGCCTAAAATAATAGTCTCTATTTTTTCTTTATTGACAATATCTAATATTTCAGTGAAAACCTTCTTATAAGGCATTATAAAACTGTAACTAGACCTTACTGTAGATTCTCCTTCTATCCAACTAGGTCCGTAAATTGTGACCTGATAGTTTAGGTTATTTACAAGACTTGTTAGATATGTTGAAATACCTCCTTGTTTCGGATACCAGTCATTTGTGATCAATAATATTCGCATAAGTTGGTAAGTTATGACCTAAAATGCACTAGCAAATATAAGACTCACAATAGTCATCACTTTTATAACTATATTCATAGCAGGACCTGATGTGTCTTTAAAAGGGTCACCAATAGTGTCTCCTATAACAGCTGCCTTATGCTCTTCTGATCCTTTTCCTGCCCCGCCACCAGCTTCTATATATTTTTTAGCATTATCCCAAGCTCCACCAGAATTAGCCATAAATATAGCTAGAAGGAATCCTGTAACGAGGGCTCCAGCTAAAAATCCTCCAAGTGCTTCTTTGTTCCAAAATCCAATTACTAGAGGTAAAGTAATTGCTAATCCTCCTGGAAGAAGCATCTCTTTCAGTGCTGCTGAAGTCGCTATGTCAACACATTTTGCATATTCTGGTTTAACACCTTTTTTTCCTTCGCGCAAACCTGGGATATCTCTAAATTGTCTCCTTACTTCTTCAATCATTTTAAAAGCTGCCCTACCAACAGCATTTATAGTCATAGCAGCAAAAAGGAAAGGAAACATTCCTCCAAGAAAAAGTCCAATAGTTACTTCAACTTTAGTAATGTCTAACGAACTAATTCCAGCACTTTGTACAAATGCAGAAAATAAAGCTAGAGCTGTAACTGCAGCAGATGCAATTGCAAATCCCTTTGCTATAGCAGCAGTTGTATTTCCTAACGAATCTAATTCGTCTGTTGCTTCCCTTACTTCAGGAGGCAAATGAGCCATTTCAGCTATTCCTCCTGCATTGTCAGCAATCGGTCCATACGCATCAACTGCAACTGTAATTCCCAAAGTTGCAAGAACTCCTATAGCGGCAATCGCAACCCCGTAAATTCCACCGCCTTGACCTAGTCCCCAACTACCTGCCCAAAATGCTCCGCCAATTCCTAAAGCAACTACAACAACTGATAGTGCGGCTGACCTCATTCCTTCCGCAATACCAGATAGAACTACTGTTGCTGGACCTGTTTTTGCTTGTTCAGCAATATTTTTTACTACAGGGTAGTGGTCAGAAGTAAACCATTCTGAAATTTGTCCAACTAAAATACCGACCAATAGACCTATGATGACTGAAATAAATGGACCAATTGGATTACTTATATTCTCAAACATTGCTTGAGAAAGAAAAAATACGCCAGCAGCTGTTAATCCTGCTGCTGCATATGTTCCCCGGTGCAAAGCCTGTGCCAATCTTCCTTCTTTTGGTTTCACAAGGAAAGAAGAGATAATTGAAGATAGCATTCCCACAGTCGCAACGGCTAAAGGGAAAAAGATTAAAGAAGGTAAAATTGATTCACCCGAGAAAACAATAGCTGCATAAGCAATGGGAGCTACAAGTGAACCTACATAACTCTCAAATAGATCTGCACCCATTCCAGCTACATCTCCGACGTTATCTCCAACGTTATCAGCAATTGTTGCAGGGTTTCGTGGATCGTCTTCTGGAATACCAGCTTCTACTTTTCCAACTAAATCCGCACCAACATCTGCTGCCTTCGTATATATACCTCCCCCAACACGAGCAAAAAGTGCAATAGAAGAACCTCCTAACCCAATTGCAGCTAAGACGTCATAGCTATTAGGTACTTGTAAAACTTCGACAAATATCCAGTAACCAGCACTAACTCCAAGCAACCCTAGTCCTGCAACTGTAAACCCCATCACAGCTCCCCCTCGAAAAGCAACTGGTAAAGCCTCTAACGTTCCTCCATTTTTTGCTGCTTCTGCTGTTCTACCATTAGCTGCAGTAGCAATTCTCATCCCAATAAAACCTGCTAGGCCTGAAAAAATTGCCCCTATCAAAAATGCAACTGAACCCCAAGGCATACCCCATTCCGTTAAAGTAGATATCAGTATGGCTAATACAACAACAAAAATGCTTACCCATGTATATTGCCTTCTGAGAAAAGCCATTGAACCTTCTCTTATCGCTAAAGAGAGATTGTTAACCTCTTCATTCTTTACTGGAATAGCTAAAACATTCCTAGCAAAATAAAAAGCCAACAACAAACCGCATATTGATGCAATTATTGACCCTTGAAAGTTAAATATCACTTTTTTTCTCCCTTCTAGCAATAACTTTTCTATTTTAGTTTAATTTTATTTAAATCTCTGCTTTTCTAACCATCAACTACTGGGGACTCAAACCTTTCATCCTCTACTGGTTTATTGTTAGAAGATTTTTTTATTATACGGTTAAGCAATATTGGGGCTATTAATGTTGTGTTGATTACCATCCATACAATAGACGCTATAATTTCCGGACCAATTATTTCAGCAAATGTTGATGTTGCAACAGCAACAAATATAAGCCCAACCTCACCACGAGGAACCATCCCAATTCCTATTAGTGAAGTATTCATTCCTTTTCCTATAGCTCCTAAAGCTGATATATACTTTCCAATAAAAGCTAACAAACTTATACCTAGTCCATAAAGAAAAATCTTTCCCGAAGCCAATATAGTAATGTCTACTTCAGAACCTGTATAAACAAAAAAGATAGGCACCAAGAGATAGTTTAATGGTTTCATTTCTTGCCTTATTCTCTGTGTCATATCTGCTTCTCCAGCTACAACTCCTCCGGCAAATGCTCCAACTATTGGATGTAAACCAACAAAGTGGGCAGCTGCTCCAAAAATAATTGCAAAAAGAAAACTCCCTGTAACAAATGTCCCTGGGGAAGGAATTTTTTCAAAAAATTTAAATATTGTAGGAGATAATTTTCTACCTAGAGCAACAGATATTAGTAAAAAACCTATAGCTTTAATTGTAATAATTCCTATGGCTCCTGCACTAAGGCTTCCTGCTCCTCCAAGCATGCCAGCAACAACAGTTAAGATTATTAATCCAAGTATGTCATCCACAACTGCTGCTCCAATAATAGTTTTTGCCTCTTTTGATTTCAGTGCTCCTAGATCTGCAAAAACTCTAGCAGTGATACCTACAGAAGTAGCAGTCATAGCAGCTCCAACAAACAAAGCCTTTTCAAATATATAGTCACTTGAATCAATCAGATAAACAAAGCCAAATCCAAGAAAGAATGGAACGATAACCCCGAGCATGGCAACAAATAAAGATGTTTTGCCCAAATCTATAAATTCCTTAAGATTTGTTTCTAATCCAACCTCAAAAAGCAAAAGAATAATACCAACCTCAGCAAGTGTTGAAATTACATCGCCTGACTTAGCATGTGGCAATAGACCTAAACCATAGTAACCAATGACTATTCCTGCAACTAATTCACCAATAACCGCGGGTTGGCTAATTCGCCTCATTAACTCAGCGCCAATCTTAGCTGACAATAATATTATGGTAATTTCAAGAAACTTTTCGATTATTACTTCCATGATCTAAGATTCTACTTTGTACAGGATTCAATCTTTCAATTTAGTTATATATTTAGTATTCTTATAGCTCATGATAGCAAAAACACTTTTTGAAAAAATTTGGGATAATCACCTAGTTGCATCTTTGGATAGTAAAACTAATTTAATCTTCATTGATCTGCATTTAGTTCACGAAGTTACATCTCCTCAAGCTTTTGATAGCTTGAAAATAAAAGGAAGAAATGTCGCTTATCCAGAATTAACTTTAGCAACCGTAGACCATGGAATTCCAACAGAAAATAGATCATTGGGAATAAAAGATCCACTTTCTAGAATCCAGATTGAGGCACTGGAAAGAAACTGTGAAGAATTTAACATTACATTATTTGGTGTTGACGACCCAAGACAAGGCATAGTTCATGTAATTGGTCCAGAACAGGGCCTAACCCAACCTGGCATGACAATCGTTTGTGGTGATAGTCATACCGCAACACATGGAGCCTTTGGTGCTTTGGCTTTTGGTATAGGAACGTCAGAAGTTGAGCACGTGCTGGCAACGCAAACACTTGCTATGAATAAACCAAAAACAATGAATGTAAATGTTTCAGGTGAACTTCTTTATGGAATAACCCCGAAAGATTTAATTCTGGGAATAATCAAAACTATAGGAACAGGTGGTGGAGCTGGCCATGTTATTGAATATACAGGAAAGGCTATAGAAGAGTTAAGTATGGAAAATAGAATGACAGTGTGCAATATGTCAATAGAGGGTGGGGCAAGAGCAGGAATGATTGCTCCCGATGATACAACATTTAATTATATAAAAAGTAAAAATTATGCTCCTAAAGATTCTGATTGGGAAGAGGCAGAAAAAAATTGGAGAGAACTTTATACAGACAAAGGAGCTAAATATGATTCTGTAGTAACTATAGATGCAGAGGATATTGAACCCTATGTTTCTTGGGGAACAAACCCCTCTCAAGTTATAGCTATTAATGAATTGATTCCTGATCCAAATAGCTTTAAAGAAAAAGCAGAGAAAGAGTCTGCCATGAGAGCCCTTGAGTACATGGACCTATCACCTGGTACAAAAATAAGTGAAGTTCAAATTAACAAAATATTTATTGGTAGCTGCACAAATGGAAGAATTGAAGACCTTCGAGCTGCTGCTTCAGTGTTAGAGGGTAAGAAAATAAGTAAAAGTGTTTCTGGAATAGTAGTTCCAGGTTCGACTTTGGTAAAAAAACAAGCAGAAGAGGAGGGTCTCGATAAAATTTTTATTAGCTCTGGCCTTGAATGGAGAGACGCTGGTTGCTCCATGTGTCTTGGTATGAATCCAGACATCTTGGAACCAGGCCAAAGGTGTGCTTCTACATCTAATAGAAATTATGAAGGAAGGCAGGGGGTTGGAGGAAGAACTCATTTAGTTAGCCCCCAAATGGCTGCTGCTTCTGCTTTATATGGACACTTTGTAGATGTTAGAGAAATCGAAACGTAAGTAGAAACTCATGAAGAAATTAAA
>Ga0310344_10000293_pt1 | contig 40639 bp, 40 predicted proteins | sample HC15DNA20200_MG_FD_203801 | JGI IMG/M metagenome (GOLD analysis project Ga0310344, IMG submission 203801) | Marine microbial communities from station ALOHA, North Pacific Subtropical Gyre - HC15-DNA-20-200_MG | ecosystem: Environmental > Aquatic > Marine > Oceanic | place: Pacific Ocean: North...
CTCGTAATAAAAGTTGAAAACATATGGAAATAAACTTGATAGAATCAGATTCAATAAGCTATAAATTGAACTTGATTTTTTTCTTCATCACTGATAGCCTCTCTATTGGAAAAGCGGGATAATTCAAGCGGGGTAACCCGTAAATATAACTACGAGGTGAGGAAGCTGGATACGCGTTCGAGTAATCAAAAAAAACTCCTTCTAATTGCTTTCCTACCCCTGGCTCTACTTCTAACTGGGTGTGATACTAATCTTCCCCAAAGCACACTGTGGTCTGCTGGCTCAGTCGCTCAATCACAACAAGACTTGTTCTATTTAATATTTTGGATCGCTGTAATCATATTCGTTATAGTAGAAGGCCTTTTGATATATATAATGGTTCGTTATAGAACCAAAGCTGGCCGCGAAAATGACCTTCCTGAGCAAACTCACGGAAATACAAAACTTGAAATTGGCTGGACGATTTTACCTGTCTTGGTCGTCATAGCTGTTACTATCCCAACAATAAGGGGTATAGCAGAAACTTATGAACCACCAAAAGCCTTAGCTGATTCTCCCTCGATAACTGTTGATGTTGTTGGCCACCAATGGTGGTGGGAATATAGGTACCTGAACACCGATGGGGATGTAGACTTTATCACTGCGAACGAAATGCATATCCCTGTAGATACTGTCGTTAAACTGAGATTGTATTCCGATGATGTCATCCACAGCTTTTCGGTTCCTAGGTTAGCGGGTACTAGAGACGCCGTGCCTGGTAGAGAGAACATCATGTGGTTTGACGCGAAAGAGACAGGCATATTTGTTGGACAATGTAAGGAGTTTTGTGGGGACTCTCATGCTTTAATGAAGACAATCGTAGTAGCCCACAACTCGGGTGATTATCTTGAATGGGCAGAAATACAACGGTCTGGAAATGAAAATGTCGCTGTTGAGTCTAACGCTGGATGGGGATTATTCGAATCCAAGGGCTGTGTCGGTTGTCATACTATAAAGGGTACGACGGCGGTGGGAGAAATTGGGCCAGATTTGACACACTTTGGGTCGAGACTGACCATTGCCTCAAATGCTTTACATAAGGGTAAAGAAGGCGTTACGTTTACCGAATTTTTTGACAACCCCACAAAAGATCCTGAACTTATAAATCTAAAACGATGGTTGCAACATCCGCCAGAAGTTAAGCCTGGTAGCCTTATGCCGGCTCTAGGCATTACTGATGATGAGGCAGATATTCTTGCAAATTTCCTGGAGAATTTGAAATGACTGAATATATAATAAATAAGGGTAATGTTGTAGGAGGCTTAATGTGGCTAGTTTAAGCTACATACTAAGGAGACCAACTTCGGAGTACGGTGTTTGGGGTTGGTTAACGACCGTTGACCATAAGAAGATAGGTACTCTCTATATGGTCACTGCTCTATTCTTCTTTTTAATCGGTGGTATTGAAGCCATTATGATGAGAGCCCAACTGGCGACACCCGATTCAACGGTTATTAGTGCTGACCTATTTAACCAGCTTTTCACGATGCACGCACTTACTATGATTTTCCTAGCCATAATGCCGCTGGGAGTTGCTTTTTTCAACTGGCTCGTACCATTACAAATAGGGGCAAGAGACGTAGCGTTTCCTAGGCTTAACGCGCTTAGTTACTGGATATACTTATTTGGCGCAATAATTCTCAATCTCGGGTGGTTTACAGCAACTTCACCCAATGCAGGTTGGTTCGCGTACGCAAACTTAACTTCGATTCAATATTCTCCGACTAACGGTATGGACTACTATGTTCTTGGGCTATTAGTGTTAGGTACTTCATCTCTTATTGGTGCTATGAATTTTGTTGTTACTATTATTAACCTCCGGGCCCCTGGAATGACTTTGATTAGGATGCCGATCTTTACATGGATGGCTTTTATAACATCAATTCTTTTGGTTTTGGCTATTCCTGTTATAACAATCGGGCTGATCGAACTTGGTTTTGATAGATTTTTTAATACTTTATTTTTTAGTAGTGCGGCTGGCGATGTGTTGCTATGGCAGCATCTTTTCTGGGTTTTTGGACACCCTGAAGTATATATATTGATACTACCCGCCATGGGTATGGTTTCAGAAATCTTCCCTACTTTTTCAAGAAAACCATTGTTTGGATTCCCAGTAGTAGTCTTTTCAGGGATTGCCATAGCTTTTATGGGTTGGTCTGTTTGGGCTCACCACATGTTTGCGACCGGTATGGGCCCCGTTCCCGATTCTGTTTTTGCAGCAACTACTATGGCAATCGCAATTCCTACGGGTGTTAAAGTGTTCAATTGGCTCGCTACTATATGGGGCGGAAACATTAGGTTTACAACAGCGATGATGTTCGCATTGGGCTTTATAGCTCTGTTTACTATAGGAGGGCTTAGTGGAATGACACACGCTGCAGCTCCTTCGGATCTACAACAAACCGACACTTACTATATAGTAGCTCATATCCATTATGTATTGTTTGGAGGATCCATAATGGCTATATTTGCTGGCATATATTACTGGTTCCCAAAGATGTATGGGAGACTTCTAAATGAACGCCTTGGCAAATTGCATTTTTGGTTAGTGTTTATCGGAATGAATATTACATTTGGACCCATGCACTACGTAGGCTTGATTGGCATGCCCAGAAGAAATTACATGTATCCAACCGACATGGGTTGGGATTTTTGGAATATGGTCGCTAGCGGCGGTTCCATTATTATGGCAATTGGTGTATTGGTCTTTATACATAATTTTTATAGATCGGCGAGGAAAGGTGAAATTTCGGGAGATGATCCTTGGGATGCACGTACATTAGAGTGGTCTATTGCGTCACCGCCTCCCCATTATAATTTTGCGGAAATACCAACTGTAACTAGCGGCGATGCCTTCTGGCATCAAAAATACCCCGATGGAGATAAAGGGGTTCCTCATCCGGTTCCCTCTGGTGGTGAAGACCATGATGAAGTTCACATTGAGATGCCGAGACCTTCCTTTTATCCATTGATAACTGGAATTGGTATAGCTCTTTTAGGGCTAACTTTGGTTACTCACCCTATTGTGGGTGTTGTAGGCATCATAACGCTATTGTGGGGATCCTATGGGTGGATGCTGGAACCGGCAGAGTAAATAATATATTAGGAATATAGAAAGGTAACACAGTTGCACGACGAAAATGTTGGCCATGCCACGACGACTGGTTTAGATAATAGGAAAATGCTAATGTGGGTTTTCCTTGCGTCTGACTGTTTGTTTTTTGGCTCACTAATCTCTACATACATGGTCATGCGATCCCAGAGCGGTGTTGGTCCATTGCCTGGTGACATCTTCGATATTCTTTATACTTCAGTTAGTGCGTTTGTATTATTAATGAGCAGTTTGACAATGGTGCTTTCTCTGGCTGCATTGCAACGTGGTGATCATAAGAACACCAGAATTTGGTTGTTAGCTACGGCGTTCTTAGGAGCAGTATTCCTAGGAGGGCAATACTATGAATTCACAGTATTTGTCGCCGAAGGACTCACTTTGAGCACAAATATATTTGGTACAACATTTTTCGTATTAACAGGGTTTCATGGTACCCACGTTGCTATTGGAGTTATGATGCTTCTATCTATGTATGGTGCCTCTGTTTTAGGTAAGTTGCCGCAGTCTAGTAGCTTGAATTTAGAGTTAGTAGGTTTGTATTGGCACTTTGTTGATATTGTATGGATTGTTATATTCACCATCGTTTATTTGATACCATCTTAAGCTGTGAAATAGGAGTGTAGATTAATGGAAACCCAGTTGGCGACCTTTTTAGCATACTCGCCTTTGATAGGGATGGTCATAGGAATGGGTAGTGCAGCTGCGTTTTTGATTTTATATAAAGCGAATCAAATGCGCCAGTTGCGCGTCGAGAGTGAAAGTTCTGATACAGACGATGATCACCCGACTCCTACTTTGTATGCACAGATAGCTGGAATACTACTTGCGATCACGATCGTCGAAGTAGTAGTGGTTATAATTGATATTGGCACACTTCTACTTATACCTATTTTATTGATTCTATCGGCGATCAAGTTCGGCTTTGTTATAGGTTATTACATGCACTTGAAGTTCGATCATAAACTATTTTCTACCATGTTTCTCGGAGGTTTGTTTTTAGCGATAGGAGTGATGGCTGCTTTGATTGGTCTTTTTGGTAACTTTACCCTTCCGTCCGATACGGTTTTAGCAGAATCATCATCCCATGAAAAGCATCATCTCACTCATGTAGACTCGCCTTTGATGACTGTACTGGGTTTAAGTGGTTCAGATGATGGTCATTCGGAAGAAGTGGCTTCAGACTCATCTGGATCACTGACGATTACTTCTGGTGAGTCGGGTGTAGAATTTGCGTTCGCACCTGCCAATGTGGAAGTTTCGGCTGGCGAATCAGTACAATTGATTTTTGATAACAAAGGTACGATTGCCCATGATTTCGCTATCCCTGAATTAGGATTTGCGATAGAAAGTACGGACGCAGGTCAATCGGGAAGCGCTACGCTCGCGGTACCGGCTACGCCCGGTACCTACGACTTCATTTGTAGTATCCCTGGACATAAGGAAGCAGGGATGGTAGGTCAAATCGTAATTAATTAGGTAATTTTGGAAAGAGGAATGGCAAATGGCAGACAGCGAAAATACTAATGCAGAAGGTGGGTCGATTGACCTTTCCCTGAGAGAGCGACTCGTTCTTCCTATAGCACTTCCCGTCATTGCTACAATTGCTACCATTATTCTAATTATTATTGTGGGTGAAATTCTCTTGCTAACCGTTGGAAACGGTGAAATGACGTTGGCTGGAGAGAGGGTAGTATTAGCGACTTGGGTAGCGTTGATTTTCACGATTGTTATAATGGCAATTGCGGCGCTGGCTTCTCGCGTTGTCACCAATAGAGCCCGGTTTAACAGCAGTAGAAAAGGTGAAACATAATCAAAGTGAGATATTTCACTTTTTATAGCAGCGCCGACTTCGATCAATAATCAGTAATACAGTGACTATCCAGTGTCTTTATTTTTAACAAATTGGTCTCTAGAGATTATTCCCATATTCTTTGTTTTGCTTATGCTGGGATTTTATCTGTTAGGTGCCCTATCTTCTAAACCAAAGAACATAAAAATTGTGTCTTGGTGGAGAATTACCAGTTATATTGTAGGTAATGTAATTCTTGTTTTTTCCTTATTTGGACCGCTAGATTATTTAAGTGAAAAACTATTCTTTGTTCATATGATTCAACATTTAGCGATCACCCATTTAGCAGTACCTTTATTGTTGCTCGGAGCTCCAACATTCACTATTATCCGCGGTATGCCTTACGGCGTTCGGTACTACACAGTAGGGAAATTGGCTAGTAATTACATCGTGCGGAGTACGCTTGCTTTTGTATCTAAGCCTCCTATCGCGTGGACATTGTTTGTAACCTCTTTTTGGTTATGGCATATACCAGGTCTTTATTCTCGTGCTGTCCTCGACCCCTCTATTCATATACTAGAGCATAGTATGTTTCTTGTGTCCTCAATGTTGTTCTGGGGAGTTTTGATTGATCCAACACCATTCAGATCAGCCATGCCATATTTGACTCGGATGTTTTTTGTTGTACTTGCTCTCACTCAAGGGTTACCTTTAGCGGCCTTTTTAACCTTTGCTCGTGACCCTTTATATTCGGTTTATATGAATGGTAGCGGGATTATTGACATACCACCATTAGTCGACCAACAAATAGGAGGCCTTATCATGTGGGTCGGGACAATGGTTCCATATTTCATTACATTAGGTGGGGTTTTTTGGATGGCGGTTAATGAAGACAAAAGGTGAAACCAGTATAATCGGTTATGAGAAAATGATATGAGTAATGACAATAAACCCGTTGCGAATCCTGAAAACATGTTGTATTTGCTGTCCGGTACAGCCGCGATTATTGCGCTATTATTGATTAGTCTGGGAAGTTTTGTGAGGGTTACAGGATCAGGCCTGGCATGTCCGGATTGGCCGCTATGCTATGGTCAGATAATCCCACCTCTGGAGTACCATGTACTGATTGAGTATTCTCACCGATTAACAGCTGCCCTCCTAAGTTTAGTCATTCTTCTAATGGTCGTGGTCGTTACTATTTCTAAATCAATAAGACCGGTTGCACGTAACTTAACCTACATCACCGCAGTATTTCTTTTGGTACAGATAATTCTAGGCGCTGTAACGGTGATCAAAGAATTACCCCCGGAGATTGTAGCTATCCACCTCGGAAACGCCCAAATAATATTTGGATTATTGGTAACCATTTTAGTCTATTCCCGATTTCCACAAAAAACTATTGCTACATTTTCAGAACATCGACCTACGACCTATTTCTTGACTTCTTCGATTCTGACGTCAATGAGTATTCTATTACTAATCATGTCAGGCTCTTTAGTAGTTGGTTCCAGTTCTGTTGTTGCTTGTGGATCTGGCTTAACTGCGTGGCCTTTATGTAACGGTGGAATTTTTCCCATTGACGTTAATACAGCAATAAATTTGGGCCATAGATTTTTAGTTATAATTATTTTACCGCTAATGATTTGGCTATATACACTAGCTCGATCGGCTGGCGATCATAATCAACGATTAATCAAGCTTACGGCTATGGCTTTAGCCCTATATATAATTCAAGCTGGGGTAGGTGCATTAGTACCATTAACGAGCTTTTCTACGATATCTAGGGTGCTCCATATTACTCTTGCGACTATGACTTGGGGAACTCTTGTTTGTATATCTGTTATAGCATTTCAAAAAAAACAAAAACCTGACGCCTTTGATGATGAAATCAAAAATTCTAATTCATCTAGGAGGAGTCTGATTGCAGTTATAAAAGACTATTTCTTTCTTACTAAACCTCGAGTTATAACCTTGCTCCTGTTTTCAGCGTACGCAGGCGCTGTTTTTGCGTCTAGGGGTATTCCAGATTTGATGACTAGCGTTGCCATTTTGCTTGGGGGCAGCCTTGCGTCTGGAGGGGCAGGTGCTATTAATCAATCGATTGAAGATGATATCGATGTGTCGATGCGAAGAACCAGGCAGCGGGCCGTAGCGAGTGGTCGGGTTTCAAAAACGAATGCCATGTTGTTTGGTCTATTGTTAAATATATTGGCATTCATAGTACTTCTTTATGGTGCTAATTTTATGGCCGCATCGTTTGCTATTCTAGGCTCAGTTATATACATATTTGTTTATACTATTTGGCTAAAGAAAACCACTATTCAAAACATTGTTATAGGCGGCGCAGCAGGTTCCCTTCCTCCCGTGGTAGGGTGGACCGCGGTTACAAACTCATTGAACATAGAAGCCCTGTTCCTTTTTGCTATAGTATTCTTTTGGACGCCGCCTCATTTTTGGGCTCTCTCACTACTAATGAAAGAAGATTACGAGAAAGCTAATATTCCTATGATGCCGGTTATAATTGGAGAAACAGCAACAAGGTATTCAATATTTTTATATACCCTAATCCTTTTAGTTCTATGCTTGATGTTTTACATGTACACTGCGGTCTTGGGAGTGATATTCTTAGTGTCTAGCGTAACGTTGACAGCGATATTTTCTTATTATTCTATTCAACTTATGAGAGTAAAAAATAGAGGTGCGGCTTTGCGCCTCTATAAATTTTCCTTGCTATATCTATTTCTACTTCTTACCGCAGTGATGGTAGATGGGATTTGGTAGCTCTACGGCTTAGTTGAATCGATTATATTTTTGAGATCCTGTAGCTGCGTTTCAATACTTTTTTGCTTTTTTGCCAGATAATATAAATAGCCAAATAGTACTACCCAAGTCAATGCGTACACTACGTAGACATAAATTGGATTAAAATCTGTGATTGATTGTTCCATTATTTCTCCTACTACCCTATTTGATTTTGTTTTTTAAGTGTTTCTAATTCGTCTGAACTTTTTTCAATCTTAATTCTAACTATCCCTATTAGGATAATTACCGCTGAGTACGCCAAGAAACTCCATAGGAATGGCATTAATATGCTACTTTCCGGTCTCTCAGTACTGGACTGTAAAGTTGGTAGGGGGTGAAGGTACGTCCATAGGTATACAGAAAAATAGGTGATTGGCACGTTAATGAAACCTAAAATCCCAATTATTGATGAAACTTTTGCAGTTTGATTGTTGGATCCTCCGAGAGATCTTAGCATCAAATAGCCCATATATATTAGCCACATCACCAAAGTGGTTACGAGTCGAGCATCAGACCAGCTCCACCAGGCTCCCCAGACCGGTCGACCCCAGAGAGATCCGCTAAAAAGAACGATGGTAGTGCTGAGGATTCCTATCTCGGCTGATATGCGTGCTAGTCTATCCCATTTGGGGTTTTTTGTTGTTAGAAAAGCGATGCTTGCAATAAGTACCACCGTGATGGACGCGTACGCGATAAATGCTAATGGTACGTGAATATAGAATATTTTTTGATGTACTCCTTGTACGGCCTCTAAAGGTGCCACGACCAAACTCATGTATGTGGCGATTAAAACAAGGATAAACGTTACTAATCCAAAAATTGTAAACCTATTAACGCCTATTCCTATTGAACGTTCTCCGTCCGATGACTTGTTCATAGTATTCGTATGTTCTCCTATATTTCAGTTTTCAATTGCAAAATGAAACATTAATCCTGATGCAAACGTAAAGATTATATCGTATATTGCGACGATATGAACCCAATGTACGTATTTATTAATTGGTTGTCCGTCTATTATCGCGCCTGTTGCTGTAATACAGCCAAGCAATACAGGTAATAACAAAGGTAGTAAAATTACAGGCAATAAGGTCTCTCTTGATTTTGTGTTTGCTACCGTTACTGCGACAATAGCGCCCGTGGCGGATACTCCAATATTACCTACTAGAAGAACCGGGATTAGATCTATGTACAGTATCGGGGAATTCAATAAAACGTTGATTATCGGGACTAGTATCACTTCTAGAGCACACAAAAAAACGGTAGTTGTTAAAACTTTTGATATATAGATACTGAGTGGGTCTATAGGCGCTGAAACTATTCCACGTGAAGCATTTTCCTCTTGGTCTCTGGAGAATGATCTGTTTAGAGATAGCATGCTTGCGAAAAATACAGATATCCATAAAACACCAGGAACCAATACCTTAACGTTCCCGGTCCGCATCTCAAAAGAAAACTGAAATATTATAATCGTTGTTAAGGCAAAAATTACCATAGTAGTTAATTGCTCTTTAGCCCTGAACTCAATCAAAAGCTCTCGATAGAATAACCTGAATACTTGTTGATCTATGCGTGGTATACGGTTGCTCATTTTGAGTCTAGAGCTTGCATTATTGTGGTTTTTGATTCGTTTGATAAGTTGTTGATCTCATGAATTAGGTTCCCATTATCTAACACTATCGCTTTTGAACACCAATCTATTGCAAGATCAATGTTGTGTGTCGCAAAAACCAGAGAACGGTGTGCTGTTTCAGAAAATAAGGATTGACCTAAAATACCCCTTGTAGTTTGATCAATACCGTTCTCTGGCTCGTCTAAAAGGATATATTCAGGTTGTCCTAACATAGCCCTCGCAATGGAAGTCCGTTGTTTCCATCCTCGAGAAAGAGTAGATATTTTTTGATTTTGTCGGCTAGTTAGCCCATATTCGTCCATAACAGAAGCGATATCATATTGCCCCCGTGATCTATAGAAAAGGCTGGCATAGAAAGACAGATTTTCTTTTATGGTTAATTCCGGGGTTAAAAATGAGTGTTCTGAAACTAATCCGATGCGTGCTCTATTTGTTGGAATTTCCGGACCTGGTAGAGCAGGAGAATCGAAATGTATTGACCCGCTCGAGGGTTTAACTATGCCCGCTAGCATGTTGAGGAGCGTGGTTTTTCCGGCTCCGTTGTTGCCTAATAGGGCTACGAGCTCTCCTTTTTGAATTTTGATGTTTGCACCATTCACAGCTGGTATGCCGTCATATTCTTTCGATAAGTTCTTGCATAAAATCATGCGTGCGATCTCCAAAATGATTGTGGTACATTATCCCACTTAAGTGCCGAATTCATTATATACTCTATCATTCAAAAAAATTCAGTTATAAAACGTATTTAAAAGTCTAAGATTTTTTCCAATATTTGTTATTTAGGAGCATTTGAAGCAAGAAGACTAATAGAATACTAATTATAGACCAAGTAGTAATTGTTCGAATGCTTTCGTGTAGTGATTTGCTTTTGGCACCTTTACTTAAAGGGAGATCAATAATTGAAAGATTCGATTCTTCTGGTGGTCCCGAAAGCGCATATCTGGTGTAACTCTCCTCATTTATTTCTTGTGTTGGCATGGATATCCACCCCATATTTGATCCTATTTCGAATCTTGAAGGTAGAGCAACCACTATATTTTGATGGGGGTACTTGAACGATTTCGACCATATAAATGTATCGCCGGTGTATAAACATTTATAGGAGACGACGATTTCATTTTTGCCAGGTAACGCTGGTGCTGTCGAATATAATTGGTTTGTTACGGGGTCAAGTTGTAAGGAACCAGGCTCCGAAACATTCTGTACATCAAAAGCCATGGGGGGTAATGGGATGTGCAAGACTGATTTAGTATCAGGATTTGAACCAACGAACGTTTCTCTGGACGAATTTTCGTAAGTTATTATTTGTACTACATGGAGAAGACTATCTATTGTTGGTTGCTGGAAAACGATTGCTGATTCAGATGATATAGATATGGAATCCGAATTGTTTGTAGGTTCGTACATAGCGAGTTTTAAACCCGTTGTTTCATCGGATGAAAGGAATATGACTTCTGAAAAATATCGTACTTCCTTGTACAAAACTGAAGCGATTATAGTAGATTCACTTGCTTGGTCTCCAGGGATAGATAAGGTTATATTCCCATCAGTATCGCTTACAGCATCCACTCGGTAGGTTTCGTTGTCTTCAAGAAATATTTGTACAGTGACCGTTATCCCAGCTGCCTTTTCATCAAGAGTTCCATTATAGACGTATACTTGCACAGCTGAGTCAGCTTTAATAGGCGTAATCGAGAATATTAGGGAGGCTAAGGCAAAGGCAAAGAATAGCAGTAACCAATTTATATACGGGTTAGATCTAGTGCGCCCCATTGAAAACGTATCTCCTTGTCTTACTATAAAGATAAACAAAATGGCTTATTGTTGATCTTTGTATTGTTGATTCTTTCTCCTCAAGATGAAACTAAACCAAATAACTATTGAGCCAATTACTATTGGAGGGATCAACCAAGCACCTAACCCAAACCCTGAGTATGGTGGTTCCCTTAGGACCATCATCCCGTATCGCTCTTCAAAAAAATTAAGTATCTCCTGTTCGCTTTTTCCTTGATCAACTAATTCTTGGACCTTCTGCTTCATTTGTACGGAAACTGCAGCTTGTGACTCTACAATTGATTGTCCGTCGCAGACAGGGCATTGTAATTTCAATGCAATCGAACGCGCTTCGTTAGTTAACGCGATCATATTAGGTTGTAAGGGATCGGTTTCTAGCGCTGCGGCGTTTAGTGCAGACGTAAACATGAATGAACTTAGGAGAACTACCATTAAGCCTAACCTGAGTATAGATCGTTTAAATAATCCCGCGTGAATATCAAATTTATGCATTTCCCACCATCAACTAGATCTAGAATCGGTTTCGTACTTGCGCTTATCGCTAGCGGGCCAGAATATAATCATTAACGCGACAATCATTAAAGAGCTACCCACCCAAACCAAATTTACGAGAGGGTTTATAAAAATAGCGAAAGTTGCGGAATTTGCGTCGACTCCCGATTGGAAGATATAAAGATCTTCTTTCATAAACGGAATTATAGCGACTCTGCTTGTAGGTTGGGTCTCAAAATTATCGTAATATATTGTTTGTGGAAGCATCTCCCTGGTTGAAGCTCTGTTGTCTCGGGAAACAACAATTTGGCTTGCTAAGATCGTATGGTCCGCTTTCTCTATAGTAGCGCTACCAGTGTATTCCAGCGTATATTCTCCAATGGTGGTTGTTGAATTAATTGGCATATTAATTTCTTTATGCGTTTGGAGTCCAGAGGAGCCAATAATGCCTATGGCTAGGATGACCACAGATAAATGTACTAAATACCCCCCATATTTCCTTCGATCAACTTTAAGTAATGAAGAGACTGCGTGAAAATAATTTTCTGAAGAAGTACGGGTACGAATTTTAGCTCCGGTGAAGTATTCATACACAATAGTTGTGAATACAAATGAACAGGCGGAAAATCCGAGAGATAACACTATATCCCCGCTGAAACCAATGCCGATCAATAGGCAAATCGTAAATACTGATATTGGAATTTGCAATTTTTGCAGAAGAATTTTCCTATTCGTATTACTCCAGTTTAACAGTGGTCCTATTCCCATTAAGAATAAGAGAATGAGAAAAAGCGGGCCGTTTACTTTTTCATAAAAGGGTGCGCCGACAGTGATTCTTTGATTGCCTAAAGCTTCAGAAATCATGGGATATATTGTTCCCCAAAAAGTTGCGAATGCTATTGATACGAAAATGATATTGTTAATAAGAAAACCAGACTCGCGCGCGGTCGCCGACTCAAAGGTAGTGACATCAGTTAAAGATTTAGATTTGATGATTACTAGGCTTATACTAGCTGCGAGGGAAGTAGCAAAAAACGCCAGGAAGTAGTGTCCAACGTCTGATTCAGCAAAATTATGTACCGAGCTCAAGATTCCACTTCTTACAATAAAAGTTCCAAATATTGATAACGAAAAAGTAGCAATAAGAAGACTAATAGACCAAAGCTGTAATTTTTTACGTCTTTCAACAACCATTATCGAATGTAAAAATGCTGTCCCAGTTAACCAAGGTAAGAAAGCTACATTTTCCACGGGGTCCCATCCCCAGTATCCTCCCCATCCTAAAACGTGGTATGCCCACCAGCCTCCCAAAACTAAGCCTCCGGTTTGTAACCCCCAAGCGACTAAAGTAGGTTTGCGTATTAGTTGAATCCACCTGATACCAATATCGTTAGATAGCAGGCCCGCTATTCCAAAGGCGAAAGGTAAAGTCCAACTCATGTAACCTGCCAAAAGAAGAGGAGGGTGAACTAGCATTCCTGGATCTCTGAGTAAGGGGTTAAGACCTTGCCCGTCTGGCATATCCATGGGTAGCCGTTCAAATGGGTTGGCGTGAAAAACAAGAACATACACGAAAAATATAAATACAACAGCAAGGATAGTAGTAGAATATCCGATAATCTTATAGTTGGCATTTCTATAAATAAACAAAGTTATTGCCGTCAATATGGAAAGCGTAGTGGACCAGTATAAAAGAGATCCTTCTTGACCAGAGTAGAAGGCAGCGATGGTGTAATAGAGAGGCATAGATGTGTTGGAGTGCATGGTTACATAGCGTAGGCCAAAATCCTGATTAATAAACGAATACACTAATACGGAGGCAGCTAAAACCATTAATAAGGCGATCAAGTACATAGAAACTAAGGCATGTGTTCTAAGATAGGCATTCTTACTACGGACACTCACTAAAGACGCGATAGATGCGTACACAGCGATCACTAGCGATGATGCTAGGAATATATACCCGAAATCAGTAAATGAGATCATTTATTTGCCTTGTTTCTAATATGAATCATTTGAATCTGAATCGATTATCTCTTGTGATAATGGTTCCATAGTATCTGGGTGTCGAGTAAGAAGAGTGTCTGCCGAAAATATTTCGTTTGAATAGTAACCCTCTACAAAAACTATAGCGTTATCACCAAAAATATCTGGTGTTGCCCCTATATATTCTACAAGGACACGGGAGTCGTTTTCCTCGACGGTAAATTCTATTTCAAGTTTGTTATCACTTTGCTGCAGTATCGACCCCGGCTGAACCATACCGCCTAGACGAACTCGTTCTTCAGGTTTGGTGGAAGATGATATTAACTCTGAGGGCGTCATATATATAGCGCTTGCCGCATCCAATGATAAAGTTATCAAATATATTGTCGAGATAATTATTACCAATATGCCTATTAATAGTCTTTTGTTGAATTTTTTTATAGGCCCGCTCATGGACGATTCACTTCCTCTTGCTGGCAACAATACCCGCCCAATATCTGATTAATATGCTCTTAAAGTATTGATGTTTGCACTCAATTGTTAATATATGTGTAATAATAACACTCAAAATAAACTTATAGGTGGGTTTCCTGATTGTGGATCTTATCGGTATAATGGGATTCAGACAGGTAAACGAATATCAATATTTTAACTAAAGGTAATTTTAAATGCTTCGAATACGATTAACTAGAAAAGGATCTAAGCATCAACCTCACTATCGAGTAGTTGTAGCGGATCAACGTGCTCCGAGAGACGGAGCTTTTGTAGATATCCTTGGTCATTACAACCCAAGGACGCAGCCAATAACTTTGGTTATTGACCATGATAAAACCAAAGATTGGCTTTCTAAAGGAGCTTCTCCAAGCGATACAGTGGGAAAACTGCTAAAGCGAGAAGGGATACTAGACTAGAGATCTAGGGTGAGGTTTTATGAAAGAGCTAGTTGAATTTATAGCAAAGAGAATAGTTGATGAACCCGATGAAGTAGATGTCTCTGAAGAAGAAACTGAAGACGGGAAAATCGTTATCCGTTTGAATGTGGCTGATTCTGACAAAGGAAAAGTCATCGGTAGGCGTGGGCACGTGGCAGAATCTATTCGGACTCTGCTAAGAGTTGCAGGCGTAAAAAATGGGACTAGGGTTACGCTGGAGATCCCATGAACCATATGTCGTGAGTTTTAAAATTCTAGTGCAATGGTAACTGACACGCTTGTTTCCATAGGGGTTATCGCCGGTGTATTTGGCATAAAGGGCGAATTTAAAATAGACTCCTTAACAGATTATGATGATCGCTTTGACATTGGCAATGAAATATACCTCGGTGCTGACAAAGTAGAAATCGTAAGTTCCAGGAAAATTAATGCGAAAAGATTCATACTCGGATTAAGTTCAATTAATGACCGTGACAGAGCGAAGGGAATACCTTCAGGTACATTACTTGGTATACCTGAAAACCAAATTAAGCGATTGCCTGAAGGTAAACATTATAGATTTCAATTGATTGGCTTTGAAGTTCTGTCATTTGATAACGCTAATATCGGTTATGTCACTGAAATCATTGAGACTGGAGCAAACGACGTATTTGTCGTGGCTACCACTGAAAATACAGAAGTATTGGTTCCCAATAACCCAGAAATAGTTAAAATAGACTCAGAGAATAAAATAATTTATGTGCATAGGATTGAAGAAATTTAGTTTGTCTAATGTAGAATACTTTGGAAGCCTATAGGAGATTATGATGTCAGGACACTCTCACTGGTCGACGATCCAAAGGAAAAAAGGCGTAAATGATGCGAAAAGAGCTCAATTATTTACTCGCTTATCTAAAGAGATAGCCGTAGCTGCAAAAGAAGGCGGTGATAATATTGAATTTAATCCCCGTTTACGATTAGCAGTTCAAAAAGCAAAAGATGGTGGAATGCCCAACGACAATATCGACCGAGCTATCAAGAAAGTGTCGGCGGACAGCACCGATTTCGAGGAAATATGGTACGAAGGATATGGCCCTGGTGGAGCAGCTGTTTTGGTGCATGCCTTAACTGATAATCGGAATAGAACCTCAAATGATGTCCGGTCAACGTTTTCTAGACAAGGTGGTAACATAGGCGAAGTAGGTAGCGTTAATTGGCTATTTGATAGAAGAGGAATGATAGTAATTTCTGGTGCCTCTACCGATCTTGAAACGATTAGCCTGGAATCAATCGATTTAGGAGCTTTAGATTTCAGCGATCCGTCTGATGGGTCCGTAGAAATATATACTGAACTAGATACTCTGGAAACGGTGAGAGCGGGCTTAACTACCATTGGCGCTAAAGTTGTGAGCTCCGAAATTTCTATGCTTCCAACCACTACGATCGACCTTAATCAAGATATTGCGAACCAAAATATACGGTTGCTCGAAAAACTAGATGATCTTGATGATGTCCAGCATGTGTACACTAATGGAGTATTCCCTGATAGTGTGGAAACACCGTAAAGAACTATTTGACGATGAGAATATTAGGGGTTGATCCGGGTACTAGAGTTGCCGGATATGCCTTAGTAGATAAAGATCCTGGTACTAATGAAGTAACTATTTTTCAAGCTGGAACCTATAATTTTGATCCGAAAGAGTCAATTGGTTTTAGATTAGCAAGCTTTTTGGATAGATTGGATGATTTAATCCGAATAACAAAACCCGATACTATCGGAATAGAGCAACCTTTTGTAGGTAAAAATGTGAAATCTGCATTCGCAATCGGTGAATCAAGGGGAATTGTCTTGGTTAGTGCTGCTAAGCATAGAATTCCGGTGTCAGAGTATGCCCCAAAGTTAGTTCGATCAACCGTTGTTGGTAATGGAGCGGCAACTAAGGAGCAAGTTAAACGGATGCTTGAGATGCAATTCCCGCAGCAAATTGATGGTTTAGGGCTCGATGCGACCGACGCGATAGCTGTCGCGTTGTGTCATATGTATTTGATCTAGTGACCTTAAAATCTTGATCCTTAAAAGGTTAATCTGATAAAGTTCTCTTATCGAGCCAACCCTTAAGTGCTAGGAGAACGGTATGGATTTCAATCTTTCATCAAAAGACGAAGGTTTTAGGCAAGAAGTTCGCCAATTTTTAAGGGATAATTGGGACACAAAAGGATATGATTCTCACTCTATCAATGTGCGATCATATGATTTTGCTACGCCTGAAGCAAGAGATATAGATAATGAATTGATCCAGAAACTGGTAGACAAAGGCTGGTATACGATGCATTGGCCAGAACAATGGGGAGGGGAAGATGCATCTTTCGGTAAACAATTCGTTTATATGGAAGAACTTGCTTATGCTAATGCACCTATAGGTCACCCACCTACCAACGTTACTGGTGCCATCATGCTTCACGGTACGGAGTGGTTAAAAGAACAGTTTCTGCCTCAAATGGCGACAAACAGTATTGACTGGGCACAAGGTTATAGTGAGCCAAATGCTGGAACTGATTTAGCTAGTCTCCAGACGAGAGCGGTCGAAGATGGAGACGATTTCGTTATAACAGGGCAAAAAATTTGGAGTTCCGGATCACACTTTTCTAATTGGTATCATATTTTAGCCAGGAGTGATCCAGATGCCCCCAAGCATAGAGGTATAACTTATTTTGCTATGCAATTTAAAGATGATGAAGGTAATATGATGCCTGGGATTACCCTTCGACCACTGTACGACTATTTTGGGTCGCGACGTTGGAATGAAGTGTTTATGGATGAAGTCCGCGTTCCAAAGAAATACGTAATTGGTGAAGTTAATAGAGGTTGGTACGCAGCTATGACCGTGTTAAATTTCGAACGTACAAGCGTCGATGGGGCTGCGAGGCATATTGGATCCTTCGATAGATTCATTGAAATGGCTCGTAAACTAAAAATGAACGGCGTCAATGTTCTGGAAGACCCTGTGACAAAAAGCAAGCTTGCTGATTTACGTGTTGTTTTAGAAGTAGATAGAATGCTCGCATATAGAGTTGCAGCGATGCAAGCCGCAGGTGAGATTCCCCAATATGAGGGAGCCATGTCTGGTTGGAGGGTTCTTCATACATCTAAATATTGGATGTGGAACACATTCGCAAAAATTCTTGGCCCGTATGCAGCTTTACTAAAAGGGGAGAGAAGAGCACCTGGTGATGGTATGTATGGTACGAACTATATGCTATCTCAAAACGAATCTGGCGGCGGCGGCGGAATAGCCCTTGGCGCGAATATAATCGCTCAAAGAGGGTTGGGCTTGCCTAGATGAACCTATGATTGATACTGTGCACGGAATTTTAGAGTCGCGAGGAGAAGACTCAATACGGGTAAGTATTGGTGCGGTCGGATTGGAAATAGTTACACCGAAACCGACTGCAATCGAGTTAGGGGGTATAGGGAGTAACGTTACTCTATATACTCACGTATATGTAAAAGACGAAGTTATCACTCTCTTTGGCTTTAGAGATATTGAGGCTCGAGCGTTATTCAGATCTTTAAACGAAGTATCTGGTGTAGGGCCTCGATTGGCTTTAGCGGTGTTGTCTTCAATCAACACACAATCATTATACTCAGCGATTGAATCAGAAGATGTACAAGCTCTACAAGAGATACCAGGCATCGGGAAACGAACGGCATCACGGATTATTGTAGATTTGAAAGGGAAACTACCAGAATTATCTTCGGCTTCAATTAGTGATATAACTATGATGCCAACAGATGCGGATTTGAGCATCGCTCTCCGAGGTTTGGGTTACTCTGCTATTGAAATTAGAGATGCTGTGAGTACCATGGAGATAGACGATGACATGCAACTTGAAGAAAGGATTAGAAACGCTCTACAGATCATTTCCTCAAAAAATGAAAATTGAATGACTGTTTCTAAATCGAGGAGGTAATCTTCGGACATGCTATACTCCGTTTTCGTTGTTCTATCCTTCATCAGCCTTTACTGCGCGTACATTATGTATACAGGCGGCAGGGTCGGGCCGCATACCGCCAATAAATGGTGGGTGCTGGTAGCATTACCAAGCATTTTGGTGTCTCTCAATGTAGTTGGTTTGTTGTTCCAAGGTTCGGATGTGTTTATATTCTCAATGATAACAGTTGCTATATTGGGAAGCTTGGGTGCGGGGATTACTGAAATCAAATATTGGAATGCAGGATTTCTGCCTAGACCTGGGAATAGGGATTACATCGGTGAAATTGTATTAATTGCTACGGCATTTGTAGCAGCGCGAGTAGTTAACGAAATTATAGTTGATTCAAGCAGATTTGCTGTCGTGACAGCTATTTTAATACCCTTGATCATGATTCGATGGACTGTCACTCGGTTAAGAAATTAGTAGAAGTTATAATCATGTATAAGAAACAGAATTTTTGTGAATTTGGGTGGTTCTAGCGTGAATATTTTATCCAGCCATAACCTTTGGGGAAGTGAATTTGACAGCAATAAATTCGAACTAAAAGCTCCCTTTTCGATGACGGGAGATCAGCCGAAAGCAGTAGAAAGTATTGTCAAAGGAATAGTAAAAGATTACCCCTCTCAAACTCTAAAGGGAGTTACTGGTAGTGGAAAAACTTTTACAATGGCAAATATCATCGAGAGTGTTCAAAAACCAACTTTAGTCATAGCTCATAACAAAACATTAGCAGCACAACTCGCCATGGAGTTCAGAGATTTCTTTCCTAATAATGCTGTAGAGTATTTTGTATCCTACTACGACTATTATCAGCCAGAAGCATATATCGCTAGAACTGATACCTACATTGAAAAAGACGCTCAGATCAATGATGAAATTGATCGTCTTAGACACTCTGCTACCAAATCTCTCTGGGAACGGCGGGATGTAATTATAGTGTCTTCAGTGTCCTGCATATACGGCCTGGGTGCGCCCGAAGAATATGCTAGTTTTGTGTTGTTTCTAGAAAATGAAATAGAAATTTCACCACGAATGGTTATTAGTAAGCTAATAGAGATGCAATATGAAAGAAATGACTACGACTTTACCCGAGGGAGGTTCAGAGTTCGAGGTGACACAATTGAAATCCAGCCGATTTACGAACAAACTGCAGTGCGAATCGAATTTTTTGGGAACAAAATAGACCGAATAACCAATGTCGATATTACAACAGGGAAATCATTAGATGTTAGGAATAAAGTAGCAATATATCCGGCAAAACATTGGGTTACCCAACCCGATAATATGCGAGCGGCGTTGTCAGATATTCAGATGGAGATGGAAGAGCGCCGTGATTGGTTTAAACAGCAGTCAAAGTTTATTGAGGCACAGAGAATTGAAGAGCGCACAAAATTTGATGTCGAAATGATGCGTGAGATAGGGTATTGCTCTGGTGTTGAAAATTACTCCAGGCATTTGCAACGTAGAGAGGCTGGTAGCCGACCATGGACACTTATTGATTATTTCCCGCAAGACGCTTTGGTCATGATCGATGAATCCCACATGACGATTCCACAGCTACGAGGTATGTACTACGGAGATAAATCTCGCAAACAAAATCTGGTTGATTTTGGATTTCGGTTACCATCTGCGTTAGATAATAGGCCGCTAAACTTTGGAGAATTTGAACAACTAGTGAATCAAGTAATTTACGTATCCGCTACTCCAGCAGATTATGAAGGTGATAATAGCAGTAACATGGTTGAACAAGTGATTAGGCCAACAGGCTTATTAGATCCAACAATAGAGGTGAAGAAAACAGATGGCCAAATTGATGATTTACTAGATGAAATCCGAGTGAGAAATGACCGCGGCGAGCGCAGCCTTGTAACTACCCTTACTAAGAAAATGGCCGAACGACTTTCCGAATATTTGCAAGAGATGGGTATTAAAACGCATTATTTACACTCTGAAGTCGACACACTAGATAGAACTGATATATTAAGAGATCTGAGGCTAGGGGTTTATGATGTTGTTGTGGGGATCAATTTACTTAGAGAAGGTCTTGATTTGCCAGAAGTCAGTCTAGTAGCAATTCTTGACGCAGATAAAGAGGGTTATCTTAGATCGTCTACCTCTTTAATTCAGACTATTGGTAGGTCCGCACGGCACGCCAACGGACACGTTATAATGTATGCTGATAAAGTTACAGATTCAATGAAAATTGCTATCGATGAAACTTATCGACGTAGAGAAATTCAAGACGAATTTAATCAAACTCATGGTATAGTCCCACAGGGTATCCAAAAAGAAATACATGATATTAATGAGAGTGTTAGGAATACAATTTTTCAAGCATCTGGCGATACTGTTGAATTAGGTGATCTACCAATGGAGGAACTTCAAACTTTGGTTTCGGAACTTAATAACAAAATGAAAAACGCAGCAGGTAATCTTGAATTTGAGAAAGCGGCTGCCATTAGGGACCAGATAATTGAAATCCGGCAGGTGCTCGACTAGATTATGTTGTGCAAAGTAATATATGGCGATGCAAAGCTATGAGGAGATGACAGAACTATGAATGACGAAGCTAAATCTAAACTTACGGGCATGATGAAAACGTGGGATAGAAGAAAGAAAATTAGCGCGAATCTTAATAGGATATCGAATCGTATAGCTGTTTATAGTGGTAAAGGAGGCGTTGGGAAAACGACTGTCGCTGTAAATTTAGCGGTCTCGTTGTCGAATCTAGGATATAAAGTGGGTTTGCTAGATGCCGATATCGATTGTCCCAATGCTGACAAACTTCTCGGCATTCAAGAGAAACCCACCTTTGTTGATGGAGTTTTACATCCTCCTGAAAGAGCGGGTGTTAAAACCATATCAATGGCATCGGTTCAAGAAGATGAAACAGAGGCAATTATTTGGCGTGGCCCGATGATTACCAACGCATTGAATCAATTTCTAGAAATGACCGAATGGGGAGAACTGGATTATTTGGTAGTAGATTTACCGCCTGGCACGTCAGATGCCCCGTTAACCATTATGCAGACGTTGCAACTCCATGGTTTCGTTGTTGTCACGACGCCCCAAGACTTGGCCGTTATGGACGCAAAACGATCAGTCAATATGATAAAAAAGATGAACATCGATATTTTAGGCATAGTAGAAAACATGGCGGGACCCATTTTTGGCGAAGGTGGCGGTGAACACTTAGCTTCCGATCTAGATGTTCCGTTTTTAGGACGAATACAGCTAGATAAAATGTTTAGTGATTATGGTAAAGACCTAGCAACACTAAAGCATAAAGATGCTGCTAAAACCTACAAAGAGATCGCTGAAAATACTTTGAAAAGTGTTTCAGAGAGCACCTTGCATGATGAAGGTGTTGTTACAGATTAATTGTTCATAGATTGAGGATTGCTAATGGTTGGTACAGAACGACCAAATTGGTACAATGCCCACCCTTCCGCTTGTACATGTGCGGAATGTACTGAGAAACGTAGAGTTGATAAACAAGTGGAAGCGGTACTCAACTACAGAAAAATTGGCCGGAATGAAAGTTGTCCTTGTGGCAGCGGGAAAAAATATAAAAAGTGCCACGCTTAGCCGGAACCAATTTAAGAGCGTCTAGTTCCCCGACCTCTTGTCTCTGCGGGGGCATTCGGTATATTAGCCGAAGCAAGACCTTCTTCTACTAATTGGTCTTTTAGCCTTGCGGCCCTTGGGTACCCTATTCCTAACCTTCTTTGAAGTAGTGAAGTGGATATTTTCCCACCATAAATTTCTGCTAATTCTCGCGCCTTTTGAGTTATTTCACCTGATCCTGCACCAGGTCCGTTGTTAGATGTCCAGCCTTCCTGAGACGCTATTTGGTCGGGTTCCCCTGAATCTGGAAGGGTAGGAGGAACATAGCCTTTTGATTGGGATTTCCAGTATTGAACTACGTCTTCTGCTTCAATGTCAGACAAAAACGAACCTTGTATTCTGGTCGGTTTTGCTGCATCTTGGGGTAAGTACAGCATATCGCCTTTCCCGAGCAATTTTTCAGCACCTCCAGTATCTAAAATGGTCCGCGAATCTATCAAAGAGGTGACATTAAAGCTTATCCTGGCTGGGAAATTGGCCTTTATTAAACCAGTTACGACGTCAACAGAAGGCCTCTGTGTAGCGACAAGCAGGTGTATTCCGGTTGCTCTACCCATTTGTGCTAGCCTGACTAGGCGTTGTTCTATTGATTTACCAGCTGTAAGCATTAAATCAGCTAACTCGTCGATTATAAGAACTAAGTAAGGCATTTTACCTTCGTTGGGTTGTTTTTCATTAAAGGAGCGGATATCGCGCGCTGAGGCAGAAGCTAATTGCTCGAGACGCGTATCCATTTGCTCTAGCAACCATCTCAATGCATTAACTGCTTGATGAGTATCGACAATAACCGGTGTAATTAAATGGGGTATTCCGTTATAAACTGTTAGCTCAACCCTCTTTGGATCTATCATAATAAATCGTACTTCCTGAGGGGTCTTAGCTGTTAAGAGGCTTGTTATAAAGCTGTTTACGAACACACTTTTCCCACTACCTGTAGCGCCTGCGACCAGCAAGTGTGGCATTTTGGTTAGATCTCCTATACGAACATCGCCACCGCTCCCTTTGCCTAGAGCAAACGGAAGCCCGGTGGTTTTTACAGCCTGAGTGAATGTTTTGCTAGAAAGTTGATTTCTTAAAAAAACTGTTGTTGGTGTTTGATTCGGTACTTCTATGCCAACGAGGTCAGTACCAGGGATCGGAGCATCTATCCTCACATTAGATGCCTTGAGTTGTAACGCTAAGTCTTTATCAAGGGCGGCAATTCTATCAACTTTAACTCTAGTTTTTCCAACTTCTTCTTTAGATGAAATTGTTTTTCCCAGAGCATTTTTTGATTTAGTCTCTTTGAACTTGCGATTCCATCCTGGTCTTACGCCGTATAAAGTTACGGTTGGTCCTGGACGTACTTCCGTTACAGATCCTTCAACACCATAATCCGCAAGCGTGGATTCAATGGACTGTGCGACTTCTTTGTGAGCACTGTTATCAATTTCTCTTTCTTGTTCAGTATTGAGTAGTTTTAAGGGAGGTAATTTCCATGATACAAGCGGAACACCTGTAAATGGGTCTATGGAACTCAGTATCTCTTCACTAGATCGAGAAGAAGGAGTAATTACAGTAGGCGGTACACCTCTCGAAGAATCTGGTGGTATAGGGGCAGTAACAAATTCATTATCGGAATCATTATCCTCTTGCGCAATGATGACATTCAAGGGTGTATTATTGGTTTCGCTCGGGGTCCCGACATGAGCGGTTCGAATATTACTGCTCACAATCGAGATGCACGCACGGATTATTCTTACCGCCGCAGTTATTGTAAGGCGCGCAGCCGCGAGGGCTATTATCTTTGCTCTATTAGCGGCGATTATAGACGACTTTAACGCTATTCTGGGGAACATAATTATGAAAGAGAGAGAAACTAGAACGACGATTCGCGTGGTTGCATGAATTATCGTAGTTCCGGCGAGCAATTTTCCGACACTTGTGTCTAGACTACTCATTCCAGGCGCAGTCGGGGTTGTAGAAGGAATTAATGAAATAGCTGTTAAAATGATAAAACTGGCTACCATAACCCTCCATCTTCGATAAACTCTGTGGGCTCCCAAGAGTTTGATAGAAGATATTACTGTGATTAACCAGATAGAAAAAAGGAATAATTGCACACCCGCCGTTTCCCATATTACTAGGGATAATTGGGCGATGGTTTCTATCCAATAATACCCGCTGGCCACTGCTATTATAGACCCGATAATAAGCATGCTATATAGAAGCCGTTTTATTCGGGAAATAATATAGTTGGGAGCGGGTTTCTTATTTCTACGTCGTGCTCGGCGTGTTTTAGTGCTACTCATACTTTTAAACCTAGTTTGAAAGTAGTATAAAGGCATATCTTAATTCGATCAAGGTATAAAGAAATCATGTGTTTAACTTTAAGATTAAATTTAAGAATCCAGTTGAGATAAATAAGAAGAAAGGTTTGCTATTCCATCATGACTCCCGGCGTCAAATCTCTTCCCAGCTAAAGGGATTGCAAAAAAATCTCCGGAGTCCTCAAGCTGGCTTTGCAAAGCATCGGTGAGTTGGACCTCGCCATTTTTTCCTGGCGCTGTAGCTCGAATTGCTGCGAATATATTTTTTGATAATATATATCTACCCGTTAAGGTCATATTTGAAGGTGCATTATTAGGTTCGGGCTTTTCTACAAATTGAGTAACTTTCCAAGGGCCTTCCCCGGAAACATTGCTTCCTTTTTCGAGTCCCACGACTCCGTAATTAGCGATTTCCGCAGGAGCTACTTTTTGTACCGACACATAACAACACGCTTTTTGGTTCCAACGCTCTAGCAATGCCCGTGAGGGATTTGGCTCACCGATAACTATTTCGTCTGGGAGTAGCAATAAAAAAAAATTCGAGTCAATATATGGCTCGGCGTACAGAACGGCGTCACCTAGTCCCATTTGGATATTTTGATGAGCTATATCAATATCTAATTTACTGAGGAGGTCCACAGTGAGTGCCCTGTTATCAGAAAGTCCGATTTCATAGTTATTTATATCCAAAAATTCATCAAGTTGTTGTTTTTGGGGTGAGGATATGACAACTAATTTTGTAATGCCTGCTGCTACCAACTCATTAAGGGCATACTGAATCATAGTTTGGTTGTACACTTTAATCAGTTCTTTAGGTGTTGATTCTGTGAGTGGAAGTAGACGTGTCCCAAGCCCTCCAGCAGGGATAACTGCGGTGTCTAAGTGGGAACTATTTAAAAATGATTTAGCCATCTGTTTTTACATAATAGCTAGAAGTTATAAAAAGAGCGAGCCACCAGCACGGTGGCCCGCTCTTTCCCGAGCGTCGAAAAAACTAACACCCGGCGCTCGGTTAGCCCTTACTTACCTCGCTAATTGAAATAAGATCAGGCTGTTTGCTTGGTTGCATAAGCCCATCACCTCCTTTCATCTGATTATGTCTATATTATACATATTGATCTTTAGAAATGCTTGTGGATTGACCTAATGGCTATATAAAGGGATACTAATACTGAGGCCATGCTAGGTGGGGAGTTAGCGGTGTCTTGAACTCGCAATCCGCTTTAGCGAGGCCGAAAATCTACTGAGGGTTCCTATTATGTAGGACACTGTATTGGTCCGCGTTGAAGATTTGGTCTAGCGCAGCACAGACCTCCGAACCTCGCCAGATCCGGAAGGAAGCAACGATAAGGTGATATCTGTGGGTGCCGCTGGGTAGCCTGATCCGAGTTGGCGAATACAGTACAGTATATAATAGGGTTTCGAATTAGGTTGCATGGCCTCGTTTAACCAAATGTTCTGGAAAGATGGATATGAACTCTTCGCATTCGCCCAATCTCAAAAAGAAATTCGGACAGCATTTAATGATCTCTGACGAGGTTCTTAAAAATATTGTTGAGTATGTTGATATCTGCAAGAAAATACAAATAGTCGAAGTCGGTCCTGGTACTGGGTTACTAACTGATCACTTAATTCATAAATCAGATGGTTTAACGTGTGTCGAAATTGATAATGAAATGGTGACCTACTTGGAAAATAAATACAGCTCTGCATCAACCGTAAAAATAGTTGCGGGTGATATCTTAAACATGGAAATCGCTGAACTAACAGAAGATCGAAAATATATTGTTGTAGCCAATTTACCTTATAGCTCAGGGACTAAAATAGTTAGACATTTTCTGGAATCTTCTTCTAAACCTGAATACATGATAGTCACACTGCAAAAAGAAGTCGCTCATAACTTAGCTGCGCTTAAAGGGAAACAAAATCTTTTATCCATTGCAGTTGGTATATACGGTTCTGTGGAAGTGTTGGAAAATATAGGGCCAGAGCATTTCAACCCGCCCCCTAAAGTTGACTCTTCTGTTATCAGGATCAGTACCCGTAAAACCCCTTTGGTTCCAATTGATGAAATTGAACAACTGTTCAAATTTGCTCGAGCAGGATTTTCAGCAAAGCGAAAACAATTGGTTAACTCTCTTCCTAATCAACTAGGGTTATCATCCGAATTGGTAACTGAGCTATTGATCTCTACCGGTATTGACCCGAAACGCCGCCCAGAGACGTTAACTATTCGAGAATGGCACAAACTAACGAAAAATTATGGTGAAAACTATGGCTGTTAACGTCAGGGCATACGCTAAGATTAACCTATCCTTAGAAGTTATTTCACAAAGGGATGATAATTATCACGAGCTATTCACTGTGATTCAGGCTGTAGGTCTCTTTGATGAACTTAAATTTAGCGAAACATTAGATCGGGCTATCAACGTTTATGTCGAGGGGGCTGTAGATAACAATAAATTTGGCCTTATTAACCGTTCCGCTCAATTGATGATGGATTTGTATGGCACCACCTATGGCGCTGATATTACTTTAAAAAAGAACATACCTGTATCTTCAGGTTTAGGTGGAGGGAGCAGTAATGCTGCGGCCACGATACTAGCGTTAAACCAGCTATGGGATCTTGACCTGCCTAAAGATTCGCTGATGAAAATTGGAATGGCTGTAGGTTCAGATGTGGGCTATTTTATTGACAATAATGGAACTGCATTGGTTACTGGGAGAGGGGAAAATATTCAGCGACTTAAACATCCACCTGAGGGCTTCGCTTTAATAATTACTAGTAAACAACGGGCGCTAACGGAAAAAACCAAATCGATGTTCTCTCTGATTACTGCCGAAGATTTCACCGACGGTTCGATCACAAATTCGTTTACTAAGGCTATGGATAATAGTTCTTGCTGGGCAGAAATATATTCTTCAATTGAACCAATCAATTGCTTTGGTCACCACATTCTAAATAACTCTAAGATTAACGATATAGAGAAAGTGTACGCAAAGTTTAAGGAGCGAATCAACCAAACCCATTTTTCTGGAACAGGACCATCCTTCTATTCGATTTTTGATGATTATGAAGAAGCAACCGATGCATCGAATATGATTAACTTCAATAACTATGAGGTACATGTTGTTCCTCTTACCAATAATCCAGTAGATTTACGCGTTGAATAGTATGGTTTTGGACTCTGTAAGCGTAATTTCTTTGGGAATATTACTTTGGTTTAATGTTCTAGTGTATATCGGTCTAAATATCCAGCGTATATATCAAACAGGTAAAGCTGAAACACGGGAGGCGCATTGGATATATGAGTATATACGGAACCACTCGTTTAGGGCAATTATACTGATCTTATTTGTATCTATACTGGTTTCTATTTTTATAAGTGGGATTTACTATATCAAACCTCTAGATCTAGGTTTTATTGGCGATGGTAAATTATTTGATATTGGACATATAGGTATCGTGACAGCTGCCGTGACTCTTATGGCTTTAACCGGGTATAGATACAATTTGGTATTAGGCCAACTTAGTTTATTAATCCTATTAGTAATGAGTGTTGCTATATTTGCTATTATATTGCCCGCGCTCCTTAGGTAGAGCAGTTTTAATTAGAGAAAAAATTACCTGCAGGTTTGGCCATTATAAAAGCCCAGCATCCTAACAAGAATCCGAGTGATATCCATATAAACGCAGTTGAATAACTTCCTGTGGCGTCAAAAGATATACCAACTAGTGGAGGCCCTAGTAGAGCCGCTGGAAGAATAAAGAAGTTAACCAAACCAAATATACTAGCGAAATTTTTTAACCCAAAAGAATCTTGAACGATCAGGGGAATTAATGATCCCATTCCCCCGAATGCGATTCCATAAATTGGGACAAAGGTCCACAGTAGCCAGCCAGTACCAGCGAATATCATTATCATCATTGCCAATATCTGGGCTAGAAGTGCACCTATGAAAACGTAACGGGAAGGTATGAATTCACTCATATATCCTAGCAATACTTTACCAACCATCCCAAAAATCGCTATTACACCTAGTGCAGCCCCCGCGGTGGTTCTACTAATACCGATATTCTCTAGGTGAGGTACTACTTGGGTAAGTACCGATTGATAAGCTACGCTCGCGAATAACAAAGCGATAATCAAATAGAAGAAGGTTTTAGTTTTTAGAGCTTCTTTGGCTGAGAGCCCAGAGTTCTGATCATTGGATTCATTCTCAATCTCTGATATATCCACGGATGGAGAATCTTTTATTGCAATTAGTATTAATGGGATTAAACACAAAAACATAATTCCGTATATTAAGAAGGTGTTTTGCCAATTTGACCACTCGATCAGAGGATCAGTGATATTTGAAAAAATAAATCCGCCGAAGTTAGCTCCTGCGGTTGTAAAACCCATCGCGCGCCCTCTGGTATCAGGAAACCACATTCCGATTAGTTTACCTACAGGTAGCATTACAACCCCTGGCATACCAGCGTAACTTACTAAGCTCAGGAAATAATAATGCCATAGCTCGGTAATAAACGGACGGAACACAAAACTCATACCCAGCAAGACAACTGAAAATACCATAACTGGTTTTGATCCATATTTATCTAATAAAGGTCCTGCTACTAGTCCCGCGATACCCGTAAAACTAAAGAGGGCTACAGATCCGTTTATTTCTGTTCGTGTCCATCCGAAGGCAGTCTCTAGCGGGGTTACAAAAACACCAAAGGAATATTGGAGTACCCCTACAGTAATTGTAAAACACAGGAATAGGACGAATGCAATAAACCATCCTTGATGAAGATTCAGATTCAAATACAACCTCTTTTAGAACTGGTCAACATAGTGGTGATAAACCGAGTAGGTAAGCTAAAAATATTAATTAACAGGATAACATGTAAACTTAAGTTGTAGTCAACAAGAGTGTGCTACCTTATTACATATGGTATTCTTTCGACTGAGAAACTTTGATTCGGGCCCGTAGCTCAGTGGTAGAGCACTCGGCTCATAACCGATTGGTCGCAGGTTCGAACCCTGCCGGGCCCACCAAAAGTTCCTTAGCCGAAATTTACTGTACCAGTATTGCCGTCGACTGTGATGATATCACCTGTTTTAATCACACTGGTTCCTAACTTAGTTCCCATGACCGCGGGCAAACTTAGTTCACGTGCTACTATCGCTCCATGTGATAAAACACCACCTGAATCAGCAACTAGAGCTCCTATGGTTCCAAACAAGGGTGCCCAACTGGGGTTAGTGGTCCTGGTAACCAATACATCGCCTGGTTTTACAGAGTCAAAAGATTCAGGTGTTAATATTACTCGGGCTGGTCCTGTATGGATTCCTGGTGAGCCTGCCGTTCCCCTTAAAACACTTCTTTCTTGCATTGGATCAGATTTGGTATTAGCTACGGGGTTAAAAAATTTACTCAACTCCCCTTCTATAATCGGGGGATCAGGATACATTGTTCCTAGAAATCGTGGAGGGGCCTCTCTACGAAAATTATTAAAAGCAAGTTTCCTTTGTTCTATAGTAGAAGTTAAGTTAGTAGACGAATCCGAAACTGCTTGTTTAATTTCATCGAGTTCAAGGTGGAATATATCGTTCGGATTAGAAATCACTTCATTTTTCAGTAAGCTATTTGCAAATTTAAGAATCAATAAACGAGTAAAAGCATTGGATTGTTGATCAATATAATATGCGTGGTCTTCCCTAAGTGGCCAAAGATTTCTAGCCTGTTCTAATGAATCGTCCAACTCTTTTAAATCAATTTGTTTTTGACTTCTAGCAAGACTCGCTAAATCATTAAATTGACTGGAGGCCGAAACCTTCTTTGCAAGAAGTTCCGCTTGGAAATCTCTTTCTGGGCCTAAAACGTAAGACTTAAGGGTCATAAGTGGATAAGCTGGGTCTTCTATCCATAATTTACTACTGATATCTTCCGATATTGATCTATATCCGTAAGTTTCTAGATATGAATTAATCTCTTGATCGATTTGGTTACCCATAGGATGATCGCGTAGAGCGCGTCTCATAGGCCGTATATCTGTTTGGTTAAATATATTGCTAAGCGTTTGGTTCGATTTAACCATTTTGGCAATGTTATATAGGTCTTCACTTGCTTCTAAACTTTTATTTTTAGATCCCTGCAACAATTCGTATGGCTTTAATTGGTCTGAAGAGCCCGATATTGTTTCATACAAATTGGAGAATCGCTCTGTGGCTCCAAATAGAGTAAATATTACTAAAAAATGCAAATAGTAATGTCGTTGCATTACATCCATAGTTATTTCAAGGTGCTCTATTAGTGGTTCATCTTCTGCAGCAGATATAAATCCCTTAATTTTTGAATTATTTTCTATTATTTCCGGCAGGTACGTATTGTTCCAGTTATTTAAAAACGCCGGTGTGATTTCCCGAAGCTTCTCTTTGTGAGTTTCGATAGAAGCAATGTCAGGTTCAGTTTTTAAGTATGCAATGTATGCATACCCGTTAAAATCTCGCCGCGGCCCTCCTGGTGGAACACGTAGTTCACGGGCCGCAAGGCCAATCCCTCGACCAGTTTGCCGATTAATTGATTGTTGAAGTGTAGTTGCCGGCAAGGGGGAGTGAATATCATCCCAAATCCAAAGTAAATCTTTGTATTCGTCTTTTTGCCAAGCGACAGGAAAATTATCTGGTAATTCTATATATCCTGGTTGTGGAAAATTTACCATCGGTCCCGCCTATCATTGGGTTTTTTCAAGAACTCTGGTATACATATTGAATAGGAACTTATCCAAATGTCAATATGAAAGTAAAATCATTAATGTTAAGTTCCGTTGCGTAGTTTGCACTAAATATGCGGAGAGGCAATTAAATAATGGAAATAATTGTATGCGGAAGCGGAGTCGGAAGATTTTCTGGTTCACGAGCTGGATCAGGTTGGTTGATTGGATCAAAATCAGCTTATACTCTATTTGATTGTGGGCCAGGAATTGCTTTAAGAATTTCAGATAATGGGATACCTTTTGAAGATATTAAGGCTATATTTATTAGCCATCTTCATTTTGATCATGTTCAAGGAATTGGAGAGCTGCTCACCCAATATGAAGCTGCCGATAAAGAACCTCCCACAATCTACGGACCACCTGGTGTTAAAAATTATGTAGACACAGCAGTAAAATGGAGCAATTTCCAATTTGAAAACAGAGAAACTGAACCCCAAAATATTGTGGAATCGGAAGAGGTTAAATCTGGAATACAAATTGATTTTAATAGATACTCAGTGAGTGCCGTATCTGTACCCCATTCACCTAAGATAGAAGCAAGATCTTACAAAATAACCAATGGAACACAATCAGTAGTCTATTCCGGGGATACTCCTTACGTCCCTGAAATTCTGATCCCCTTTACGAAAGGCTGTGATGTCTTAATTCATGAAGCCCATTCGTTAGAAGCTCTTAATCTTCATGCCGAACATGGAAGTATCGATCGAGCGGCCAGGATTAAACAAGTGTTTCCTTCTAGCCATAGTCGAGTAACTGAAGCTGCAAAAATCGCTCAGTCCTCCGGTGTAAAAAAACTGGTCTTGAGTCATCTGTTGCCAACTGAAACCGAAGATACACTTCTTTCCGAGATATCCGAGATACCTGATTTCTTTTATGATGTTGAGATAGTGATTCCTAATGATGGTTCAATGATTCAAATTTAATAACTGAGATTGATCTTAATCATTCACTACTAATGATGGTAATATAATCCAATATAGATGAATATTTGGACCGTAACGATCCGTGATAAAGGTACCTAAATTGGAGGATAAATATGTCGTATAAAGATCTCATGAGTGCTAAAGACACACTTGATATCCAAGGTAAACGAATATCATACTTCAATATTAATAAGATAAGTTCTTCCAACCTCGGAGATATTTCAAAACTTCCTTATTCAATAAAAATTATGCTAGAAAGTCTAGTTAGAAATGCCGACGGTGAAATTATTACAGAGTCCGACGTTGTATCTTTGAGTAAATGGCAACCGAAACCAACAAATATTAGTGTTCCATTAAAGTTATCCAGAGTAGTATTGCAAGATTTTACGGGTGTCCCTGCTGTAGTCGATCTCGCTGCTTTACGTAGTGCGATGAAGAGGGCAGGGAAAGATCCTGCTAAGATTAACCCGGTCGTTCCAGTTGATTTAGTAATAGACCATTCGGTTCAAGTCGATTATTTCGGAACGAATTTTGCCTTTGAAAAAAACGTTGAATTAGAATATTTGCGGAATCGTGAACGGTATTCCTTACTGAAGTGGGCACAAAATTCAATTGATGGATTCAGGGTTGTACCGCCCGGAATGGGTATAGTGCACCAGGTTAACTTGGAGTATCTAGCTCAGGTTATAGTTGATAAAGAGATCGAAGGAGAGACTTACGCATTTCCAGATACCCTTGTTGGTACGGATTCCCATACTACAATGGTCAATGGATTAGGTGTTCTTGGCTGGGGAGTAGGTGGAATCGAAGCAGAAGCAGTAATGCTTGGTCAACCATACTATATGTTAGCTCCAGAAGTTGTCGGCTTCGAATTAAAAGGAAAACTAAGAGAGGGCACGACAGCGACGGATTTGGTATTAACTATTACTGAACAATTACGAAATCACGGAGTAGTCGGCAAATTTGTTGAGTTTTTTGGTGACGGGTTATCGGAATTACCCGTTGCAGATAGAGCAACTATAGCTAATATGGCTCCTGAATACGGTGCGACGATGGGATTCTTTCCAACTGACGAAGAAACTCTTAAATATTTAAGACTCACAGGAAGAAGCGCGTTTAACGTCGAACTGGTTGAAAAATATAGCAGAGCCCAAGGGCTTTTTAGATCTACACAGTCACCCCAGCCAATATTTTCAGATACCTTATCAATAGATATGGGAGAAATTATTCCGAGTATTGCAGGTCCCAAAAGGCCTCAAGACAGGGTTCCACTTAATGAGGTTAAACAGAATTTTAATGAAGTATTAATTGCTCCAGCCTCTGAGAGAGGGTTTGAAATTCCAGATGGAGAACTAGATGCATCTGTACCAATTGACAAAGAGTTTGGTAATTACGATCTACGGCACGGATCGATCGTTATAGCTGCAATTACTTCCTGCACCAATACCTCGAATCCTTCAGTTATGGTGGGCGCAGGAATATTAGCTAAGAAAGCGTCTGAATTAGGTATCCATGTTAAGCCTTGGGTAAAAACGTCAATGGCTCCTGGATCTAAGGTGGTTACTGGTTATTTGAACGAAGCAGGGTTAATGCCATATTTGGAAAACCAAGGTTTTCATACTGTGGGTTTCGGGTGTACAACTTGTATTGGTAATTCCGGGCCGCTTCCAGAACATATTAGTCACGGGATCGATAGAGGCGAACTTGTTGCAACAGCAGTGTTATCCGGTAACCGTAATTTTGAAGGTAGGGTAAACCCAGACGTAAAAGCGAATTATCTAGCTTCTCCAATCCTTGTGGTCGCTTATGCACTTGCTGGTCGGATTGATATTGACTTTGATAACGAACCTCTTGGAGCTAATAGTAATGACGAACCTGTATACCTAAAAGATGTTTGGCCTAAACAGCAAGAAATCCAACAGGCTATTTCAAATAATATTGGGCCAGATATGTTCGAAAATGAGTACAGCAAAATTTTTGAAGGCGACCAACAATGGCAATCTTTGGACTCTTCAGATGGTGAGCTATATGAGTGGGATGAAGAATCAAATTATATTCAAGAACCATCATTTTTCCAGAATTTTCAACCAGATTTACCTGAAATAAGGCAAATTACTGGTGCTCGATCGCTTGCCATTTTAGGTGACTCGGTCACGACTGATCATATTTCGCCAGCAGGTAACATTGCATCAAACAGCCCAGCTGCGGAATATTTGAGAGCAAATGGTACTGATACTAAAGAATTTAATTCGTATGGCTCCCGAAGGGGCGGCCACGAAGTTATGATGCGTGGAACCTTTGCAAATATTCGGCTGAAGAATTTGATGCTTGACGGAGTTGAAGGTGGATATACCCTTAAATTGCCCGAGAATCGGCAAATGAGTATCTTTGATGCTGCTATGGAATACCAAAGAGAAGGGACCGATTTGGTGGTCATCGGTGGTAAAGAATATGGCTCAGGTTCAAGTCGCGACTGGGCAGCAAAAGGCCCTTTTCTATTAGGAATTAAAGCTGTTATCGCAGAGTCTTACGAAAGAATACACAGATCAAATCTAGTTGGGATGGGTGTGTTGCCCCTCCAGTTCAACGACCAAGACTCAGCACAAAACTTGAACCTTCAAGGGACCGAAATTTTTGATATAGAAGAATTGCCCGACCAAATAGAACCGTCAAGGCAAATCAAAGTCCATATAACTTATGCTGATGGGTCAAATACGACTATAGTGACAACCGCTAGGATTGATACTAACGTTGAAACGGAATATTACCGCAACGGCGGGATCCTTCAGACGGTTCTAAGGAATATGATAAACGAGGATTAATTAACTAGGATCAACGCCGATTATATCTTGTACTGATAGGATAATTTTATCGTAGCCGGTGCACCTGCATAAATTGCCTGCTAGCCAAAGACGTATTTCCTCTTCAGTAGGTTCAGGGATATTCCGTAATAAGTGTTGAGTAGAGATTATTAATCCAGGGGTGCATATCCCACACTGCAAACCACCGTTCCTTATAAAAGATTGTTGGATTGGGTGTAAATTGTCTGGATCAGTGCCAAAGTTTTCTATGGTTTCTATATTAGAATTCTCAGCTTCAACCCCCAAAACACAGCAGGAATCGACAGTGTAGCCATCCATGTTAACTGTGCAGGCTCCGCAATTACCGTTGCTACAACCTTCTTTAGTTCCAGTAAGTTCTAGATGATCACGCAAGACACTTAGGAGGGTGGTACGCGCTTCTATCGTAACCGACTTAGATTCTCCATTAACCGTAAGGGGAATCGTGTATGTTTTATTGCTCATAATTGCATGTCCTATAATGAAATTCCAAAATTAAGTGCACATTGGTTTATTGCTCTCTCCCCTATAACTGGTAAAAGGGCAAGTCGATATTCAGCAGAAGCTCGTATATCCGTTATTGGTTCGGCTGATTTATTTATAAGAGTTGAAGCTTCTCTAACGTTGGTGGAATTAAGTTGTTTTCCCAGAATATAGTTCTCGGCTTCTATAGCTCTTACGGGTTTTGGTGTAACCGCTCCCAAAGCAATTTTACAGTGTGACACAGTGGAGTCTGAATTTAAGCCTATGCTAACGCCAATTCCTACTACGGCAATGTCCATTTCCGCTCTCGGGGTAAATCGAATGTAAGAATTAGTAAACCTGCCGGTCTTAACTGGTATTTTCACATTTTCGATTAACTCCCCAGCTTCAATATCAAGGACGCCTGGGTTAGTAATAAGTTTTTCGATATCGATTTGACGCTTGCTGTGCGCATTGGTTACTGTAGCTTTACTTTCTAATGCTACCAATATTGGAACCAAGTCTGCAGAAGGAGCAGCGTTACCGATATTTCCAGCTATAGTGGCCCTATTTTGAATTTGGATCGAGCCTATTAGCTTAAGTGAAGTTTCTAGACCTGGAAGTTCAGATAATATGGATGTACGTTGATAAATAGTAGATAAGGGAACCCCGCCCCCTAGAACAAGTGTGTCATCTTCAAATTGTATGGATTGAAGTTCGGGTATTGATTTGATATCCACCAATACATCTGGAATTTTTACACCTCTTCGCATTTGGTCTACTAAGTCTGTTCCACCAGCCAGAATTAAGGGGTTTACTGATTTATCTGAAAGAGCTCTAGAAGCATCAGTGATTGACCTTGCTTTTATGTAATCAAAGTCTTGCAATGAATATCTCTAGTATCTTCTATGACTCATACTCAGCAATCAGTATGCAAGCATTTTGCCCGCCAAAACCAAAGCTGTTTGAAAGCGCAATTTTTACTTGAGCCTCTCTTGCTTGGTTTGGTACATAATCCAAATCGCATTCGGGATCAGGGTTTTCTAGGTTTATCGTTGGGTGAATCACATTCGTTTGAACTGATTGTACGCACGCTATCGCCTCTATAGCACCTGAGGCTCCTAAGGGATGACCACTCATTGATTTCGTAGAAGAAACTGGGATTTTAGTTTGCTTGCCAAATACGTTCTTTATAGCAGTAGTCTCTGCTAAATCACCTAAAGGGGTCGATGTACCATGCGCATTAATATAGTCTATCATCTCGGGTTGAACTCCGGCGTCTTTTAAAGCGAGCCGCATGGTTCTGGCCGCTCCAGAACCGTCTTCTTTTGGTGCTACAAAATCATGAGCATCTGATGTAGACGCAGTTCCAATAATCTCTCCTAGTATATTCGCACCACGCCCTAGAGCGTGATCCAAACTTTCAATAACAAAAATACCAGCAGCTTCTGCAGGAACAAATCCATCCCTATCAGCATCAAATGGCCGGGATGCGGTAGTCGGATTTTCTTTGCGTTGTGATAAAGCCCTCATTGCACTAAAAGCCGCTAATCCAAGCGGGGAAATCGCTCCTTCGCATGCGCCGGTGACCATTGTGTGTGCTTTACCGGCACGAATAATGTTAACGGCATCTCCCATAGCTTGTGTTCCAGCGGCACACGCTGTTACCGCGGTATTATTATACCCTTCTAATCCAAACTGCATTGCTACATTTGCTGCTGCCATATTCGGAAGCATTTTAGACATATACAGAGGACTTATTTTACTCCACCCTCTACCTGCAAGTACTCTGACTTGTTCTTCAGTATCTGGATAGCCACCAATGCCGTTGCCCAAAATCACGCCGATGCCTTCTTTGTCCTCATTTTCGATGGTAATTTCAGATTGACGTATTGCTTCTTGCGTTGCAGCGACCGCCAGTTGGGTGAATCGTGACATCCTGCGCGCTTGTTTACCATCAATGTAATTTTTGGGATCGAAGTCAGTTATTTCACCAGCTACAACACAAGGATACTCACTGGCATCGAACGTTGTTACAAAATCTATACCGCTAGTCCCGGAGACGAGTGAATTCCAGTATTGGTCAACGTTTAAACCCATTGGGGTTATTGCTCCCATGCCTGTAATAACTACCCGTTGATTTTTATCACGCTCGCGCCAATCCATATAACCCTCCAGTCAATAAACCATATTGTAGATTAAATATTATATTAAGTCATCAGCTTTCCATAATACGTTCTGGTTCTATTCCCAGAACGTATTCCCTTGCTTCAGCAACAACAAAAAGAGAGCCCGTTATCACAACTATGCCATCTTTAGGTGTTTGGATTATTGCTCTATCTATAGCATCGTTCACTGTCGGTTCCGTTCTAACTGGGATTCCAGTTTCCCAGAATGCGTCTTCAACTATTTCGGGCTCCATAGATCTAGCGTGATTTGACTTAGTTACAACTATTCCTTTAGCAATTGGGGACAATTCCCTCGCAATAGCACTGGCATCTTTATCCTTGGAAAGCCCTACTACCATTTGCACTGGACGGTTAGGAAAATCTGTAGCAATTGTTTCAACTAATCGCATAGCGGAGTATGGATTGTGCGCGCCGTCAGCTATCACCAAAGGGGTTTCTTTAATAATTTCAAACCTGCCGGGCCAATCTACATTGTTGAATCCGAGCAGTATTTTATCGTATGCAACGGGGTAACCCCGGTCCCTTATTTTCTCTAATATTCCGATCGCAACAGCCGCATTTTCTAGTTGGTATTCCGCTAAAAGGTTGGTTCTCAAATCATGGTCGACAGGTCTCCCCTGAATATCTCCCCAAACCCTAAATTCTTGCCCAAGCATAGAGCCCGCGCTTTTCGCCACGCTTAGATTTTTCCCGACTAAAGTCAGTGACGCTTTTTTTTCATCACAAATGAGTTCTAACAAGGGTACGATAGTAGCGTCTTGGGGGGCACTTACGACGTCCACCGATTGTTTAATGATCCCAAATTTCTCTTTGGCAATTTCAACCAAGGTAGTTCCCAATATTTCCATATGGTCTTCGCTGATTGAAGTTATCCCAACTATTGACGAATCCACTACGTTGGTTGAGTCTAAGCGCCCTCCTAAGCCCGTCTCAATGATTTGAATATCGACGGCGCTTCTCTTAAATGCTAAAAATGCCATGCAAGTTAAAGCTTCAAAAGTGGTAATTTTATCATTGGGATGGTTATCGTTGTGAGGTTGTACAATGCCTCGTATTGATACTGCCAGGTCAGCAAATTCTGCCTGAGTCAGTTTTTCACCATTTATGCTGATTCGTTCTCGGATCGAATGTAAGTGGGGAGAGGTAAACAGACCCGTGTTATATCCATTGGCGGTTAGCACCGAATAGAGCAATGCGGCGGTAGTCCCTTTTCCTTTGGTGCCAGCAATATGAACAATCAAACCAGTATGATGAGGTGACCCTAGTGATTCTAAAATTTTGTGCACCCTCGATAAATCAAATCTTCGTGCAAGAGGTGGTGTCCCATCTGTTTCGTTTGATGAAACATTCGTTGTTTCATAGTTAATTAGGTCGAATAACCATCTAACGGATTCTTTATAGTTCATAATAATCGAGTATAGGGTATTTAGCCGGTAAATTAATAGCTATCAGTTAACTAAATTACTTGGATTGCTACGTATTTGTTTACCACGAAGTTCTCACCCAAAATATGTATATTCGTCGCTATTTGATTTATTATGGATGCCATACTCGTCTATAGATCCCTTGTAGAGGACTCCATAAATATGAAATGGGTTTACGTATGACACCAGAGCAATTAATAATTGCCTTAATACGGGTCCTGGGCTCACTGCCAGTCCTTAAATGGGCTTTTATAGGGGCTATCATCGCGATAGTAGTGGATTTTTCCGACCTTTTTTGGATGAGTGTAATTAATCTTGGCGGTGTACAGGATTACCAAACCTTCGATAAATTTTTAGATCTTGTGTATATGTTTGCTTTCCTGTATGTATCCTTTCGTTGGACCAATCTCGATAGAAATATCGCGATTGGTTTATTTATTTTTCGAATGATTGGTCTAATAGCTTTTGAATTTACTGGTGACCGTATGTTTTTGTTTTATTTCCCAAACGTTTTTGAGTTCTGGTTTATATTTGTGGCTGGGCGAAAGCGTTTCTTCCCCTCGAAAGAAGGGCACATTTCTGCAGCCTACATAGCTTTACCCGCCTGTTTATTAGCAAAACTCGGTCAAGAATGGATCATCCATGGCGCAAAATACCTGGATCAATTCACTTTTTTTGAAGCCGTAGAGGCTATTTACTCACTATTGGTATTTTGGGTATAGAATCACTGGCCTCCACCTTACAAAAGATCTAGGCCAAATGCATCGCTCTATTAAGATTACGGTTGGGTACGACTGTAAGGCGATTACTATATGAACAAGCCTATTTTACATGTTCGATTTGATTATAAGAAAGTAAACTATTCTAGAGAATACTTGTTTATTATGTATTTCTGATAAACAATATATGAAGAAGCTAATATGTAAATTAACAATTGACTATGGATAATAAAGAGACTAAATACACCGCCAACAAAATCAGGGATCTATTTGTAAGTTATTTCGAAAGATTCGACCACCAAGTAGTAGAATCCTCTTCGTTGTTGCCAGAAAATGATCCAACGCTTTTGTTCACCACCGCTGGTATGGTACAGATGAAACCATACTTTCTTGGAGACTTACCTCCCTCTAACCCGAGAATGACGTCTGTGCAAAAGTGTTTACGTACTACCGACATCGATGAAGTCGGGGATACCACCCACCTGACTTTCTTTGAGATGCTCGGAAATTTCAGCGTGGGCGATTACTTTAAACAAGGCGCTATTGAATACGCCTGGAAGTTCATTACCGAAGAAATCGCTATAGACCCCGAACGTCTATGGGTATCCATATATCTCGAAGACGACGAGGCAGCGGCAATATGGCAACAAATCGGTGTACAGCCCGAGCGTATATTTAGATTCGATGAAAAAGATAACTATTGGGGCCCTGCAGGCGATTCTGGACCGTGCGGTCCTTGCTCTGAGATCCATTATGACCTCACCCCAGGAGCACAGTTTCATTCTGAATCTTGTGGCCCGAACTGTGATTGCGGTCGTTTTGTTGAGTT
>Ga0310344_10000294_pt1 | contig 40575 bp, 36 predicted proteins | sample HC15DNA20200_MG_FD_203801 | JGI IMG/M metagenome (GOLD analysis project Ga0310344, IMG submission 203801) | Marine microbial communities from station ALOHA, North Pacific Subtropical Gyre - HC15-DNA-20-200_MG | ecosystem: Environmental > Aquatic > Marine > Oceanic | place: Pacific Ocean: North...
AAGGCCACTACAAAAACAAAAGCTAAGGCCACTACAAAAACAAAAGCTAAGGCCACTACAAAAACAAAAGCTAAGGCCACTACAAAAACAAAAGCTAAGGCTGCTACAAAAACAAAAGCTAACACGAAATCAAAGACTGGTAAGGCGTCAAAGAGTAATACAAAGACAGGCAAATAATGGCTAAGAAAAAAGCAGGTGGATCTACGAGAAATGGCCGAGACAGCAACCCAAACATGCTCGGGGTCAAACGCTACGACGGTGAGTACGTGGTACCAGGCAACATATTGGTAAGACAACGAGGCACAAAAATTCACCCCGGGGTAAATGTCGGATTAGGTCGCGATCACACATTGTTTGCCCTCACCAAAGGCAAAGTAAAATACCAGCAAAATAGAAACAAACGACGCTTCGCAACCGTAGTTGCCGAGTAACATACACAATACGGGGCGATAGCTCAGTCGGAAGAGCGCTACACTCGCATTGTAGAGGTCGAGGGTTCGAATCCCTTTCGCTCCACCGGTAGCATTTGATACAACCTTAACGTAAGGGAAGGCCTACCAAGATCAGCGCCTAAGCAGATCGCCCTCTACACCTAGGCTCAATAAAGCAGAATGGCAAATAGCAAACAGATGACCAGCCAAAATTCGCCGGCACGATATGACTTCAAAGCCATAGAAGAAAAATGGCAAAAACGCTGGAGGCAGGCAAATGTTTACGAATGTGACACCGCATCACAAAAGCCTAAATACTACACACTAGAGATGTTCCCTTACCCGTCTGGAGACGGTTTAAGCGTAGGGCATTTTCATAATTATATCCCCGTTGATGCGGTAACTCGTTACAAACGCATGAATGGGTTTGAAGTACTGCATCCGATGGGATGGGATGCATTTGGATTACCCGCAGAACAAGATGCTATTGACAAGGGCCGTCACCCAGCTGAATCCACCCTTGAATACGCAGCTAATTACAAACGCCAATTGAACTTAGTTGGATGCGGACATGACTGGACGAGAGAGATAAATTCGTCGGCACCAGAATATTATCGGTGGACACAATGGATATTTCTTTTATTGCACAAAAGAGGTTTGGCTTACCGTACAGAAAAAATGCAGTGGTGGTGTGACACTTGCGGTGCATTAGCAGACGAAGAGGTATTAGCCGATGGAACTGATTGGAGAGGCCATTCTGGTGTGTACAAAAAGCCACTTATGCAATGGTTCTTTAAGATCACAGACTACGCCGACCGCTTGATCGAGGATTTAGACGATTTAGATTGGCCAGAACCTACTAAGCGAATGCAAATTAACTGGGTAGGACGCAGTGAGGGGGCAGACGTTTTATTCAAGACCGAGAGTAATGATTCGATATCAGTCTTTACAACTCGACCAGACACACTTTTCGGAGCTACATTCTTAGTGCTAGCACCAGAGCATCAGCTGGTAAATGAACTGACAACAGAAGAGCAACGCAATGATGTTACAAACTACATCGATAGGGCCTCAAAGCTCTCAGAGATTGAACGCACGTCCACCGCCGGTGACAAAACAGGTGTATTCACAGGTTCTTATGCCATCAACCCCGTGAATGATGAAAAAATCCCCATATGGGTTGCTGATTATGTGCTAGCTTCGTACGGGTCAGGAGCAATAATGGCAGTCCCAGCTCATGATGCACGCGATTTCGCCTTTGCCCAAAAATACAACCTCAACATCCAAGTAGTAATCAGCCCTCCAGATTGGGATCAAGCCTCACTTTCAGAAGCCTATGTAGGACCAGGACGAGTTGTAAACTCTTCAGATTTTACTGGGCTGACTTCGGCAGAATGCCAGACGCAAATCGTGGCCAAACTCGAGGCCAATAGACAAGGCAAAAAGTCCATAAACTACAAACTTCGAGATTGGCTGATATCTCGCCAACGATACTGGGGCTGCCCAATACCTATAGTCCACTGTCCAGATTGTGGCGAAGTACCAGTACCTGAAGACAATCTGCCAGTAATCCTGCCCCACATCACTGATTTCACCCCGGATCCCACCGCAGGGTCTCCGTTAAATCGGGCAGATGATTGGGTCAATACAGAATGCCCTGAGTGCGGAAAATCGGCCAAGCGAGAAACTGACACTCTGGGCGGCTTTGCATGTTCGTCTTGGTACTATCTAAGGTTCATATCGCCTTCACTGCCTGACGCACCGTTTGACAAAAAAGACGCTGAAAAATGGATGCCTGTGGATTTATACGTAGGAGGAGCAGAGCACAGTGTCATGCATCTTCTATACGCCAGATTTTGGTTCAAAGTCATGTATGACGCGGGCCTTATTTCATACAAGGAACCCTTCACAGCTTTACGACATCAAGGAATGATTCTGGCTCAAGACGGCTGGGTCAAGAGTGCTGACATCAAAGTGGTATCCGAGCGCGCTTCCGCTGACTCTCCAGATGGCGTGGATGTTTTTTCAACCCCGGAAGAAGGATCAAAACTTCTATACCACGCCGGAGCAAAAGCCGAGTTTGATGTTAGCGGCCCAAGTAGTGGGGAATGGACGCCAATCCGAAGCGGCAAAATGTCAAAATCTATGGGGAATGTGGTGACTCCCGACAGCGTCGTAGACAAATTTGGGGCTGATTGTCTTAGAGGGCTCGAATTGTTCATGGCCCCTATGGAAGCCACTTTGCCCTGGAACGAAAATGGACTAAATGGTATAGCTCGTTTCTACAACAAAATCTGGGCGCTAACCATCGGCGAATTTGGTGCTAACAGAAGCAATATATCTTTAGAGCAGGCACGCACCAAAGCCACACAAATTGCGAATCAAGCTGTACAGAAATGTACCAATGATATGGAAGCTTTGCGTTTCAACACCATGGTTGCCAACGGACTTATGGAACCGGTGAATGACTTAACAGCTATTTGGTCTACAGATCTAGCTAATACTCGGGAAGGTAGACAAGCATTAGAGAAAATAATCTTACTTATAAGCCCAGTAGCTCCTCATTTGGCGGAAGAGCTATGGGAGAGAACAGGCCATAATGAGAGTGTGATATTAGCTAAATGGCCAGATTTCGATGCGTCACTGATTCAAGACCAATCATTATTCTTAGTGATACAAGTAAATGGGAAGGTGAGGGATCGCATAGAAGTGGAAAAAGGCATCACCAAAGAAGCCGCTAAATCCCTAGCGTTAATAATGCCAAATGTAATCGCGCACGTTGATGGAAAAACTATAAACCGAACGATATTTGTTAAAGACAAACTGTTGAATTTCGTGGTTAATTAAACTGTAAATATGTTCTGAAAATCTGGATGCACAAGACAACTTATTATATTTTCTACGCGACCCTATATCACAGAGTCTATACTTGCATGCTAAGAGATCCGTCCTTGATAACCCAGAGCAAAGAAGAGTATTAAATGTCTGAACCTATTCACGTATCCGACGATGATTTTGAGGAAAAAGTCCTGGGAGCAAGTCAGCCTGTAGTAGTCGATTTCTGGGCAGAATGGTGCGGCCCTTGCAAGATGATGGCCCCAGTTTTTGAGAAGTTAGCCGGAGAATATGAAGAGAGAGTTCTTTTTGCAAAAGTAGACGTTGATTCAAACAACCGTTATGCAATGCAATACGGCATTCGAGGAATTCCCACACTAGTCGTGTTCAACGATGGAGCGGAAGTAGACAGGGTGGTTGGATATGTGCCAGAAACTACTATAAAACAACATTTAGACAAGGTTTCTAGCCCACAGTAGACTCTCAATCGCAACTCAGAGAAGACTTTGTCCAAGCTGTGTGCAACGAGAGCTCTATGGGATCCTGAAAATCACCCCTAGTTTAATTATGCAGCGTACAATAAATACGCAATGTAGCCAGGTACATCAAATGGTTCCGACATCTGAAAATCTAACTGCCTCAAACCTAAGAAGACAACAGCTTTTATGCAAAATCAGTCTACAAAAGTAACTCTTTATGGAGTTGAATGGTGCCCATGGGTAAGAAAGGCCCGAAACTGGCTTGATCAACACGGTATTCAGTACGACTGGAGAATCGTTCCTGATAGGCAGTCAGATAGATCAAAAGTGGTAGAAGTTTCGGGGCAGTCCGAAGTACCAGTAATAGTTGTTACATCAGGTAATAAGCAGCATATCTTTCTTGAAGAAACGCACCCAGAACTGGGCCTGTTGTTAAATATCCTACCAGAACCTTCAGATGCCTAGTGACAGGATTTATCCGAGTTCGGAATCTATATAAGAACCGCACCTTACACAAAAATTCGACCCTGGACTGTTTCGACGACTGCAAGTACCACACATAACTTCCAGTTCTAGTTTATGCCCACAGCTACCACAATACTTCGCGTCTACTTCGGCCGGATGGTTGCAATGGAGACATGATTTAGAAGCCACATACACTGTATAGCCTATAGATCGCAGATCCTGCATACGACTGTGAGAATCTCTAGTCCGCCTAAGTCTTTCGACATCAAAACCCAGAATTGCCGCCAGACCCTCTAAGTCCTCATCCGGAACCTCAGATATCTTCCCAGTCTCCACATCACTCAACCAAGGCCTGTCCCGACCAATAGCTTGCGCCACTTCCGCCTGAGTGAGACACCGACGTTTACGCGCATCAAACACCACCGTTCCAAAAGGACCTCTATCGATCTCAGAAAAAGAACGTTTGCGATATTCCCGTTTAGACAACTGGCCTCCAGACCACTTACGATATCTCTGGGCCGCGAACTGTAGCACGCAATGATCAATCCTCCAAAACTGGAGTCTCATCTAAGCATCAAAAGCGCCACTTCGTTTAGGAAGTAGAATGCCGCCAACAGCGCCTATAAAAGCTACAGCCCCCATTATTACAAACAAAGCAGATAAACCAAATGATTCGGCTAGCACCCCTCCAACAGCCGGTCCAAGAAACATGCCTAGAGCATAAATACATTGGAATACCCCTGTAGCACTCGCCCGTTCGTCTAATTCAACAGAATTGAGAGCGATTCCCATAAGAACAGGAAATACCATTCCCCGGGTCCCTCCTAGAAGAAAAGCCAGTATTTGTACCCCAACAACGGTTTCTACTAGTGGGGCTACGATCAACACTGCACCACTGGCCAGAGACCCCATCACTACAAAGTTACGCTCTCCCAGCCTCAACACAAATACTGCGGCTGAAGTGGCTGCAAGGGCAGCAGACAGATAGCCTAGCGTGGTAATAATCCCCAAGTCTAAGCTGTTTGCCCCTAAATCTGATGCGTATATCAAAAAGAAACTCTGCATCACTCCAAACACCACAAACTGCCCTATAGCCGCCAGTGTCCCAGAAATCAACAATAGACGGATCGTCAAAACTTGACGAAACCGATCAAGCGATATCGACCGATTTCCCACCGTAGATCCTTCGCCGGCAATATGCATAGAGACCATCCCTAATCCTGCCATTAGAGCAGCAACTAAAAAAGTGGTCTCAGGCCCAAAACTAGACGCTATTGCTCCACCTGCAAGACTAATAACCACCTGTGACAGCGTACTCCCCGCCATCAATATGCTAGTAGCTCGCGTAGCGTGCGATGCAGGGAAGAACGCAGAAAAATAGACCACAATTACCACAAAGGAGGCAGCTCCCAACCCATGAAAACCTCTCCATAGAACGAGTAACCACGGCTCATTCCAGATAGTCATCCCTACTGCTCCAACAAGATTTCCCATCAGGCCGATCTGAATTAAGAGTGACCGCTTCCCAAAGCGGTCCGCCAAGTACCCCGTTGGGATGCGCAACGCAAACTGGACAAGGCCATAAGCCGCGACTATCAGACCTATTATTCCGAGATCCGCTCCTCTGTCTTGTGCAAACACAGCCAGGGTCGGCACATAAACATATAGAGAAGCCCAAAAACAAAATATAGCTGCTGAAAATGCCAGCACACTTCGTTTGCTCGGAGGAGAATAGTTTTGATCGCCACCTATCCGGTCAGAAAAGCGCCTATTTTTAAAGCCAGTCAATCAGTCAGTATCCGGCAGACATGTCCACTACATTAGCAAGAGGCCGCCCATCATAAAATCTAGCAAGATTTTCCAGAAACAATTGTCTAACTCTATCCATTACTATGGGGGCCTGAGAAGAATAATGAGGAGTTATCAAAACTTGCTCCATGAGCCACAAAGGAGAGTCTTTCGGGAGAGGTTCCGGATCAGTAACATCAAGGCCTGCACCAGCTATCACCCCATTGTTCAAAGCCTCAATTAAGGCCTCCTGATCGACAGTAAGGCCACGCCCTACATTAATAAAGTATGCAGAAGGCTTCATAAGTTGAAACTCCGCATCCCCTATCACCCGTTTAGTAAGCTTGGTTAAAGGCAACGTATTGACCACAAAATCACTCTCAGGCAAGAACTCCTTCAATTTGTCGGGCCCTCCCAGGTCATCGATATAGACTGGATATGCAGAAGGCCTTAGTCTCACTCCTAGGACTTTCATTCCTAATCCACGGGCCTTTATGGCTACCGCATTACCAAGATTGCCTAGTCCTATTACAGTAACAGTTGCCCCTTCCAAGAGAAATGGATTGAGAGAGTTGTTCTGTACCCAGTCCCAATTCCTTTTTTGTTGCTGCCTAAATGCTTCAGGGAACCCTCGAGCAAAACACAACATGAACGCCAGAACATGTTCAGAAATAGGAGATATGTGCGCACCGCTAGCATTAGTCACAGTGATACCACTTCCCGCCAAAGTGTCATGAGGAAGCCGTTCAACTCCGGCCGATAGGCTATGTATCCATTCGAGGTGGTGGGCCTGTGCGATCTGGCTCTCGGTGAACCGTATTCCAACCAATACTCGGGCTTGTGGCAATACGACACTAAGCATTTCGTCATCATAGGCAAGAGCGACTTCAATATCCACGTTAGGTACAGATTTAACAATCTGTTCCATAAAAGAATCCCCTAGCTCATGTGCTACAACTATCATATCTGTCATCGAGCGCTCCTTGTGTCCTTATACGCCACACTATAAGTTGACACTTGTACCCTGCAGCTGCAATCAGTCATCATTATTGTCTGGAATTAACAGCTTTAATCCGACCGAAATCTTGTCAGGATCTTCAATCTTGTTGAATTTCACCAGTTGATTTACCGACACGTTGAATCTCGCAGCAACCTCGGAAAGAACGTCCCCCTGCTTGATCACATAGGTACGATCTTTCAATTCGTTTCGCGTTGCAACTGGCGTTCCCGTTGGCAATCGTTCGGCCGGGGGAGTCAGTGCCAATTTCTGCAATGCTTTCTCAAGAGTGTCTTCAACAAGCGTCTCTTGACTTTCTTCCCCAGCAAAAAGTGGATCAATTTCAACTTGGCTCGGACGAAGCAAAAAATACCAGAGGACAAAGACAAGAAAAGCTAGAATTATCAATCCCACAAAAAAGTCGCTCCCTGACCTGGAAGACCCGTTCCTACTATTCATTACACAAACCACTGCTGCCAGGATTATTCAAATCGGCCTGTTTTAGCAATATTATCAAGATTCTCTTTCGTTAAGAGCACTATCGATCGTGGAAAATGCATCATTGATATCATGCTCTGTGTTGTAGAAATGAGGAGAAACTCTAATTCCATTCGAAGAATTAGGAGATACAAAAGTATCAAATTCACTTGCCAGCCTACGGCAAAATTCTTTCGCATCGATTTCAGGTATGTGAAAAGAAACCAGAACCGATCCCCTCGTCCAATCTTCTGGGCTAGTTAATAACCATTCCCGAGCCCTGATACAATTACGCACCGTGTCTGCGAGTGATGAAAGTCGTTGCTCAATCAAATCTATTCCAATGTTCTGGTGATACTGCACAGACGAGGCCAGAGCAGCAAGGCTGGCCAAATTTCGGGTTCCATATTCGTATTTGCTCGCCCGATTTGGAAGGATTATTCCACCAGCTTTGTCCCAAAAGGATTCTCCAGGTTTGTTCGCCGGCCCTGCATGTGCGGGAGTCAACAATTTAAGACGTTTGCTGTTCACGTACAAAATTCCGATCCCATTAGGTCCACAAAGCCATTTGTGACCATTCCCCACATAAAAGTCGCAACCCATAGCTTGAACATCTACCGGAAACATTCCCAAGGATTGCGCCCCGTCTACCAAAGACAGAACCCCTTCGTCCTTGGCCAATTCACATATTTCTTTTACAGGAAGACGGACACCATGGTGTCTTTCAACATGACTAACTGAAATTATCCTTGTGTTCGCAGTGATGGCAGACTGAAGATTTGACAACGTAATCTCCGGGTCGTGATCTACGTCAAACCAACGCAGTCTCACCTTGCCCTTGTCTCGTTGGTTGCCCCATGGGAACAGCATTGCAGGATGCTCGCTATTTGACATTAATACTTCATCTCCCTCTCGCATATCCAATCCAGCCGCCACCCAATTAATCGCCTCCGTAGCATTAGAACCAAACGCAATTTCATCGACAGAAGCATTAAGGGTCTCTGCAAGAACACCTCTAGTAGACTCGACCTTAACTTTTAATGGCTCATACGCACGCTGCCCCTCAGTTTCAGCTAGCTTGCTATAGCGAATTAAATCTTCGACAACTGGTGCAGGAGTTATACCTACAGTTCCTGTGTTCAGATAGGTCATTGCATCCAGTGAAGGAAAATCTATACCACGATCAGAAAAACCCCGATTGGAACTCAAAAGCTTCTCCATCCTTGTTAAAGCAATTTATTTGTCTACATGACTTGATTATAGTCATGAATCAGCATCAATAAGCTTAACCAGATATAACGCCAGCCACCCAATTCAACGCCGTATTAGGAATGAGCCCTGCTTGTTTGGCAATTAATCCCGAATTCGCAGGTGTAATTTGTCCAGGTTCAGCCCAGGGAGTCTGTATTTTCCACCTCTGTAATACTGTACGCTGTGTACGTATCATGGACACATCCTCATAATCAGAATACGACACTGGCAGCCCATACAAATATTCCCAGTCAGAGGTAGATAAGAACAGTTCTTTGATCGCAGAGTCCGAATCCAATATGGATAAATCAGGACCTGTTTCCGCAGCCGGCTGCGGTATCCTGTGCGTCAGACCCAGCCAATCGTCGTAACCGTTTTGAGACAAAATATCCATTGTAGAAGCAAATATGATGCCCTTCGGAGACCACTGCATTATCCCTCTATGCACAGCTTGGGAGACAAATCCACCGAGCATAAATCGCCCAGAAATTGCAGGCCCGAGGGAAAGCACGCCCCCTAGATCTTTGTACTTATCCCACATGGGTATCAGTGAAGAATTTGAAATCCAATAACCCATCCCATTACTTTCTTCAAAAAACCCAGCTCTAGTTGAATCCCATACGTCCCGAGGATTACGATTATCGTTACGAATGAAAGTAACCGTGTGCATGCCTGATTCAACCAACACTGTCGGAGAATAAATATCGCTGCCCACCTTATATCCGCCAACATTAACAACATCGTCATCATACAGAGCTAGAGCAGCTTGCCAGGAGTTTGGCAACAAAGCAGACACTTCGCCACTATTAGACCCGCTACATTCAACCTGAATTTCAATCCAATCTTCCCCCGTCCGCTGGGAAGTGGAAATAGCCTGGTTAGAAGGTTGATGCCTAAGAGTGATCTTGCCCGTACGAGCACCTAGCCGAGACCGCACATGAAAAACCTCTGCATCAAGCGAAACACCAAATAAGCCCTTGGTTAAAGCGAGTCCGAATGTCGCTGCTGCTCCACCAAAATTAAGACTTCCCTGATCTGATGAGCTAGGAATATGATGCCACTCCGCAATCTGGCCTGTATGGGCCCAATGTTGGGCAGTGTTACTTAGATGTGTAAACCCTTGATCAGCCTCGCCTTTCTCAAATTCGGCTAAGGTCTGCACACCACCCCACCAGTCCCAAATTCCACCGTTTTGATACTGAAAAGCACTCATAGATGGATGGTTGAAAACGCCATTAGGATACGGCGGCCACAACGATAATCCAGGCCTGTTTGAGCCAGACAGTCGTTCACACCTCATTGCGTTGCTGAATATTCGTCGGTCTTGCTCTTGGTCAGTAATTCCACAATCAACTGCAATAAGGTTCCCTACCCCGAATATGTGATCAGTCGCTACGGGCTCTACACCAGAAATTTGACGATGCAAATGAAAATAACCCAGCCCTTCATCCCATAGTGCATCATTAGTTGCCTTTTTTAATGTCTGTGCACGATCTGTGTGGACCTTCACCATGGCCTCATCCCCTACAACCGAATTCATTTCAATCAATTCAGCAAGAGCTCTATATGCCATAGCTTGATCATAAATCGTCACTATACGAGAATCGCCATCTAACAAATCAGTAGGGTGAGGCCCTCCCTCAATTTTCACATCCCCCCAATCCGTGGTAAATGCCCTATAGAGCAGTCCAGTTGTATGATCTCTTCTCTCTCGAAACAAGAAGGCGATAGCATCATTAAGTCGTTGTATAACCGAACGACCTGCCACACCGCTCCGAAGCCAATCAACATTGGCCGACGCCTTGAAGTAAACAAACGCAGCATGAATCAGGCTCGTCTCTTCATCAGACACCGCAGTAGCTTTGTCAACCTCTCCACGAGGCGAAATAGTAGCTGGAGTTGCCCCCGTCGAAGCTCCTGAAAAATCTTCCTGAACAGCTAGAAACTCAGTGACCGGAGTACGAAGATATTCTGATCCAAACAAGTACCCCGCAAATTCCGATACTGTCGCAAAATCCCGGGCAAACACAGCAGGATAAAGATCCCCAGCATCGAATCCAAACACTCTCCCAGTACGCCCGACAAATGATGTGCTAACAGAAGCCATAGTATCGGCAATAAGCCCGGCCATCACGCTTAATTCAGGATACCCATTCACCTCCCATGATATGTCAACCGGACCTTGCTGCTGATTATCTGTAACCGAGCCCAAATGGCCAGTTTTTGGAGTAAGAACCAACGCCGGAGGGACCAGTAACGCAGATTTAAATAGCTTTCTTCTCGAAAGCATAGATACATCATCACTATGACATTTAGCGTTATGGTTGCGTTTTACCAATTTGTGTTACTGATTATCCGAAATATCTTTTTAAACTGAATTCTAACTATCGCAGACAATAACAGGCAATGGACCTCTTTCACACACTTGACCAACAATTTTGGATCCAATTACTCCTTCGGCTTCCAAAACCTTTAAGAATTTACTCTGCAGCCCTTCATCGGCAGCAATCAATAATCCACCCGATGTTTGAGCGTCCGCAAGCAAAAAGCGACTATCCGCATCGCAATTTTCGTCCCACTCGACGAATCCGGAAACAGACTCTAAGTTGCGCTCGCTCCCACTGGGGATATGCCCTTTATCTATATAACTTTTAACCCCCGGCAACACTGGAATTGACGATCGGTCAAACCTGATAGTTACCTCAGATGCCCTAGCAATATTCAATGCATGTCCTATAAGACCAAATCCCGTGACATCCGTACAACAATCTATGTCACATTTGCGCATAGCTAATGATGCGCCCGAGTTAAGTTGTGTCATGCATTCTATAGCTGCACTCACATGAGTTTTTTCGGCAATTCCCGCCTTTATCGCAGTAGATATAATCCCCGTCCCAATTGGCTTGGTCAAAACTAAAATGTCTCCAGGTTTCGCTCCATCATTGCTAAAGATTCTGTCAGGAGCTACTCGGCCGGTCACAGCCAGTCCATACTTTGGTTCTTGATCGTCAATGGTATGCCCTCCAACTATCGTGACCCCAGCATCAGCGCAAACCTGTGCCCCACCAGCTAATATTTCTTGAAGCACTGAAATCGGCAGATCGTCGCGTGGAAAGCCAACTAAATTTAAAGCTGCAAATGGATCCCCTCCCATCGCATAAACATCACTGAGCGCGTTTGCTGCAGCTATCCGCCCAAAGTCATAAGGATCATCAACTATTGGAGTGAAGAAGTCCGTGGTCAGTACCAAAGCAAGCTGGTCTGACACCCGATAGACAGCTCCATCGTCGGCTAAAGTAGAACCCACAAGTAAGTTCGGATCAGATGTACGAGGTAATGAGCTCAGAACCTGAGCAAGCTGGTCAGCACCCAGTTTGCACCCTCAGCCAGCCCCATGTGAAAACTGGGTCAGCTTCCAATCACCAGCTTGAACAGACTTCTCCATAGACCGTACCAAATCTTTCAATTTTCCCCGCAACTAGCATAGGGAAGCCCTACTATTAAGTGAATAAGTTGTATTCCAAAACAAATTAAAATGCGAATAAAACAACTACCCAACAACCATTCTGCGGAGGCTTGGCTCAGCAACACCTACATCCATTATTGATCCTCGTCTGACTCTAATTCGCCCACTATATTCTCTTCGGAAATCACTTCTCGACTCGGATTACCATCCACCGCAGCCCCAATAACCCCTGCTTCCTCAAGACGGTCTAAAATACGTGTTGCCATTGAATTCCCAATTTTTAATTCTCTTTGCAGTAATGGGGCCGATGCATAACTGTATTTACGGATTAACTCCTCTGCTTCCTCATATAATTCTTCTTCAGGTGTCAAAGATGCTTCTAACGCTTCATTGATCTCATCTTCCCCTATGTGATCAAGGTGATCATCATATCCAGCCCAATGTTGGACTGTACTTCGTATCTCCTCATCAGAAGCATACGCTCCCTGGATTCGAGTCAATTTCCCGCTGTCAGAGGATGCAAAAAGCATATCCCCTCGGCCTACTAGTTTCTCGGCTCCAGCACTGTCTAAAATGGTTCTAGAATCAAATTGACTGCTAACCATAAAGGCCACTCTTGTCGGAAAATTAGCCTTAATCAATCCCGTAACGATGTCTACAGAAGGCCTTTGCGTCGCAATAACCAAATGGATCCCTACCGCACGAGCCATTTGAGCCAATCTACATATGTACCGCTCCACTTCCGCAGGGGCTGACATCATAAGGTCAGCAAGCTCATCAATTACAATCACCAAAAATGGAAATTTCTCGAAGTCACTTTCTACCGCAGCTTGGTTATACGTAGTTATATTCCTGTGGCCAGCATCTGAAAGCACTCTATAGCGGCGAGTCATTTCCTGAGAAGCCCATGCCAACACAGGGACGACATCTGCAGGCTTCGTAACCACGGGCATTTTTAAGTGTGGTAGTTCGTTATATACCACCAATTCCACCATTTTTGGATCTATCAAAATTAGGCGGAGTTCCTCTGGAGTGTGCTGAAACATCAGACTCATTAGCAGCGAGTTAAGGAAGACCGACTTGCCCGCACCAGTCGCTCCCGCAATCAGCAAGTGAGGCATACTAGCTAAACTGCGAATTTGAGGATCATCCGCAACATTTTTGCCCATGACTAATTTGAGGGGTTCATCCAAGGATGTATACGCGGGAGATTCGAAAACTTCCCTTAAAGTAACTACAGCGGGGCTTCGGTTAGGAAATTCAATTCCTACGTAAGGACGTCCTGGGATCGGAGCCTCTACCCGAATAGCGTTGGCCGAGAGAGCTAAGGCAAGATCATTGCTTAAATTATTGATGCTAGACACTTTGACTCCGGGAGCAGGAGCGAGACAAAATTGGGTTACAACAGGCCCTGGGATCGCCTCGACCACCCGAGCTTTGACATTAAAGTTGGACAAGGTCTGCTCAATAAGTTCTGCATCCCGGGAAATTTCATCTTCAGAAACCCGGGCGCCATCTACGGGCGCCTCTAATATATCGAAGGAAGGCAGCGTCCAACCATCTGCTTCTCGCTGCGCCGGAGTCTCAACAGGGACGATTTTTTCGGCAGTTTTTATACGGATGAGGGTATCTTGCTGCCAGTTAGGGTCAGGACCCACATCTTCCGATTTGCTATCAGGCATTTTAGGACTATCTGCCTGAGACGACTGTTTAGATAATTCATCAGAGCCCTCCTGTGCAACCGATCTAGAGGAAACTTTTCGCAGATTGGCTCCAAAAATGTGCCAAGTTCTACGTATGCCAACCAGAGCCCATGCTCCAACAATACTAACAAGCTTAATCAAAATAGGGTGCCTGATAGAGAATAGGGAAACAACACCAAATACAATCGCTAACAACACTATCATCGCACCAATATCAGTTACTGCTCGAGTTAGATTCCACCCCACTGCCCAACCGACAACTCCTCCAATATTTGAAAGTGCACTACGGTCAGCTTCTACCCCAGACACTACGTGGGCAATACCGGAAATAGACACTAACAGAAGAGCCGCCCCTAAGACGTAATTAGCTCGCAATATTTCAAAACGGGAAAAAGAAGATATCAGGGCTGCACAGCTAAGTACTAAAAGAGCCAAGATTGCTAGCCAAGCAGATCGGCCAAAAAGATCGGAGAATGCCGCCCCAACTGCCCCAGATACATCCCCCTCAGGCAGTATCAGGCCCAAAAAAGCAAGAGTCGACAGTAAAACAAGAACTATGCTGATCAACGGCATTAAATAGCGAGATGCTTCGCTAGACGTGTTTTTCGATGAGGATTTAGACACTAATCAACCTGCCATACGGGATATTCCCGTCAAGGTGCTTAAGACCCTAAATCTCAGTGATGACTGAGAGAATAACTGGACTCAAGCGAGTTTCCGCCTTCAAGTGCCTCCTTAGCGTATTTCTAACCTTGTTCTCGATATATGTCCAGTCCGATTCTAAGTTTTTAGATAAATCAACACTATCGACTACAAGTTGAGTCATTCTTTTCAATTGGCTATCTAGGCTAAATCCATACGTAATTAATCGCGGTTTGCAAGCCAGCTTTGCCGTATTCTTATCTATCGTAACCACAGCAATCAGCACCCCTTCGGAAGATAGTTGCTTCCGTTCACGAAAAATTTCATCGTTAGCCCTGCCAATTACCAATCCTTCAACATATATCGGATCCGCCTGTACATGATCTACCACTTTGACGCTATTTGCAGTTATTTCTATCACATCTCCTTCAGATGCTATGACTACGCTCTCAGAGTCATAACCAACAGATTCGGCCAGCTCCCCATGTTGCACCAAACTCCTGTATTCGCCGTGTACAGGAACTAAGAACTTAGGCCGTACCATGGAAAGCATAAGCTTTATTTCGTCCCTAGCTGCATGCCCACTCACATGAACCGGCATCACTCCCTCATAGATAACGTTTGCCCCCAATCGAAACAGTTTGTCAATAATGCGATTCACACTGGCTTCATTCCCCGGTATTGGGGTCGACGACAACACAACCGTATCTCCGTCAGCAATTTTGATTAATCTATGGTCATCATTTGCCATTCGTGCTAGTGCTGCACGATTCTCTCCCTGACTACCAGTACAAATGACCACAGTTCTATCCGCTGACAACCCTCGGATGTCGGAAATATCGACTAATACCCCTGCCGGATCGTGAATAATCCCAAGTTCCTCCGCCAACGGCACGTTTCGCTCCATGCTTCTCCCTAAAACCGCCACCTTACGATCGAAATCAGCTGCAACCTCAATGATCTGCTGTATACGTGATATCAGGGAGGCGAATGTAGAAAACACGATTCTCCCCGGTGCCGATGCGAATATTGTCTCAAAACTTTCATATAGAGTCTGTTCAGAGGCATTGAAGCCAGGACGATCAGAATAGCTGCTGTCACCAAACAACACGAGAGTTCCTTGGTCACCTATATCACTAAACATTTGAAAGTCGGATCCTGGCCCAATCGCCGGGGTATGGTCAAACTTGTAATCACCTGTATGAACAAGTTGCCCTACAGGTGTCCGGATAATAAATCCCATAGCATCAGGAATGCTATGGCAAACCCGAAATGGCTTAACTGAGAAAGGCCCCAAGTCAATCGTGTCCCCAGGCAAAATCTCGATTAGCTCTGTCGACTGATCTAATCCATGTTCTTGAAGCCGTTTTCGCACCAACGCCAGAGTAAAGCTGGAACCATAGATTGGAACCTGTATATCACGAAGGAGATATGGAATCGCACCTATATGGTCTTCATGACCATGAGTCAAAAGCAATCCTTGTACCTTGTGCCCCTGCCTTATCACCGACGAAAAGTCTGGGATGACAAGATCTATTCCAGGCATTTCTTCGGTAGGAAACATAACTCCGCAGTCGATAAGAATGGAATCATCCTTACTCTCTAGCAGCATGCAATTACGCCCAAAACCGCCCTGCCCTCCCAAAGGCACAGCATGGATCACATCAGAAGACACGTTGCTATTTATCATAATATTATTTACTCAAATCATCCGTATAAACCGAGACATCATCGCGGCCGACTATTGAATTGACTTCAATCTAATTAAAAAAGATCCAATTGCTTAGGTGCTGTCTTTGAAGTCACCACCTCAGAACCATCTGGCATAGCCGTAACATTAGGAGGGCTAATCAACTTAGCAATAGTCACAAAATCCTCCAGCAGGGTATCACGGAGCCCCGGGTTGTGCAGGGCAGCCGCTGGATGATACAGAGGCAAGTACGTGCGACCGCCCAACTGTCGTGGAACCCCATGCACACGAGAAATACGTTCCCCAGGAAAGAAGTATTCAAGAGCGAATCTACCTAAAGTAACCACTACCTTGGGATTCAACTTTGCAATCTGGCTTCGAAGGTACTTCTTACAAGTATTTATCTCTATCTGCTCCGGATCCCGATTGTTCGGAGGCCGGCATTTAATAGTGTTGGTAATAAATACAGTCTCACGACTAATTCCAGCGTGGCCCAACATCTTGTTAAGAAGATTACCTGCATTGCCTACGAATGGAACACCCTCCTGGTCCTCTTTACTCCCTGGAGCTTCTCCAACAAACAACACGGAGGCCTGGTCAGACCCTGCCCCTGGAACAGCGTTTGTACGTGACTCCCCCAAAGAACAATCGCGGCATTGTCTAATAATCGCGGCAATATCATCTATAGTATCGACATTTTCTAAATCAGTCAGGGTCAAACAACCATCGAAGCAAGAAAAGAGTCGAGAGAATATTTTTCCATAACCTTACCCAACTCGACTCTCATCTCATCAGGCAATTCTACTAGTGGCAATCGAGGCCTCCCAACTGAAAACCCTGCCAAATTAACTGCTTCTTTTACAGCTATGGGATTACTCCACCCGGGAGGGAAAAGAATCCTGAATATTGGCAATAGATCCAAATGCAACCGCCGGGCTTCAATAAGATCACCCTTGCTGAATGAATCAATCATGTTTGCTATTTCACCACTAACCACATGACTTGCAACACTAATGACCCCCACCCCACCTAGAGCCAACATCGGGAATGTATCCCCATCATTACCGCTATATACCAAAAATTCTGAGGAACAAAGCCTGATAATCTCAGCAATTTGATCAAAATCAGCACTGGCCTCTTTAATCCCAATAACGTTGTCGACTTCAGCAAGTCTGGCCACTGTATCGGCCGATATGTTTGTGACAGTGCGACTCGGAACATTGTATAAAATGTTTGGCAAATCCGTTGAGTTAGCAATCGCCCTAAAGTGTTTGTATAGACCTTCTTGAGGTGGCTTGTTGTAATAAGGAGCTACCTGTAACAGCCCATCAACTCCACAAGACGCCGCAAGTTTTGATAGGTGAATACTTTCAGCTGTGTTGTACCCTCCCGTACCGGCAATTATTTTCGCACGTCCATCCGAAACCTTCACAGCTTCCCTGTACAAGTCTGCCCTTTCAATCTCTGTCAAAACAGGAGATTCCCCTGTGGTTCCCGATACCAAGAGAGAATCATTACCTGCTCCAATCAATCCATCGGCAAGTCTTCCAAAACAGTCCAAATCTACGGATCCGTCATCAGAAAACGGAGTGATCATTGCGGTTATAAGGGTTCCGAATTCCAAAGCTTCACGACTCCTTCCTGCTAAGCAGATTCTTTATTTCCTGCCAAACACATCACATTTGATGGTCTATATCGGCCACATTACGCACAGAACGCAACCCCAGCATATCAGCGGACAATCTTCTCTGCGATCTGGACAGCATTAGTAGCAGCTCCCTTTCGCAAATTATCCCCCACAACCCACATCACAATACCGTTGGGATTAGACGCATCGCGTCTAATCCGACCAACCAACACTTCATCTTTACCCTCAACCATCAACGGCGTAGGATAAATATGAGACGCTGGGTCGTCTAACACTACAATACCTGTGCTTTCTCGCAGTATTTGTCGGATCGAGTCGGGATCAACAGGATTGTCGAACTCAAGATTCACTGCTTCCGAGTGACCTCGAAATACGGGCACTCGGACACAAGTGGCAGATATGGGCAAGTTCGGCTCATGCATAATTTTCCGCGTTTCAACAGCCATCTTCCATTCTTCACTGGTATACCCATCTTCCTCACGAAAAGTTTCAACTTCGGGAATAACATTGTGCGCTATCTGTTGTGGCAATTCGTTAACTTCAGCTACTTCGCCCTTCACAATATCGGAAGTCTGTTGTCTTAGTTCTTCCATAGCTAAGGCCCCAGCTCCGGATACAGCCTGATAGGTCGAAGTTATAACGCGGCGAATGGGATATCGTAAATGGATAGGGTTCAGAGCCATAACGAGCTGTATTGTCGAACAGTTCGGACATGAAATAATCCCCTCGTGAGACTCTAAATCCTGCCCATTAATCTCAGGCACTACTAGAGGCACATCATCTTCGTATCGCCAGGCTGAACTTTTGTCGATTACAGTCGCTCCACTTTTGACAGCATGCGGAGCAAACCACCTGGCCACATCAGTACCAGCAGCAGAGAAGGCTATGTCTATATTCTCAAATGAATCCTCACGCAACTCGCTTACAGAAATGACATCACCAAACACTTCTATTTCCGTTCCCGCACTCCGCTTACTAGCCAAGAGTCGCAAGTTCGATACACCGAATTTGCGTTCTTCAAGTATCCGAAGTAGTTGGTTCCCAACAGCACCAGTGGCTCCAACCACTGCTACGCGCGGCTCAAACACTGATCTTTCTCCTCAGGTTAACAAGATTCATAATCAATCAAACAGCAGTTTTTCAAGCCCTACTACTAGTCCGTTCAGATTTTTCACGTTCTTTACAGCGAGCATTACCCCAGGCATAAATGATTCGCGACTAGTCGAATCATGCCGGAGACTCAGTGTCTGGCCCAACCCTCCAAAAATTACCTCTTGATGAGCGACCAGTCCTGGCAATCGTACTGAATGCACGTTGAGACCACCAAGCACGCCCCCTCTTGCACCTTCCAGCGTAAACTTCTCAGTGGTCGTCTCGCTAAAGGGTCGTCCCCGCGCGTCAAGCATGCGACGAGCCGTTTCAATCGCTGTGCCAGAAGGAGCGTCCTTCTTATGGTTATGGTGCAGTTCTATTATTTCAGCGTTATCAAAATGAGACGAAGCAATAGACGCTAATTGCATCAACATCACAGCTCCTAGGGCAAAATTCGGTGCCATAAACACGCCAATTCCGCATTTACTAGCCTGGCTTGAAATTTCTTCGACTTGTTCTTGAGAAAATCCTGTAGTCCCGATTACCGTAGATATGCCTGCCTGAATAGCTTGCACTATATTGCCATTTCCAGCTTTTGCATCGGTGAAATCAACCATCACATCTGGCGAACATTGATCAAACAAGTCCACCAAAGAATCACTCACCCCTGCATTAGGAGCTAAATCGATGACCTGTTCCGGTATCGCTCCTTGGTCAAAAAGGCCGACGCAATTGAGCCCGTCAGCCTCATTTAGTGCTTTCACAACTTCACGACCCATATTGCCTGCAGCACCTGACACTAATACGTCTATCATTTACCTACCCTATATCCAAATAATACGTATTATCTGCGTTGATCACGTCCTCCACGTCCAGGACCAGAACGACGTCCACCACGACCGCCACGACGGTCTCGACGCCGAGGCTCCTGATCTCGGTAATTACCTCCATCGTCCTCTCTTCTGCTTTCCGAACTATCAGGCACCACTCCGTGCTCCTCTAGGACCGCTCTCCGAGACAAGTTAATACGCCCCAGATCATCCACTTCGGTGATCTTAACCATTATCTCATCCCCTACCGAAACCACATCCTCAACCTTGTTTACGCGATATTCAGCCAATTGGGAAATATGAACAAGGCCATCTTTTCCGGGCGCTATTTCTACAAACGCTCCAAAATCTAGTATCCGCACGACTTTCCCCATTATTGTTCGGCCGATCTCAATATCCCCAACAATATCCCGAATCATCTGGATTGCCCTCTCAGCTCCATCCCGCTTCACAGATCCGACTGTGACAGTCCCATCCTCATCAATGTTTATTTCAACTTCGTTCTCTTCTTCCAGACGCCTAATGACCTTGCCGCCTGGGCCAATGATCTCTCCGATTTTCGATGGGTCAATCGCATGACGAAGTATCTTTGGAGCATGCTCTCCAACCTCGGGTCGCGAAGCTGACAGTGCACTTTCAACGACATCCAAGATCTTTTCACGTGCACCATTTCCCGCACTTAGTGCTCCACGTACAACTTCAAGACTTATGTGAGTCAATTTGATGTCCAATTGAATTGCCGTGATTCCATCACGGGTACCGGCCACTTTAAAATCCATATCGCCAAAATGATCCTCAGCCCCTTGGATGTCAGTTAACAGTACAGGTTGATGACCATCAGCTGTAACAAGACCGATTGATATCCCAGTGACCGGAGCCAGGATCGGAACTCCAGCATCCATCAAAGCCAACGAACAAGAAGTAGTAGCTGCCATCGAAGTTGACCCATTGGAAGACAAAATTTCGGACACAGTTCTTATGGTGTAGGGGAAATCCTCCTGAGTAGGGAGGACCCCTCGTAAAGCGCGTTCAGCAAGGTAACCGTGTCCTATTTCTCGGCGCCGTGGTCCTCGCATGGGATAGGCTTCGCCTGATGCAAATGGCGGCATGTTGTAGTGATGCATAAATCTTTTGGGAGGCTCAAGCCCTAAATTGTCAATTCCTACTCTTTGTTCATTGCGTCCAGTCCCCAGTGTTACCACATTAAGAGACTGCGTCTGGCCCCTTTGGAACAGCCCTGAACCGTGCAGTCTTGGAAGCACCCCTACATCAGCAGATAGAGCACGAAGTTCATCAGCCTTTCGACCATCCGGACGCACACCCTCAGCCACAATTGCTAGCCTTGTATGCTTCTTGAGCACAGCGTCGAACGCCCCTTTGACATCTCCTGCATCGACTTCTGGAGACTCAAGATTGCCTATAGTTTCCTCACGGGCTATCGCAATAGCTTCCGCTCGAGCATCATCGCGCAACAGTACTGCCGCTTGCAACTTAGTACCAATCACAGAATCGACCTTGGACACAAGGTCCTCTGACACCCCTCGGATAACAGGCTCTACCTTGTCAATCCCAATTTGTTCTCGCAGTTCGTGTTGAAGCTTGATGACAATTTGGCATTCGTTGTACCCATACTGAATAGCGTCAAACATTACGCTATCTGAAACTTGCTTGGCCCCAGCTTCCAGCATAACAATACCTTCTTCGCTCGCCGCCACCACAAGATCTAACTCAGGGTGTTCTTCCATCTGAGATCGAGTCGGATTTGTAACAAAACGGTCTCCGTCCAGACCAACCCGAACAGCACCAATAGGCCCCTTAAAAGGTATACGTGACACTGTTAAAGCCGTAGACGCTCCAACTATAGCCAGTACATCAGGCTGATTGTCCTCATCTGAAACTAACAGTGTGTTAATAATTTGAACATCATTGACCATCCCTTTAGGGAACAAAGGCCTTAGAGGTCTATCTGTTAATCGAGCCGTCAGTATGGCTGTGTCAGGTGGTCTTGCTTCCCGTCGAAGAACTGATCCAGGAATGCGCCCAACAGCATAAGTTTTTTCTTCAAACTCACAAGATAACGGGAAAAAATCCAGCCCCTCACGAGGATTGTCACTCATACAAGCAGTGCTTAACAGTGTTAATTCACCGTAACGAACCGTAACTGATCCATCTGCTTGCGGGGCAAACTGCCCTGTTTCGATATGTAATGTCTGGCCCCCTAATTGGGCCTCTACATGTGTTGTCAATAAAAGTCTCCCAGGCGCCAGTCTGGGAAGAGCGAAGAAGAAAAACTCCAAGAAGTAAAGCTCGGAACGCTTCTTCTTCTCTCCTACGCCAGCACACGCCTAAATTTCTAGGTAAATAACGTAGCGTCCGATTTTGGACAAGTATGCGCAGTCATATCATTGATAAAATTAGCCGCGCAATTCGAGAATTCGTATAACCTCCTTGTACCTATCTGGGTTCTTGTTTCGCAGGTACCGGAGAAGTGAACCACGCTTCCCGACTAGAGACAAGAGGCCACGACGTGAATGATGGTCATGACGATGCTCTTGAAGATGTTCTGTTAAATGCACAATACGGCTAGTAATTACTCCAATCTGGACCTCTGTGGATCCAGTATCAGAGTCGTGACCCCGAAGAGTCTCAATAGCTTGTTGCTTAGTTCCGGTGTAAGACAATAATAAATCCCGGGCCTTTTAAATAGGTTTGTAAGTCTAATTAATCCTAAGATACCACCCATATGGGCGCCATCAACTGGTGAATGAGTATAGCATTGGCTGTGAAGATAAAGTTGATTTTTATTTAATTACGGACTTGAAAGGAATCAAAGTGGCTAGCAGAAGGAGACGTAGAGCTCGCCCAATCGCCGACAATAAACCAGCAAATCCAGTAATGGTTAAGCCCGAAGGGCCTGCTGACACGGTCGGTCACAAGCGCTCATCGCCAAATAAAGGATTGCCGACTTTGGCAATGGGGCGTGGAAGAATAATACTAATGATGGCGGTCTTCATCGGTTTACTTCCCGTAGAATTGATCCTATTGAATCGGGTCCTATCTTCTTCCCCAGGAGAACAAGTACCTACCGCTCCAGCCGTAGTGTTGCCCGAGGGTCCTAATTTTCACAAACCATACTTGACAATACCCCCTACATCGGGAGCACGGGCCACAAAAACAGCTGCATGGGGCACTCACTCGAGCCCAATATCGAGTGAACTACAGGTAGCAAATCTTGATGAGGGAGGAGTGATCCTCCAATACAGCTGTAATGCGCAAACTGAACAGTGCGCTTCGCTTGTCAAAAGCCTGAAAACAATAGCTGATTCCTACTCCGGCAAGAAAATTATTATCGCACCTGGTCCAGGTATCGTGGACGCTCACATATCTTTGTCTGCATGGGGAAGGCTGATGAAATCTGACACTGTAGACACAACTAAAATACGAGAGTTCATAGACGCTTATGAAGGATTACCCAAAGAGGATCGATGATTACGTAATTGCACCACACTAGTTGCATCTAATTTGTTAGGTGCCAGCACAACTTTGGAACATTTACCGGTGGCAATAAACCTACTCAGGTTTTGAGGGGGATGTTTAGTATCTCTCGAGCCTGCTGCCAACTAGCGACAGGCCTTCCATATTGAAAACATAACTCAGTGGCTATCTCAACAAGGGCCGCATTCGAACTGGCCAATTTCTCCTTCGAGACTCTTATATTGTCTTCCATGCCAGTTCTAGTATGGCCCCCTAGTTCTACACACCACTCATTTACGACTCTCTGAAATTTCCCGATTCCCGCACCACACCATTCCGCACCAGGAATTAATCGTTCCACAGTTTTTACATAGTATTCAAAAACATCCCTGTCTGCCGGCATTGCATTCTTTACCCCCATCACAAACTGAATGTAAGGGGCATGCCTGATTAGTCCTTCCTGATACATACCTGCAGCTTGATGAATATGAGAAAGATCAAAAGCTTCGATTTCCGGACGCACATTAAGCTCAAGCATTTGTCTCGCTAGCCAATCCACCAAGTCAGGAGGGTTTTCATAGACTCGGCTAGGAAAATTATTTGATCCTACTGCTAGCGAAGCCATTTCCGGGCCAATATGTAACATGCCTCCCCTTTCCCTGCCCAAACCTGATCTCCCTCCAGTAGAAAATTGGATGATAATTCCCGGACAGTGCTTTTCTATACCGTCTTTTAGCTTGGCAAATCGGTCTGGATCTGAAGTAGGTCTTCCATCTTCATCACGAACATGACAGTGCACAATTGCAGCCCCCGCTTCAAATGCTTCTTGGGTACTTTCTACCTGTTCCGTTATCGATATAGGTATGTTTGGATTGTTATCCTTCGTGGGCACCGATCCAGTAATCGCAACACAGATAATGCACGGCTTACTCTTACTCATTTGGATACAATCCTGAGCTCTGCAATCATGCGCTTAGTCATCTCTTGCAGATCATATTTAGGGCTCCATCCCCAGTCATCACAAGAATCGCGGTCATCTACATACATTGGCAGACTTTTCACAAGAGAGTTCTTAGTAGTATCAGGCTCAAATGTAAATTGGACATTTGGCAGTTCTTTTAATACGGCTAAAGCCATTTCTTCGGATGTGGCTGAAATACCACCTAGCTGATAAACCCTCCGGGTGAGACTAGGTTCGTTTGCATCATGCAGCTGAATCAGCGCGGAAACTGCATCATCTATGTAGACGACAGGCCTGCCCACATCTCGCTCAACATAGAATTGATAATGGCCTCTTTCCACAGCGTGCTCATACAGCTGAGAGCAAAATGCTGTTACTCCACCACCGGCCCCAAACGGAGCGACTACCGAGGGAAGTCGTAAGCCCCTAAAGTCCATCCCCCACCGATAGTGCATCTGGTTTCCTAGCCTCTCCCCAGCAACCTTGGTGACACCGTAGAAACTTGCTGGCCATTGAGGAGAATCCACGCACACAGGTTCTTTTACTCCCGGACCGAAACTAGCAGTCGTGCTGGAAAAAACAACTTTGTTCGTCTTGGACATCATCGCAGCCAGCAAAACATTACGCATGCCTACCATATTGACCTTCCAAGCCCGGTCAAAATCTTTTTCCGCATCGTCCGACAGTACAGCGGCTAGGTGAAAAACAGAATCAAATCCTCCCGATTTAAACGTCTCATCAAGCTCTGTTTTGTCAGTTATATCACCAACCAGAACTTCACAACCGTCCAACGCTATAGATGGTTCAACGGGGCTAGTTCGAACATCTAGTACAGTGACCTGATCACCCCTTTTTGCAAGATTTACAGCCAGCCTTCCTCCCACATTGCCCATGCCCCCTACAACAAGTATTCTCATTATTCACTCCAGTCGCCGATTGACTTCCTTAGGAAATAATCAATTCTATTGCTCACTGCGATGTCGCAATTACGGAAGAATAGCTCGATTGTCCCTACATGCCTAGCGCCAGATCATTTGCGCATACTGTAAGGTAGTACAGAATCAAATCAGCAGGAAACACAGTCCTTGATCAACTGGAACTTTAAAGAACAACATCCAGCTATCCGGATGATCAAACATTTTGTAACTACCAACAAGATACCTCACGCAATCCTTCTCGTAGGGGCCAAAGGGACTGGGCGGCTGAAACTAGCACAACTTTTTGCCAAAACGCTCAATTGTGAAGACCTATCCAAACCGTGTAATTCGTGTTCCACATGTTCAAGGATTGACAGATCTGTTGATTTCGATGTTCAAGAGCTCAGAATATCCGAATCCAGCCAGAAGATTCTCATAGAACAGGTTCGAGAATTCGAACGTAGAGCAGTATTATCCACAACGAGTGGCAAGTTTAAGATAGCAATAATTCCCCAAGCAGAGTCGCTAACAAGTGGGGCCGCTAACGCGTTTTTGAAGACATTGGAAGAGCCTCCCCCAATGACCAAGATAATTCTTATCAGCCCTACTGTTCACGACTTACCCTCAACTATCACATCAAGGTGTTCTGTTATTCACCTACCCCCTGCCAGCGACAAAGACATAGATCGGGCATTAGGCTCACACGCTAAATCGCTTTCACCGGAGAATCGTGATCTAATTAAGCTATTCGCTGAAGGGAGAATAGATTGGGCGTTAAAAATCGCTCGTGATCCGGATCTGCTCAATGATCTAGTTGATTTGCTTGAAGAATTCGATTCAGCACTGTCAGGCGACATCGTTAGCAAAATGGATCTTGCCGGCAAATTGGGAGACGACCGCCAAACAGCTCATGACGCCTTGAACACTTTGGCCCTAAAACTAGCTGGCGAAATGAGAATTGCACGTAAAGAAGGGACATCACAAAAATTGGATCACTACAGGCTTTGGTATAAAAATATCACCCGTCTTGATCAGGCTTGCCTAGCCATATCCAGCAACTCGATGCTGAAACCCACACTAGAAAATCTGTTTTTGGGGATGAGTTGAAGGAATATAATGATTATGGCAAGAGTGCGGCCAGATTAGACAGCCTGGGCCTTTGTTCCATAGATTTAGGGTTTTAGACAACTATGCCAACAGTAGTAGGAATCCGATTTAGGCGTGCTGGACGACTTTATTACTTCGATCCAATAGGAATTGACTTTCAAGTCGATGACTTTGCTGTCGTTGATTCCGCTAATCATCATGAGTTAGGACGCGTAGTACTTGCTCCTACCGAGCTAGCCGACGCCGAGCTGAAAACAACGCTGAAAAATGTCATTCGAAAAGGCACAAAAGAAGACCTTCAGCAAATGGACCATTACAGGGCTTTATCTGAAAACACGCTTGCTCGCTTCAAAGATTATGTGCAAGACACAGGGCTACCCATATCGCCACTAAAAGCAGACTACTGTTTCGATGGAAGTAATTTATCTTTGCAGTTTTCTGCCGAAAAAGATATAGATTACAAGTCTCTGGCATCAGATTTGGCAGAAATATTTGAAACCAGGATTGAGCTAAGGCAAGTAGGACCTAGAGACCGAGCGTCAATAGTAGATGGGGTTGGACAATGTGGGCTTAGCCTATGCTGCTCGACCTGGCTGGTAGAGCCAGGAAACGTGACCGTAAAGATGGCAAAGGCCCAAAACCTACCTTTAAACCCAGCAAAAATTTCTGGGGTTTGCGGTCGGCTACTTTGCTGCTTGCGCTATGAACATGATATGTACCTTGAGGGACCACTAAACACTAAAACTGGTTCTGTATCAGACGGTAATCAGATCCAAGAAACTTTCATGCAGGCCACATCAGGGAGAGAGCTGTTCGGGGACTTGCTTCCTCAAAACGTCACACCCCCTCATCCCACCACGGGTGACATTCAAGAAACACAATCTCTGCACGTCGAAAAAACAGACGACGCGTCGGATAGCCCCGAAAAGAGACAACGGACAAGGACACGTCGCGGTCGTCGAAGAAATCGCAGATCTAGAACACAGTAATACTTCGCAGTTCGCACTACCCAGAACTAGTTGCCTTGGCAGTACTGCTCCTCCCCCAAAGCAGCAATACTGCCAAAGCGATTTATCAAACTACAAGTCTGGCCTTAAACAACATTAGGCATCATAGTAGAGTTGAAATTCATAAGGGGTAGGACGCATTGAATTCGGCACCGTCTCTTCATTACGCTTCCAGTCCAACCAAGAATCGATCAGATCCTGACTAAACACTCCACCTTCGGTTAAGAATGCATGGTCTTGTTCGAGAGCGTTAAGGGCCTCGTCTAAGCTGCCAGGAGTGGAAGCAAACGTCTGGCCCTTACCCACCAACTCGTAGATGTCTTCATCTACAGGATCCGGCGGAACGATCTTGTTTTGGACCCCGTCTAAACCAGCCATAAGCATCGCCGAAAATGCTAAGTATGGATTAGCAGCAGGATCAGGACATCGAAATTCTATTCGCTTGTGCGATGGAAGATTGTTATACATCGGTATGCGAATGGCAGCACTTCGGTTTCTAGCTGAATACACTAGCGACACAGGAGCTTCAAACCCTGGAACTAGCCTTTTGTACGAATTAGTCGTAGGAGCACAGAATGCCAATAAAGCAGGGGCATGTTTTAAGATTCCCCCGATGTAATTAATAGCCGTTTCGCTGAGGGAATTATAAGACCCGGTTTCATCAAAAAAGATCGGTTCCTCCCCGTTCCAAAGACTCTGATGACAATGCATTCCAGAACCATTGTCCCCGAATATCGGTTTTGGCATAAATGTTACGCTACACCCAGCCGCTGCAGCGACATTCTTAACAACATATTTGTAGGTCATCATTGCATCGGCAGTCTTCAACAACGTACCACGCCTTATGTCTATTTCTGCCTGCCCAGCTGTACCAACTTCATGATGATGAACTTCAACTTCTACTCCCATTTCCCCCAAAGCTAGCATCATCTGGGTCCTCAGGTCCTGGTAATGATCCACAGGAGGAGCTGGGAAATACCCGCCTTTATGCCTTGGCAAATGGCCAAGATTTGGTTCCCCAAAAAGATCTTTCTCAGCACCAGTGTTCCAGGCACCTTCATTCGAATCCACTTCATAAAACGAAGCATTCGCAGCATTGTCGTAACGAACACTGTTAAAAATGAAAAATTCAGCCTCAGGGCCCCAATAACTTGTATCCGCAATGCCAGTAGACCTGAGATATTCCTCAGCCCTTCTGGCAACCCCACGTGGATCCTTACCATAAGGAATTCCATCAACTGGGTCATGGATATCACATATCAGCGAAAGCGTCGGAGTTTCCAACATCGTATCCACGATTGCCGATTCCGGATCTGGAAGCAGCATAAGATCGCTCGAATCGATCGATTGAAAACCCCTGATGCTGGATCCATCGAATCCCATCCCTACACTAAAAACTTCCGTCGACAAGTCAGATACTGGCAAGGAAAAATGATGCCAAGTCCCCAACAAGTCACAAAATCTCATATCCACCACTTTAACGCCAGACCGGCTAGCAAACTCAATTACTTCTTGAGGACTATTTGCCATATACAACTCCTAAATGATGACTGCTCTACTTGCTCTTACCAGATACCCCATAACTCCGAGTATCTAGCCCTTTGGATGTTATGGTGACAACATCGTCGCCCATTCCTCGCCGCCATGGCGCTGGGCAGCGATTGTATGTGAGGTTGACCTTGTATTCAAGGCGATAACAGTTTTCCAGGCAAAATTAACATGCGAAATTTTCAGTTCCTCTTACAATCTATACAAGCTGAGTGAGGCCGCCAAGGAGTACTTATCAGGTTGACACAAAAGAAACCGCCTTCCACCACACTTAGGATATTTTCCGTCTGCCTCATACCTTTTATAGGTCTTTTAGTGTTGAGGTTTTATTTCGGGCAACCGCCAACCAACGATGATATGCCAAATCAAATATCGCCCGATGCCCCTAAAGTAGTCACCATTTCAAGCACCATACAACCCATCACCAAACCATCGCCCACACCTCCACCACAATTGCCTGTCACCCCAGACATCATTCCTACTACTACACTCACCATTGAACCAACCGATCCTCCAGCGACGCCATCGACGTCGCCAAGCGTCATCGTTTCAGCCGAAAGCGGTCTAAATGTCAGGGAAGGAGCAGGCACTTCCTATCCAGTTACACGAGTCGCTCCAAACGGCCAGCAAATCGAACTTAGCGGTGTCAGTAAAAACATTGACGGATTCGTATGGGTAGAACTAACAGAGGGCGGTTGGGTACAAAAACAATATCTAAGGCAGGAATGAGATTAATTCCAAACAGATTGACACTTGGTCTCCTTACTGGGAGACTCGGCACCCCACTAATCACCTCTTTACCTAGGCGATTATTTAATCAAAATTTCTTTGAGGCACCGCATGTTTAAACGACCAGATAAGAATCCAAACTTCGATCAGATTGAACAAGACATCCGTCATTTTTGGGATAACGAACAAATATTTCAAAAGCTTGTTGAGCGTAATACGGGGGGCGAGCGATTTTCTTTCGTCGACGGCCCGATCACTGCCAACAATCCGATGGGCGTACATCACGCTTGGGGCCGCACTTACAAAGACGCGTACCAGCGATTTTGGGGTCTTCGAGGGTATGACCAGCGGTTTCAAAATGGATTCGACTGCCAAGGCCTGTGGGTAGAAGTCGAAGCGGAGCGGGATTTAGGACTAAATTCCAAACGTGAAATAGAAGATTTTGGCCTAGATAATTTTTCAAAAGCATGTAAGAACAGGGTTGAAACATATTCCAAACGCATTACAGAACAGTCAAAAAGATTGGGCATGTGGATGGATTGGGATAATTCCTACTTTACCCACAGCGATGCAAACGTAGAACACATATGGGCCTTCCTGAAGCAATGCCACCAAAATGGGTGGTTGAAACAAGGAGGAAGAGTAATGCCTTGGTGCATGAGGTGCGGGACAAGCCTCTCACAACACGAATTATTGGGCACCGACACTTATCAAGAGCTCACCCATAAGGCGGTCACCCTGAGGCTACCTATCAGGGGCCGAAGCAACGAGTTTATTCTTGTATGGACGACAACTGCTTGGACTCTAGCAGGTAACGTAGCATGCGCTGTTAACAGCGATTTAGACTACCAGAAAGTCGAAAAAGACGGCTCCGTCTACTATTTGTCCGCCGGGACCACTGACCGCGTCCTAGATGATTCCTTCACCAGGGTGGAGACTCTCAAAGGTTCTGAACTGGTCGGCTGGCAATACTGCGGGCCCTGGGATGAGTTGCCTGCACAATCCGACGTAGTTCACCAGATAATAAATTGGGAAGATGTGTCAGAAGAAGAAGGTACAGGCATCGTTCACATCGCCCCCGGCTCAGGCGCTGAAGATTATGAACTCGGTCATCAAGAGGGACTACCTGTAATCGTTCCAATAGACGGAGAAGGTAAGTATCTAGAGGGCTTCGGAGACTTGACAGGATCTCATGTTCTCGACGCAGTTGACTTTATTTTAGATAACATGGCTGAAAAAAAATATTTGTTCAATGCAGAGGACTACACCCATCGATACCCTGTTTGCTGGCGATGCAAAGAGGAAATCGTCTTTAATTTCGTCGACGAATGGTTTATTAGCTCTAATGAAATCAGACCTCGCATGATAGCTGCATCAGCCTCGGTGAACTGGGTTCCATCTTCAGCGGGCAAACGGATGCAAGATTGGCTAGAAAACATGGGTGATTGGGCAATATCACGCAAAAGGTACTGGGGATTGCCTCTACCGTTTTACCTATGCAATGATTCGAATTGCGGATCTTTGACGGTCATAGGAAGCCGCGAAGAGCTACGTATCTCCGCACTCAACACAGCCGAAGTCGATCTGTTACCCGAATTACACAGACCTTGGATCGACAACATCGAAATACATTGCCATTCCTGCGGCTCTCCCTCCCATCGCGTGCCAGAGGTGGGAGACTGCTGGCTAGATGCTGGGATCGTTCCCTTTTCAACACTTGACTATCTATATGAAGACCAAACTCGAGATGACACTAAATGGAAAAAGTGGTTCCCTGCTACGTTCATAACGGAAATGCGTGAGCAAATACGATTGTGGTTTTACTCAATGTTGTTTATGAGTGTCACGCTGGAAGATAGGGCTCCGTATAAGAATTGCTTTGTTTACGAAAAGGTTATGGATGAGCAAGGCAACGCTATGCATCGCTCATTCGGAAACGCTATAGACTTTGATGAAGCTGTGGACCAGATGGGGGCGGATGTCACCCGATGGCTTTACCTGGGGACAAACCCAGCCACCAACGTCAAATTCGGCTTCACACCCGCAAAAGAGGTGGTAAGAAAACTTCTTACTCTGTGGAACATATATTCGTTCTTCCTTACATACGCTGAACTCGATGGGTTCGACCCCACTGGTCCCAAGGTGCCCGTTAAAAATAGACCCGCAATGGATAGGTGGGTTTTAAGCCGAGTAGAAGAGCTAAGGGAATTGACTGAACAGGGGTATGAAAACTATTGGATATACCCATTAGTACGGGAAATAGAAACTTTCTGGGATGATCTGTCCAACTGGTATGTAAGGCTAAATAGGCGGCGATTTTGGAAATCCCAGGCTGATGCTGACAAACAGGCAGCCTATGCTACTTTGTACGAAGTGCTTGAATCGCTTGCCACTCTTATATCGCCCCTGATGCCATTCTTAGCAGAAAAGATATATCAAGACGTAGTAGTGCCTGCGAATAAAGATGCCCCAATAAGCGTTTTCCTGAACCCCTGGAAAGAATCAGGTTCATACGAAAGAGATCAAACGCTAGAGTCCGAAATGCAAACGGTGAGACAGGTAGTCGGTCTGGGTCGTGCCGCTAGGTCTGCATCAGGAATTAAAGCAAGGCAGCCACTATCAGAATTGGCTCTCGGACTGCCTAGGGAAGAAGACCGCGCTGCTATTGAAAATCATATGTCAATCGTGTTGGATGAAATTAACGTCAAATCGGTCCGGTTTGTAAAAACCGGAAGTGATTTGCTCACCTACGAACTCAAACCGAATTACCGAAAATTAGGCCCTCGCCTCGGAGACCAGGTGCGTGCAGCCGCAAGCGCAATAGAACAGTTGCAACCAGAGGAAACAGCCACAAAGCTCGAATCTGGTGACTCCATCACTCTGGAGATCGATGGCGCTAAATTGGTGCTTCGACTGGAAGACATAGATTTGAGGCACAAAGGCATAGATGGATATGCAGTGTCGAGTGAAGGAGGGATGGTAGCAGGTATTGCTTTAGATATCAGCCCAGATTTGGAACTAGAAGGTTTTTCCCGTGAAGTTATCCACGCTGTTCAGAATGTGCGGAGATCGGCAGGGCTGGACGTGTCTGACAGGATATCCTTAAGGCTGTCAGGAGCAAAAATAGAAGGCCTGCTCGCCGTTTTTGGAGACCATCTCAAATCCGAGGTTCTGGCAGAGGAATTGTTCATAGGTGAATCGCCCGTTCATATCGATCATGAAGAAACCGTACGTTTGGGTAAATCCGAGGTCACAATAGGTATAAGGAAGACAACCTAGGTCACTTTAAGGCCCTATAACAGCCGACCCAAGTCAATAAGAACCTTTGATCAGCAGCCATCTAGCTGTATTAATGCAAACGGATCCGGGTCAACCCTCTCGAGGCTCGGGTGTTGATCCCTCACAAATCACTGTAGTCCGCTAAACACCATGAAGCTAATGGCTAATATTGATCCAAAAATAACCCAAACAAAACCAGGAAGCCCTAGAAAATTACCCCCCGAGAAACTAGGGATAGTGGCTTGAGGTAAGTTGCGTTCCCCGCGCGCGCCACTTGGCGCCCCTTTCGGACTCTCTCTCCCTTGGTCACGCGTTCGCTCTCTTAACCGACGTAAATTTTCACTTATCGTAGGCTCAAATCGTACTGACCCTTCAGATTGATCCTCAGGACTAGTGTCTTCCTCTGACGCTGATTCACTCGCATCAGCCCTCGGCAATTTAGCTCCACAGTTGATACATAGCCATGCACCTTCGGTATTGCTGTGATCACATTCGGGACAATTCATTAACGCGCCTCAGAACTCCTGTTGCCACATTTTTGCGTAACTACCTACCAATCGTAACACCGACCGGAATAAGATAGCTCAACATTTACTACAATTCGGTGCCTTTGCTATCTTCATCCCTAAAAAGACCCGACCAGTGTAAACCACACTATTCCTTGACTAGTTACCGAGTAATTCGTTAACTTATCAGACCCTAAGCTACAGTGCGCTAGAGACGCCGTGACGATGTTGTCACCTTTTGCTTTCTCGATTCTTCTATAGCAGAAAACTATTCCTGCTTGCAGAAGAGGATTGTAGCTTTTGTTATGCGGCCATGTCTGGCCAAAATCTTCTCTGTCGAAGTACAAACGGCAACGACGTGCGTCCTGTTCCTATCCAGGTCATTTGGATGCAAGCCTCTACACCTTGGCTACGATAAGCCAACCTTAACTAAGGTGATTTTTTAAGGTGCTTAGCTCACAGGCGAGATCTGCATCTTATATACAAAGCTAAAGGCATTGATGAGATGAAAAAAGTCGAAGCTATCATTCGACATGAAGTGCTGGAGCGGGTACGCGACGCACTGGATCAATCAGGGTTTCATGGACTGACGGTAACCGAAGTCCGAGGAGCGGGATCACAACGCGGATATACAGAGAGCTATCGCGGAGCAAAGGCCTCCATAGTATTCAGGCCAAAAGTCAAGATCGAGATTGTGGCAAGCGACGACTCTGTTGAACGCGTGCTTTCTGTAATCTGTGAAAACGCCCAAACAGGAGACGTCGGGGATGGAAAAATATTCGTGACTTCTGTAGACGAAGTAGTTCGCATACGGACACAACAACGCGGGAGCGAAGCAATATGAGTGCAATGCATATCCGAGCAAGAAGCATATCAATTAGTTTGCTGCATACTACGCCAGGACGCCGATTGCTATTTTTAGCACTTGGAGCCTTATTGGGAGCACTAATTCTCCCAACGGTTGCCTATGCAAAAGAATTCACTTCAGAGGAATTACGCAAAGCTATAGACATGGTTTGGGTAGTGGCAGCAGGGGCTTTAGTATTTTTCATGCATGCAGGGTTTACCTTAGTGGAAACTGGGTTTACCCGAATGAAAAATGCAGCGAATATATGTGCCAAGAATTTAATGAACATGTCAATAGGACTGCTTAGCTTTTGGCTCGTAGGCTTCCCAATCATGTTCGGTGACGGAAATGGATTTCTTGGCCTAAGTGGTTGGGCGTTTTCAGTCACTGATGCAAACGCAGCCTCAAGTTTCAGTTCTTTAGACTGGGCTGATGGTGTGAACCTATCTACTAAATGGTTTTTCCAAGTAGTGTTTGCAGCCACTGCAGCGACTATTGTTTCGGGGGCTATGGCCGAAAGAACTCATTTTCGTGGATATCTCATTTACGCCGCGGTGCTGACCGCATTCATATACCCAGTAGTTGGACATTGGATATGGGGCGGTGGGTGGCTAGCAGACATGGGGTTTCTCGATTTTGCTGGATCTACAGTCGTCCACACTACTGGAGGAATTGCAGCACTGGCAGGGGCTTCCATAGTTGGAGCTAGGTTCGGGAAATACGACAAATCCGGTTCAGTCAACGTGATTTCCGGCCACAGCATCCCACTGGCTGTAGCCGGCGTCATCATTCTCTGGTTTGGCTGGTTTGGATTCAACGCAGGAAGCACAATGGCCGCAGTAGGAGCAGACTTTGCTGCCATCATCGTAACAACCAATCTGGCAGCTGCTGCAGGAGCAATAGCTGCTATGAGCACATCTTGGATCACCAACGGGAAACCCGATGTTGGAATGACTGGAAACGGTGCTCTAGCGGGCCTGGTTGCAATTACAGCCCCATGCGCATTTGTAGATGCATGGGCTGCAGTAGTAATCGGATTAGTAGGGGGAATCCTAGTGGTATTTTCCGTCTACTTTTTCGACCGCATTCGTGTTGATGATCCCGTGGGAGCAATTTCTGTTCATGGCATGGTAGGAATTTGGGGAACACTTGCAGTAGGACTGTTCGCAGTTCCTGAATTATCAGGAGGTACAGCTGGATTGTTTGCAGGTGGTGGATTTAACCAGCTTGGGATTCAGGCAATTGGCTCACTAGCCACTGTTGCCTGGGTAGGAGCAACCTGTACGGTTCTTTTCCTCGCCATTAAGCACACAGTAGGACTTCGTTCAGAACAGTCCGAAGAGCTTGACGGTCTCGATATCTCAGAGCACGGTCATTGGGGGTACCCAGAATCTGCAGGTTCTGCGCCCAATTAAGGTTTAAGTTCACGTAAGTCTAAGAGTTTTCACAGGAGAGGGTTCGGATAAAACTATCCGAACCCTCTCTTTCTCTATCAACGACCGAAAACGCTGAATTGAGCTTTAGCTACAATCAACTAACCCAAATCACGTTGCCATCATCCCGTTGCCTAGCAGGTGGAACTGCACGATCCGCCGGATACCCTAAAAACAAAAAGCCTACTATTCTATTCTCACTAGGAATCCCAAAATGGTCTTTAATTTCTGTGCTAAACGAGTACTCCCCTGTCCTGAGTTTAGATGCTATGCCCTTGCTCCAAGCCGCCAACATCATGTTCTGTGCTGCCATAGCACCAGTAGCGTAATCTTCATTGTCAGTAACTTCATCCTCACTACGTGATATGGACACCACTACAACAACTGGCGCCTGCAGAAAGTAAGATCGGCCCTTCTTGGCTTTCTGCTCCATGTCAGGTGCCCGTAACTCACTATCTGTCAATGCAGATGCCGCCAGTACCTCTCCCGCATCTCGCCTAGCATCCCCTGTCACAACATGAAATTTCCAAGGTTGGGTAAACCTATGGTTGGGCGCCCACAACCCAGCCTCCAATATGTCCTCCATATCAGATCGAGAAATAGCTTCATCCAACATTCTGCTGACACTACGCCTATTCCTAATCACATCCATAACATTCAAACAAAACACCTCCTATAAAACACAAAACCATATACAAAATTTTCAAATCCATTGTCCCTAACATGTTACGAGAATTCGTGTAGTCAGTTCCAATAGGCCACTGAAAGCTGATGTGATCCAACACAGTGAGAAGAATAGATCTCGTATATTTTGTTGCCTATAACAATTTCCTCGAAAGCCAAATAGCCATCTGAGACTTACCTCTGTTGCCCCAACAGAAATAAGGAATCGCAGTCAAATCGACCTCATTGGTTTTTATCTCCACCTCATCCTCATTGCAATAGGCCTCATTCAGTTCCCATTGCCGGGATATCCCGGGCAAACTCAACGCTGTCCCCTTTAGAAGGCTATTGACTTCGAATTCACAAGTCTCAATACAGCCCCTATCAGACATCATCTCAACGGAGCTCAAGTCAACCCCTTGGTTGTCTATACTTTCAAAGCAATACACCAAGGGCCCTCGTGCAACAGATCTCCGTCCATCAGCTTCCGCAATTGCCGGATTAGCCACAATAAATACTGGGTTCATCTCTAATTCCAAAACTACTTCTGTCTCCCCCTCCCACAAACGATCGCAAATAATGTATCCCTGTTCCATAGTATGTTTATGCAATAAGCGGCCATCCACAAACACCTGAGTTTTTTTTGCCCATTTCGGAATCCGAAGTCGTATTTGAAAGGTGTTTGGGGTCTCCACCGACACCGTTAGATTAATTTTCCCGTCCCAAGGATATTCAGTGTTTTGCTGAACTTGCAGCTCCTTTCCATCCACCACAAAATTTGCACAACTATTACCATATTGCTGAACAGTTATTCCATTGTCTGCAATCGTATAAAAATATGCCGAGATCTGAGAAAACAAGCGAGCCACATTAGGAGGGCAACATGCTACTCGATCAAAAAACCACGGATGGCGAACTCGGTCCCCCGGAGTAAGTCTGACATGACGCTCATGCCAGACCGAAGTCGATTCTGTCGAGAAACAAGCTTGCGGATTGTCATAGTGATACGCCTTGCCGTCTAGTGAGACCCCTGCCAAAATCGCATTAAATAGACCCTGCTCAATCGCGTCAGCGTACTTACTTTCTCCAGTTGCCAGCAACATCCTCCAATTCCACATCAACAACCCGATCGAAGCACAAGTTTCAGCATAAGCACCTTCATGAGGTAACTCGAATGGCCTTCCAAAAGCCTCAGTCCAAACCCGCCCTCCCACTGCCCCAGTCACATAAATATTCGACTCATAAACACTATCCCATAACGACTTCGCCGAATCCAAGTACTCTTCAATACCAGTCTCAATCCATAAATCAACCAGCGAACAGGCGAAGTATGTCACTACTACAGAATGGCCACGAAGTACTCGAAGATTGCGTCCATCCACTGCATCAATCAGATAAATAGCCGCATCAAGATAGCTCTTGTCTCCACTTTCCCTATACATTTCGATCAATGCCATCTCGGCACCAGCATGGTCCACGTACCCAGAAAGAGTCCCGTCCTCTATGCAGGCTACTATATGGTCCGCCATACGAGCTGCGACTTCATACAGAGAATCGTCCTGAAGCGCTCGACGCGAAGCCAGCCCTGCTTGCATCAAGTGGCCTGCAGCAAATAATTCGTGTCCATTCAGGCTCCTGGTCCATCTATTATCTTCACTGCTTTTACTAAACGTAAATCCAAGGTATCCATCGACATCTTGTGCTTCAACAAGGCGCTTGACCGTGCTGTCAAATATATCCCTGAGGAAGGGGTCAGACGCACGTTGCAAATAACATGCAGTTGCCTCAAGCCACTTGTATAATCTGGCTTCCCCAGCAAATCCTTCTACTTCATCGCCTTCACCCAACGAAACTTCACACACCCTGGAAAACATTCCTTCTTTTTCAAGCTGTTCGTATTGATGATGTAACAATGCATTAGTACGCACGGTAACTCGTTGTGCCCAAAACCCTCCCGTGATTTCAACGGATCCAGGACTTACGGCGATACATTTAGCATTAACGCTATTTGTAACATCTGCAATATGTCCTTTTTTCGCCCTTTCCTCAACCAACATTATTCTCCCTTTATCTGCTTAATGGATTTGGACTGGCATCTCAACTTAGACTCTTTACTACGATCAATGCAATACTTGTGTCTGTAATTAGAAAGTTAATGAATTTTTAAAGATGCCTAACATCCTCATCATCCACTGTCATGATCTGGGCACTTATACTGGCGCCTATTCTGGAAATTCCGCCTCTACTCCTGCCTTAGACAAGATGGCCCACGAAGGAATCGTCCTAGAATCGCATTTTTCTGCAGCTCCTACCTGCAGCCCCAGCAGGGCAAGTATGTTTAGTGGACTAAATCCCCACCGCCACGGGCTGATGGGGTTGCAAAATGGAGGCATATGGAATCTTGACCCCTCCATCCCACTTATCCCAACGATTCTAGGCAAGAATGGCTTTGAGACCTGCGCTTTTGGGGTATGGCACGTCAACATAGACCCTTCTGACTTTGGTGTCGATATCTACGATCCTGTAGAACTTCCAATGAGCAGACATTCGTGCGAGGTTACGAGCGACCGCTTCATCGAATATCTAGATCAACGAGATGAAACAAAACCATTTTTCGCGGCCGTAGGATTCTTCGAGCCTCACCGGGACTTCACGGATCAATGGGAAAACCTGCCTGATCCAGAAACAGTTGAAGTACCTCATTATTTGCCAGATATCCCCGAGACTAGGGATGAGCTCCGGCTGATGTACGGTGATATCAGCCGAGCAGACGCCGCCACAGGCCGAATAATCAGTGAGCTAGATAAACGAGGATTATCTGAAGACACCATGGTGATCTTCACGGTCGACCATGGAATAGCAATGCCTTATGCCAAAGGCACCTTGTACGACCCAGGCATACATATCGCAGCAATATTCAGATGGCCTGGCAAATTTGCTGCCGATAAAAGAATCGACACTCTGACTTCAAATGTTGACCTGCTACCCACAATATTGTCTTGCGCAGGCCTCAAAGAACAGATTCCACCAGACATCGACGGAATTGACCTTATGCCTGCGCTGGAGGGATCTCCATACCAGGAACGCAACGAGGTCTTCACAGAATTAACCTGGCACGATTTTTACGAGCCAATGCGTGCAATTCGAACGCAAAAGTTCAAGCTGATCCGAAACTTTGAGGTGAGGGACGGTCTCCAGCTTGCTGGAGACATCCAACAAGCACCTATGGTTCCTCATATACGGTGGCAGATGAGAGCAGAAGTCCGACCTGAATACGAACTTTACGACCTAGAGGAAGACCCTAGAGAACAGCAAAATCTGTCCGAAGATTTGGAATATATCTCTATTTTTGATGAGCTAAAAAGTCGGCTAAACGAATACTTGGTGGAAACCAATGACCCTATTCTAAACGGGCCTGTAGAACCCCCTGAGACTTATTACAAATTTGTAGCTAAGTCGTCAGCTGGGCTTCCATAAAATTTCGACAAGGCTATGACAAGCCGTCATGTGGATCCGATTGCTTTGCAGCCGCTGTTGCCCTTCCAAACATCGTCGCAAGCGCACCAAACCAAGCCGCATTAACTAGAGCTGCTATTGGCACCAAAACTAAGGTAAGCATCAGTATTCCAACTACTAAAAGTAGGGCCCCTAAAATCCTGTTCATATCATAGAGGTTAGCCTCCAAACTCAATATTTTACGCCCAAAAAGTACGTTGACCAGAGCAACGGGCAACAAAATAATCATTAAGCCTACTATGGATATATCATCAGCATCACCGTAAAACGCAGGCACTTCAATCAACCCTATTGCAAGACCAACCCCACCTAAAAATATAGTCGCCCAGATCCAATTTTCTAGAGAACGCTCTTGGAATTGCACAATAAGGAGTTTTCTCAAGGCTAGTAGGACATAGGCAGATGCAGCAAACGAGGCCGCATTGAAGATTTTCAATGGGAGCAGGTCTCCTCCTTGTTCAATAGTGGCCACCACCAGAACCGGAGCTACCGCACCTATAACAGTAGTCACCCAGCTCATTCGGGAAGCAACACGTAGTTCATCAGCGGTCACATAGGCCTCCTGTTTGAATATATGCCAATACTACGAGATCTGTATTTAAGCTTCATTAATGACGTTCTAGCCCCCACTTCGGATATCCTCATATAAACATCAGTGCATTCATAAACTCAACCGGAGAAACAATGAGGATCGAACAGGTAATAGTTAACGGACCTCACCAAGTAGATCTTGTTGAGCGAGATATACCGGATAAACCAGCAGCCGGTGAAATACTAATTGAGACTGAAAAAAC
>Ga0310344_10000295_pt1 | contig 40506 bp, 37 predicted proteins | sample HC15DNA20200_MG_FD_203801 | JGI IMG/M metagenome (GOLD analysis project Ga0310344, IMG submission 203801) | Marine microbial communities from station ALOHA, North Pacific Subtropical Gyre - HC15-DNA-20-200_MG | ecosystem: Environmental > Aquatic > Marine > Oceanic | place: Pacific Ocean: North...
CGACAATCAGGATGAGAACGACGAACTTGCCAGCGACAATCAAAACAGGCACTGATCGACGCGCCGCGACAATCACATTCTCATCCTGATTGACGCGCAATCCTCATCCAGTTTGTCGCGCTACACCACCGCCGATCCCCGCCTCCACGTCGCCACCTTTGAATGCGCGTCGTGCGGCTCCCTCCACATCGCCGCCGATGGCGTTGTGCCGGTGGGCTGGACGACCCGGCACGGCAACGTCTGGTGCACCGATTGCACGCGCGCCGGCATCCCGGTGCGCGAACTGCGCCAGGCTGGCAGCGGGAGGGCCGCGTGATGCTCAACCCGGTCCGGCACATTCGCGGGGCGGAACGGCTCGCCCGGCTGCAGCAGGCGCGCGAATGGCGCGAACGGATGAAGCCGGTTTTCGATGCCATCTATGGCCGCCAGTGCGTCACCTGCCCCTCCTGCAGCGGCGCGGGTATCGTTGCGGAGGCGCCCGATGAAACCCATTGATCGCACCGCCCGCATCCGCACCGGGGATCTGGCGCGGCCCGCCCTGCTGCTCGGCGCGGTCATCGCCTTCTGGCACTTTGCCGATCGCGTGATCGCCGGGCTGGCGCAGTGCCCTTTGCAGGGGTGCCTGCCATGGAACTGAAGCAGCCCGGCACCGCAGCCGATGCGGATCTGCGCCGCTGGCGCCGCAATGCCGCCATCCGCCAGATCATGATCATCATCGGCACGCTGGCCATGTCCGCCGGTGCCGGCGCGATCTTCGCCGCCACCTCGCTCGCCCTGGGCAGGCTGTGATGCTGTTCGCTGCCATCGCCTTCAGCGCCGGAACCGCCTTTGGCGCGTTCTGGTGCGCGTTTCACCGCCGGAAGGATCGCCAATGACCAGCCAGCTCACCATCCCGGTCGATCTGCCGGATGAACGCCGCCCTGCGGACGATCGCCTGCGCCTGCTGATCGAACGGATCGAACGGCTTGAGGAAGAGAAGAAGGGCCTCGGGGAGGATATCCGCGATGTCTACAACGAAGGGCGCTCGGTTGGCTACGATGCGCGCCTCATGCGCCAGCTCGTCCGCCTGCGGAAGATGAAGCCCGACGACCGGCGCGAGATGGAATGCATCCTCGAAGCCTACAAATGCGCGCTGGGGATGGACTGATGGAAACGGCTGCGCCCCCATTCGTCGCCCCGGCGCCGGTCCGGTTCCGTCAGGCAGACATCCGCCGCGCCATCAACTCGGTGAACGGGTTGGGGTTTGAGGAAGTGCGCGTCGCCATCCGGCTCGATGGCAGCCTGGAGGTGACCGTGCGGCGCAACGCCGTCGACGATACCATGGGCGAGGAGCTCGATTGATGAAACGCCGCTGGCTTCCAGTAAACGTCTCCCAATACCGGGACCGGCACGGCAAGGTCCGTTACCGGTATCGGCGCAAGGGGCAGCCCACCTATCACTTCCGGAACGCGCCCGGCACGCCCGAATTCATGGAGGAATACGCCGCCGCCCAGGCCGCCGTGAAGCCGAAGGTCGAACGCTTCGCGCCCTACACTTACGATGCGCTGGTCGTAAGCTTCTATCAAAGCCCGCGCTGGCTCGACAGCAAGCGCAGCACCCAGCAGACCTACCGCAACATCATCGAACGCTTCCGTGCCAGGAACGGCCACAAGGACGTGCGCCGCGTCACCACGGAGAACGTGGAGCGCAAGCTCACGTCGATGCGCGATACGCCGGCGGCGGCGAACAACCTGCGCAAGGTGCTGGCGCGCCTGCACCGCCATGCCATCAAGCTGGGCTGGCGGACGGATAACCCGGTGGAGGCAACGGACGCCTTCCGTACCGGCAAGGGCTTCCATGCGTGGACGGAGGCAGAGCTCGATGCCTTCGATTCGCAGTGGCCCTTCGGCACGCGCGAACGACTCGCCAAGGAACTCCTGCTCGCCACCGCGCTTCGCAAGTCAGACATCCTGCTGGTCGGCCCCGCGAATCGAATCGGCGATGATCTGATCCTGCACCATTCGAAGAACGATAGCGGCACACACGTTCCCATGGGGCCAGACTTGCTCGAGGCGCTGCGCACCTTCCCCGGCGGCGAGACGGTCTATCTGGAAACGATGTACGGCAAGCCATTCTCGTCCACCGGCTTCTACAACTGGTTCAAGCGCGCCTGCCACAAGGCAGGCCTCCCCCACTGCTCCCCCCACGGCCTGCGCAAGGCCACCAGCCGCCGCCTGGCAGAATCAGGCGCCACCACGCTGGAAGGCCGCGCAGTCACCGGCCACAAGACCGACCGCGAATTCGCAAAGTACGCCGAAAGCGCGAACAAACGAGCACTCGCCGGCAAAGCGTTGGCGAACCTTCACGAAAGGTTCGCCAAATCCAGCCGCAAAAACCCCGCAATCCCGCAGGAAACCAAGGAAAAGGAGAAGAATGGTGGTGGACAGGGCTAGATTCGAACTAGCGTACGCTTGCGCGGGCAGATTTACAGTCTGCTGCCTTTAACCACTCGGCCACCTGTCCACACCAGTGCTGCCGGTGCGAGGGTTCCCCGGATAACGGGTCCACCTCTGTTTGAGACCCCCGCGAAGGGGACGTCCGGCCGAGAGGCGGCCCCTTTGGCGAAGCATCGCTTGCCTGTCAATGGGGCGACTGGCAGGAGGCGCACGATATTTTCGCATTCCAGCATAAAGGTACTCTCCATGGCCGCTCCCCACGATCATCGCGAAGCCCGGCAAGACGGACAGCGCAAGGGCCGCGCCCTGCGCGGCCGCGCGGGGCGGATGCAGGGCGGACGGGGCAGCGGACGCGGGAGCCAGGGCACCGTGCGCCTGTGGGGCCGCCATGCGGTGGAAGCGGCGCTGACGAATCCCGATCGCGTGGCCAAGAAACTGTGGGGCACGCGCGAGGCGATCCAGGCGATGCTCGACGATCACGACGCCGAACTGCCCTCGTCGCTGCCGGTGGAGTATGCGCAGGCCGCCGATCTCGGCCGGCTGGTGGCGCGCGACGCGCCGCACCAGGGCCTCGTGCTCGAATGCCTGCCGCTGGACGACGTGGCGCTGGACGACGTGCTGGACGAAGCGGACGGCCGGACGCTGGTGCTGCTCGATCAGGTCACCGATCCGCACAACGTGGGCGCCATCCTGCGCAGTTGTGCCGCATTCGGCGTGGCGGCGATCGTCACCCAGGATCGCCACGCTCCGCCCGAATCGGGCACGCTGGCCAAATCGGCATCGGGCGCGTTGGAAACGGTGCCTTGGGTGCGTGTGGTGAACCTGGCCCGCGCGCTCGAAAGCATTGCCGAAGCCGGATACTGGCGGATCGGCCTTGACGGCGATGGCAAGGATGCCTTCCCGCAGGCGGTGCCCTCCGGGCCGGTCGCGCTCGTACTGGGGGCCGAGGGCGAAGGGCTTCGGCACAACGTGGCGCAGCATTGCGATTCGATCGCCCGCTTGCCGATCTCTTCGGCGATCGAAAGTCTCAACGTGTCCAACGCCGCCGCGATCGCGCTCTATGCGATCGCCACGCGCACGACCGACTGAACCCGAAGGAGCACATCGTGAGCACAAAGCGCCTGATCACCGGTACGCTGCTGGTGCTGGCATCGCTGGTACTGGCCGCCTGCATGTTGCTGCCCGGCAAGTTCGGATCGGACCTCACCCTTCACCGCGACGGCACGTTCAGCTTCACCTACAAGGGAGAGATTTTCCTGCTTCCGCTGTCGAAGCTGGCGCAGGACAAGCCGGCCGGCGCGGGCGAGAAGAAGCCGTTCACCCCTTCTCCCTGCCGGGATGAAGGCAGTCAGGCCAGCCGGCCCTGCACCAAGACCGAAGTCGACGCCCAGCGCGCCGCGTGGGACGTCGCGCAGTCCGGCGCACCGCAGCGCGACGCGGAGAACGAACGCATGGCCAAGGCGTGGCTCGGCGGGCTGGACCCGTCCGATCCGAAGGCGGCCGATGCGTTCGCGGAACGCCTGTCACGCCAGGCGGGCTGGAAATCGGTGATCAACCGCGGCGACGGACGGTTCGAAGTGGAATATGCCGTCAGCGGACGGCTCGACCACGATTTCAGCTTTCCCATGATCGAACGGATGCCGGCGGTGGTGCCCTTCGTCACGATGATCCGCCGCACCGATGGCAGCGTGCGGATCGACGCCCCCGCCTTTGCCAGCAGCGCCTCGGCATCCCCGCTCATGGCGATGCTGGCGGAAGTGGCCAAGGACAAGGCCAAGGGCAGTGAAAGCCCCCTGCCGCAGATGGACGGCACGTTCACGCTGCATACCGACGGCGCGATCCTGGCGAATAACACCGACGAAGGCGCCCGGCCCGATCCGGCGGGGCAGCGGCTGGACTGGAAAGTCGATGTCCGGACGGCCGCGATGCCAACGGCACTGATCCGGCTCGATCGATAAGCTTCACCCCAAAAAAGAAAAACCGCGCCGATCGCATGACCGGCGCGGTTTTTCTGTGCTCGGACTTCCAGCAACGGCCAGGCTTCTGCCGGCGCGACCCGTTCGCGCCAGGCGGCCCGGCTCGTTATCAGTTCACCGCGTCCTTCAGGCCCTTGCCGGCCTTGAACTTCGGCTGCGACGAGGCCTTGATCGACATCGGCTCACCCGTGCGCGGGTTACGGCCGGTCGAAGCCTTGCGCTTGGCGACCGAGAACGTGCCAAAACCGACCAGACGCACTTCGTCGCCCTTCGAGAGCGCCCCAGAGATGGAATCGAAAACGGCTTCCACCGCCTTCGTGGCATCACCTTTTGAGAGGCCGCTGGCATCGGCGACAGCGCTGATCAAATCGTTTTTGTTCATTGCGGAACCCCCTACCTTTTCTTGGGAAAACTGCGGTTTCGGAATCGCCTTTCGGGTGCGCGGGAATTGAGCGGAGAAAGAATCCGCTGTCAAAGACAAAAGCAACGAGAAACGTTGAATTTGTCTCAAAAACCAACGCATTTCCCGCAAAAGGAAAGGCGCACCCCCATGCGGAGATGCGCCCCTTGGTAATTGCGGGTTCCCGGACGTCCCCGAAGGAGACCGTCAGTGCGCGGTGGTGGAGGCCGGCTGCCCGCCCACGGCGGCTCCCGGCTGGCTCGCCAGATCATCCGCCTCGGTCCACTCGATCGGCTCCAGCGGCCCCGCCAGTGCCAGCGCAAGCACCTCGTCCACGTGCTTTACCGGAACGATCTCAAGCCCTTCGCGGATGTTGGCCGGAATCTCGGCCAGATCCTTGCGGTTCTCTTCCGGGATCAGCACGGTCTTGATGCCACCGCGCAGCGCGGCAAGCAGCTTTTCCTTGAGACCGCCGATCGCCAGCACGCGCCCGCGCAGCGTCACCTCGCCGGTCATCGCCACGTCCGCGCGGACGGGGATGCCGGCCAGGGTCGAAACCATCGCGGTGACCATGCCGATGCCCGCGCTCGGCCCGTCCTTGGGCACCGCGCCTTCGGGCAAGTGGATGTGCAGGTCCTTGCGTGCGAAAATCGAAGGCTTGATGCCATAGGCCGGGCTGCGCGCCTTGACGAAGCTGAACGCCATCTGGACGCTCTCACTCATCACCTCTCCCAGCTTGCCGGTCGTGCGCACGCCACCCTTGCCGGGCACCGTCACGCTTTCGATCGTCAGCAGTTCGCCGCCCACTTCGGTCCATGCCAGCCCGGTTACCGCGCCGACCTGGTTTTCCTCGTCGGAAACGCCATGGCGGAACTTGCGCACACCGGCATAGTCGGCGAGGTTTTCGGGCGTCACGGAGACGGCCTTGGCCTTGCCTTCCAGAATCTGGCGCAGCGATTTGCGCGCCAGCCGGGCGATCTCGCGCTCCAGCGTACGCACGCCGGCCTCGCGGGTGTAATAGCGGATAAGGTCGCGCAGCCCGGGTTCGGTCAGTTCGAACTCGCCCTTCTTCAACCCATGCGCCTCGACCTGCTTGCCCACCAGATGACGCTGCGCGATCTCGACCTTCTCGTCCTCGGTATAGCCTTCGAGCCGGATGATCTCCATGCGATCGAGCAGCGGCTGCGGCAGGTTGAGGCTGTTCGCGGTGCAGACGAACATCACGTCCGACAGGTCCACGTCGAGTTCGAGGTAGTGATCCTGGAACTTCGCGTTCTGTTCGGGGTCGAGCACTTCCAGCAGAGCAGACGCCGGATCGCCACGGAAATCCTGCCCCAGCTTGTCGATCTCGTCGAGCAGGAACAGCGGATTGGAGGTGCCGGCCTTGCGCAGATTGGTTACGATCTTGCCCGGCAGCGAGCCGATATAGGTGCGCCGGTGGCCGCGAATCTCCGCCTCGTCGCGCACGCCGCCCAGCGACTGGCGCACGAACTGGCGCCCGGTGGCCTTGGCGATCGACTTGCCCAGCGAGGTCTTGCCCACGCCCGGAGGGCCAACGAGGCACAGGATCGGCCCCTTCAGCTTGTTGGTGCGCGCCTGCACGGCGAGATATTCGACGATCCGGTCCTTGACCTTGTCGAGCGCGTAGTGATCCGCATCGAGCACCGACTGCGCCGCCGCGATGTCTTTCTTCAGCTTGCTGCGCTTGCCCCACGGCAGGCCCAGCAACACGTCGAGGTAATTGCGGATGACCGTGGCCTCGGCGCTCATCGGCTGCATGGTCTTGAGCTTCTTCAGCTCCGCCTGCGCCTTGGCGCGCGCTTCCTTGGGCAGCTTGAGCCGATCGATCTTGTCCTGCAGTTCCTGAATCTCGTTGGCTTCGCCATCGTCGCTGCCGCCGAGTTCGGACTGGATCGCCTTCAACTGTTCGTTGAGGTAATATTCGCGCTGCGTCTTCTCCATCTGCCGCTTCACGCGGCCACGGATCTTCCGTTCGACCTGGAGCACGCCGAGTTCGCCTTCCATGAAGGAAAGCACCATCTCGAGCCGCTTGAGCGGATCGTTCTCGGACAGCAGCGCCTGCTTGTCGGACACCTTGGCCGCGATCTGGCCGGCCACCGCGTCGGCAAGCTGGCCCGCCTCGGTGATTTCACCCAGCTGGCCGGCGGCATCGGGCGAAAGCTTCTTCGACAGCTTGGCATATTCGCCGAACTGTTCGACCACCTGACGCATCATCGCCTCGATCTCGGTGCTTTCCGCCTCAACCGCTCCGATCGTCTCGACCTGCGCCATCAGCACTTCGCCGTTGGCGCCGGTTTCGGGGGTCAGCGCTTCCAGCCGCGCGCGGCTCGTGCCTTCGACCAGCACACGCACGGTGCCATCGGGCAGCTTCAGCAGCTGCAGCACCTTGGCGATCACGCCGGTATCGTACAGGTCGTCGCGATCGGGATCGTCGCAGCCGGGATCGAGCTGCGCGAGCAGGAAAATATCGCGTTCGCCCGCCATGGCGGCTTCCAGCGCCGCGACCGACTTCGCGCGACCGACGAACAGGGGCACGACCATGCCCGGAAAGACAACAATGTCGCGCAGGGGAAGCAAGGGGTACAGATTCATCAGCAACTTTTCCGTCTGTCCCGGATCAGGGCGCCGGGTTTGAGCAGGATATGGGAGGGCATTCCCGCGCCCGCAATGGCAAAACGCATAACGGCTGTGGATCGGTGCTTTTCAGCCACTCCGCGCATTCCGTCCACGCCGGCCTGCAATGACAAGGTCAACGCGCTTCATCCTTCGGGCAGCAGCACCGCCGCGCCCTGCAGTGCGCCCGAACGCAGCCGGGCCAAAGCCGCGTTGGCCTGCGCCAGCGGGAAGCGTTCGGTCACGGAACGGATGCCGGCTTGCTCCGCCACCGCGAAGAACGAGACGCCATCCTCGCGCGTCAGGTTGGCGACGGACAGGATCTGCCGCTCCTCCCACAGGTCGGCATAGGGAAAGGCGGGAATGTCGCTCATGTGGATGCCGGCGCAAACCACGCGCCCGCCCTTCCGCACCGCCTTGAGCGCCTGCGGCACCAGATCGCCCACCGGTGCGAAGATCAGCGCGGCGTCGAGCGGTTCGGGCGGCATCTCGTCCGATCCGCCGGCCCAGGCGCAGCCGAGCGAGCGGGCAAAGGCCTGCCCCGCCACATCGCCGGGTTTGGTGAAGCCTTGGACCGTCCGCCCCTGCCAGACCGCCACTTGCGCCAGGATATGCGCCGCCGCTCCGAAGCCGTAGAGGCCGATCACCTTCCCCTCGCCCGCCAGCCGCAACGCGCGCCAGCCGATCAGACCGGCGCACAGCAGCGGCGCGGCCTCCACGTCTGAAAAGCGATCAGGCAGCGCGAAGCAGAAATGCGCGTCCGCCACAGTATGCGTGGCATAGCCTCCGTCGCGCGTGGCTCCGGTGAACGCGGGCGCATCGCACAGGTTCTCGCGCCCGCCGGTACAATAGGGGCATGTTCCGCAGGTATGGCCGAGCCAGGGCACGCCCACGCGCTGGCCCACGGCAAACCCTGTCACGCCTTCGCCCAGCGCCAGAACCCGCCCAACGATCTCATGCCCCGGGATGACAGGATAGCGCGCCTTCACCTCGCCATCGAGGACGTGAAGGTCCGTTCGGCACACGCCACAGGCGCCTACCGCGATCAGCAGTTCGTTCGGGCCGGGCGCGGGAACCGCCCGTTCGATGCGCCTGAGCGGACGCCCCGGCGCCTCGATCTCCATCGCAACCATGGTCTCAGACTTGTCCACGGGTCCATCCACAGGGTTATTCACAGGCGGACGGCTCGCAAGGCAAAACCAGCGAGCAGCAGCATGAAGCCCTGCAGGAACAGGTCCACTGCCAGCACCAGCCCCAGCACCCAGATCGTGTTCCACGGCCAGCCGAGCGCCAGCATCAGGGCCACGCCGATGCTGACGAGGCCGGAGAGCAGCAGCCAGCCCCACCCCCGCTCGCGCGCGGCGAACGCAACATAGGCGCGCACCAGCCCCGATGCGGCAAGGCTCGCCGCCAGCAGCAGGGTCAGCACGCCGGCCGCGAACAGCGGGTCGGCCAGCGTGACGAGCGCCGCGCCAATGTAGAACAGGCCCGAGAGCGCCCACCACCATGTCCGCCCCGGGCGCCGCACGCCGAAAGCATGGACAAGCTGGAACACGCCGCCCGCAAACATCATGACGCCCACGGTGATGGTCGCGGCCAACGTCGCGAACATCAGGTTCGCCGACGCGAGCGCGCCAAGCATGGCCAGCACCACGCCCACGCCCACAAACCATCCCCAAGCCCGGCCGGGGCGGTCATCGACAATCAGACTGCTGCCTATGATCTGTGTCATGCAAAGCGGCTCCCGATGCGGTGATACGGCGAATCCGAAGGCCGCATCCTAGCAGCTTTTTCCCCGGTGGCGTTGGCATCGATCAAAAGGGCGGCAGCCATGCCGCGAGCGCCTGCGCGGAAACGAAAGCGGCGGGTTGTCTGGCCTGCCCGCCGGTGGCATCGTTGCCCCGCCATGCAGCGCATCACCATATCCGTCGACGAAACCCTTGCCACCTCGCTGGACAGCATGGCGCGCGAGAAAGGCTATGCCAGCCGTTCGGAGGCGGTGCGCGATCTGGTGCGCGGCGGGCTGGAACAGTGGCACGGCGAAGCGCACACGGGGGAGCATTGCGTCGCCAACCTGTCGTATGTGGTGGAGCATCGCGTGCGCGCGCTGCCGCAACGGCTGGCGGAAATGCAGCACGCCCACCACGATCTTGTCGCCGCGCGGACCACGGTGTTCCTCGATCACTACCACAGCCTGGAAAGCGTGATCCTGAAAGGCCCGACGCAAGCGGTTCGGGCCTTCGCCGATGCGGTCCGGTCGGAACGCGGCGTGCGGTTCGGCGCGGTCAACCTGCTGCGCGTGCAACCCGACGACACGCATAACCATGCCGACGACCACGTCCATCACGGCCGCAAGCACCTGTCACCGACACTATAGGCGGGCCGATCCAGTCCCTGTTGACCGCGCCGCGCTTCAATGCCGCGCGCGCCCTTTGCGCAGCGCTGCCAGAACATCGCGCCAGGATACCAGCTTGAAGTTCTGCGGCGCGGGCTGGTTGTGCCCATCCTGCGCCACGAACAGCCCGGCCGGATAGTCCTTTCCGAAGCTGCCCGGCATCACCGCGATGCCATCAGTTTCCTCGGTGCCACCGAAGCGCCCGGCCACCACGCGGAAACGGCCCACCGGCTTCATGGACGGCAGCTCGAACAGCGCGTAGGCGTTGTCGCCCTGGCTCGAGGCGATCAGCCAGCCGCCGGTCCGGCCCACCGGCATCAGTGCCAAGCCTTCCACGTCGTCGAACAGATGCGCGCGGTCGACCGTGGCGACGAGCGTGGCTTCGGCCGGACGATCCTCGCGCGTGTCGAACGCCCAGATGCCCCGGTCTTCCTCGCCCACGTAGAGCGTGCCCGTGCGCGGATCGGCGACGCAGCCCTCGGTCTGGGTCGGCAACTGCATGGTCCGCACGATCCGGCCTGCGGGCGCCGCGCCATCGAGCGCGATCCGCACCTGCGCGATGGCCCCGTGCTTCAGCACGGAGAACGCGGTCAAGCCGGCCGCATCGCGCAGCAGGCAGACGCCATAGGCTTCGCCCGCGCCGCCCGTCACCGCGCCCAGCGGCCGTAGCTTCGCGGCCGCGGTATCGAGCCACCAGACCTGCAACTTCGCCTGCGCCTCGTCGTTACGGTCGCTGGCGACGACGATCACGCCCACCGCGCCCATGTCGATCAGGTCGACGTTGTTGAGCCGCCCGGCCGCGGCGAAATCGCGCACCTTGCCGTCCAGGCCATAAACGTAGAGCCCGGCCTTCTTGTCGGTGCCGACGATCAGGCTTTCCCCCGGCCGCGCCGGGTTGCGCCAGATCGCCGGATCGTCCGCCGCATCGCCCTGGGCCGTCGCCACCGGCGCGGTTTCCCCGCGCGCGGTGACTTCGGCGGTGGGAACCGACGGCGACGCGGCTGCTGCCAGCGCGGCCGCGCTCCAGACCGACAGCAGCATCAGAACGTCACCCGGATACCGCCGCTGTAACGACGGCCGAAGCGTTCCCATTCAATCGTGTAGTTTTCGATCGCGCCATTCGTCTTGATCCCCTTGGCGTTGAGAATGCCCGAAGGATCGACGAAGCGGCGGCCCGGCTGGTTGAGCAGGTTCTGCGCGTCGAAGTAGATCTCGACATGCTTGTTCACGGCATACCGCGCCGAGAAATCCATTTCGTCGTCGGCCGCCCAATAGGCATCGCCAGCGTCGGTCAGCGTATCGGCGATGCCGTCAAGCCACTTGCTGCGCCGCTGGTACTGGAGCCGCAGCGAGAAGCCGTACTTTTCGTAGTAGCCGCCGATGTTGTACACGAGGTCCGAGGTGTTGGGCAGACGCACCTTGCGCCCCGGCACAAGCACTGCCCCGGCTGTGTCGTAAACCGCCGGTTTGCTGACCTTGCTGTTGTTGAGCGTCACGTTGGCGCTGATGCCGAAGCCGCCCATCCACGCGGGGATGCCCATCTGTTCCGCCCAGGGTTCAAGCTGGAACTGCGCGGCCGCTTCCATGCCATAGATCCGCCCGCTGCCGCCGTTGGTGATACCCGAGAAGATGTAGCCCGAGCGGTCCACGCCGCCGCTGTTCAGCGCGTCGGAACCGAACGTGCGCCGCTGGGAGTAGAGCACGTCGGTCACGTGCTTGTAGAACACACCGACCATCAGGTAGCCCTGCGGCTTCACGTACCATTCGAAATAGCCGTCCAGGCCCCACGCGCGTTCCGGCTTCACCGCCGGGTTGCCGCCGGAGATCGTTTCGTTGGCATCGTTGATCACCACGTTCGGGCGCAGCAGATCGTAATCGGCGCGCGCGGCGCCGGTGTTGAGCGACAGGCGCACCTTCTTGGTATCGTCGAGGTTGTAGTTGACGTGCAGGCTGGGGAACACCAGCGTCTGGTCGGCCTCCGCCGTGATGCCGGTGGCGATGCCGCGGTTCTTGACGTGCTCCACCCGCGCGCCGCCGACGATCGAGCCCCAGTCATAGCGCAGCGTGCCCATCAGGTAGCCGGCGAAGACCTGTTCGCGCACGTCGTAGATGTTGGCGGTCTGCGGCACGAACGTACCGACCTTGCGCGCCGCCGCCGAAGCCGCGCGCATCTTCGCGGTATCGAAATAGCGGAACGTGTAGCCCGGCTGGATCTTGCCCATGAACGCGGTGTCGAGCGAGAACTGGTTGTAGTCCGTTGGGATGCCGGCAGCGGAGAACTGCGCCGCCGTATCCAGCGTCAGCAGGTTTTCGTCGGCCACCTTGGTGCGCTGGTCGAACTGGAAGCCGGCCTTGAACGTGGCGTCCGCGCCCAGGAACCGCGTCTCGCGCGAAAGCGTCAGCCGGCCGGTATAGGCCTTGGTGGTGTCCATCGCGTCCAGCACGGTGAATGTGGCCAGCGGCTTGGTGAAGGTATCGATCGCGGTAACCTGCGTTCCCGCCGTGTAGCGCGTAGGGCCGGAAAGCTGGGTGGTGGTGTAGAGCGTCAGCGGCGAAAGGTTGGGATCGGTGAAATCATAGGCCACGGTCGGGCGCAGGTTGCGCGTGTTGGGGCTGTTCCAGGATGCTTCGCCCACCACCGAACGGTCATCCTTGGATTCGGTATAGTTGCCCAGCCAGTCCAGCGTCCAGCCATCACCGAACGTGTGCGTGCCCTGCAGCGTATTGGTGAAGATCGACTGCCGGAACGCGCGCAGAGTCGAACGCTGGCGGATGTCGATGCCATAGATCGTGCCCTTCAGCGGCGTGTTGCCGATGCACACGTCGGCATAGCCGGAGGTCGTCGGCGCCGTGTTCACCGTGGCGTTGCACGCCGCGCTGTTGGCCGCCAGATCGCCCTGCCGGTCATCCAGGTCGAAACGGTAGTTGTCGCGCGCCTCGTCGTCGGTGAAGATCGTGTAGATCGACCGCAGCGAAATCGTGTTGTTCGCGTCCGGCTTCCAGTCGAGCCGACCGGAAACCGACCAGTTCTTGCGCGTCAGGCGATAGAGCTTGTTTTCGGTTTCGTGCGACCAGAAGCGGGTTTCGTAGCCCGGCCGCACGTCCTGGCTCACCTGCTCCCAGTCGTGCTCGAAATTGTCGGTGATCATCCGGCGCTCGTAGTACGAGCCGGACACCAGCACGCCGATCTCGCCGCCGCCCACGTTGAAGCGGTCGGACAACACCAGCGATCCTTCGTACTGCGGGCGGCTGCCATATTCCGCCACGCCCGCGCCGGCCTTGCCCGCAATGTGGAAGCCGGAATAATCGAACGCCGAACGGGTGATGATATTGACGTTGCCCGCCACGGTCTCGCCGGGCATGTCGGGCGTCACCGCCTTCGACACGATGATCTTGCCGGCGATGGCGGAAGGGATCGAGTCAAAGCGGGCGTTGCGCCCTTCCGGGCTGACCACGTTGATCCCGTCGAAAGACAGTGTGGTCCAGTTCTTCGGCGCGCCGCGCAGACTGATGTAGCGCGCCTGCCCCTGATCGCGCTCCACCGCGATGCCCGGCAGGCGGCTGGCCGCCTGGGCGATATTCTGGTCGGGCAGGCGTCCCACGCTGTCCGATGCGGCGACGGCAACGAGCGAGTCCGACATCTTCTGCACCTGCAGCGCGGCCTCTTCGGATTCGACGATCGGGCGCGATCCATTGACGACGATCTGGTCGCCCGCTTCTTCCTCGCCCGGAACGGCCGGCACATCCTGCGCATAGGCAGGCGCAACGGTCAGGCCACCACAGGCGCTGGTCATCAGGATGGCGCGATAGAACGCCCGGCGCACCGCGCCGGACTGCGTGATCGAAAGCATGAACGGTCCCCCACTTCTTTGACGGTCGGGGCCGCGCCTAGGGGGTGGATTTGACGGATTCGCGACGAAGATTACCAATCCGTAATGATCTCTTCACAAATCGGTCACCTATTCGCTGAAAGGTAAAGTTTGTCATTGCAAAGCCAGCCTTCTAAAGGCAGGCAAATGACCCAGACCGCCGCGCATGCATCACCTCCCACGGCCGAAACCCTCTCGCCGGAAGCCCTGCGGAACTGGACGCTGGAAGCGGTGCGGCGGATCGATGCCGATTTCACCCGGTCGGCCGAAACCCATCTGGTGCGCGTGGAACTCCCTCGCTTTCCGGGCATCACGCTCTATCTCAAGGACGAATCGAGCCATCCCACGGGCAGCCTCAAACATCGCCTCGCCCGCTCGCTGATCCTCTATGCGCTGTGCAACCAGCAGATCGGCCCCGGCACCCCGCTGATCGACGCGACCAGCGGATCGACCGCCGTTTCCGAAGCCTACTTCGCCCGGCTGATCGGCCTGCCGTTCATCGCCGTGGTGCCGCGCGGCACTTCTCCCGCCAAGATCGAGGCGATCCGCTTCCACGGCGGGGACGTCCATTTCGTCGAGAACGCCGGCGAAGTCACCGATGCCGCCCGCGCGCTGGCGCTGGAGACCGGCGGCCATTTCCTCGACCAGTTCACCAACGCCGAGCGCGCGACCGACTGGCGCGGCAACAACAACATTGCCGACACCATCTTCCGCCAGATGCGCAACGAGGAGCATCCCGTGCCGGCGTGGATCGTCTGCGGCGCGGGCACCGGCGGCACCTCCGCCACGATCGGCCGCTACATCCGCTATGCGCGGCACGAGACGCGGCTGTGCGTGGCCGATCCCGAAGGATCGGTGTTCCACCGCCATTTCTCCGATCGCTCGATCCGCGACCTCGGCTTTGGCAAGTGCTCTTGCATCGAAGGTATTGGCCGCCCGCGCGTGGAGGCGTCGTTCGTGCCGCAGGTGGTCGATCGCATGATGGCCATTCCCGATGCCGGATCGATCGGCGCGATGCGCGCGCTCTCGCGCCGGCTGGGCCGCCGCGTCGGCGGATCGACCGGGACCAACATCCACGCCTGCGTGGCGCTGATCGGGGAAATGGCGGCCGCGGGACAGACCGGCTCGATCGTCACCATCCTGTGCGATTCCGGCGAACGCTACGCCGGAACGTACTATGACGACGCCTGGCTCGAAGCGAACGGCATCGCCTGGCAGGCCGAGGACGAACGCATCTACGCGCTGCTGAGCTAACGCCTGACAACATCGCCCTGGATCGTCATTGCGAGGGGCGAAGCCCCGCGGCAATCCAGGGCGGCACGCGAGGCTCTGGATTGCTTCGCTGCGCTCGCAATGACCGTGCCCTAGCGCCCCAGCCGCCCGACCAACACGTCGGCCGCCGCGCTCACGTCTGCCCAGGCGCGCTCGAAGTCCTCGGCCTCCCCGTAATACGGATCGATCACCGCCGTCCCTTCGCGGCCGGGCACAAGGTCCATCAGCAGTCCCAGACGGGCCAGATGACGGCGCGGGGCGATGGCCTGCAAGTCCCGCAGATTCTGCGGATCGAGCGCAAAAATATGGCTGAAGCGCAGGAAATCCTCCGCCTTGGCCTGACGGGCGCGATAGCCGGATATGTCGATGCCATGGCGCCCCGCCTCGATAATCGCGCGGCGATCGGGCGGGCGGCCGACATGCCAGTCCCCGGTGCCGGCGGAATCGACCGTCACCGCGATCCCGGCTTCCACGGCCCGCGCGCGCAGCGCGGCCTCCGCCATCGGCGAACGGCAGATGTTCCCGAGGCAGACGAACAGCACGGATGGCTGGTTCACAAGACTGTTTTCATCAGACGACGTACTCCCGCTGGCCGGGTCTCCCCATGCCGATCAGGTACGCATCCTCTCCTTGCCGCGATGAAAACGCATCCTTGCTGCCGATGTCCAGCCAATTCAGCGCGACGAGCACCTGCCCGATCGCGCCGCCCAGCGTTTCGCCCGGCCCTAGCAGCACGATCCGGTCCGGCGCGAACTCGCGGATGGCCACGGTCATTGCAGTAGTGAAGTCATAGGGCGCAAGGATCTGGTGGCCGAAGGTGTAATCCCACAGGCTTTCCGCATCGCTTTCGAAGCGCCGCCAAATCTTGCCGCGCCCGTCGATCAGGGGCACTTCGGGCCGGCCGAACCAGGTGGCCGGCAGGCTTGCCCGCGCTGCGTTCGCGCTTTCCGCCATCAGCGGCGTGTGGAACGGACCGTGGCCGGCCAGCCGCAAGGGCGGGCGGGATAGCTCCGGCAAGTCCTTTTCCAGCGCATCGAGCGCGGCCTTGCTCCCCGCCACCACGAGCATCCCGCCGAGATGGATCGAGGGTAGCACACCATGGCGCGCCATTGCCGCGTCGACTACCCGGCGCAGGGCGGGGTCGACGCGCCAGTCCTCGCCCGCCAGCACCAGCACCGCCTGCCCGCCGGGCGCATGCTTCTGCGAATTGACGCCCATGGCATCGGCGATGGCAAAGCCATGCTCGCCCGATACCGCCCCGGCGCAGGCCAGCGCGGTGTACCAGCCCATCGAGTTGCCGGTCACCGCCACCACCTCGAACCGGTCGCGGTCGATGCTCAGGAAATCGAGATAGGACGCGGCGTAAATCAGCGGCGCCGCGATATCGCCGCGCGTGTGCAGCGAAGGGCTGAACTTCGCCGCGCCATCCAGTTCGCTCAGCGTCGGCGCGCCGTGGCGCGCACGCAAGGCATCGAACGCCGCGAGTTCCGCCCGGCCGCCATGGTGCCGCGCCAGATAGCCCAGCTCCGGCGCGTTGTAGGTGCCCCGGCCCGGACAGACGACAAGGATGGACTGCTTAGCCACGCACCATCTCCAGCGCCTTGGCCACGATCATGTCGCGGCTGGGCAGCGTATGCGTCGCCGCGCGGGCGAGCGGGATGAAGCTGTCGGTCGCTGCGATCCGCGCCGCCGCCTTGTCGCCCGCGCGTTCAGCGAAGAGCGCCATCAGCGCCTCGCTCTGCGATCCGGTCTCCCGGCATTCGTCGACGATCAGCACCTTGCCACACGGCGCGACCGCGTCGAGCAGCGCCTCCTCGGCGAGCGGCGCGATCCAGCGCAGGTCGATCACCCGCACGGAAATGCCCTGTTCCGCCAGCAGCTTTTGCGCCTGAAGCGAAAGATAGACGCCGTTGCCATAGGTCACCACGGCGAGATCGGTGCCGTCGCCATGCACCCCGATTTCGCCCAGCCGCACCGCCCCTTCGCCCGGTGCCTGATAGACGCTGGTCCACAGGCCATCGCCCTCGGCATGGAGGTCGCGCGTCATGTAGAGCGCGATCGGCTCCACGAACACCACCACGCGCTGCTCCTCGTGCGCCAGCCGCACGCATTCGCGCAGCATCGCCACGGCATCGCGCCCGTTCGATGGCACCGCCAGCACCACGCCGGGAATGTCGCGGAACACGGCCAGCGAATTGTCGTTGTGGAAATGCCCGCCGAAGCCCTTCTGATAAGGCAGCCCCGCGATCCGCACGACCATCGGGTTGGTGTATTGCCCGTTCGAGAAGAACGAGAGCGTCGCCGCCTCGCCCCGGATCTGGTCCTCGGCATTGTGGACATAGGCCAGGAACTGGATTTCCGGCATCGGCAGCAGGCCGTTGTGCGCCGCGCCGATGGCAAGGCCCAGGATCGCCTGTTCGTCCAGCAGTGTGTTGATCACGCGCGCCGATCCGAAGCGCTGGTGCAGCTTTGCCGTGCAGTTATAGACGCCGCCCTTCGGCCCCACGTCCTCGCCGCAGACGATGGCGTTGGGATATTGCAGCAGCAGATCCGCCATTGCCCACGAGAGCAGGCGCGCCATGTGCTGCGGCTTTTCCATCTGCGCGGCATCGTCGGCGAACAGCGCGGCACGGGCCGCCGCCGCCGGGACAGGCCGCTCCACGCCTTCGCGCTTCGGCGGCACGATGCTGGCCATCACTTCGGCCGCGTCCTTCAGCTTGGGCCGCCGAATCGCCAGTTCCACCTGCCGCAGCAGCGATGCCTCGATCGCTTCGTATTCGCGCCGCACGTCGGCGGCGGTCATCACGCCTTCCTCGATCAGCAGCGCCGCGCTGGACAGCAGCGGATCGCGCTCCTCGTCACGCCGGATGTCGTCCTTGGACAGATAGACAAGCTGCACGTCGTTGCCGGCATGGCCATAGAGCCGCACCGTGCCCATGTGCAGGAACACCGGCTTGCGATGGCGACGGGCATAATCGACCGCCTCCCGCGCCCCGCGCCAGGCATCGACCAGATCGCTGCCGTCGCACTGGATGTAATGCAGCCCCGCGCGCCCTGAGAAGTTGGCCTCGATCCATCCCTTCGGCGTGCGCGTGGAAATGCCGATGCCGTTGTCCTCGCACAGGAACACCAGCGGCAGCGGCGTGCCCTGGAACGCGGCCCAGGCGGCGGTGTTGATCGCCCCTTGCGCGGTGGAATGGTTGGCCGATGCATCGCCGAAGCTGCACAGCACCACGCCATCTGGCGCGAGTGGCGTGTCCTCCAGCCCCATCCGGCGGGCGATGCCGATGGAAAAGGCTGCGCCCACCGCCTTGGGCAGGTGGCTGGCGATGGTGCTGGTCTGCGGGGGAATGGCCAGCCGCTTCGATCCCAGCACCTTGTGCCGCCCGCCCGAGATCGGGTCTTCCGCCGAAGCGGTGAACGACAGCAGCATGTCCCACGCCGGATTTTCACCCGGCACACGCCCGGCGCGGTGGATCTGGAACGCGGCATCGCGATAGTGGAGAAACGCGATGTCATCGGTGCGCAGCGCCTCGGCCAGCGTGGCGTTGCCTTCGTGGCCGGACGATCCGATGGTGTAGAACCCCTCGCCCCGCGCCTGCAGCTTGCGCGAAAGCCGGTCCAGCTGGCGGCTGAGCATCTGGCTGTGGAGCAGCGCCGCGGCGCGTTCGGGCGCCAGCCCCACGTCGGCCAGCCCCAGGTTGGAACGCCGGCGCAGCCCGCCGCCATCGAGCGCGGCAAGGAACTGCTGGTGAACCTGCTCGGCGGCGTCCATCAGCGCCACCTGGTTTCAAATGCGATCATTTCCCTTGGGTAGCGCAAGGAAAATCGGGCGTCACCCCCCTATTGCGACACATTCAATGCGCGATAGCCGAGCGCCGGATCGTCGGTGAAGAACCCGTCCAGGCCGGTTTGCAGATAGCGCCGGATCTCGCGAACGCTGCCTTCCGGGTTGCGCGCCTTCGCATCGCCGCCGTCACGGAAATCGCCTGCGAGGAACGTGTTCTCCGGCCGGAACGTCCAGGTGCCGACCAGCAGGCCGGCCTTGTGTGCATCCGCCACCAGCGACGTCGGTGCCGCCAACCGGCCATCAGCGCCCAGCGGGATGATCCGCCTCGTGGCCGGGGCCACCCAATCGGCATAGCCGGCGATCTCGGCCAGTCCCGCTGGCGTCAGCATCGCGCCATACGTGAGCGCGCCGCCGCCCGCCGCCACGTCGGCCGGACGGTGCGCGTCATCATCGATCAACTGCATCAGCTGGACGTTGGCCATGCCCGCCAGCATCGTGCGCAGCCGCTTGAGATTCGCGATCTCGAACGACTGGACGACCATCGGCATCGTCGCCAGCACCCGGCTGGCTTTCACGCGCGCCAGGAACAGGTCCTCCACCGGCAGGCCGATGCCATTGAAATAGGTCGAATGCTTGATCTCGGGAATGATCCCGATCGTTCGCCCGCGCGCCGCCGCTTCGGCCGCGACGAAATCGACCACCTCGTCGAACGTCACGATCTGGAACTGCCCGTCATAGCTCATGCTTTCCGGCCGCAGCGCGCCGAGCCGCTCCTTCGCGCGCAGCGTCTTCAATTCGGTCAGCGTGAAATCCTCGGTGAACCAGCCTTCCAGCTTCTCGCCATCGATCACTTTCACTGCCCTGCGCGCGGCGAATTCGGGGTGCGCGGCAACGTCTGTGGTTTCGGCGATATTGTTCTCGTGCCGGGCAAGCAGCACGCCATCCTTCGTGGCGACAAGGTCGGGCTCGATGAAATCGGCGCCGTCGGCGATCGCTTTCGCATAGGACGCCAGCGTATGCTCGGGCCGCAGCGCCGAGCAGCCGCGATGCGCCATGAGCAGCGGCTTGACCGGGCGCGGACGCGTGGCGGCGTGGACGGCACCTCCGGCCAGCGCGGTCACGCCCAGTCCTGCCCCCATCGCCATCATGCTCCGCCGCGAAAATCCCGCCACCATGGCCGTCTCCTTATTCCGAAGACCGCGCTAGGATCGCGACACGACAGCAATGTGACAAGCGCCTACAAGAGCGAAACGACCTCGACCGCCGGCAGGGCCGCCTGCGCGCCCGGTTGCTCGGCCCAGTGGCGCGCGTTGAGCACGCCGCCATCCGCGCGCAGGTCCGCCACGCGCGCCGTATCGATCGCGGCAAAGACCCAGCCAGATGCATTCTCAGTGCCTATCGCCAGCACGCCATCGGCAGGCATTCCCCGGTCGGGCGGGCCATAGACCGCCGCCGCGCCGCGATTGACGTCCACCGCCGGGGACCACGCCGCCTCGCCCACCGTGGGCGATTGCACGGCATAGCACTGCCCTTCCAGCGCCCGCGCCTGCGCGCCGATCCGCACGCGCCAGTATCCGTGCAGCGAATCCGTGCAGGAGGGGACGAGGATCACCTCCGCCCCCGCTTCCACCACCGCCCTTGCCAGCAGCGGAAATTCGCTGTCATAGCAGATGTTTACCGCAATCTTGCCAAGCACCGTCTCGAACAGCTTGAGGCCCGTGCCCGCCGCGATGCCCCATTGCTCGCGCTCGAAGCGGGTCATCACCAGCTTGTCCTGCACGCCCATCCGCCCGTTCGGCGCGAACAGCCGCGCGGTGTTGCGGAAGCGCCCGTCGGCGTCCTTGCGGGGCGCGCTGGCGGCCAGGATGTGCATCCCGTGCCGCGCGGCCAGATCGGCATGGAGCGCATCGACGCGCGGGAGCAGCGCGGAGACGGTCTCGATCGATCCCGCCAGATCGCCCATCGTCGCAGGGTCGAGCGACGCGAGTTCCATCGCGCCATATTCGGGGAACACCGCCAGCGCCGCGCCTCCCTCCGCCGCCTGCCCCACCCATTGCGCCACCTTGGCGGCATAGGCATCCCAGTCGGCCAGCCGGTCGATCGGGTACTGCGCCGCCGCGACGCGCCAGCTCACCATTGCCGCAACCAGTATTGCATGGGCTTCACGCTTTCCCCGTCCTCGCCATGTTCCCTCCAGCCGAATTCGGTCACCAGCCCCTCGATCGGCGCATAGCCGCGCTTCGTCCAGAACGCGTCGAGCGGGGTGTAGTCCGCCGGCTGCGCCGGATGATCGCCGGGGCGGATCACCGCCGCAAAGCAGGCCGCGTTCGCGCCGCAGCGCCGCGCCTGCGCCTCGCGATGGTCGAAGAAGGCGTGGCCGATGCCGTGGCCCCGGTATTCGGGCAGCAGCACGCTTTCGCCGAAGTAGAACAGCCGCGCCACGTCCAGCCCGCGCGCCTCGAACGGGGCGCGAAACTCCGCCTTCTGGTGCAGCATCGGCGCCGCCGTGGCCGCGCCGACCACGCGATCCCCGTCGAACGCCGCGACCAGCACCGCATCGGGCGCGGCGGCATATTCGCGCAGATACTCCGCCTCGTAGGCCGCGTCGCCGTCATAGAGATAGGGATAGGCCGCAAAGACAAGGATGCGCAGGTCGGCCAGATCGCCCAGCACGGCGGCGATCTCCTCCCCGGTCAGCGGGCGGACGGCGATCCCGCTCCGCGGGCTGGCGGCGATCCCGCTTCGCGGGTTGGCGGCGCTACTCATCAGCCGACCACTTGCGCCGTCCAGTCGGCCAGATTGTAATACATCGTCAAGCGCGTGATCCGGCCATCGGCGATGGACAGGAACGCGCCCGCCGGCAGGACATAAGTCTGGCCGTTCGCTTCGGGCAGCCCTTCGTCGGTTGTCAGGTATTCCCCGTGCACCACGAATTCGGCCGCCGCGCGCGTGCCATCGTCGTTGGCCATCAACACGATGTCTTCCAGCCGCTCGCGATAGCAGCGTTCCATATGGGCGATGAAGGCGCGGAACGTGTCCTTGCCCACCTGCCGTTCGCCCTGGTTGATGTCGTGCGCCACGTCGTCGGACAGGCACGCCAGCATCCCCTCCCAGTTCCCGGCGTTGAACGCGCCATAGTAGGTTTTGAGAAGGGCAAGCGTTGCGGCACGGCTCATTGGCGGGTCTCCTTTGCGGCCCTGCCTAGCCAATCCGCCGTTCGGGGACCAGAGCCGGGCCGGGAAAGCTGTGCTGCACCCGTGCAACAATCGACCGCCGCGCGCCGGTCAAAAGGACGTTGCGGACCGCGCCGGGCACGGCCACAACCATCTTCCATCGCAACGCCCCGTTCCGGACCGGAGAACCCGATGCGCGCTCGCTTTCTTGCCCTGACCGCCCCCGTCGTCGTGGCGGCGACATTCGCTCCCGCCCCGCTGCTGGCGCAGGACGCGCCGAAGCCCGCCACCATCGCGGTGGATGGCGCGCCGCCGGTGCCGATGGCGGTGGTCGATGCCACGCGCCCCTACATGGAATACCGCACCGCCGCCTTCCTCGACTGGGACCCGGCCACGCGCGGGATGCTGATCTCCACCCGCTTCGCCAGCGTGCCGCAGCTGCACACCGTGGCCGGCCCCGGCATGGCGCGCCAGCAGATCAGCTTCGAAGCGGAGCCTCTGGCCGGCTGGTACGCGCCCAACGACGGCACGCTGGTGGTGCGCAAGGACAAGGGCGGAGACGAATTCTTCCAGCTCTATACACTGAAGGCTGGCCGCCTGACGCTGCTGACCGACGGCAAGAGCCGCAACGAATACAACGCCTTCAGCCATGACGGGCAATGGATCGCCTACAGCTCCACGCGCCGCAACGGCGTCGATTCCGACCTTTACGTGGTGAACCCGCGCGATCCCGCGACCAACCGCCTGGTCGCGCAGGTCAAGGGCGGCGGCTGGTCGATCTCCGGATTCACGCCGGACGGCAAGGGCGCGGTGGTGCGCGAATATATCTCGATCCAGAAGAGCAACCTGTGGTGGCTCGACCTGGCCAGCGGCAAGCTCACCCCGCTTGGCGATCACGCCAAGCCGATCGCCTACGCCGCCGCCGAATTCGCGCCGGATGGCACCCTGTGGGTCACCAGCGACGAGGGATCGGACTACCAGCGGCTGGGCACGCTCGATCCCCGGACGGGCAAGTTCACGCCCCGCGCGCCCGAAGCCAAGGGCGATGTCGAGGAATTCTCGATCGCGGATGACGGCAGTTTCATCGCCTATGCCGTCAACGAAACCGGCATCTCGAAGCTGCGCCTGCTGGATCCTAAGACCGGCGCCGTCCGCGATGTCACCGCGCTGCCGGCGGGCGTGATCTCCACGCTCAAGGTCGCGCCATGGGGCACGATCGGGCTGACGCTGTCCTCCGCCAAGGTTCCGGCGGACGCCTTCGCCGTCGATCCGAAGACGCTGGCGGCCACGCGCTGGACCACCAGCGAGACCGGCGGCCTCGATCCCGCCGCCAATGCCGATCCCGAACTGGTGCAGGTGAAGAGCTTCGATGGAGAGACCGTCACCGGCTTCCTCTACCGCCCCGATCCTGCCAAGTTCCCGGGCAAGCGGCCGCTGATCGTCAACATTCACGGCGGACCGGAAGGACAGACCACGCCCGGCTTCAAGGGGCGCGCCAACTTCCTCATCAACGAACTGGGCATCGCGGTGTTCTATCCCAACGTGCGCGGATCGTCGGGCTTCGGCAAGCGCTTCGTCGGGCTGGACAACGGCCCGTTCCGACGCGAGGATTCGGTGAAGGACATCGGCCCTCTGCTCGACCGGCTCCAGTCCGATCCGGCGATCGATCCCGCGCGGATGGCGGTCACCGGCGGCTCCTATGGCGGGTACATGTGCTATGCCACCGCGATCCGCTATGGCGACCGGCTGAAGGCGGCGGACTGCATCGTGGCGATCAGCAACTTCGTCACGTTCCTCGAAAACACGCAAGGCTATCGCCGCGACCTGCGCCGCGCCGAATATGGCGACGAGCGCGATCCGAAGCAGCGCGCGCAACTGACCACGATCTCACCGCTGACCAGCGTGGACCGCCTGACCATTCCGCTGATGGTGGTGACCGGCGCCAACGATCCGCGCGTGCCCAAGAGCGAGGCCGACCAGATGGTGGCCGCCGTCCGCGCCAAGGGCCGCCCGGCCTGGCACATCGTGGGCCTCAACGAAGGCCACGGCTTCGCCAAGAAGGAAAACGCCGACTACCAGTTCTGGACGGAGATCGGCTTCTGGAAGGCGAATCTGCTGGGCGGGAAGTAGGGGATCGTTATCGGGCGGGGCGGGAGTTTCCCCACCCCCCGCCCCTCCCGCAAGCGGGAGGGGAGCGAGACTTGCGCCGCCGCAGGCGGTGCTAGTCGCAGCGGGGTGGGATTTTCCAAGCCCCACCGTCCGAAACAAAAAGGCCGCAGACACGAAGTCTGCGGCCTTTTCAGGGTCAGATCGGCCCGTCGTATGCCCGCGCTTAAGAGGGGGGGGGCTGGCGCGGGCGCGGGCCGATCCTGGGGGATCGGGCTTTAGCCGAACAGCTTGTTGGCGGTTTCGGCTACGCGCTTACCGAGATAACGCGCGCCATCCAGTTCGGTTCCGCTCGGCTGACGGCTTCCGTCACCGCCGGCGATCGTGGTCGCCCCATACGGCGCGCCGCCGGTGACTTCGTCGTGGCCAAGCTGGCCCTGGAAGCCATAGTCGAGGCCGACGACCGTCATGCCGAAGTGCAGCAGGTTGGTGATGATCGAGAACAGCGTCGTTTCCTGACCGCCATGCTGGCTGGCGGTGGAGGTGAAAGCCGCGCCGACCTTGCCGTTCAGCGCGCCGCGCGCCCACAGGCCGCCGGCCTGATCGAGGAACGCCGCCATCTGCGAGCTGATCCGCCCGAAGCGGGTGCCGGTGCCGACCACGATCGCATCGTAGTTTTCGAGTTCGGCGACCGTCGCCACCGGCGCGGCCTGATCGAGCTTGAAATGCGCGCCTTGGGCGATTTCAAGCGGAACGGTTTCAGGAACGCGCTTCACGTCCACGTCCGCGCCGGCCGAACGCGCGCCTTCGGCGATGGCGTTGGCCATCGTTTCGACATGGCCATAGCTGGAATAGTAGAGAACCAGGACCTTGCTCATCGTTTTCATCCTTGCTGGTGGCGGGAGCGGCCCCGCTTGAACACGCAGCCCTTATGCCGCGATTCCCGCAATCGGGTCATCCGGATAAACTGGCAGAAACCGTTCCAAAATCTTGAACAACCAGAACACGCCCCGCGCAAGGCACGGGCGATCGGGCGTGCAATTGCGCAACTGGCGATTTTCCATTATGGGCGCTGCGACGCCCCGGCTTCCGCGATAGGGTCGCTTTTCGCGACTCACCTCGCCTCGCCGGGGTTTTTGATTTCCCGCGAAGACCAGAAGGCTTCGCACGCTTGAGGAAGACCCGCCCATGTCCCGTCGCCGCCAGATCTACGAAGGCAAGGCCAAGATTCTCTACGAAGGCCCGGAACCCGGCACGCTGATCCAGTATTTCAAGGACGATGCCACCGCGTTCAACGCGCAGAAGCGCGGCACGATCAACGGCAAGGGCGTGATCAACAACCGCATCAGCGAATACGTGTTCACGCGCCTTTCGCACATCGGCATTCCCACGCACTTCATCCGCCGCCTCAACATGCGCGAACAGCTTGTGCGGCAGGTGGAAATCATTCCCATCGAGGTCGTGGTGCGCAATGTCGCCGCCGGTTCGATCAGCAAGCGCCTGGGCCTGCCCGAAGGCGAGCCGCTGCCCCACACCCTGCTCGAATACTACTACAAGGACGATGCGCTGGGCGATCCGCTGATCGCCGAAGAGCACATCGCCTGCTTCGGCTGGGCCTCGAACGAGGAAATGCAGGACATTTCCTCGATGGCGATCCGCGTGAACGATTTTCTGGTCGGCATGTTCGCGGCGATCAATATCCGCCTGGTCGATTTCAAGCTCGAATTCGGCCGCATCTGGGACGGCGACTACAGCCGCGTGATCCTGGCGGACGAAATCAGCCCCGACGGCTGCCGCCTGTGGGACATGACCACCGGCGAAAAGCTCGACAAGGACCGCTTCCGCCGCGATCTGGGCGGCGAAGAGGAAGCCTATCAGGAAGTCGCCCGCCGGCTGGGCCTGCTGGAAAGCGACAACGGGCCGAGCGAGGTTTTCGACCTCGGCGCGCACCGCAGCAAGCTGCGCAACAAGAAGTAAGGCTGCCTTCCCCCTTCCCGTCCTTGCGGGAGGGGGGACGCCTGCCCCGCCATTCCGGCTCGCATCCCTCATTGCCCGTTAAGCCGACTCGCGGCAGGATGGGTGCCGAGATGATGCCGCGTCCTTTCCCGCTCCTGCTGGCCTGCTGTTTGATGCTTGGAGCATCACCGGCGCTGGCCCATTCTGCACGGCAAGGCGCCACCAAGCCCGATTGGGCCTTCCAGCAAAGCGATCTCGCGCCCGAAGCCGCCTATCGCTTCGGCAAGCTGCCCAACGGCATGCGCTACGTGATACGGCGCAACGCCACGCCCGCCGGCACCGCGCTGGTGCGCATGGACGTGGCCGCCGGATCGCTCGACGAAGGACCGCAGGAACGCGGCTTCGCCCATTTCGTCGAACACATGGCCTTCAACGGCAGCACCCACGTTCCCGAAGGCGAGATGATCCGCCTGCTCGAACGCAACGGCCTGTCGTTCGGCGCGGACACCAACGCGCAGACCGGGTTCGAACAGACGCTCTACATGCTCGACCTGCCGCGCGCCGATCCCGCCCTGCTCGACACCGCGCTGATGCTGATGCGCGAGACCGCGAGCGAGCTGACTTTCACGCCCGAAGCCGTGGCGCGCGAACGCGGCGTGGTGCTGTCGGAACTGCGCGACGGGCAAGGCTACCAGCGGGCCAATCTCGAAGACCAGCTTGCCTTCCTCTACCCCCACGCCACCTACCCCGCCCGCCTGCCGATCGGCACCGTCGCCGCGCTCGATGCCGCCACCGCCGATGCGCTGCGCTCGTTCTGGGTGCGGCACTACGTGCCCGCCAATGCCACGCTGATCGTGATCGGCGATTTCGATGCCGATGCGGTAGAAGCCGCGATCCGCGCCCGCTTCGCCTCGTGGCAGCCCGCGCCGCCGCCGCAGCGACCGGACCAGGGCAAAGTCGACCGCGCGCAAAAGGACAAGACCGAGATCTGGCTCGATTCGGCACTGTCCGAGCGCGTCACCGCCTCGCGCCACGGGCCGTGGCTGGACGAGCCGGACAGCATCGCCAGCCGCCGCGTCAACCTGCTGCGCCAGATCGGCTATGGCGTGATCAACCGGCGCTTCCAACGAATGAGCCGCAAGGTCGATCCGCCGTTCCGGGGCGCGGGCTTCGGCACCAGCGACGTATTCCGCATCGGGCGCACCACCAATCTGGTGGTCGATACCGTGGACGGCGGCTGGCGGCGCGGGCTTGCCGTGGCGACCACGGCATTGCGTCAGGCGCTGGACAAGGGCTTCACGCAGGCGGAAATCGACGAACAGGTCGCCAATATCCGCACCGGCATCGAGAACGCGGCCGCCAGCGCGGATACGCGCGGCAACGGCACGCTGGTGCAGGCTGCGCTGGGCCTGATCCGCGACGAGACGGTGCCGACCGACCCCGCCGGCGCGCTCGCCCGCTTCAATGCCTTCGCCCCGCAGATCACGCCCCGGGCGGTGCTGGCGGCGCTCAAGCGCGAAGCGGTGCCGCTCGACCATCCGCTGATCCGCTTCCAGGGCCGCACCGCGCCATCGGGCGGCGGCAAGGCGATACGGCAGGCGTGGAACACCGCGATCCAGGCGCCAGCCGGCCTGCCCGAAACTGGCCCCTCCGGCGCCTTCGCCTATACCGATTTCGGCGCGCCCGGCACGGTCGTCGCCGATACCACGGAGCCGGCGTTCGGCATCCGAGAGATCCGCTTCGCCAACGGCGTGCGCCTCAATCTGAAGCGCACCACGCTGGAAACCGATCGCATCCAGGTGCGCCTGTCAATCGACGGGGGCGAGATGCTCGACACCCGCGACAATCCGCTGGCGACCGAGATGATGGCGATGTTCTCCGCCGGGGGCCTGGGCAAGCACAGCCAGGACGATCTCCAGACACTGCTCGCCGGGCGTTCGGTCGGCGGCGGCATCGCCACCGGAGGCGATACGTTCTATTCGGGCGTCACCACCACCCGGCGCGATCTGGAAGCGCAGCTTCAGTACCTTGCGGCGCAAGTCACCGATCCCGGATACCGCCCCGAAGGCGAAGTGCTCTACCGGCAGAACATCGCCAACTTCTTCGCCCGTTACCGCGCCACCCCGTCGGCCGCGCTGGCCAACACGCTGGGCGGGCTGCTTTCGGACGACGATCCGCGCTTCACCCTGCAGGCCCCCGCCGCCTACCAGAAGCTCAGCTTCGCCGACCTGCGCCGCACCGTGTCCGACCGGCTGGCTAACGGCGCGATGGAAATCGCGCTGGTCGGCGATTTCGACGAGGCGCAGGCGATCGCGCTGGTGGCCCGGACCTTCGGTGCCCTGCCGGCGCGCGAAGCCGAATTCCGTGGCTGGGATGTGCAACGCCAGCGCCCCTTCACCGCCACGCGCGGGCTGCGCGTGATCCGGCATCAGGGGCAGGCGAACCAGGCGATCCTGCGCTATGTGTGGCCCACGCGCGACGACCGCGATCCCGACGAGGCAATGGCTATCGAGCTACTGGACGAGGTGACCGGCATCGAGGTGCTCGACACCGTGCGCGAAAAGCTGGGCAAGTCCTATTCGCCCGGCGCACAGTCCAGCCTTTCGCACGTCTGGCGCGGCTATGGCACATTCGCGATCCAGGCATCGGTCGATGTGGCCGACATCGCCGCCACCCGTGCGGCGCTGGCCGACACCGTCCGCCAGATCACCACCGCGCCCGTCGATGCCGACATGCTCCGCCGCGCCCGCGCGCCGATGCTTGAGCGCATCGACAACGTGCTCAAGACCAACGGCGGCTGGATGGCGCTGGCCGAGCGCGCGCAAAGCGAACCAGAGCGCTTCGACCGCTTCCGCAAGGCCAAAGCCCGCCTGGAAGCGCTGACCCCGGCGGACCTGCTGGCCGTGGCGCGCCGCTATCTAGCGCTGGACAAGGCGGTGCAGGTGCTGGTCCTGCCGGAAGGCGTGGAAGCCCCCCCGGCGTAAGTCCCATCTGTCACCGACCGGTCATGCGCCCCGCCTAACGCCCGCGCATCAGGACGTCGCAACAGGAAAGACCGCCATGATCCGCTTCCGCACGCTCACGAGCCTCACCGCCCTGGTCGCCATCACGCTGGCCTTGCCCGTAGCGGCGCAGACCGGCCAGCCCATCGAGGTCGTCCGCACCGCTCCTACCACGGTGGACGTGCGCTGGACCGGGATCAAGGCGGCCGACCTGTTCCGCGCGGACACGCCCGAGGCGACCGTGGCCACGGCCACGCCCGTTTCCGCTAACGACCGCGACAGGCACGAGACCGTCACCCTGCCCGTGGGCACGCGCGGCTGGTTCCTGGTGCGCGATCGCGCCACGGGCACCGTCACCCGCGCCGTCGAACGCGTCGTGCCGCTCGAACAGGGTTCCAACTTCCGCGACATCGGCGGCTATCCGGCCGCCGGCGGCAAGACGGTGCGCTGGGGCATGATCTACCGCGCGGGCGCAACCCCGCTGCTGAGCGACGCCGACCTCGCCACGGTCGGCACGCTGCGCCTGAACGCCATGGTGGACCTGCGCTCGGACGAGGAACGCCAGCTTGCCCCCACCCGGATCGACGGCGTGCGCTACACCGCCGTCGGCTACAGCATGAAGCGGCTGATGGCGGCTTCCGGCTCCCTTCCCTCCAACGGCAGCGCCGTCTATCGCGGGATGCCGGTGCTGCTGACCCCTCAGTTGCGGCTGGTGTTTGACCTGCTCAAGCGCCACGAAGGCCCGATCGAATACAACTGCTCCGCCGGCCAGGACCGCACCGGCTTCGTAACCGCGATCGTGCTGTCCGCGCTCGGTACCCCGCGCGAGGTGATCGTGAAGGACTATCTCGCGTCCACCGCGCTGCGCCATCCGGAATACGAAATGCCCCGGTTCGATCCGGCCGCCTTCCCGGACAATTACGCGGCGAAGCTGTTCGCCTACTACCAGTCGAAGCCGGAACTGGCCAAGCCGCAACCGCTGATGGAAGCGGACGGCACGCCGTTCCTCCTCGCCGCGCTCGATGAAGTGGAAAAGCGCTGGGGTTCGGTGGACGGCTATCTGAAGCGGGAAATCGGCCTTACCAACGCCGACATTACCGCACTACGCGCCAATTATACGGAATAAATATAATACTATCAGTTAGATAAACGAAAACACCCCGGCAGACTTCCATGGTTCGCCGGGTGTCGCGCGTTATGCCCCGTCGCGTTCGGTGCGGCAGATTGGCCACACCTTTCCCGCAGTTTGTCTGGCCGCCATACAAAACAATTGGCACGCCCACCTCGCACTTGTATGCCTTCCATACAAACCAGCTGCCACGAGACAGCGCGCGAGGGATTGAAGGATGCCAGGCAGATCCGCCGCCAAAACGGAAGCCGTTCCTGATGCCAACCCCGGGACCGGGCTCTTCGGCGATATCGGCGCGCGCCTTGGCTACCAGCTGCACGCGACCGACGTTCTCGCGATGGACTTGATCCGGGGTATGCTGGCCGAACTGGGCCTGACTGCCACGCGCGCCACGGCGCTGGCCTACATTCGCACCCATCCGGGATGCCGGCAGGCCGAACTGGGCCGCGCGCTCAGCATCAACCGTGCCAGCGCGATGGAAGTTGTCAACGCCCTCACCGCGCTGGGCGCGGTTGCGCCGCGCCAGCAAGGCGTTTCCCGGCGCGGCGGCATCCACCTGACGCTGCGCGGCGAGACGCTCTATGAGGAATTCCGCATGGCATCGCTGCGCGCCGATGCCGTCTCGTTCGGCAGCCTCAGCGAAGCCGAGCGGGAAACGCTGCGCGTCCTGCTCGCCCGGGTGCGGGCCAGCACGCTTGATTTCACTACCAACTCCAACACCAAAGAGGGGATCTGACAATGCGCAAGGTCGCATGGAAACTGATGACGGGCGCGGCGCTTCTCGCCACCCCGTTCACCGCACAGGCACAAACTGCCCAGGCATCGGGTGAAGGTCAGTCGGCCGAAGCCGCCAGCGATGCCGGCACCAACGACATCATCGTCACCGCCCGCCGCACCAACGAACGCCTGCAGGACGTGCCCGTCGCCGTGACGGCGTTCGGCAGCGATGCGCTGGCGGCACGCAACGTCGACACGCTCGACCAAGTCGCGCGCTTCACGCCCAACATCCGCTTCGATGGCGCCGCCGCGCTTTCGGGCGGCAACTACAACGCCACCGTCTTCATCCGCGGCGTGGGCCAGAACGACTTCGCGATCTTCTCCGATCCGGGCGTCGGCTTCTATGTCGACGACGTGTACTACGCCCGCTCGATCGGCGGCGTCATGGATGCGGTCGATATCGCCTCGGTGCAGGTGCTGCGCGGCCCGCAGGGCACGCTGTTCGGCAAGAACACCATCGGCGGCGCCATGGTCATCACCACCGCGCGCCCCAAGCTCGACGTATTCGAGGGCAAGCTCGAAGCGACTTATGGCAGCTTCGACCGCATCGACGTGAAGGGCGCGGTCAACATCCCGCTGGTCGAAGGCAAGGTGGCGCTGCGCCTTTCCGGCGCCACGCTCAACCGCGATGGCTATGTGAAGCGGCTTTACGACGGCGGCACCCAGGGCAACCGCAACGCCCAGATGGTGCGCGGCACGCTGCGTCTCGCCCCTACCGACACGCTGACGATCGACATCGGCGGGGACTACACCCGCGCGCGCGAAAACTCGGCTCCCTCGGATCTGCTGGCGGTGGCCAACGTTCCCGGCATTACCGGCACGCCGTTCCTCACCAACTACAACCGCTTCGTTGCGCCCACGCTGGGCATCACCGCGCCGAACGGTCAGAAGACGCTGAACGCCAGCTACATCACCGCCAGCCCGTTCGAGACCTGGGCCGGCGGCCCGAACCGCAACGACCTGGACCTGTGGGGCACGCAGGGCACCGTGGCGCTCGAACTCGGCCAGGTCACGCTGAAGTCGATCACCGCCTATCGCGACATGAAGGCCTACTTCACGCGCGATGGCGACAACACCCCGTTCACCTTCCGCCAGACCACCAACCGCGACAAGCAGTGGCAGTTCAGCCAGGAGCTTCAGGCCAGCGGCAAGGTGCTGGACGACAAGCTGAGCTTCGTCGTCGGCGGCTACTACTTCAAGGAAAAGGGCAGCGATATCGCCACGGCGGACCTCGCCATCGGCCTGTGGCCGCCGCTCGCCGCCACCCCGCCCTATTCCCCGGCGGTGTTCATCCAGAACTACACCAACAACCGCAGCATCGCGTTCTACGGCCAGGCGGATTACGAGATCGTCCCCCGCCTGTCGGTCACGGTCGGCGCGCGCTACACCTCGGACAAGAAGGTCTTCACCTCGATCAACGTGCGCCAGCGCGACAACGTGAAGTTCGTGGACGTGACCAAGGAAGCCACGTTCAACAAGTTCACGCCGCGCTTCGGCTTGAACTTCAAGGCCACCGACGACGTCCTGCTCTATGCCTCGTTCTCGCGCGGCTTCAAGCAGGGCGGGTTCAACGGCCGTCCGCTCGACAGCGCGGCGGAAGTGACCCAGTATGCGCCGGAAACGCTCGATACCTATGAAGGCGGCGTGAAGGCCAAGTGGCTGGACGGCGCGCTGACCACCAACCTCGCGGTGTTCCATTCGCTGTACAAGAACATCCAGCTGACCGTGAACCAGACGCCGCAGAACTTCGTGGCGAACGCGGCTTCGGGCAAGATCGACGGCTTCGAGCTGGAAACCGTGATGCGCCCGGCCAACTGGTTCAGCGCCAACCTGGCGGTGGGCTACACCCATGCCCGCTACACCAGCGTAGGCCAGGGCCTTGGCCCCACGCAGGTCCTGCCGATCACGATCAACAGCAAGTTCGTGAAGACGCCCGAATGGACCGTCTCGGCCGGCGCCGAAGTCAGCCACGGCTTCAACGACGGGTCGGACGCGCGCCTGCGCGTGGACTACACGATGTACAGCCGCATCTACAACGACGTGGCCAACACGCCGATCATCACGCAGGGGGGCTATGGCCTGCTGAACGCGCGCTTCAGCTATACTTTCGCCAACGATGCGCTGACCTTCTCGGCGTTCGGCACGAATCTGACCAACACGCTCTATCTGCTGTCGGGCAACGCCTCGTCCGGTTTCGGCCTGGCCGAAGGCGCCTATGGCCGCCCGCGCGAATGGGGTATCTCGGCCGGGTACAAGTTCTGATGACCTGATGGCTGTCCTGCAGGGACACGCCGGAGATACGGGTGTCGGCATGTTTGCCGGCACCCGTTTTTCTTTGTCCACACCCTCCGCATCCCCTCTCGCGCAAATCGCCTTGGACCGTGTCAACTTTGTCAGCTTCGCACCGCGCGGGCATCCATCCGGACCTTGCCCTTCGCGCCCTGCGGGGGCATAGGCGCGGGCGAGTCCCAATCCCACCGTTTGATGCGAAAGGCCCGCCGCCGATGAAGGTCCGCGTTTTTGTCAGCCTGAAGAACGGCGTGCTCGATCCGCAGGGCCGCGCGATCCATCATGCGCTGGAAGGCCTCGGCTTCTCGGGCGTCAACGATGTCCGCGCCGGCCGCATGATCGAACTCGATGTCGACGCAACCGTCACCGACGAGGCGCTCGACGACATGGCCCGCAAGCTGCTCGCCAACATGGTGATCGAGAACTACCGGATCGAAAGGGTCGCCTGATGTCCTTCACGGCCGCCGTCATCACCTTCCCCGGATCGAACTGCGATCGCGATATGGCGGTCGCCATCGAGGAGATCAGCGGCGGCACCGTCCACCGCGTGTGGCACGGCGATGCCGATCTGCCCGAAGGCCTTGATTTCATCGCCCTGCCCGGCGGCTTTTCCTATGGCGACTATCTGCGCTCCGGCGCGATGGCCGCCCGCTCGCCGGTGATGCAGGCGGTGGTCCGCGCCGCCGAACGCGGCGTGGCGGTACTGGGGGTGTGCAACGGCTTCCAGGTGCTGACCGAAGCGGGCCTGCTGCCCGGCGCGCTGATGCGCAATGCCGGCATCCGCTTCGTCTGCCGCGACGTGGCGCTGAAAGTCGAAACCAGCCAGTCGCTGTTCACCTCCGGCTACGATGCGGGCGAGCGGATTCATATCCCGGTCGCGCATCATGACGGCAACTATTACGCCGATGCCGAAACGCTCGACCGGTTGGAAGGCGAAGGCCGCGTGGCGTTCCGTTATGCCGAACCGGTCAACGGTTCACAGCGCGATATCGCCGGCGTGCTCAACGATCGCGGCAACGTGCTGGGCATGATGCCCCACCCCGAACGCATGATCGAAGCGGCGCAGGGCGGCACGGACGGCCGCGTGCTGTTCGAAAGCGTGGTCAGAGGGTTGGTCGCCGCCTGACGGCGCGGACCGGCTGGCTCAGGCGGCCACGCCACCGCTGCGCTGCGGGTTTTCGGACGTGAACAGTCTGCGCGCATCCTCGGCAGGCATCGGGCGGCCGAAATAGTAGCCCTGGATCTTCTTGCAGCCGAGCGCCCGGATCACCGCCAGTTGCTCCTCGGTTTCCACGCCTTCGGCCGTGGTCGACATCTCCAGGCTGTCCGCCATCGCCACCACGGCGCGCACGATCGCCAGGCTTTCGGGATTCTTGCGCGCGGCGCCCTGCACGAAGATGCGATCAACCTTGATCGTGGAAAACCGCATCTGCCGCAGGTATCCCAGCGAGGAATAGCCGGTGCCGAAGTCATCCAGCGCCACGCCGCAGCCCAGCGCCATGATACGCTGCAGGGTGGCCTGCGCGGTGGTTCCATCGCGCACGAAAATGCTTTCGGTGACTTCGATCTCCAGCCGGTGCGGCGGCAGTCCGCTGGCGGAAAGCGCGCTGACCACCGTGTCGGCGAACGCGGGATCGAGCAGCTGCTCGCCCGAGACGTTGACCGCGATCTTGACCGGATCGGGCCAGCGCGCCGCTTCCAGGCAGGCCATGCGCAGCACCCATTCGCCGATCGGCACGATCAGCCGCGTGTCCTCGGCCAGCGGAATGAACTTGGCCGGGCTGATCATCCCATGCTCGGCGCTGTTCCAGCGCAGCAGCGCCTCGAAGCTGACCAGTTGCTCGCTCGTGGCGTCCACCACGGGCTGATAGGTCAGGTGCAGTTCGTTGCGCTCCAGCGCGCGCCGCAGCGCGAACTCAAGCTGCCGGCGTTCCTCGGCATGGGCATGAAGCGCGGGTTCGTAATTGCAGTGCATGCCGCCGCCGCTGTCCTTGGCCCGGTAGAGCGCCAGATCGGCGTTGCGCATCAGCGTTTCCACGGTCGCGCCATCGCGCGGCCCGATGGCGGAGCCCACGCTCGCCCCCACATAGAGGGTGTGGCTGTCCACCTGATACGGCTGCGACAGCGCGTGAATCACCGCCTGGGCGACATGGGCGATGCGATCGGTATCCGAAGCGTCGCGCAAGACGATGGCGAATTCGTCGCCGCCCAGCCGGCCGCACAATTCGTTGTCGGTCATCAGCTTGCGCAACCGTTCGGAAACGAGCGCGAGCAACTGGTCGCCCACAAGGTGCCCCAGCGTATCGTTCACCGCCTTGAAACGATCGAGGTCGATCATCAGGAACGCGCAACGCGTACGCCACTTGTCGGCGTCCGCCATCGCTTCGCCCAGCGTGTCGGTCACCATCATCCGGTTGGGCAGACCGGTCAGTGTATCGTAGCTGGCGAGATAGGCGATCTTTTCGGAGCTTTCGCGCTGTTCGGTCACGTCCGAACCCACGCCGCGGAAGCCGGCGAAACCACCGTTCTCGTCGACCTTGGGGGACGCGGACAGTTCCCACCACCGATGGCTTCCATCGATGGTGACGCGGACGATGAGGTTGGAGAAGCTTTCCCGCCGCTTCAGGCGTTCCGCCAGATCGTGCAGGCTGGAATGGAATTGCCCGCTATCCCACGAAGGCCCGGCGATCAGCTGGATCAGGGGCTTGCCATCGGCCTCGTCCGGCTCGCAGCCGAGCGCGAAGGCAAAACGCGGCGATGCGGCACGAACCCGGCGGGCCGTATCGATCTGCCACAGCCAGTCCGCCCCGCCTTCCTCGAATTCGCGCAGCAGGAGCGAGACCACCTCGCCCTTTTCGGCCATGCCTGCTTCGGCCACGCGCGCGTTTAGGAACGCACGTGCCGCCTCGATCCTGCCGGCGGAAACGATCGTCACGAACGCCAGCGCCAGCCCGCCATTCACGACCTGACCAGACCACACGAACATGACCGCGCCGGTAATGCCGACGATGCCGCCAAAAAGCAGCGGCGCCAGCGGCACCGCGGCCAGCGCATAGGCCATACCGGCAATGATCACCGTCATCACCATCCACAGCGCCAGCCGGTCCACATGCCCGAACAGGGGAAATGCAACCAGAGGCACCGTCCAGATCAAGGCCAGCGCCACGATCCATAGCGCGTGGCGGACGATTTCCGGCTTGGTCACACGGCGGCGGTCGGCGTCGGCCAGCCCCCGATCCAGGCGCATGCCCTGAAGCAGCACCGCGGCCAGGAGAACCATCCAGCCAACGATGAAGAGAGGAGGCGCTGCCCCGAAACTCACGAAGGCGAGGAACAGGGCCGCCAGCGCATTCATGCCGACTTTCAGATACATACGACGGAATGCGCTGAAATACTGATAGCCGCGCAGCCTTGCCCAATCGCCTTCGACCGGTTCGTCAAGGCCAAGAACGGCCATGACCGGGAGACTGCGGGGCAGTGTCTGAATCGAGAGCGACGGCGGCATTTGCACGCCTTCGCCTTACCGCGCAAACCTTGAACAATGGTAAGCGGGTGTTGAGCGACAATCGGGATTTTCAGATGTCTCGCAGAGACGCGACGAAACGGCTCTGCGATGAGACAACAGACGTCCTTGAACCGCGCCGGGGTTGCCGAGCCTGCGGCAACCCCGGCGCGGTTCAGCCTGCCCTAATTCGTTTCGGTGAAGTCGAAGGAGCCGCGACCGACAGCGATCAATGCCTCCATGTCGGCCATGTGACTCGTCGCCGGGGCCGCGCTCGGCAGAGCCCCGTCCGTGGTGACTACCTTCGCTCCGCGCATGAGCGTGCGATGGACGGGGCAGTGATCGGCAATCTCCAGGAGCCGGGCTTTCCTGGCCGGATCAATATCGGCATCGAACTCGATCCTGCGCGTGAAGATGTCCGGTGGGTTCGACGCCTCATCGCGACGATGGCCGACAGCGGTGCACCTCACTTTGACATCCCAGCCTTTGCGCTCGGAATAGAGCAGTAGCGTCATCGATGTGCAGGCCGCAAGCGCCGACGCCAGCAGCTGGTAGGGGCTTGGCCCGGACCCCAGGCCGCCAACCTCCACCGGCTCATCCGCCGTGAAATGCGCGCCGCCGGCCGTGATCGCCAGCTGAAACCGCCCGCTGCCTGTCTTCTCCGCAATGGCTTCGTCGCGCTTCTCGTCAATCCTCATCACTCACCCTTTCGAACGCCAGGCCCCTGCGTGCTCTGCACCGAGGACCTCGCAACCATTGTCATCGAGTTGCTCCCCCGATCTCGACTTGGCTTGCTTCCCGTCCACATCATGAAACGGGTGCCCGGGTGGCACGCCTCCCATGCATGCTGACCACCCAGCTTCTTACAGACAGCCTGGATGATGTGCGAACCCAGTCCGCACTCTCCGCCATTGAGGTGACCAATGCCAACACCATCGTCCTCGACCGCCAGACGCCAGTCTCCCGATGGCGTTGCGTCGAAAAGGATGCGTACCTCGCCGGGATCGTCCACGCGATAGGCGGCATTTCCCACCAGTTCGCTGACCATGATCGCGAAGGCGGCGGCATGTTCGTTGGGAAGGTCAAAGTCATCGGCTTTGACCGTGATTGTCCGGCGGTCCCGGCCGTCGGAAACCAGGGCGCGGAGGGAATCGCCGAGTTCATCGAGGAAAACGCCGAGATTGACGGTCTCCGCCAGGGGTTCGCGATACAGCGCCCGATGGACGCTGGCCACGGCGTGAATCCTGCGCTGCGTTGCCGCCAACACGATCGCCGCCTGCGGGTCGGAGACGGCGCGCCCATCAAGTTCGACGATCGCGGCGATGAGCGCGAGATTGTTTGCGATCCGATGGTTCATCTCGGAATCCGCCAGGACGTCCCCCGAAGGATGCAACAGGCTCGGGTTCATTGTGCATTCCTCCACTCTCACCCGCACCACGGGCTGAGGATCTGGCGAGGACGGTTCGCGTCCGGTGATCCGAGAACTTCGTCTCGCTGGCGCTACCTTTCCCCTGCAGGTGGTGCTCACTGCAAACAATGTAGCCGCGAAGGGGAAGCGATGGGACCGTCCCACCGGATCAGGGCGCTCATACATTGGTATTGCGAACTTCGCGTCCTGACCCAAGGGTCAGGACCCATTACTGGCGCGGTCGAGGCGTCCAAATGGCGAACATATCGGGCCGAAGGGCGCGCGGCTAAGAGTGGACGTCTTTGCAAGCGCCTTTCGGTTCGAGATGGAAGCCATTTGGGCGTCCCGCACGGATTTGACCAAAATGGCCCAGCGCGACGTCGGAGTGGCTTGAAATATCGACATATTCCTGCGCCCCTCCTCCTTGCTCTGGGCCATTTTGCTTCAAATCTCGATCGCGCCAGTAATGGGTCCTGACCCTAGCGGCCGAGGCTCGGATTGAGAAAGTCCCATACCTGGGAGATCACCACCGACCCCTCGCCCACCGAAGACGCGACACGTTTGACCGAGCGGGCCCGCACGTCACCTACGGCGAAGATGCCGGGACAGGAGGTCGCGTAGGACGATGCGGCGCCAGCGGCATCGCCCGTGACGACGAAACCTTTGTCATCGAGCGACACCAGCCCCGACAACCAGTCCGTGTTCGGCGCAGCTCCGACCATCACGAAGAGGGAGCAAGCATCCACCACCCTCTCATCCCCGCTGACGACATCCCGTATAGAAATTCTCTCCAGACGCTCGTCCCCTTCGAGGGAGACGACCTCGGAGCCGTAATCGATCGTGATCGCCGGATCCGCCTCCAGCCTGCTCGACAGATAGCTGGACATGGACGCCGCAAGCGAGCTTCCGCGGACCAGCACCCTCACGCTGCGGGCCGAGCGGCTGAGATACATGGCGGCCTGCCCGGCGGAATTTCCCCCGCCGATCACGACGACGTCACCGTCATGGCAGCTGCGCGCCTCGTTCTCCGTCGCCGCATAGTAAACGCCGGCTCCCTCGAGTTGGGCGAGACCGCGGATCGGGAGGCGTCGATACTGTACGCCGGTCGCGACCACTACCGCCCTCGCGCGTACAGCTTGCCCGCTGTCGAACGTGGCGCAGAAGTCGCCGTCGTCGAGGCGCTCGAGAAGGGATACGCGCCTTGGAACGACGAAGCGGGTTCCGAACTTCATCGCCTGGACTTCGCCACGCCAGACAAGGTCTGCGCCCGAAATCCCGGTCGGGAACCCCATGTAGTTCTCGATGCGGCTAGAGGTGCCGGCCTGCCCCCCGACCGCGGTGTCCTCGACCACCAGGGCGGTCAAACCCTCCGCACCAGCATAGACACCTGCCGCGACGCCGGCAGGACCACCCCCGATGATGACGACGTCGAACACCTCGTCATCTACCAGTTCACGGCCGATGCCGAGCAGGCGAGCGACACTTTCTGGCGTCGGATCCTCGATGACTGTCCGCCCGAATATCACCATCGGCTCCGTTGAGGTGCTCGAACAGCTGCGTGCCGCCAGGACCGCTTCGTCACTGCCGGGCACGAGCGACGTGAAGGGGATGCGATTCCGGCTCGCGAAGTCCGCGATCCTGCGGATTGCCCGGTTCCTGTCTTCCCCGATGAGAATGAGAGCGCCATCCCGGGTGTCGAGCTGGCGGCGGCGTCGCGCGGCGAAAACCGTGATGATGATGTCGGACATCTCCGGAATGTGCGCCATCAGGCCCAGCATCGTCTGCCGATCGACTTCGATGACCCGTGTCGGCTGCGCCGTCCTCAACAGCATCGACCAGTTGCCGCCGTCCAGAAACGCGATCTCGCCCATGAACTGTGTCGGGCCGAGTGTGGATGGGAGGTGGCGCTCATCGGTGAGCGGGTTGACCACCTCGATCTCGCCCTCAAGGACATAGATGAAACGGTCTGCGGGTTCACCGGGCCGCGCGACGAAGACACCCGTCGGATACTCCCTCACCACTCCCGATTTGCGAAGGGCCTCTACATGAGCAGCCAGAAGCGGCGTCCGCTGCATCTCCTGCAGATCTCTTCCGATTGTCTCCATGATGATTCAATTCCACGTTGAGAGAGGGATACCCAATGGCGATTACCCTACAAGTCGCCTGCCAGGATACGCTCGATGCAGTCGATCAACTGGTCTGGGTCGAAGGGCTTTCGCATGAAGCAACGGACGCCTTGCGCGATCGCTTGCTGCTTCACCTCCGGGCTCGGAAACGCCGTGATCAGTATCAGCTGCACAGCGACATCGCAGTTGAAGGGTCAGCGACATCGTAGATGACGTGTGGGGGGAAGCGGAGGCCGGGCGTAGCCCGGACGTAGCTTCCCCCCACAC
>Ga0310344_10000296_pt1 | contig 40488 bp, 34 predicted proteins | sample HC15DNA20200_MG_FD_203801 | JGI IMG/M metagenome (GOLD analysis project Ga0310344, IMG submission 203801) | Marine microbial communities from station ALOHA, North Pacific Subtropical Gyre - HC15-DNA-20-200_MG | ecosystem: Environmental > Aquatic > Marine > Oceanic | place: Pacific Ocean: North...
ACCACCGTAGCGCCGCTGCGGCGATGTTAGGTCACGAAAACTTCCTCACAGTGTTTTTTGCCGCAGACCAAATGGGAATTTCGCCGTATAACCGCCTCCTGCGATTGACTGAAACACTGGGATCGAAACCCCTAACACAGGTGTTGGATACGTCGTTCAAATGGGGCCCTGCACCTTCGGACGGTCCCTTCCAACCTCTAACTACACACGAAATTGGGCTTTATACGAAGCTGGATGGGTGGCTTCGATTGATTCCACAGCCGGCAATCTTTGATCCAGCGGACGCATCAGCTTCCATCGACCACGACATCGTCCAACAACACTTGTTCACCCCTCTCGGGGTTGATGATGCTGGGGACGAGCGTCTTACCTTTGTCGGGGCCAATAAGGACGCTGTGTGGTTAGAATGTGAGATTGATAGTGGTCGTGCTGATATTGCGGTTACCCTACCACCGGTTACAATGCGCCAATTCATCAATGTTTGCCGTCAACGGCGAATGATGCCACCCAAATCAACCTGGTTTGAGCCCAAAATTCGGAGTGGGCTCGTCATGGTGCTTCTCGGAGACAATTCCTAGCTCTCTTTTTTGGTGTGCGCCGTATGAGAACACGCCTGACCTGTTTTATGCAGCTATGACAAGGATTAAATGGGGATTGAAACAATTCGTGTGCACGGTAAACTCATCGAAAAGGTTGCTTAAAAACACTCGTTAGCACGGCTGGACTTTAAATAACGTAAATTATTCGGGTCAAAACTGTTACCTGAAAAACTGGACACTGTTACGGACCACCTGTATCATTGCGGTCGAGATTTTTCGGGCTGGAGATCAAATGAAATTCTCGTTCACGCGTCCAAACGGACCCCCACCCCCGTTGTACCATCATAGGGAGAGTAGCGCGGGGATTTCGCCTGGGCGTTTCAGACTTGGTCAGTAACGCCCTGTGACTGACGGGGCGGAGCTATAGCTATAGGGCTCTACTAAATCGTAAATCGGATTCTCTCCTTGGCTTTTCAATCATTCATACGCTTTGGCTGCCGAGTGTCACGCGGTAGCCGAGGAGGCGTCACCTTCCAATGAGATCTAATCGACATGAGGTAGTCGTCGTGGGTGCCGGTCCGGCGGGCAGCTCGGCCGCGCTGCATCTTGCACAACGTGGCCACGACGTTGTTCTGGTCGATAAGAGCAAAGGGCCACGGTGTCGGATCGTATGTACGGGTATTGTGGGACGGGAGGCTTACGAAAAACTAGATCTTCCTCGCGATCCTGTGATTGATACGATCGATCGCGCCCGTTTCTTCTCCCCGTCTGGAGTGGAAGTGAGCTACGAACCACGTGCCCCTATGGGACACGTGGTGGACCGAGTCAAGTTCGATGCAGCCCTGACGGAACAGGCTTGCGATGCTGGTGCAACCTTGTTGCGCGGGTACACAGCCCGGGGCGTAGAGACGGTTCAAGATGGTTTGAAGGTAACTCTCGATAACGGAGAGCAGCGCTCGCTCCATACTCGGGCTCTTGTAGTAGCCACGGGATATCAACGGCGGCTTCATAAGATGGCACAACTTGGACGGGCGGTAAGTTACGTTAACGGGGTGAGCGCCGATCTTCCATTTGCCGACTTGGATGCAGCAGAACTGTATTTTGGCAACCAGATCGCACCCGGATTTTTTGCGTGGGCTGTCCCCTTCGGGTCTGGAAAAGCGCGGTTAGGTGTGCTCACTCCGAACGGTGGGAAGGCGTTCTTCCGTAAGTTCTTGGAGATGGAACCCATCAGATCTCGTCTCCGTACTGACTTCACGAATGGGGGGGTCGACCTGATCCAGAGACGCATGATGAGCCGTGGAATTGTCCAAGGAGCGGTGCAGCCGAGTTACTCGGACCGTGTGCTTGCCGTGGGTGAGGCGGCTGGTCAAATCAAGACCACCACTTCGGGCGGGATTTATTATGGAATGATTGGTGCTGGTATCGCCGCAGAGGTCCTCAGTACTGCGTTGCGAAAAAATCGACTAAGCAGCGATCACCTTTCCACCTACGAAACAGCATGGAAAGCTCGTCTTGGAGGAGAAATTGACGCAGGGTTCGAACTCCAGCGTATGGGCGGGGCAATGAGTGACCTGGAGATAGACGAACTTTTCACTGCGCTCAACAGCGGACTCGGTCCAGCGGTTCGAGTCCTTATTCAGTTTGATTGGCACCAGCCGGCGCTTCGTGCGTTGCTCAAACGCAGAGCATCATGGCGACTCGGAAAAAGTATGAAAACTGTCAAAGGGAAAGAGGTTGCATGAGCGGCCTAATACATGACGGCGTCATTTCCAACGTCGTCCGCAACATGATTGTGTCAACTACGGACAGGACTGATCGAAGTGGCCGTGTGGGCCAGGATGTGCTACACGCCGACTCATGTAAGCAAGAGGAACGAGTGAATACAAGAATACGAAACATTTCAGGTTTATTACTCGTATTGACCATGATCGCAAATTTTGGATGTGCGATGGGTCCGCCACCTGCGGACATCGTTTCCATTTCTGAAGTTACCTTTCAAGGTTTGAGGGCGGGCGATGCAGTCGAGGTAGAGATTTGGGGCGAACTTGACTTGTCAGGCGAGTTTACGGTCAACCGAAACGGTGTCGTGGTGTTTCCGCTTTTGGGTGCGCGAAACGTTTCTGGCATCCCAACAGATGACCTCGAACGACAACTCGTGGTCGACTACGCCGAGTTTCTGGAGAACCCGTCTGTGAACGTTACGGTGCTCCGCAGAATTGCCATTTTAGGTGAAGTCACGATGCCTGGACTTTATCCGGTAGATACCACACACACACTGACGGAGATGCTTGCTCTAGCAGGCGGTTTGACTTCGACTGCGAACAAGCACGATATCCAACTGATCCGTGATGGAACGGTGCTTCGACAGAGTCTTGATATGTTCAGCCTGGTCGACGCGACACCGATCCAAGCCGGTGATCAGATAAAGGTAGGGGAACGAGGTTGGATCCAGCGTAACCTGGCCTTAGTTACGACCGGCATCGCTGCATTAACAACAATTTTTGTATCCATAGTCGTAGCTAATTAGGGGAGTGAGATGACAGACCAGCTACCGGGCAGATCCGACAGCGGCGCTGCGGGAGCGCCTACCCCTCTTCCTTCCGATCGAGGGCGAAGGGGATACCCCGGGTATCCAGGGTATCCCGGGGGCTACCCTGGACAAGAAGATGAAGTCGTTCTTGGTGATCTATGGCGTGTATTCCGTCGACAAGGTTGGATAATTGTACTCATATTTGCCCTTGTGGTTGGGGTAACTGTCTACGTTACTTCGCTTCAAACGTCGGTTTGGCAAGCTTCGACACTTATCCGGATAGAGGGAGAAGACCCAAGCAGTGGCGGGTCGATGATGTTTGCCCAACAATTCGGGGGTGGCAGTGAGCTTGAGACCGAGATGCGTGTGGTCTCAACACGTCCAATCCTATCCCTAGTAGTTGATTCGTTGGACCTCGGCTTCCAGGTGAATGTGCCACCTCAGGGCCCGCGAGACGGACTGTTCTCTGACATTAGCCTCAATAGGAACTCCGAAGGCAAGACGTACAATGTCTCACGGTTAAGTCGAGATTTATATCGTGTAGAGGCCGTTAGTCCACCGGACTCAGGGGTTAGTGCACGTTTCTTGAGAGCAGGTGATGAGTTTAAGGCAGGAGAGCGAGTAACAATTCCCGGTGGTTTTTTCACTGTTGCACTAGAAAGTGATATGCGTGCTCAGGATTTCGATCCGCCCTCAAATCTCGTCATAAGTACTATGGAATTTGTCGAGGCCGTGACTGGTTTGCAGGGGGACATCCTCGTTTCAAGACCCGATGCGGAGGCGAGCCTGTTTGAGATCTCTCTTACTGGAACGGACCCTGCGCTTGTACGCGATATGGTGAATGAAGTAGCGAGTGCCTTCCTTACGCAACGTCGCACCATCCAGAAGACTGAGGCCACGAGTACTGTGGCTTTCCTAAATGATCAGTCAGATCTATACCTGACGGACCTTGAGGGCATGGAGACTGAACTTCAGGAGTTTCGTGAGACAGAACAGGTCGTTGCACTTGATTCCGATGCGGATGAAAAGGTTCGCCGGTTAGCCTCGCTCCAAGCCGAACGAGCCCAGATTGCTGGTGAGAGAGATGCATTAGAGGGGCTTCTCGCAGACATTGCGGATTCGGGTGTTCAGCCGGATTACGTTAGGCTTGTGTCCTTCCCTACGTTTCTTCAGACAGAGGCCGTTACGGGTGTAGTTGCGCGGCTGGTGGAAGCCCAGCAGAGACGAACTGCAGCCCGAGAGCGGTGGACAGAAAAACACCCTGGTATCGTGGCTCTAGATGAACAGGTGGTGGAACTAGAAGAACGGCTCGGCTCTGTAGGTCAGAACTATTACGAATCGCTTAACGGACAGCTCGAAGCCCTAGATGAAACACTAGAGACTTTCGGTGAAGAACTAGAGTCTCTGCCAGGGAGAGAACTACGCTATGCACGGCTGCAGCGAGAGGTTCAGTTGACCGGTGATCTCCATGCCCTGCTTCAGACACGCCTTAAAGAGGCCGAAATCGCTGAGGCGGTTGAAGACCCCAGTGTACGCGTGGTCGAACCCGCCATATATCCACTTGCCCCTATAAGGCCTCGGCCCAGACAGAACTTGTCGCTCGGCGCCTTCCTTGGGCTGGTGTTGGGCATCGGGCTCGCTTTCGTTCGTGAGCAAATGGATCAGGCTATTCGCTCAAACGAGAATGTCGATCAGATGTTGGGGGTTCCTGTCCTTACACGTGTTCCTCATATGGTAGCTGACAAGCGAGGCCGAGCGAGCCAATTGATCACGGCCCAAAGCGAAGACAAGAAGCGTGGCTATGGTGGGTCAGTGTCAGCAGAAGCTTACCGCATCCTTCGGACGAATGTTCTTTTTGCGCCGTCCGAAAGCTCTGGAACCGACGGGGCTATCAGTGGTAGAGAACTCGTCGTCACCAGTGCGGGGGCCCAAGAAGGAAAATCTGTCACATCTTCAAATTTAGCGGTTACCTTTGCGCAACAAGGTCACCGCACAGTGATTATAGATGCGGACCTGAGGCGCAGCACGCTGCACCGCGCTTTCGAGGCCCCCCGTAAGCCAGGGCTATCCAATTACCTTACGGGTGAGTGTGAGTTCTCGGATGTGGTCCAGTCTACGAGAATCGAAAACTTGTTTCTTGTGCCCGCAGGCGACACTCCGACGAACCCAACCGAATTGCTGGGAAGTCGAATGATGAACGAACTGCTTGAGCATATACGGGCGTCTTACGATTGCTTAGTGATCGACACTCCACCTGTGCTCTCTATGGCAGATGCGGCTGTACTTGGAGGGAAGCTTGATGGGGTTGTGCTGGTTGTTCGATCGGACCGTACACACCGGAAGGCCGCTCAAGATGCCATAGCACAGTTGACACGAGTAGGTGCGGAAGTGCTAGGAGTGGTATTGAACGATTCTGCCCCCGCCGGTCGATACGGGTATCGGTATTCCTACTACTATGACTACTACGCGAAAGATGTTGACGACAATTCTAAGTCGAAATGGAAGCGACTATTCTCCCGCGCATGATCGAACAGTTGGAACAAAAATTCGCACGTCAGTGCAAGTGTCATTAGGCGCCTCTCGATGATCACTTATAGGGAGATTTTGTGAAACCACGAAAAGTTCTCGTGACGGGAGCTGCAGGATTCATTGGTTATCACGTGTCAAAGACGCTACTCAAAAGCGGATACGAAGTGGTCGGTCTTGATAACCTCAGCGACTATTATGACGTAGAACTCAAGAAGGCGCGTCTATCGCATATTTTGGATCAAGATCATTTCAGATTTTTGAAGCAGGATGTTTCGGAGGCAGCCAAAATGGACAGGCTTTTCCGGGACGAAGAGTTTGACGCCGTGGTCCACCTCGCGGCTCAAGCAGGGGTTCGCCATTCGCTCGATCACCCGTTTGTCTACGTCGATAGCAATCTTAAAGGGTTTACGGCCATCCTAGAGGGCTGCCGTCACACAGAAGTTGACCACCTCGTGTTTGCCTCATCGTCATCCGTATATGGAGCGAATACACGGCAGCCGTTCTCAGAAAAACACTTGGTTGATCACCCGGTGAGCCTTTATGGTGCGACAAAGAAGGCAAATGAAGTGATGGCGCATTCTTACGCCAAGCTTTTTGGGGTTCCGGTGACGGGACTCCGATTTTTTACCGTCTATGGACCTTGGGGTAGGCCCGATATGGCTCTTTTCCGTTTTGCGGAAGGCATTCTTCAAGGTCGACCAATTGATGTTTATAATCACGGCGATATGTGGCGTGATTTCACATATGTCGATGATGTGGTGGAAGGCATAGTCCGTGTGCTTGAAAAACCTGCGAAACCTGCACGGGCATGGTCGTCAGAAGATCCAGACCCGGCCCGAAGCAGCGCACCCTTTAGGGTTTACAACGTAGGGTGCGGTCAACCCGTTAGGCTTACGGACTTCATTGATGCGATTGAAGATGTATTAGGTATGGAATCGCAGAGAAACTTACTGCCTATGCAGCCAGGAGACGTGAAGTCAACCTTCGCAGACACATCGGGTCTTGAGGAGGCCGTTGGGTATCGACCGCAGGTTTCTGTTGAGGAGGGCGTCCGAGAAACGTTGAACTGGTACTTGCAGTTCTACCATCAGGATAGCTCTCATGCGAAGGTTCTAGTTAACGCTGCTTCGCAAGGATAGCGAAGACTGTAGAACTGTTTTGACCCGAACTATCTTGATCTCTCCGTCTGCAAATTGCACATGATTTTTCCCGGATAGCCCTCTAAGATACGGAAACAAAAAATCAAATGAGAAGTAACCATAATTCAGTAAAGCCCTGTCGGGTCTGGCCCGCCTTAAATTTGACGGACAGTGTGGACTTTCGTTTCGGAGCGCATCGTCCTCCGAGGCGAACCTTCACCAAGGAGACACCATGAAGGAATCAAAGCTCAAGCCACAGAAGAAGCTTGAGGGTATGCGTGTAATGATTCTCGGGATTGACGGTTATCTGGGTTGGACGCTTGCTCTTCGGCTCGGAAGCCTCGGGTGTGAGGTGAGCGGAATCGACAACCAAAGTCGAAGGCGATGGGTAGCTGAGCGACGATCTCACTCTATAGTTCCAATCGAGAATATGGAAAATCGCCTCCAGGCTGCCCGCGAGGTTCTTGGGATTGAGATTGCGTACCGTGAGTTAGACTTGCTGGATCGTTCCGCGATGCAGGACTTTATCCAAGAGGTTCAACCCGAGGCGATCGTTCACTACGCGGAGTGTCCAAGTGCACCCTATAGCATGCTAGATGCTGAGCATGCTATTGAGGTTCAACGAAATAACGTTCTTGGAACACTAGGCCTCCTATTTATAATGCGAGATGTGGTACCGGAGGCTTCCCTGGTCAAACTTGGCACAATGGGAGAATATGGGACTCCGCTTTCAGGTCGCCCCATCTTTGAGGGAGTATTCCCACCCGAAGCCACCCTACATTGGGATGATCGTGAGTGGAGCTTGGGTGGAGAATTGACACCTCGTGATCCTTCGAGCCTGTATCACGTGAGTAAGGTTCAGGACACAATCAACGTTTTTGAAGCCTGTAAGTGGTGGAACCTTAGATCGTACGATGTGATGCAGGGGGTTATCTTCGGGGTGCATACCGATCAGGTTTCCGCAGATCCACGGCTTCGAACCCGCTTTGATATTGACGAATGTTTCGGAACAGTCATTAACCGCTTCGTAGCTCAGGCTGTGGCTGGCATCCCTCTTACGATCTACGGGACTGGTGGGCAAACCCGCGGGTTTATTTCCCTCGAGGATGCGATGCAATGCATGACACGTCTGATTTCGTCTCCTCCAGAGGCTGGGCAGTATGAAGTGGTCAATCAAATTTCAGGGACCCGTGACATCCGTGAACTGGCAGAAGTTGTTAATAGGGTCGGTAAGGACGAGTTCGGTCTTCCAGTAGTTGTCCAGCGCGTCGAAAACCCCCGTGTGGAAGCGAGTAGCCACCCCTTCGAGCCCATTTACGAGAAACTTCCCGATCAGTTCGGGTTCGAATCGACCGTCTCATTAGAAGAAGAAGTTCACCGGACGTTTGAACTGCTGACACAACCACATGTTAGGGATCGTATTTTAGAGAAGTCTGATCTGATTTTGCCAACGACCTGGTGGTCGGGTGATCAGAGACTTGTAGAGACGATAGAGGTTCTTTAGTTCGCTAGGTGACGGTGGGGCGATAAAACCAACCTGACTCTGATTTCTTAGCGAATATTGGACGTTAATGTGGCGTCCGAAAAACATAATCGAACGTAATAGACAAGGAGTGATGCCCGGGTGAGTACAGGGTTTGCCAAAGCGAGCCAATTTTCCATCGGCTTTGACCGACGGGATCGGCAGCGAGTACATGAAATGTGGGATGAGATTTTCCAGACAAACCGTTGGTCGGAAGGACCGTTCACGCAGCAATTTGAAGAACTGTGGTCTGAGTGGAACAAGATGGGTAGCGTGGCATTCTCGAGTTGGGCTGGGGCTGCTCTCGCCGCCCTTGATTATTTTGATGTTCGCGGTCAGACAGTGTTATGCCCGTCGAACACCTTTATGGCGACCCCCTTGGCGGCCATCAAGGCGGGGGCCCATGTAGAATTCGTCGACTGTAATCGAGATGACCTTTGCATCTCCTTCGAGGATTTTGTCCGGAAAGCTGAGGAACACCAACCAAAGGCGGCCTGGCTTGTACATATTGGTGGCCACATAGCTTTCCAGGTAGAAGAGATCGCAGAGTACTGTCGATCAGAAGGGATAACGCTACTAGAAGACTGTGCCCATGCTCATGGAGCAAGTTGGAACGGGAAGAAACCTGGGTCCTGGGGAGATGCCGGCATCTATTCCTACTACGCTACTAAAACAATCTCCACTGGAGAGGGTGGGATGCTTGTGTCCAGTCATTCCGATCTCTTGGATTATGCTAAAAAATTTCGGAACTATGGAAAATTCGAACATGAGGTAGAGGGCCTTAATTACCGACTGAGCGAGTTTACCGCGGCTTTAGGGGTGGTGCAGACGGAACGGATGGATGAAATCGTTAGCTGGAAGAACGAGTATGCTCGGGACGTTTTGGATGCACAGCACCCAAACCGACTGCTACTTCCTGAAGGCATGAACTCAGGCTTCTACAAATACATAGTGTTTGACCCTGTAGAGCCCTCTACGGGTAAGGTCTACGACGAGCCCTGCCACCGGATTCTCCGGCGAGACGATTCGCTGCCGAACACGGACTGGGCGGCAGAAAATCACTGGTGTGTTCCGATCTACTATCACGGCGGTACTGAGGGAGATGCTCAATGAGAGTTCTGGTAACTGGAGGGACGGGATTTATCGGGTCGCATGTGGTTGACCGACTGATCGCCCATGGAGTCACACCGCGGATCTTTGATTTGAAAAGATCTCTCTATCACGATGAAGTTGAACACCAGATTGGGAGTTTGTTGGATCCGGAAAGTCTCAAGATGGCAATGGGTGGTGTAGATGCGGTGATTCACTTGGCCGCGGTCGCTGATGTAAAGGATGTTTTTGAAGAACCGGTATATTCAGAGAACGTGAATACACGGGGTACACTCAATGTCCTAGAAGCTGCGCGAAGCATGAATGTTTCGCGGGTGGTCTACGGAAGCACTACGTGGGTCTACAGTGATTGCAAAGAAAAGACGGTGGAAGAGGAGACTGTTCCCGCACCACCTAGTCACCTGTACACAGCTACGAAGCTTGCGGGTGAATCATACTGTCGGTCATACGCAGAACTGTATGGGGTAGATTATACGATTCTCCGTTTCGGAATTCCCTACGGACCCCGTGCTCGGGATGGCGCGGTGATTCCAATTTTTGTGCGGAAGGCGTTGGACGGAGACCCCCTTACGGTAGCTGGTGATGGGCTACAGTTCCGAAAGTTCGTGTACGTAGAAGATCTGGCAGAAGGGGTTACTCTCGCGCTCCGGCCTGTTGCCCAGAATAGGATCTACAACCTCGATGGTGCTGAGGCCGTATCGATTCTCCAGATAGCAGAGACGATTCGCGACCTTCTCGGCAATGTAGAGATCGTACATACCGAGGGGCGACCGGGTGACTTTTCTGGTAAGGAGGTAAGTAGTGACCGCGCTCACGAAGAACTCGACTGGGCGCCTTCAACCTCCTTTGAAGAAGGAATGCGGCGTTACGTTGAGTGGTACCAAGAGCGGGCAGCCGCCCACCAGAAGGCATGGGAGTCGGTAGATCAGTCACTACTAAGCTGACGATGTTTTCGCTAACACAAAGCGCTTCTGGTATAGAAAGATCGGAGGACTGCTGGTCGACCCACTGATCACCGTATTAGTCGCCACATATAACCAGGCGACCTATCTGCCGGAGGCACTGGAAAGCCTTAAAGCTCAGACGTTATCGTCGTCCGCTTTTGAGACCCTCGTGATCAATGATGGATCTACCGATGAAACGTCAGAGGTTTTAAAAGGATATACGGAATGGATCCGGGTTATCGAGCGAGAGAACCGAGGCCTCGCAGCCACGTGCCAAGAAGGACTCAATGAGGCGCGAGGAAAATTTTTTGCCCGCTTAGATTCTGACGATATGGTTCACACGGACTGGCTTGAGCTGCTTTTGAATGCATTGGAGACACAGCCCAATGCGTGCTTGGCATATTCGGACCGCTACCTGCTTGAGCAGGGTTATCGCCGCAGGGTGGATGCAGACGCGAAGAACCTTTATACCCTAGAAGGGTGTGGGACCTTGTTTCGAACAGAAGCAGTGCGGCGAGCAGGGGGCTATCGCGATCTCTTCTGGGAGGAATATGATTTATATCTTCGGCTTCGCCCCGAAGGCGAATTTGTCCACGTCCCGCATCCTTTGTACTTCTACCGCCAACACCAAGATAACATGACGAACTCGGTGAAGAGTCGTAAGGACGGATGGTTCGAACTGGCGGAATTGTGGGATCACGCAGTGCTCAGGAAGGTTGGACGGCAGGCAGACCTTGAGGATGTTCTCAACAGTCTCAATGAAGGGGCCATGAATGGCACGTAAGACTTGCATTATCGCTGAAGTCGGCGAAAACCATATCGGCGACTGGGATCGGGCGCGCGAAATGATAGTGGCTGTCGCTGGTGCGGGAGCGGACATCGTAAAATTCCAGTCCTATCGAGGCGACGAAGTGGCGGCAAATGACCCCGAAAAAGATTGGTTTACAGAGGTCCAGCTTTCCGATGAACTGCACTTTGAACTCAAAGAAATAGCCGAACAGAGTGGGATCGAGTTTTTGAGTGCTCCTTTCAGTTTGAGCCGCGCGAAATTTCTTGTTGAGGAGTTAGGCCTAACGAAGATTAAGGTGGCTTCGTCAGAGATGATGAATTTCGCACTTCTCGACTATTTGAATGGAAGAGTGAACACAGTTTTCCTTTCTACAGGACTGGCAAATCTTAGCGAGGTGAGGGAGGCAGTCACTCATTTAGAGGAGGTCAGTGAGTTGTGTGTGTTGCAGTGCACGACTCAATATCCGTGTTCCCCAGAGCTGGCAAATCTTGGGGTGATCTCCACCCTCAAAGATGCCTTTCCGGAGCACTCTATAGGGTTTTCCGATCACACGATCGGAATTCTAGCTCCCCTAGTCGCAGTGTCGTGCGGAGCGAGCGTGATCGAGAAACACTTCACGCTCGACAAGTCTCTTCCAGGGACGGACCATGTCCTCTCTGTTACTCCCGAAGAACTCGGCCAGATGGTGGATCAGATTCGAGAGGTGGAGCTATTGCTTGGTGATTCGGAGAAGACACCGACGGATGGGGAAATTGAGATCCGAGAGTTCGTGAGGTCCCGCTTCCCAAAGGCGTAATGGATAGATTGTTCCCAGCAATTCATCCCCCGCACAAACCGGCGCGCCGAGTTGTGGCGATAGTCCAGTCTCGAATGGGATCACATCGGTTCCCCGGGAAGGCTATGGAGACGCTAGGCGGCATCCCAATCCTCGAACTGATACTTCGACGCGTCCGGCAGGCTGTGACTGTTACTGAAGTTGTTCTTGCTACTACGGAGCGTTTGGAGGATCAGGTCCTTTGTAAGCTGGCAGAATCCCTTCAATTAAGAGTGGTAAGGGGTCCCGAACTGGATGTTTTAGGGCGTTTTGGTTTGGCTACAAAGCTTTTCGCTGCCGAAGTCGTTGTGCGAATCGCGGGGGACAACCCGTTTGTGGCACCCGAGGAGATTGATCGTGTAGTGGAACATCATTTTTTGACAGGTGCGGACTATTCATTCAACCATATTCCGGCCTTGGACAATGGGTATCCGGATGGACTCGGAGCCGAAGTGGTAGAGCAGTCCATTCTTGAACACCTGGATGAGTCATGTACGAAGCCGGCGCACCGGGAGCACGTAACATCGTACATGTGGGACAACCCTGAGGAGTTCTACATTGAGGCAGTCCCTGCGCCGCCATCTATTATTGGCCCAGATATCAAGCTGGATATAAACGAACCTCAAGATCTTGCTCATCTAAAGCAGCTGGTGGCCTCCGCGCCACCTGATCTTGAAAACTGGTCAGCGGAAGATGTTGTTCGGGCTTATCGGTCAGAGTTTGCGTCCGAACTACATTCGCCTGGCTCTCGCCCGCTTTAGACTAGCCCTCAGGTCTCAAGGGGTCGAAATGGGAAGCTTTAACGTAGGGATTATAGGTTGCGGCCGGATCGGGGGTGACTGCGGCTCTCCGGATGAGGGTTCCTCGAGACTAGACAGTCATGCATCGGCTTACAGGGCATGGGGACACACGAATCTCGTCGCAGGGTGCGACTCAGACAAAAATGTTCGTCATCGGTTTGGTGAGAAGTGGGGGATCACGCGGCTCTATGAGGATTATCGCGAAATGTTGGAGCGAGAGGAGCTTGGATTGGTCAGTGTTTGCACACCGGCTTTTAACCATGACGAGATCATGACCGAGCTGTTCGCATGTAAAACAGTTCAAGGCATCCTTCTTGAAAAACCGGTCGCACCCAATGTCTCCACGGCTACAAAGATCATCCAGAATATGCAGTCCTCATCTGCCATCGTCGCGGTGAACTACGTTCGTAGATATTCATCCTCTTATGTTGAGGTTTACGATATGATCCGATCAGGAGCATTAGGTCGGATCCAGCATGTGTGTGGACTGTATACCAAAGGTGTTGTGAACAATGGATCACACTTCATTGATCTCCTTCGTTTTTTCTTTGGCGAACCAGAGTCACTGCAGGTGTTTCCTAGTGCTTCAACACATTCGAGGTCGTTTGGCCCAAACTCAGGATGTAATAATGGTAATGGGCAGGATCCCACTCCCAATTTTTCCTTCACGTACGCAGAAGGTTTTGAGGCTTTGGGTGTTGGTCTGGACCACACTGCCTTCAACGTTTTCGATGTTGATATCATAGGAACGAAGGGTCGTGTGGTATTCACGGATTTGGGCCACCGCCGGCTTTTGTACCACCGGGAGGAAACGAAGGCACGCCATGGGTTCCGACAATTGGTACCGGAACCGGAAATTTCGGCCACTGACCTTACCAAGGCGACTAGCGGAGCTATAAAGAATTTGACCGACAGTATCGAACGCGGACATGCACCCCGGTGCACGCTAGAAGATGGGCGAGCCGCCATGGCGCTTTCACTTGAGCTTGCAGAGATGTTTGCTAACGAGATGTGGTCGGACCGAGAAATGCCGACCCCCGAGACCTGCTGAACCGGTAGAGAACATGTCTTTGTCACCTTTGGCAATTTTCGGAGGAACTCCAGTCTGTAGGGAAGCATGGCCCTCGCCCAATACGATTGGGAAAGAGGAGAAGAAGGCTGTCCTAGAGGTGCTGGACTCAGGGGTCCTCTCACAGTTCCTGGGAGCTCCGGGACCGGACTTCCTAGGAGGGACTCGAGTACGACAGTTAGAGATGGAGTGGGCGGAACATTTCGGGACTAAACATGCGCTCAGCTTCAACTCCCTCACCTCTGGGCTTCAGGCATGTATCGGCGCTGCCGGTATCGAGCCTGGGGACGAAGTGATCGTTCCCCCGCTTACGATGTCTGCCTCAGCTACCTGCGTTATCACGTATGGAGGGGTACCAGTCTTTGCTGATGTGGATCCACGGACACTTTGTCTCGATCCAGTCTCAGTTGAGGAGAAAATAACTGACCGGACTCGAGCGATTGTGGTTGTGCACCTTTTTGGTCACCCCGCCGATATGGATGGATTAATGGCAGTCGCCCGTCGTCATGGGCTCATGGTGATTGAAGATGCCGCTCAGGCGCCGGGGGCCATGTATGGGGATAGGCCCGTGGGCACCATCGGAGAACTTGGTGGGTTTAGTCTTAATTACCACAAGACTATCCAGTCTGGTGAGGGTGGTGTGATCGTCACCAACGACGACGATTTGGCACAGCGATTGAGTCTCATCCGAAACCACGGTGAGATGGTTGTCGAGTCCTTGGAGGTAGAGAATTTAGCAAATACGTTTGGAGGAAACCTCCGAATGACAGAGATCGAGGCTGCTATTGCGCTGGAACAACTCCGAAAACTTGAGGTTTCAACGCGTCCTCGTATTGACCTTGCCTCTTATCTGGACGAACGAATCGTCCGCTTTCATGGAATAGAGCCTCAAGGACTCTCGGCGCCCGAGGGAAGTAGTCACGTCTATTATTTTTATGCGATGTTCTACGACGAAGAGGAGATTGGACTGCCCCGCTCCCTCTTTGCCGAAGCGGTTCGGGCGGAAGGGATCCATCTCCGAGAGTGGTATGCCCCACCTGTCTACTGGGCACCCATGTACCGGGACCAAGTCGCCTTCGGAAAGAGCGGTTTCCCCTTCGTATCCGAGTATACGGACCGGGAGTTTTCATATGAACGCGGAATCTGTCCGGTAGCAGAAGAGGCGTACGAACAGAACCTGATCTTCGGGAAGTTTTGCCACTGGCCTTTAACCACAGAACATATGGATCAGGTTGTGGAAGCTATGGATAAGGTGTTGGCGCACCGGGATGATCTTCTGACCGTGGAGCAAGGAGGGTGAAGGAAGCGACATCTTTAGTTGCTTTAACGCACGATCCAGGAGGTGCCGAAGCATTGGTTCCCTTGCTCTCTGAACTCTCTTCCAACGACCACTTGAACGTCATCGTATATGCGGGAGGAAAAGGTCGAGGAGTTTTGGAGCGTGAGGGGTTCCAAGCCCACCGCGTCGAGGTCCAAGGAGGGGACTGTCCTGAGTGGACCGCCTATGGTCAGGAACTGATCCGACGGCACGGCGCAGATCTCGTCCTTACTGGGACAAGTTTTGTGCCTGGTCCTGAACTGGGTTTGCTAAGGGCCGCACGTATTTTGTTGGTTCCTGCAATAGCTGTTCTTGATCAATGGACAAACTACCATCGTCGGTTTTTGGCTTCGGGAGAAAGTGCTCTGGATGCAGATGCACTTCCTGATGTTGTCGCAGTCATGGATGATTTTGCCACCCAGGAAATGGTGTCCGAAGGCTTTCCCCCAGACCGATTAAGGGTTGTTGGTCATCCTGGCTTGGAGCGTTTTTCTCGTTGGGTTAGTTCCAGCGAGGGGCAAGAGGCAGGTCAAGATGTGCGAAGTGCTCTTGGACTTAAATCCTGCGACATCCTCGTGAGCTTTTTTTCGCAACCGATCTCAGATTTATACGGCACTGACACGGGTACGACGAGTCGAGGGTACGATGAACAACAGGTTTTTATCGGTTTGAGAGAGGCTCTCGCTATGATTGTGCGGGAAGAGAAGACAAGCGTGCGTCTGGTGGTCAAGCTTCATCCCAAAGAGTTCAAAGGGAAGTATCCAAAAGAGGAGGATGATGAGTTTTCATTTACAATGGTCAAATCCTCGGGCGGTGACGCGATACTGGCCGCTTCAGATCTGGTGGTAGGGATGACTTCCATGGCATTGGTAAAGGCTTTTGTGGCAGGGAAACAAGTGATTAGCTATCAACCTGACCTCACCGGGCCCGATGCCATGGTGCTGGGCCGAGCTGGTTACCTAGAAACAGCGAAGACACCTGACATGTTTGTGGATCAAATTCGGTGTGCCGTGACCGGACGGAAGGCAGCGCGTGTCGAGAATCGCCTTTCCCGAGTGCTAACTGATGGAGGGTCTGTGGGACGTTTGTTGGCCCTTATACAGGAACTCCTAGAGGACAATCTCCGCGTGGACGGATTGGGGGCGGAGTTCTGTGCGCGCCAGGAGCATGTAAGAACATGAGCCTTCCCTTCCTGTCGGGTGAACGGCTCTACCTCCGACCTTTAGAGGAGAGTGATGCTGATGGTGATTACCCTACTTGGTTGAATGATGGAGAGGTGTCGCAAGGAAATGCACATCACCGTTTCCCGTACACTCGAGAAGCCGCATTGGAATACATCCGCCGAGCCGGGACGGTCCGGGACGCGGTGATTCTGGCTATGGTACTTCACGAGGGGGATGTCCACATAGGAAACATCTCACTTCAACGTATCGATTCTGTGTCGAGAAACGCCGAATTTGCAATTCTACTGGGTGTAAAGTCTTGCTGGGGGGAAGGATATGGCGAGGAAGCAGGACGGCTCCTTCTGGATCATGCTTTTTTCTCCCTCAACCTTCACCGAGTCTATTGTGGGACGTTTTCAACGAATATTGGGATGCGGAGACTTGCCGAGAAAATGGGGATGGTCGAGGAGGGGTGCCGAAGCGAAGCTGCTTTCAAGGACGGGCGCTGGCTAGATATAGTCGAATTTGGGGTTTTGAGGCAGACTTATGTGGAGAAGTTTGGCGGTCCTAATGTATAGGGTACGAGCGTGACGGCGACGGCCCTTATTGTGGCGAGGATGGGTTCAACCCGGCTTCCGAAGAAATCGATGATGCCGATTCTTGGGGAGCCGATGGTGGGACACCTGGTGGACCGGGTATTGCAGGCAAAATCGCTCGACCAAGTCGTCCTCGCTACCACGGAACTAATCGGAGATGATCCATTAGTTGAACTTGCAGAAGCCCGGGGCATCCAGTGTTACAGGGGCGATTCGGAAGATGTGTTGGCCCGCATCCACGGGGCGATGGTAGCCTTTGACGCAGATCCGGTCGTGGAAATTCTAGGTGACAACCCCCTTGTCCACTCTGACCTGATCGATGATGTCATGGCTTTCTATTATGATGGAGCGTTCGACTACGCATCCAATGCCACCACAGAGTTTCCTCAGGCGGGCTCTCAAGTCCCGAAGTTCCCTATAGGTATTCGTGTGGAGGTGATCCGAGCGGAAGCGCTTGAGCGATGCCACCAGGCGGCGGGAGATCCAGAGATGCGGGAACACTCTGCGCTACACATCTACTCTAATCCAGACCACTTTCGGGTAGGCTTACTGCCGGCTGATGGGGTTTGGTCCAGGTTGAATCAACCGGAACTAACATTCGCGGTAAACTATCGAAGGAATTTTGACCTTATATCAAAAATCTTCGAATTGTGTTTGCCAGAAGATCAGAACTTCTCACTTCCAGTTGTGCTGAAGGCTCTGGATAAGCATCCAGAACTCCGCGCCCTCATGGGTGCTCCGGAGTAGCTCGGCTAGGGAAGAGAGGGAGAACATAAGTTTGGAACCTTACCGTATGAATGCCGCGGAGGTTGTCCGAAGGATTGAAGCGGGTGATCTGTCGAGCGAGGAACTTGTCCGGTCGTGTCTAGCACGGGTGGAGGAGTTGGAAGGTGCTGTTCAAGCTTGGGCTTATCTTGATCCTGAACTGCCTCTTCAGACAGCGATTGAATTAGATCGACGCAGGGAACGGGGAGAAAGCATTGGCGTTCTCCAAGGCGTTCCCATCGGGGTGAAGGATATTTTTAATACAAGGGACATGCCGACCCAGATGGGAAGTCCACTGTGGGAAGGGTTTACCCCCGGTAACGATGCACGGGTCGTTGAAAAACTTCGTTGGGCCGACGGGATAGTGATGGGGAAGACCCATACTGCTGAGTTTGGGGTCCATCACCCCAGCCCCACACGGAATCCATACGATCCACAACGGTCTCCAGGCACATCGTCCAGTGGGTCTGCGGCGGCCGTAGCCACAGGGATGGTTCCTTTAGCCCTAGGCAGTCAGACTGCAGGATCTACCATCCGGCCAGCTAGCTACTGTGGAATTTACGGATTCAAGCCCTCGTTTGGTCTGGTCCCGCGCACTGCAGTTCTCAAAACTACAGATCGCCTTGACCACGTAGCGTTTATGGCCCGCACAGTGGAAGACATGAAACTTGTTTTCGATTTGGCACGGGTCTCAGGACGAAACTATCCCTTCGTCAGGCGGGCTCTAGACCAGGCTGAGCAGGAGCCGTCCGGCTTGAAAGACTGGCGGGTCCGGCTCGTCCGAGGACCCCAGTGGAGTGAAGCGGAACCCTATGCTCGGGAGGCTCTGGAGGAGTTTGCTAGGCGGGTATCAAGTCTGGACCGGGTCTGTGTTGACGAGAAAGAACTTCCGGACACATTCTCGAGGATCCACGATGCCCACGAACGAATGTATTGTCGAATGCTCGCCTATTATTTTCAGGAGGAAAGTTCGCACCCGGATAAGCTGAGTTCTATTTTTAGCTCCATGGTAGAACGCGGGCGGACGGTGACGTTGGAAGATTATCAGGAAGACGCCGATTTCCAGGCCGAACGGGTTGTCGAATTAGAGCAGGAATTCCACGACTGCGATGTTATACTAACGCTTGCGGCTGCTGGCGAAGCAAGAGTTGGACTGGAGACCCGCGATCGTCCTGACAACTGTTTGCTGTGGACTTTCTGTGGGGTGCCGTCTCTCTCCATTCCGAGCAATGTGGGGCCTAATGGTCTACCGTTGGGTGTGCAGATCGTAGGCGCGAAGCATAACGACTACAGTCTTCTCGCTTTCGCCGAGTTGCTCGTAACAGAAGGTCTGGCCACGAACCAAGGCCCCTATCCAAGTCTGCCGGAAAGTGTTTGAGACACGGTTTGAATGGAATGATCACCCCTCAAAACATCGTAGAGAACTTTCAGAAAAACGACCAAGGATGATAGGAGCATAATCGGGATGGCCAACGCAGGAGAGCCGATCCGGGAGATGGGCCTCGGTAGACCGCCGAACGAAGATGTCCAATACTGTTCGCGGTGTTGTATGCCGGAGACCTCAGAGGGTACGATCTTTGATGATATGGGGATCTGCCGTGCATGCCAGAGTTCCGAGCAGAAGATGCATATTGATTGGGCGGAGCGTCAGAAAGGGCTTGGCCGAGTCCTCGAGCACTATAAGTCCATCAGCGGCAACAACTACGACTGCTTGGTGCCTATCAGCGGCGGAAAGGACAGTGCCTTCCAACTCCATCTGCTGACCAAGGTTTATGGTATGAAACCGCTCGCCTGCACCTTTAGCCACAGCTGGTTCACGGAGACAGGGAAATACAATCTCTGGAACATTCTTGAGAAGGTCGACGCAGACCACATCATGTTTACTCCAAACCGAACTCTTGTAAACCGTATAGCACGCAACTCACTTCAGGTTATCGGTGACTCTTGCTGGCATTGCCATGCCGGCGTTGGTGCCTTCCCGCTCCAAGTTGCGGTCAAGTTCCAGATCCCTCTCGTCGTTTGGGGTGAATCAGTGGCTGAGGCGGGTAACAAGGCGAGCTATGACGACCAAGTAACGTTTGATGAGAACTACTACCGTGAGATCTCAATGAAGGCGGATGCCGACAAGATGATTACGGACGACATTTCCCGCCGAGACCTCTACCCGTTCCAGTTTCCAACAAAAGAAGAACTCGAGACCGTAGGTGTCCGAGGCATTTTTCTCGGCGACTACATCTTTTGGGATGGTGAGCGTCAAGTTGAGTTCTTGAAAGAAGAATATGGATGGCGGGAGGACGATGTAGAGGGCACGTACAAGGGGTATAAGAGCGTTGAATGCCGCATGTCCGGTGTGCACGACTATGCGAAGTATGTCAAACGGGGTTTCGGCCGCACGACGGATCATGCCAGCCAAGATGTGCGGGCTGGCCTCCTGACCCGAGAAGAAGCCTTTGAACTCATCCGAGAATTGGATGGAAAAAGGCCTGATGAACTAGACTATTATCTTGAGATCACTGGTTATACGGAGGAGGAGTTCGAAAACATCCTGAAGGCCAAGCGTACAGGGAAGGCCAAAGACCTCGTATGACCCTGACTTCATCTGCCCGATCATGAGTTCCAAGAAACCGACTGTTACGGTATACAGCCCCTGTCACAACTACGGGCATTACCTCCCCCAGGCAGTCGAGAGCATACTTGGCCAGAGTTATGTGGATTGGGAACTGATCATCATCGCGGATGGTCCCACGGATGAAACAATTAGTATTGCAAATCGATTTGCGGCTGCCGACCCTGACCGCATTTCCATTATTACACATGACACGGCCAAAGGTCTCCAAGCGTGTGCGAATGTTGCGCTTCGAGCCGCACGCGGACGCTACATCATGCGTCTGGATCCAGATGACTATCTAGACGAAAACGCTCTCCTGGTTTTGACCCATTATATGGATTTGCACCCTGACGTGGCGCTGGTGTATTCGAACTATATCTATGTAGATGAGGTAGGGAACTATCTGGGCGTAGAAAGTCGTAAACGGGTAGGATCGGAGGTAGATCTCCTAGACCTTCCCGCTCATGGTGCCTGTTCTCTTGTGAGAAAACGGGTACTGAAAACGGTGGGCGGGTACGATGAGAGCTACGATCGGCAGGACGGCTATGATCTTTGGTTAAAAGTTTTGAATCGTTATCCGATCGCAAACGTCCCGACCCCCCTATTCTATTACCGGCAGCATTCAAATTCGCTCTCATCTCACGAGGCAGATCTCCTTTCCACGCGAGCAGAGATCAAGAGGGCATGGGTGAAGCGGAACTCCGGCAGTGTCAAACCAACAGTTGTGGCGGTGGTGGGTGCAAAGAACACCTATGAAGAATTGCCCAATGTGGTGCTCACCGAATTCGCCGACAAAGTCCTCCTTGACTACACATTGGATTCAGTGGTTGAGGTTGAAGACGTTGACCGTGTACTAGTAACGACGGATGATCCGCAGGTAGTTGATTACGTTCAAAACTCATACCCTCAAGTTGAGGCACGGCTTCGTCCTGAGGAGCTCTCTAAGAGCCGAGTATCAGAAAATAAAGTGCTGAGCGAAGTGGTGGATTACTTAGAGGAGGGTGGTACCTATCCTGATATCATTGTTTCTCTCAGCGTCCACTGCCCCCTCAGGAGCGGCGAGCACATAGGCAAGGCACTCGATACGCTCCTCCTCTACAATGTCGATAGCGTAGTAAGCGTATATGAGGATTATCAACTCCACTATGTGCACGCGAGCCAAGGCATGGAGCCGTTGAATCCTGCAATGCATCGGCAGATCCGAGTTGAACGAGAGGCACTCTTTACGAGCAATGGCGCGATCCGTGTTGTTTGGCGGGATAGCCTGGAAGAGGGTGCGAATGTATCGGGGAAAGTGGGTCATATCGTTATGCCCTGGTGGGATAGCTTCGAGATTAAAAGTCCAGAAGATGGTTGGCTTATCGAACAGATCTTGAAGCAGCGCCAGGGGGCGGATTCGTTTGCACCTCAAGCCTGGATTATGGAGGGAGTTCCCACCTGAAAATGTGCTGTCGTTTATTTGAGGCGGCTAATCAACTGACCATGTGGTCACACAAAAGTGACTGGCCGGCCCCTCGAACGGTAACCGCCCAGGCGACCTGTGAAGAGCTATCGATTTTGACGTGGCCGCCTGCTGCCTCTACAAGAGCTATACCGGCGGCGACATCCCAAAGCATGACGTCTTCCTCCATATATGCGTCTACTCGACCACTGGCGACATACGCTAGGGAGAGCGCGGCAGAGCCGAATAGGCGCAGTTTCTTGAATTGTCTAGAGCGTTCTATAGACGCTGCTATACTTTGTGGGCTGAAGCTCCGAGCGACAGGAAAACCTGTCGCGAGAGTTGCCTGAGAGGGTTCGCTAATCGTGGATACAATCAAAGGATTTTCTTCTTTGCCCCATGCCCCTTTTCCGACTAGTCCCTGAAATATTTCGTTGTGATTAAAATCATAGACGACTCCCAGGAGTGCTTGGTCCCCTTTCCAGAGCGCAATAGAAACTGCCGAAAATGGAATTCCACGACTAAAGTTCAGGCTTCCGTCGAGGGGATCGACGATCCAGAGTGGAGAGTCCATCGGTCGGTTCCGGTCCCCCTCCTCCATCTCTTCAGCGAGGATTGGATAGTCACTGTGAGACGCCAAGCCCCTGAGAATGATTGTCTGGGCCTCATGGTCCGCTTCTAGTTTTATGTCCCTCCCTTTGCTACTGAGGATACCGAGATCGCGGGCCTGGGAACTTCGAAGAAAGTCCCCAGCGGTCCGTGCCGTCTCCATTGCCAGTTGCAATTCGCGGTCATGATCCATGAAATCGTTTTACTCGTCTTATTGTTGGTAGTGTAGTGAAAGGTGTCTTGGTGGTGAGCCACCCACGCTCTGGAACACACTTTACGATCGATTCGATAAGGAAGAACTTCGTTGACATCGAGTTCCAGGTCCACCCGGGAGGAGCAGGCCTGAGCCCCGAAGGGCTCATCCTCAGCCACGGTAAAGCCCTGCGCCAACAGTTTTCGGACTACCTAAACCAAACTGGCGAAACTGTTGGCATCTTCAAGTCGCACATGCTTCCTGAAGACTTCGAGGCCGCGATCGAGGATCCAATCCTCTCTACAGATGTGCGCGAAATAATTCGGACGATCTACGAGGAGTTTAGGATTCTTTATGTCCGGCGAGATAGCCGAGATGTAATGGTTTCACACTACCATTATATCAAGAGAGGTGGAGGGATCCTCTTTCTGGGCGAGATGAATCGCCATTCATCGACGAACTTGTCTGAGTTCATTCGGACACCTAACGATTTCATCCTGCCAGTTCGAACATTTGAGAACTTTGATCGCAATCGAGCCAGCTATTGGGCTCACCACGTAGAATCTTGGATGTGTCAGGATAGAATTTCCCAAGTCTCGTATGAGGCACTTTCCAGCAAGTGGGAGCCAACGATGCAAAGTGTCGCAAGGGACCTGAAGTTTGAGGAAAGGCTTAAAAATCAGCGTGAGCGCCCCGTTCTACCGACGCGAGGGATCGGTGGGCGACTGGTGAAAAAGCTCAAGCGTCTCTCTTCTGGACAAGATGAAAGGACCAGTACCGCCAAGCTCCCACATAAAGGGAAGGTCGGTGAATGGACCAAGGAATTTTCGGAAAGTGATGTTGCGTTTATCCAACGCGAGGCAGGCGCTGTAATGGCTCGAGTGGGCTATGAATTTGGGGGGTGATAAGGAAGACGCGACGTGTAGGAAGTCACTTGTTGATCAAGCCCGTACAGGTTTGGATCGGATAGTGGTTGAGATGCCCGAATTCGAGGGCTGCGAGCCCTTCTCGCCGGACGCCTACAACCGGATTTCTTCTTTGATTCTTGCGGGATTATACGACTGTATAGAAGAGATCAGTGAACTGTCTTCCGAAATTGGTTTTAACTACAACCTGGCGCTCATCTTCTTCAAGAATTTCCAAGTCAGTGTATGCCAGCATTATTTCGAAGAGTATGAACGCGTGCTTGGCTTCATTGATCCTACCACTGAGACTCCAGTTGGCCGCCGTATTGGACTCCGATCGCCTCGGTCCCTGCCAGGTCGAATCCATAGGAAGATTCGAGCAATACGCTGGGCTCGTCGGCGAGCTTCTCAGATTACAGATATACCAAGTGTTTCTTATGTCGGGAATACTACGTTCACGTGGACAGACCTAGGGATTGAGCTTAGGAAACGGGGGGTGGATTTGATTCCAGATTCGCCCACGGATGCTCGAATTATTAGGGACGTTTCTGAACAGAAGCAGTGTTTAAGTCGATGGATCGAAAGAGTCCATGGAGAACTCGCCCGATGGTTCGATCAGGCCCCGGAGAATCTCCGACCTTTTAACAGACATGCGTTGGAAAAATGTATCAATCTTCCAGAAATGAGCGTGTCCTCGTTAGCCTCTGCAGATCTTCTTGTTACAGGTTCTCTCTCAGATAGCCGAGCGCGCCTTGCCGCCACAAGAGCCCGCTCCAATGGGATTCCGGTTCTTATGATCTGCCATGGAGCTCATCACCTGATTTTCGACGAGCCCTACTATGCATTAACAGAGGGGATACTTGCCGACGCAAAGATGGCTTACGGCGATATCGAAAAACAGCGTGCGGTCGGAACATTAGGTGGTGCAGTTGACTTGATGGGTCGCCCGGTCCGCTTCTTTTCTCGTACTGATCCCCTGGTAGAGCGGTTTCGTGCGAACGGCCCGGTTTTGCCGGTCCGTTCCCTGAGAGGGTCGAGAGTCCTTTATATTGCGACGAACTGTTCGGCATATCGCTATGGCCCATTCCGCGATGTGCATCCTGCGACATATATGCAGTGGCAGATGAAACTTCTTACATGGCTTGAAGAGCAAACCGGTAAGCGTCCCTTGGTGCGGCTTCATCCTAAGCGACGGACCCATAGATATGACCCGCCAAATTTTAAGATGATGGACGGCGATTTAGGTAAAGTCTTTGAGCAGGCAGATGTTTATGCCATTGATTATCCAACAACTACGCTTGCATACGTGAACGCAACAAACAAACCCGTCCTATTCTTTGATCCTGGAATGCGCCGGCTTCAGTCCGGCGCATTAGAACTGATTCGGGGACGTTGTCACTATGCTCGCGTAGATATGCTACACCCGGAAGAAGGATTCGAACGGATGAAACTGGACTTCGGACGGAGGTGTGAGCATACCTTTAACCCTGTGTTTTCGGAGGCCCCGACAACGGAGGACGAAGTCGTTGCGGTCGCCGATGCGGTTTGCACACTGTTGGATAGATCCGGTTCCGAAACTATCTAGAGCAGTCCAAAATTCTCGTCTAAATAATCCCAATTGAAAAAGGCTACTGCTACCCAATGATTCAAGCTAAGAGGCCGGTTCGTGACGTCACTCGCCCTGCCCCACAGCCGGAGTTTCGATCTGCAATTGAGAGACTGGATGCAAATGAACGGACTACGCTCTTTTCAGATGAAGAATTTTCCCGACTGCTAGCTACCCTCACGCCTTATGATATTGTGGCGTATGGTGAGCTTGAGCCTTTCTACCGAAAGATTGTGTCTTGGCTGGATATCCCTCGAGATCGTGTCCTTCTTACCGCCGGATCTGACACGGGGATTCGAGCTATTTTTGAAACTTTTGTGGAACAAGGGGATGAAGTAATCATTCTCGTCCCAACCTACGCCATGTTTTCGGTATACAGCCGTATGTTTGGTGCGGTGGAACGAAATTGGACATATGGACCGGGCTTGACGCTCGACATCGACAAGATGATCGCTGACATTCGGCCCGAAACCCGTCTCGTCGTCATTGCAAATCCGAATCACACCGGATCAGTCATTTCGGAAGAAGACCTCCTGAAGATCGCGGCTGCTGCTAGGGAGTGTGAAGCACTTCTTCTCGTGGATGAAGCATACCACCACTTCTATCCGCAGAGTTTTGTCCAACATATTGATGAGTTCGATAACCTCATCATCAGTCGGACGTTCTCAAAAGCGTTCGGACTTGCTGCACTCAGGATAGGATTTCTTTCGGCAAATCCGAATCTCATCGCGGAACTGTACCGAGTGAAACTTGTGCACGAAATATCGGGAATGGCGGCTAAGATCGGTCAGTTCATGCTCGACAATCTCCATATCATGGAGAGCTATGTTGAAGATGTGAATGCTGGTAAGGAGCACCTTTACGCCGAGCTCCCGAACCTCGGGTGTGAGGTTCTCAGGAGCGAAGCCAACTTTGTCTTCTTCAAGCTGCCTGCCCTGGTCGATGGTGGCCCGTTGGTAGCCGAACTCGAAAATGATGGGATCTACATAAAAGGACCTTTTGATAATGATCCGTTTGAAGGCCACCTTCGAGTGACCGTGGGTCCGGAGAAACAAATGCACGAGTTTGTGGAAGTGTTGGCAAGTAAAATGGTCAACGACAGCGCTTAGAGGCCTAGGAAAATAGAAAAATAGGGGAAAAACATATTGGAAACCGCGATTAGTGCAGGAATTATTGGTTTCGGCGGAATGGGCCAGAGGCACTATGCCGCATATGAACAGATGGGGATCAAAGTCCAGGCGATTTGTGACTATGATCCGGACAAGGTGCGTACCATGCTTCCAGATCTCCCATCATCATGTGTGTACTCAGAGCCGGAAGCCCTTTTAGAAGAAGTCGACCTGGACGTCGTGAGTATAGCGACCAACTCACCGAGTCATGCCGCATTAGTAATAGCCTCGGCCCGAGCGGGTATTAAACGAATTCTTTGTGAAAAACCGATGGCCACAAACCTTCGAGAGGCGAGGGCCATGGTCGACGAATGCCATGAATTAGGGGTTCGTCTGGCTGTTAACCACGTTGCGCGATGGTTATCTAACCAACGCGAGTTGAAGCGTAGAATTTCTGAAGGTGCTATTGGAGACCTCCGGCATATGTATTTCCACTGTGGGAGTGTTGGCCTCGCAAACCAAGGTACCCATGTCTTCGATAAAATGCGGTATCTGTCGGGGAGTGAGCCTCAGTCTGTGATTGGCTTCATTGATCAGACGGGCACACCAAATGTTCGAGGTTCACAATTTGAAGATCCTGGAGGTTTCGGGATCGTCCTGTTCGAGAATGGAACAAGAGGTTTTGTAGATACTTCTGAAGATACGGGTGTTCCATACGTCCTCCAGCTTGTGGGAACGTTTGGTCAAGCATACGTGAACGAGTTGCAGAATATTTGGCGCCTCTCAGCACGAAGTAAGGAAGATCGTGCGGCCCCATTGACTCGTTATGTACTACCTCTCGGAGAGATTCCATTCGAGACGAAGGATCACTTCGACATCGTAGAGCTTACGAAACGTGCTTTAACCGAGTTGCTTGGTGATGGCCCCATAAGTTGCACAGGCGAGGATGGAATGAAGGCTTTGGAGGTTACACTGGCTTTCCACGTATCGCATGACGAAGGGAACCGGAAAATCGACCTTCCTTTAGACGATAAATATGCTGACAAGACAGTCGATTTTGCGTGAAAGCTATGCTTGAACCCGAACAGCTAGCGGGGCAACGTGTGATCGGTGTGATTCCCGCTCGAATGGCATCAAGTCGTTTCTTCGGAAAACCTTTGGCCAAGATTTTGGGTAAGGAGATGATTGGCTGGGTGTACGAGAATGCGGCTTCATGCAGCACGTTGGATGAGGTTTATGTTGCTACGGATGGTGAGGAGATATCGGAGTACTGTAAACGGCAAGGAATTCCATGTGTGATGACATCACCGGACCATCGAAACTGCTCAGAAAGATCCAATGAGGTGTGCAGAAAGGTGGGTGGGGATTTTGTGGCGGAAATTCAAGGGGATGAGCCCACGTTAGAGGGAGATGCAATTGATGCCTTCATCCAAGAGAGTCTAGAAAGCGATTTTGATGTGGCGCTCGCATACGCGGAAATTTCACCTGTTGATGCTGAGAATGCGCATATCGTTAAAGTGGCGATGGATCATCGCTCTCGAGCCTTATTTTTCTCGCGTTTCGCTATACCCCACGATTTTAAAGGGAGAAAGAACGTATCCTACTATGGTCAGGTGGGGTTGTATCTTTGGCGGGCCGCTGCGCTTGAGCGCTTCGCGGTCACGGAACCGTCCGACCTGGAGATCGCCGAGGACACGCATGTACTCCGCTTGGCGGCAAATCATTTTGATTCGCTTCTGGTCCAGGTAGACCATGCACCCGTCGGTGTGGATGTTCCGGAAGATATCCACCATGCGGAAAGCTATCTCAAACAGAAGGGATTCGACGAGGCACACTGAATATGACGGTAGACACCCCCTTCATGGAGCGCGGAGAAATATACCTCCGGGAACCAAGAGAAAGTGACGTAGACGGTGCATGGTACGCGTGGCTGAATGATCCTGAAGTCACCCGCTATCAGGACAAGGGGATTTTTCCAAACACGAGGGAAAAACAACGCGCCTACATGCAGTCGGCTTCATCCTCCTCGTCAGATGTGCTTCTGGCAATTGTGCACCGTGAGACTGGAACTCACATCGGGAACGTTGGCCTCCATGATATCGATTGGGTACATCGATCGGCGCAGCTTGGCATCATGATCGGGAGCAAGGATTTCTGGGGCCGAGGGTACGGACGTGACGTCTGGAATATGATTACCGAATATGGTTTTGATCGAATAAATTTGAATAGGATATATGCATGGATCATCAAGGAGAATGTTCCATCGCTCAAGGCAGCGGAGGCGAGTGGGTACAAGATTGTAGGGGAAGTGCCTGACTATCTCTATAAGAATGGTGTCTATTACTCAGCTTACTATACGAATGTGCTGCGAGATGAGTTCAAACGACTTGAATAGGTTGTGTCCGAGGAACATTCGGTTCCCAATCGGCCCCGTACCTTCCCTACCTGATAGTCCTGAATATTTCTGAGTCCAATTCGCTCCTGATTTTGTCGCCCTGCCTATTACGGCAGGACCTTAAAAAGGAGTGTGACCGACACCTCCGAGGGAATGGAATCGATCTGGCCATCAACCTCTCTAGGCTGAGCGATGGGGAGGTGCGAACGCTGTTGGCGCCGGTGCAAGTGGTGACGCCCAGTGAGAAACTTACCGAGATTTCTCGGTGGCTTAATCGACCGTTTGCAAATTTTGTGTCATCCATTCCGCGCGTAGTAGGGGGAATGGAATCTGACTTTCTGTCCCCCGTCACGCGAAGAGCTTCTTCTTCGGTTTGGGCCCTGTCCTCACTGGCGGAAAAGAATAACAAGGTCCACCCCAGCTTCTTCTTTGCATGCATTGGAGAATATCTCAAGGAACGACTGAAGGACTCCGATTGGGAGAAAGTAATTGTTTTTTCCTCACGCCCGATCGGTTACCACTTCTTCAACCCCCTGTTGAAGGGCCTAGGGTTACAAGTTGTATTTGCAGGAAACCATCCGATGGGGCGCCGTGAACGGTGCGTAGAATGGGTCAAAATAGGCCTCAAGAGAATCCGAGTGCTATTTCGCTTCCTGACAACAAAAGTCCTTCTCATGCGAATAGGGCGGTTGAGTGAGGAGAGCGCGGATGTATGGTTCTACACTCAGTTCTCGCGTACATGGTTGGAGCAAGATGAGTTCCGCTACGACCGCTTCTACAGGCGGTTACCTAGCGTCCTAGGTCAGAGAAGCGGTCGGCGGGTTGGATATCTGGTGAACGTGAATGGGACGCACTTTGTTCGCAAAATTAGGGATGTTTCGACGGACATCGACCAGCTCAGATCTATGTCATCCTTAGCGGGGGTGCCATACACTGTTTTGGAAACATATATGAAGGTGGGTGATGCGTTGAGGCTGCTCCTGTCACCGGCTTATTACATTATTTTTGGGCGGCTTCTCAAAAGCCGATACCGTGAAGTTTTCGAGTTCCGCGGGATGGATCTTAGCCATGTTATGAGGAGCGAGATCTTTTCGTCCATGATCACGGTCCCTTTGAATCTTCTCTACATAACAGCTATTCGGCGTTTCGTTGAGGAATGCCGGGTTCCGGAATTGATTCATCCGTTCTTCGAGTACTCATGGGGGAAAGCAATACTCTACGGTGTTGCAGACGCGGAGGTTGATTGCCGCAATGTTGCCATTCAACATGGAAGTTTTGCTTCCAACCTGCTGTTAGCGATCAACGACCCCCAAGATTTTCTAGGTCCCGAGGAGGGTGGAAACGGCATCCAATTACCACTGGCATCAGCCTATTACATCGATGGATCAATAATAAAACAGTGCTTGAGCGAGTCAGGATATCCGGAGGACAGGCTTTTCTCTCTGGGGGCACCCCGCTTCGATAACCTCTGTATGACGGTTGAGGGGAAAGTGAATCGCGAAATTGCTGAGGTCGTAGCGTCAGCTCGTCGGGAGAGTAAACAGATTATGCTGCTCGTCCCGGTTCCCCACGATATGCAACAGTTTGCGGAGTTTGTGGACACTGCGATCGATGACCTCGACCTAGAGAGATATTTGTTTCTCTGGAAATTTCCTCCCAATGTAAGCAAAGGTAGAAGAGAAGAATTCGTGGCCCGTTCTCCTTTTCTCCTAAAGGGACACGCACTGGTTGCGGAAGCTCCTATCTACCAACTGATGGAGCTATCGGATACGGTAGTTACCACGCTCTCAACAGCTGGACTCGAGGCGATGGCGATGGGCAAAAATGTGATCTGTGTCACCCTGCCTGGAGGATTAAATCTGAGCCCTCTAATTGATGGCGTGAACCTTGTACCAATCATTTGTGATCCACTGGAGCTTTCCACCGTGATGAAGGAACGTGATATGCTGCCGCCGCAAGAGGAAGATTTTGTGGAACGTCAGATCACTGGCTTAGATGGAAATGCTGCTGAACGGATTGCTGACCACATGAACCATGTGTTCTTAGATTCCATTCCTGGTGGTATCACAACAGGGTCAGATCACTGGAAGGAGATGTGATTTGGCTGATCAGGCTGGAAATCGTAGCCCTTCCGATCATGGAGCTTGGGTGAGTATTAGGAGCAAATTCTCGGAGGTTAAAGAGGCAGACTCGGAGTTTCCATACTCTCGAATCCGAGTTTTGACGGGGCTCATCCTCCTCGCAGTACTAACGCACGTGGCCTTTAATGTCTGGAACATCTTACAAGACCCAAACTTCAGTCACGATCCTCTCGGACGTGTCTTGGGTGCTAATGGAGGAACGGATGTAACGATCGGAGATGTTGCATCGTTCAGCTTGGGCTCCCAAGCAGATTTTCTCCGTGCTCCTTTCTTCGGAATTGTAAGATTTGTTACGTACGCGCTATTTGGCTTTTCCACGTCCGCCCTAGCGCTGACTATGGTGGTTATCAATGCGGTTTTGGGAACGCTTCTTCTTTATCTGATCGTAGAAAAACTTTTTGGCTCCCGTGTGGCTCTAATAGCAGGTCTTTTGAACGCCACGTATTTTGATTCGCTCATCTTCCCCTCTGTTAGGACTAGCTATTCGAACCTGAACTTCGTGTTCGTTCTCGGGATGATCTACTTGTTCCTGAAGCACTTAGACGGGAGACATTCACGAAAAATAATGATCCTGTCCGCTTTGGTTTATGGTTTTGCTCTCAATACAGATTCAAAACTGTTACTTTTCCCAATACTCGAACTGGGTGCTATAGCATTCCTGCTTAAAGGCCTTCATAAGACTGATTTTGTTCGCACGGCAGTGTGCTATCTCGGGTTTGCCATTGTCCTAATGCCTTTTCTCGTAAGGAACTACGCGTATACGGGGGATTTCAGGCCAATTCAAAATAATGGGACCGTTGCCTTCGCATCGGCATTGGCTCGCTTTGATAATTCGCATTTTGTCAATGAGGATTACCCGTGGATCTATACGGAGGAAGAGGCGACTGCCCGAGGAATGGTCCATACTGATAGTGCCGAGAAGGCGATTGTTCCCGCTGTGCGTGCAGAGATGCGTGAGGCTCTGAGAGATGATCCTTTCCTCTTCGTAACAAGTTCCGCATACAACTTTATCCGAATTGTTTTACCCTGGACCCTGCATGACGAGACTCTGAAAGGAAGATTCGTTAAGGGAGTCGGACCGCAACGAACTGAGGTTCCAGATGGTACGGAAGATGAGGTTGGGCTGCGGGAGGGAGGTTCAGGCTTGAGTTTGTCTGGTCGTGTTGTGCGGTACTTACACCGAGAGCTGGGTATCCTATGGTCCGTAGTGCTGGATGCGTTCGATCTGGTTGTTCGGGTGCTTATCTTTCTTGTACCGATGTTACTTCCCGTTTGTTATTTGCTGGGGGTTCTGAATCTGCTATGGCGTAGAGAGTTTCAGATTCTACTTATCACGCTGTTACCGGTGATTTACTACAGTGGCACACTGACCTGGATTCTAGTCAACCCGGATTATCTTCTTGCCAGCAACTTTACGTTTTTGACTTTGGCTTCGGTCGCACTCAATAGCCTTTGGGGACTGACTCGCCATACCGAAAGACGGGGTGCTGGTTCGAGTTCGGTCACCACTCCTACGTAGAAATGAGTGCGTCTCAGTTCCAACGGTCCCACAACCAGGCTCTGTCTCACGTGAGTGTTGATTCCAAAGACAGTCAACTGCACGGTTCGTGCGAGGTTTCAATCATCTTGCCTTGTTACAATTGTGCCCCCTTTGTCGAGCGGTCATTCGATACCCTTTGCGAACACCTCGATACTCTGAGTTCGTCTTGGGAAATCATCATGGTTGATGATGGAAGTGAAGACGGGACATGGAATCTTGTGCAACGCTTCGCACAAGACAGTGGATGCAAAGGGATTCGATTCGAAGAAAATCGTGGCAAAGGGAAGGCTGTGATAGCCGGGATGGCTGAAGCGCGCGGCAAATACAGGATCTTTACGGATGTGGATCTTCCATATCGTCTGGAGAACATGTCGAATTGTCTTGAACGGCTTGGATCCGAACGGTACCAAGCCGTCTTCGGAAACCGACAGCACCCAGAATCCAGTATCGTCGAGATCTCCCGGGGCCGGAGGGTTGCCGGCCGTATTGTTCGATTCGTATCAACATTTCTTGTGGGACGCCGGGACATCGACACCCAGTGCGGATTGAAGGGATTTAGCGGGGAGTTGGCCGACTTACTTTTCCCGATGCTCACAATCGACGGTTTTCTATTCGATGTGGAGCTGTGCTTTCTATTAGCGGAGGCGGGTGTGGAAATCTGTTTCATTCCTGTCCATTTAGTTAACCAAGGGCATTCCACGGTGAGTTTTTTGCGAACGGGGAGTAGTACCGTGGTCGATGCCTCAAGAATTAAAGTTCGGCGTCTCCGACACTCCTACGATGTATCCTCATTGATGAATGTCGGAAAAATCTCGTGAACGTGGGGGGAAATTAGTGAGTGTAAGGTTACAACGTTTTTTTGTTTCGTCTCCATATGTAAGGAACGTGCTGCGTAGTGGGTTACGCACTTTTTACTCCATGTTTCGGGTCGATCCGGCCGCAGAATATGTAAAAGTGACTAGGCGACGGTACCGAGAAATTGAGAACGAAACGGTTGCACGCGTGCTAGATGATGAGACCGTTCTTTCTTTCCACGTTGGCTCACCACATAAGGTGCCCAATCTCAACAAAGTGAAGACGAGGATCTTCTCTACCGTGGACTTCATCAAGAGACAACTCGCCTCGGGAGAGATGCAACGCGCGACATTCCTGGATGTTGGAGGATCGTCATCGCTCTTTTATGACTTGATGGAGATAGAAACCAGCAGGGGGCACATCGCAAATGTATTGGAGGAGCACCTTAAGGAGGCAAAGGAAAAGGGATGGGGCTGGATTAAGATGGAAGACGACCGCATAGAACTCGAGGATGATCGGTTCGACTACTGTCTCTCTTTTGAGTGTTTAGAACACAGCCACAACCCACTTCTATTGCTCCGTGAATTACTCCGAGTCTCGCGCAAGGGCGTTTTTCTCTCAATTCCATGGCGAAACCAGACGGGTGTCGTAAAGAAACAGCCAGGTGCCGGTCCTGCGGTACAGCACGTTTTCGAGCTCTCCCCCGGGGATCTTGAACGGTTGGTTTCACACGCGGGGGGTAAGGTGGTCAGGCAAGAACCTCTATCTACTGAGGCTAAGATGTTCAGTTTGAACCCGGCTGTGGCCCTTTTCCGTAAGCGTGCCGGATATGGAAGTCCGAACGTTCTCCTGGCACAGATTAAAAGACTCTCACATGACTAGGCCGATGACGCCTGTGATGTCGTCAGGCTTTTTCGGCCCAGTTCGCGTACTGAATTAACGGCTCTCCAGTGATCTTAGTTGAGCGTTTGGATTTTCTCGCGGGGGTTCGAATCCTGCTCTTGTCTTTAGTAGGCCCCACTCGCACGGTGGCCTCCTTATCAGCAACTCCAGCTGGTCGTTGGGCGGGGCAGGTTATGAAGAGGTTTGGTTTGTGTGACGACGTTCGGACCATGACCCTCGATTTTGTGTCGTTAATGCCCGGTGGAGGTGGGCTTTGGCACTGGACGCAGTCTGCTTCAGATGGACTTGCTGAAAGAGTTGCGCGCCAGCTGGAGGCCTCCGGAAATCCGCTACAACGCATTTCTACACGGCTAACGAGGGCGCGCTGCGAAGCTTATTTTAGGCGGCGGATCAGCCAAGAAATCTATTACATGGTTGCGATGTGCCTTGTGGCTGAGCGCGAGGACCCCACGGCTGAACGGCTAGCCCTCGTTCGAATGGGTGATCTTGCTCCAGTCTTAGAGGAAGCTGGGGTAAAATGGTTGAAAAATACCCGCTTCCAACCGGTCCCGAGCTTGAAGGGGTTAGTGATCGTTCGCTGGTTCCGTCTCCTGTGGAATCACATTAAACTCGTTCGTTTTCGGTCCGGCGGAGTACGATCGACACTGAAATCGTCAGTGGCAATCCAGGGCTTCTGGGGGGCGGATACCGGAGAAGTTGGGCCTAGGGGTGATCTCTGGTGGTATCGTGCCTCGCGGTTAAGTCCCAACCGGGCGGTTGTATTCTTCTGCTCTCCGAAGAGACCGGCTACAGACAGGCCGTTGGATAGACTGGAAGAACTCGGGTATCGGTGTCGAATCCTGACGCGGAATTCCAATCAGTCGAGACGCAAAACGGCACGGTATCATCTCTCGTGTCGCAAAACTCTCCTCCGGGATCTTCGTAATGCGTTTTCTCTCTGGGCCTGGGCATGGCACGCGCCTGCGGGGCGGTGGCGGTTCATCCAATGGCTTGTGGCAGCAACTAATGTCCGGCGCTGGCAAGCCTTTATGGAAGGGGAGGCAATCCGAGTCATATTTGACGTTTCTGAGTCGAGTTCGGAAACGTTGTCACTCGCGTGTGACGTGACGGACGCGATTAAACTAGGGATGCATTGGGGTGATTACCCTGTCCCTTACGCACGAATCACTCCTATGCAGCAGGTTCAGTTCATTTGGGGTTCACGGTATGCGGATGTCCTTGAAGCAATGGGCTCTCCAGCGGAGGTCATAGTGGAGGCGGGGAACATTTTTGATCATGCAGATTATCGAGAGCAATGGATGGCAGCTGCTCAGACCCATCGGATGAGATTGAAGGCCGCAGGTGTTAAACGCGTTGTGGGTATCATCGATCGGTCACTAGGTGATCTTTCCATCTATCCTCCTCGTTATCATGTCGTGTTTTATCAAAAGATTTTGGACTGGGTGGAACGAGATCCAAGCTTGGGTTTGATCATCAAAGCCAAGGCGTCTAAGGGGCCAGCGGTGGCGGCTTTGTTTCCGGAGATTGAGTTGCAAATTGAAAAGATGATACAAGAAGGTAGAGTTCAGATGTTGACCGGAGAAAAATATGTTGGTGAGGCCGCAGCCGGATCGGATTTGGTGATGGCCCTTGGCCTGAACTCCGGAGGTCTGTTGTGTGCCTTGGAGGAAGTGCCCACGGTGTTCTGGGATCCTGCGCAGTCAAGAGATGCCCCTACCGGTGCATGGGTAGATCGATTCGGATGGTCTGCTCGTGATGTTGTGTTTGATGATATGGACCAGGTGATTTCACGTGCCGGACAATTCCTGAAGGACCCGACTGCGGATCCTCAGTTCGGCGACTTCAAAGATGCTATCGTGGATGTTGATGAGTTTCGCGATGGACGAACAGGAGAACGAATCGCTGATTTTGTTGATTCATTTATAGGTTTTATTGATAGGGGGAGATCTAGGTCGGAGGCACTCGAGGCTGCTATGCTCGATTACAACGATCACTGGGGTGGCGGACGAGCCAAAATGACTGGCAATCAAGAAAGACAACATTAAGAATGGCAGAAAAACTGTTTTGAGCGGGACAGACATTTCTAGTAAGCGCTGTTTGTTCAGTGCTCCTCATGATTTTCTTCCGGAAGAGGTCGTGACAGGTTTTCAGGACCTGGTACCGACTGAGTTCAAAGAGGTCTCCCGTAGGGAAGACTTAGAAGCCGATGCGGGTTTGACCTTCTGGGTTGTAGATCCTGGGCAGAACTTTCTCGTTGATGACGAGGTTCTTGGTTTATTTCCTTCACTAGAGGCGGTCATAACCCCATCTACGGGAACAAACCACCTGCATCTTGATGCCTGCCAAAAACGCGGAATCGCAGTCTACAGCCTATTAGATGATCGAGAGGGTTTGAATACAATTTCTGCCAGTGCAGAGTTCACTTTCCTATTATTACTTAACACGCTCCGAAGACTTGATGTCGCTATGGCTGAATCTTCAGCAGGTAGGTGGAGGGAGCGCGAAGAAGTCATGCGAGGTCGGGAACTGTCAGGAAAACGGGTTGGACTGGTGGGCATGGGGCGCATTGGTCGCCGCATGGCCACTTATTGTTCGGCGTTCGATGCTGAGATCGTCTATTACGACCCCTACGTTGACAAGTCTCCTTGGAAAAAAATGTCGTTGGAAGCACTGTTCAAAAGTTCAGATGCTGTGTGTGTTTGTTGCGCTCTGACGCGTGAGACGGATGGTCTGATTGGGTTTCCTCTCCTCTCGCGTCTTAAAGAAGGTGCGAGTCTCGTGAACACATCACGGGGAGAAGTCATAATTGAAACCGATTTGGTTACCGTACTTGGGGAAAGGCCGGACATCAGTGTGGCGCTTGATGTGCTTCCAGGAGAGTCGCAAGATCTTCACCGGTCTTCAGAACTGATTGAATTCCATAAACGCGGCCAGATCGTAGTGACGCCTCATGTCGCGGGCGCCACGCAAGAGTCACAAAGTAAAGCTGCCCGCTGTGCTCTGAGTTTACTAGAACGGCATGTATCGGAAGACTCCTCCGGGCCATCACTTGAAATTGGAGAAGGAAGTTGACCAAAGAAGTGTTGCGTGTTGGGATAGCAGGTTATGGCGTCGTGGGCCGGAAAAGACGGGCTTATATCGATGAGCATCCGAACCTCCAAACTGTAGCGGTCTGCGATCAACGGTATCCTGAACCAACAACCCTCTCCGATGGTGTTAGAACATTTCCGAACTACGAACAACTGCTCGAAGAGTCGCTAGACGTTCTCTTCATTAGTCTGCCAACCTACTTGGCCCCAGAGGTAAGTATCGCTGGTTTGAATCACGGGTTACATGTGTTTTGCGAAAAACCACCTTCACGTGATGTGGATGGTATCAAGAGGGTCATTGAAGTAGAAAACGAGCACCCTGACCTTGTCCTCAAATACGGTTTCAATCACCGCTATCACCACTCTGTTCGTGAGGCAATTAAAATCGTCAAATCTGGCGAGCTCGGTACCATCGTGAACCTTCGTGGAGTCTATGGTAAAAGTAAGATTATCCCTTTTGAAGGGGGTTGGCGCGCGAAACGCGAATATGCTGGGGGAGGTATTCTCCTCGACCAAGGGATACACCTTGTAGACCTCATGCGAATGTTTTCCGGCGATTTCGTTGAAGTGAAGAGTTTCGTCTCTAACGCATATTGGCAGCATGATGTAGAGGACAACGCCTATGCGTTGATGCGCGATGATAAGGGTTGCATTGCAATATTACATTCAAGTGCGACCCAGTGGCAGCACCGCTTTTCTCTCGATATCGCTCTCACCGAAGGGTACTTGCAACTTCGGGGAATTCTTTCTGGGAGTAAGAGCTACGGTGAGGAGAAGCTTATTAAAGGATATCGGGACGAAGCAGATACCGGAACGGCGAGGGAAGAGGTTTTCGTTTATGTGGAAGATCCATCTTGGCGGGATGAGATTTGGGAGTTTGCTGATGCGGTGCTCAACGGCAGTGAAATTACCTATGGAAGTAGTGCGGATGCCCTTGCGACTATGAACCTTGTCTACCGTATTTACTGGGCAGACCCCGAGTGGAGAGAAAACTTTGAGATCGATAAGCCTCTTTGAAGTCGCCGAAAACATGACTCGGAAATAACCCTATGCCCACAACAGAAAAGCCGAATTCAATGCCCGATACGGAGAGAGGTTATGCGCTCCACTACCTTAGCCACTTGTCGGAGCGATTAAGCCAGATTGATCCGGACGAAGTTGCAGATTTGATTCGAGAGCTTGAATCGGCCCGCACTGAAGGGTCTACCGTTTTTTTGGCAGGGAATGGTGGATCTGCTGCGACAGCATCACACATGGCCAACGATTTTGGGATTGGGCTTCATTCGGCTGGTTCAACCGCTATCCGAGCCGTGGCGCTGACCGACAACGTTCCAGTTATGACTGCGATATCGAATGATGTGAGATATCGCAACGTATTTGAGGATCAGCTCAAGGTGCTTTATCAAACCGGAGACCGACTCTTGGCGATCTCGGCCAGCGGAAACTCTCCTAACCTGATCGCAGCTGCAGAATGGGTGAAGCAGAAGGGTGGCCGGGTGATTGGTTTAGTTGGGTTCGATGGCGGTGCACTGAAGGGACTCTGTGATGTTGCGGTTCACGTCCGGACTCCTAGAGGGGAATATGGGCCAGTAGAGGATGCGCACATGGTGCTCAACCATCTTGTGGCTACTTGGTTCCAGGGCCGTAACCCTCGCCTCGGCTCCACTACGGAAACAGGAATCTAATGGGATTTGCAGGAACCAAAGTTCTGATTGGGCCATCCTCCTTTGGGGCCGTCGACGACTCGCCCTTTAGGCTTCTGGTCGAAAGTGGTTGTACGGTCATCGGTAACCCGTATGCACGGAAACTAACTGAGGACGAGCTCGTAGCTTTGCTCTCGGATGGTGTGTCAGGCTTGATCGCTGGTGTTGAATCGCTGGATCGAACCGTTCTAGAGCAGTCCGATCTTCGAGTTATTTCTCGGTGCGGAGCTGGGCTCTCGAACGTGGACCTCGAGGCCGCAGAAGAGCTTGGTATCCAAGTATTTACTACCCCGGATGCGCCAACAATAGCGGTGGCGGAGTTAACACTAGGCGCTCTCCTTTCTCTACTCAGATCATTACCCTCTATGGACCGGCGGGTGCGAAGACGAGAATGGAAGAAAACCGTAGGCCGCCAGCTGAACGGTCAGGTGGTGGCCGTCATCGGATATGGGCGTATTGGGCGTAACGTTGGCCAACTGCTAACTGCATTCGGGGCTAAGGTTATGGCTGTGGACCCCGCGTACGGCGGTGAGGTAGATGGGGTCCCGATGGTGTCTCTTAATGAAGCGATCAGCAGTGCTGATATCATTACGCTGCACTGCAGCGGTGAGGATGAAATCTTGGGGAAGCAAGAATTTTCCTCGATGAAAGATGGAGTCTACGTTCTAAACGCTGCCCGAGGGAGCTTGGTTGACGAGGATGCGCTGAACCAGGCATTAGAAAATGGGAAAGTTATGGGCGCATGGATGGATGCGTTCTTAGTCGAACCCTACGAAGGTCCACTCCTCAATCAAAAAAGGATTCTTCTTACACCCCATGCAGGTTCATACACGCGTGAGTGTAGGCTGTCTATGGAATCCGAGGCAGTGGAAAATCTCTTTACAGGGCTCCGTCGTTTGGAGGAGGGAGAAACGTGATCGTCAGCGATGGACCGAAAACGACACAAGATGCGACGAGTCGTAGGTAGAGTGATTCCGTGAAGTCTGGCAACGAACTTCGTTCTGCAATTTTTGAACGAACCCTTGAAACTGGGCTCTTTATTGGGGTTGCAGTCTTAGCTGGTCTTTTGGCTACGGTTTTTGCCCCCACTTTTTTTGATGTAATGGCGGGTGGGGGGTGGGGATATGCGCAAACGGGCAACCTTGTAGGTCTTCTTTTCAATCCTGTGATTTTACTGACCACAGTTGGGATCGTGGCCTGTTTTTTCTTGTTGATCTTGATATCCAAAGGCTGGGGTGCGATACCAATAAACTTGGTTCGTTTCCAGAACCTTTGTATCATTTTGATCGCGACAAGTCTGATTCTTCCAATTGTTCCGGTCCAACTCCTCACGACTCTCCTACTGGTCTTGTTCGGTATGTCTTTCGTGTTCTCACGTCAACCCCGTGTAGTTGGAAATGGGTTCCGAATACTCTTGGGACTATTTCTCGCACTTAACTTAGTGGGAATCCTAGTGTCGGTTTTCGAGATGGACGATGTTCGACATCGGATACCGATCTTACGTCAGTTGGTCGGGAATCTGCCTTACCTCACGGCATTCATAGTCTACTATGGGGTTCAGCGGAATGACTGGAGCCTAGTTGATTTTGAAAAGGTTATTAAGGTCATCACTTTTGGAACGCTCTTTTTGTCAGCCGAAGCTTTAGCTACGTGGTACATTGGAAGGAGTTCACTCCCCTTAGCAATATTTGGCTCATCTCTGACCGGCAGTGGACTTTTTGATAGTTTTTTGATCCGGAATCATCACGCCGTTTCGCGTATTAGCCTCGTAGCCATTTTCGGAAGCCTGTACCTCTTCAATCGATACGGCCAGAAGCGGG
>Ga0310344_10000297_pt1 | contig 40482 bp, 34 predicted proteins | sample HC15DNA20200_MG_FD_203801 | JGI IMG/M metagenome (GOLD analysis project Ga0310344, IMG submission 203801) | Marine microbial communities from station ALOHA, North Pacific Subtropical Gyre - HC15-DNA-20-200_MG | ecosystem: Environmental > Aquatic > Marine > Oceanic | place: Pacific Ocean: North...
ATATTCCGTTTCGAGTGGTCCTGTTATTTTCCATTTAAGGCTCACTTGAGTATAAAAGGGTGATTGTCTTACAGAACCCTTCCATTGGTCACTATCTACCTCTATAACCGGTGCGTTTGGATCATTTGCCTTTCTTGCAAAATATCTAACTACATATCCCCACAAATAATCTTCGTCCTCGGGTACAGGAATATAGGAAGTTGGTGCAAACCGCAGTTGTCCAAAACTAACTTTTGTTCGGGGCCCCATTAGTGTAATATAAGTCATCAGTGACGCAGCTGCGGATGCTTGATCCTTTGTCATTTCACTAAACTCATTATCTGGTTGATTTTTCATTTCAATTATTTCCTCACTCAGAGATGCTTTCAGCAGAATTTGGTGCAAATTGTGCAGATATATCGGTTGTCCAGTCCGTTCCTGATATTGAATGTTTTATATTGGTTACCCTCCATAACCCATTCATATAATATTCGGTTGGTACACCCGTGCAACTAAATACGTCCCATAGACGAATACCTTCTATCCCATCAAGTTGCATACTTAACTCAATTCCATCAAGTGCCATGTTGTATTTCACACAATTTTTTGGATTTCTATCATGCTTCAACAAGGATTTCATTCTATTTGGGTGGGGGTCTACAAACTCAATGTCAATAACGGGTTCATCATCGTCCCCAGTAGATAGGTTTTCATTACCATCGGACATCCCTACTGCGACGTTGCCATACGCATTGGTAGCACCATCCCATACATATATGCCCATAATATAGCTTTGCTCATTGGCATATTTTTTAGACCCCTGCTTATTTTTGCTTTTTTGATATGTTTTGCCACTGGGATCCAAAACTTTAGCGGTCTTAAGAACCATATCCTCATCCTTTCTAGCATAAAAGGCAGAATCTGCATCACCACTCTTGTTGCCGAATAAAACCATACCTGCAATTTCACCGGGAATACTTACATCAACACCACATGAACGAATTATACTATTTTTTTGATGTGCCTTGAATATAAAAGTTTTATCACTACGTTGAACTTCATCAACTGTGTTTGCTGAAAATTTTCTATCCTTGATGGTTAATTGCGTATTGTTCGGCATTTCAGGGAATCTCCCAACTATATCAAAGTCCCATATACCACCAGCTGCTTGGGACATTTTCTTCAAAATAGTCCTAAGTATTGAAGTTGCGGTCTGATTGTTTTTTACCGCATCCTTAACAACTTTTAAATTTACAAACAGATCCTTTATTCGTCCCGAATACCCATTGGAGTGAAAGGTCTTGTCTTCCGAAACATAATAATCAGGAAAAGCTTTGACTTCGAACTGACCCTTTTGGTAACTACCGTTGTCATCACCGTCAATGTGGGGGTGAAGTGTCATGAGATTATGAATATCGTCACGTGGAGATTTTAACATTGCTTGCTTCAACCCTGCTTCACCGTCACCAAGTGTTCCTGGTGCAAGGCCTTCCATTGCCTCTACCATTGCGATAAACGCATCTCTTTGTGGATTGTTTTTGCCCCTTGCAAGTATATTATAGGATTCCGATTCATTCTTTTTCTTTAAACCGTCCTCTTCATACTCAGTTGGTTGGGCAGATGAAAACCACCCAGGGTCACCACTCTCACCTGCCATACCAATGGTATTTCCTCTAAATTGTTCCAGATTGTGTCGGGGTGCCATTGCGTTTGGAATTAGCAATACACTGCCATCAGTTGATTTTAAGTTGGGGTGTGCAACACATCGTTCTTCATCGATATGGAAGGAGAATTGTTCCGCGGCCGTAGCCTCCGACTCTTTACCGAAGAAAACATTTAGTATATCAACCAACCAACCAAGTGTTATATAAGATGCATCACTTGGTGAACCTGCCATATACTGCTTATTATCATCCGTTCCCAGTGCCGCTGTAGTATTTCCGAACGCAAAATATCTTCCTTGTGATGCAAGGATACTTGTCTTGGAGAAGGGATTGTCCATGTGCTTCGAGACGAGTTTCTGCATACTTGGAGTTGAATATCCGTCATCAAACCACGAATTGTCATCTGGGTCTTCGTCTTGCTCAGTCACGATTTCATCCAAAAAATCATTCACAAAATTCTCTAAATCAAGTACGTGATCTCCTTTTTTGGCTTCAGTATCGTCAACTTTAGTTGCCGTCTTGTTCAATGATTGGGCAATTCCCGACATACTCATGGCCTCAACTGTAACATCATACCCTCCGTCATCACGCAAAGAATAATTATAATTCGTAATCATACCAAGAACAAACGAATAATTTCCCTTACCCTTTCGTAGTTGAATTTTAGTTTTGGAAACGGAGTTCCATAACCCAGTCTGACCCGTTCCTTCTCTGTAAATATATGTCATACCATCAACAAGGTCGTGCCGTTGTAGAGGTTTTAACTCTCGATCAGGATGGGATGCACGAACCGCATTGATTTGATGAAGGGCCATCGCGACATGATGTGGCTCACCGGAAATTGTGTCAGGTGGGGAGTTTTTCTCCTTTAAATCAATAAGGGCATCACGTGGAAAAGTATTCCAACCCCATTCAACCAGCACAGTATTTCCAACAGTACAAAAATAAGGAGAAATATAATCAAGTTGGGCCCGACTCCATACAGTAAACTTTATAGTTGTTTTCTTTTGTGCCTTTGCAGGACCCATATCCTCGCAGTCAATCCCAGTTACACCAGGAGAAGGTCGATGTTTAAAATCGGGTTCTTCCATTATATGAGGTTTTTCCTTTGTGTCATATCCCATTACACTCTGACCATCAGTACCCAGATCAGGATTAAACCCATACATATCCTCAAAATTATCCACACCATGTAAAACAAATCCCTCAAAACCATCCTTCATTGTATTTGAAACTACCCGAGTCCATGCAGACTTTGGACCCTTATATGTGCTTCCAACATAGTCATCACTCAAAAACATCTCCGAACGGTAGTTGCTGTGACCTGCCTCATAATCAAAATATCCGGCATCTTCCACTCCACCAATTTGGTGGTCTGCGTGTTCTCCTGGCCAGGGAGAGGATTTTGTATAATAATTTCCAAAATTTTGTTCTCTTCTCAAAAACTCCGCACGAACAAAGTTTCTGATATGAGTCATAGTTGGATAGTTACCTCTATGTCTGTCATCAAATCCTACGGAGGTTGGTTCTGTTGCCGACAACCACGTTGGTTGTTTGTTCATCAAATCCTCATTGGCTGCGGCTTTGTCCTCAAAAAACGGGGCAATTTCACCCACCGCCTTTTTGACCATATCACCCACCGCACCCAATGCACTTCCGAGTTTTGAACCCATGAGGTCCGAACCCATTTTTGATATTGCATCAGTAAAACTCATGACACTATACCTTAGAGTTTATTTTGTTGTGGTCAACCAAAATCTCTCCAATTGCACGTGGAATTCTTATTTGTGTTCCTGGTTTGACATACATTGAACCTGCGATATTGTTGGCGGCCGCAAGCACCCACCAATGATTTGGGTTGTCATAAAACTTATATGCCAAATGATCCAACCTTGTTCTTTCCACTATAACCAGATATGTATCTGATGATCTTTGTTTGATACGGGGGAGCAATGTGGTTCTAAGTGCACCTTTTCCATTTTTAAGCAAATTTAGTTTTGTTGATTTATATCTCATATCATGTATTCTGAAAGTTTATTTTTTGCTGAAAATGCTACCAATGCTACGAGCAAGCTTGCCCAAACCCCGGCCGGCGTTTTCAAGAGCCGAAGGGTCTCCTGTTTCAAATCCTTCGGGGTTTCTCGGGTATGTATTGAGAGTACTATTAAAACTTGATCCCTTTTGACCATAACCCACTGGAATCGTATCCTTCTGCCTCTCTCCACGGGACGCATATCCAACAGGTCGTTCATTCTTGTGGTCACCAAAGTGACGATTGGTAGTTTCAGGTAGTCTCTTTTCAAGGAACGTCATTGATACGGAAAGTGTAACCTCAGTTGGATACTTTGCAGTATACAAACCTTGTTGCTCTCGCTGGATGGTTTTATTCAAATAATCATACTTATCGTGATCACCCGTATATGAATTATTTGATAATTCCCACTGACCTTCATTTGGCAAAGTAACCGCAACGGATGTAATAATTGCTGGTTGGTTTTTATACAAATCCCCCAAATTAAATTTAATCATAGGTGGTTCAATAAACGAAGAACCAGAATTTTTTTTCGTGGACTCTGTGTAACTTGCGGGTTTTGTCAAACCACATAGATGATTTATTCGTTGCCACATCGGGTGCAACTCCTCTACACCAAGTGCGTGTGCAGTGAAATCAATTGAAAACGTGCGACCACATCCTCCATATATCTGAACCGCATCTGCCCTTCCTAGATAATTAATCCCATTCCATGTTGCATCAAATTGATCAGACATTGAATTGATAAATGCACGGAACGGAATGTATTTTTTATTAACCAAGTCGTGAAAATACAATGCCACAAAGTCTGATTTTTCCAAGGCTTTTGTAACGGGATTATTGGAACCCGAACCCCGTGGTACATCCAACACACTCAATGCATTAAACTTGTCAATTCTAGCATTTGCAGAATCGGCACCCGCACTATTTTTTGACAATCCACTATAACTTGGCATTTTCATATAAGGGGATTTCTCAAAAGTTCTCTCTTCTCGGCCGGTTGTTCGACCATTTACAATATTAACACGTGTATATGTGTCCTCATATTTTTCTTCAGCACCCCTTGTTATTTGATCAATGATTGACTTTGGTTTTACGTCACTTAACACACCAGATGAAGTCACCGACTTTGGATCGTTAAGTTTTTGTTGCATTGCAGAATCATAATTATTTTTAAACTTTTCATATTGTGCTTGCGCTGCACCTCGATCCTTACCACTATAAATGGGTGTGTAGTGTGAATTGTCCACATGAGGACCACTCCACGCAACTTGAGATGCTTGTCCCGTGTTATCGTCACCCGTTAACGTTGAACCCTTTGGAATTTGGTTGTCGGGATCACCTACTAGATTTGGATACGATGTTTTTTTGCGTTGATCAACCGTTTCCGCAATTTTGGATGAAGTATTACTATTGTAATCAAAGTTATCCTCTGAGCGGAGGTTCTTGACTTGGGTGGGAGTTCCTTCTGGTAAAATCGGTTTATGTACGTTGTTTATTTTTTCACGTGCTTGTTGTTCATCTTTAACAGAATTGTCTGAACCAACACTTCCATCAAGTCTTTGTTGCATTTCTTGAATTCGGCCATTAAGTCCGTCTGGTAATTCTCTTACTCCCGTTTCTTTGTTGTAAACGACACCCGATGCTCCCATGTCATATGCCTTGCCCTCCTCGGGACTATATTTTGCAGGACCAAAACCAGTCGTTGGTGGAACGGGAACTCCATTGAGTCCACCACCCGCACCTTCGTCATTATTCAGTATATATAAGTTTTCTAGATATGACTTGTTCGTATCAATACCATAAGTTGGCACGACTCGACCACCAGAAAGAAAATTTGGTCTATCCCCAAATTGGGGCATTCTATTCTCTTTTTGCAAAGACTTTCTGTCAATTGGTGTTACACCTGCATTTTGATTGCCACCTCCAAGGATTGCTCGTTTGAAGTCAGCTTTAAGTTTATCACCCAGATTTTTGAATATACTCATATATTTGTAAATATTAAAGTATATATTTTTTATATCATTCTTCGGCAGCGGCTGCTAATGCCTTACTGACCTTTTTACTATCAAGATAAACTGCTATACCACCACTTTTCATCAACCCAATGAGTTCCGCAAGGTTGGCTTCGGTAGTAGACATATCAGTTGATGAACCACCACCTGCCGTATTCGTAATTGGGGTAGATACTGTTGCAAGTGTTTCCGTAACGGCAGCTGTTCCGACCTGACCTTCACCAAGACCACTCATTTCTTCGATGGGAACTCCACCACCGCCTAGGTTGGTTTGCTCCACTGCCCGTGCTTCTGATCCGGAAATTGCGGCGGTGGCCACTTCAGCAAACACTTCTGCTTTGTGATCGGGTATCGTTGATAGTGCGGCCACAAACGCATAAATTGAATCCGTTGCTTTAGCCATTCCCGTGACAAACGACTCGGATGCTATCGTCCCCAATCCAGTCAATATGCTTGCCATTGTCTCTGCTCCTGGGCCCATTGCCTTGGTGACATCCGCAAACGCACTTAAACTGGTCATCAACTTGTCCAATGGAGATTCCTTCTTCTTTTCCTTTCTACCAAATAATCTAGAGAAGAAACCACCGACACCACCACCACTATCATCACCTGTCATTGCTCTCATAGCATCTCCAAATTTCATCAACCCAGCTGCCAAACTGGAAATACCACTTCCATCAAATTGGACTTCCGACAATTTAATCAGGGAATTGGATGCCTTTTCTATATCAGGACCAACTTCACCGATCCGAATAAATTGTTCCATTGGATCAAGTTTTTGAACTTCTTGCTTGTCACCCCCACCGAACAAACTTCCAAAGAATCCAGTCACACCATCAGCAACATCGGCAATTGTATTAGACAAACGACCCGATGCAAGTGAAGAAAGTGCCTCACCGATTGCAGAAATTCCGGAAGCAGCTGCTATCAATCCCTCTGCATTGGTACTCATAGCCGCAAACGTATCAAGCATATTGGTTAAGTTCTCCATTCCTTCTGATTCAGAGAATATATCGTTTGCCCATAACATAGTCCATGCAATGTTACTAATTCCATCAGCAATGTCACCCAGTGCATACCCCACATCAGAAGAAAGACCACTTAAATTGGAAAGTCGTGTTATTGAATCGGCAGCTGCTTGTAAATCCTTACCATGTTTACCTAGACGAATCATCTTATCAAGTGGATCTTCTTTTTCCGCAGGATCTTCATTGAACCCAAGGAAACTTCCGACCTTTCCGATTGCTCCACTGACGAAACTACCCGCCGCGCTTGCAACTTCACCAACTGCACCCCCGATTCCAAGACCAGCAAGGGCAAATCCAACCGCACCAATGGCGGCGGCCGCAAACATAAGATCGCCGGCAACCTCAGAAATTGCAACCATCTTATCAATCATTGGATTTAAGGATACACTCAACTCGGCAAGTGCAGGAGCAGCTATCATCGCAGCTCCACCAAGAACTGTTATTGCGCCTGCAAGGCCGACCATAACAACTCCCGCAATGACGGCTGGAATTGCCAGAGCGGCAAATCCAAGAATAGTGATCCCAAGTAAACCCAATGTAAGAACACTTTCTAGAGTTATATGAGTCAATGACTCACCAAGCATGGACATCGTAGTTGCAAGAAAACCAAGAGCAGGAGCTGCGACTATTGCAGCCAGACCCAAAGCACCAAGGGCAACTGACATAACCCCAATGGCAATTGCCCCCAACATCATCGGAACAATCATCAAACCAAGTCCAATCACCGTTGCCCCAAGTAAAGCAAGTGTTGCCACGTTTTCAAGGGTAATCTTGGAAAGTGACTCCACCATTCTATCGAATCCAGTTGCCAACAATTCAATCCCAGGAGCAACAAGATCAGCCACCAAACCAAATGCGGACAATGCAACTGCAATAACCCCAAGTGAAATTGCACCCATTATAATAAGAGGTAACAAACCACCCAAGAATGCAAACGAAACTCCCAATGCAAATATAACACCGACTTGTTCTAATGTAAGTTCAGACAACGCACCTGCCATCTTAACAAACGCATCAGCAACAAGACCCGCTGCATATCCTGCTATAAGAGCGGCAACTGCAAACGGAATCATTGCCAGACCCAATGCTCCGATTGCCAATGCACCCATCAGCACAAATCCAATTATAGGTGGTGCACCTAATATCCCAGCAACAATAGCAAGAACAGAAATTGCAGCTATAGCACCCCAGACTGCACCCCATGATACATCTGCGAACATACCGAACGCATATGCCGCTGGAATAAGTGACGCACCGAGGACTGCAACTGCGAACGCACCCTTTAGTATTTGAGAACCAACGTTTCCTAGTGCAACTGCGGCGGCAGATAAAGTCCCCAGAATAAGAATTCCCTTAAGAACCGAACCCCAGGAAACTGATTCAAATTCTTGAAGTGCCTTGGCGGTAATCCACAATGCACCTGCAAGTGCAATTAATCCTATGGCTGCTTTAAGCATATCCTTTACACTTAAATTACTCAAACTCTTTATTAATGACTCAACTCCTTCACCCACTCCTTGTAGTATCGAGGCAATGCCTTCTCCGATTCCTTGAGCAAGTGAAGCAATTGCCTTGCCCAATCCATCTGCAAGACCCGCTACACCCCGGCCGATTTCAGTTGCGACGTCGGCTACTGCCTTTCCAAGTGAACTCAACGCACGACCCACTCCGTCAGCAAGACCTGCAATTCCATCTCCTATTGCGGTCAATAGATCACGGAGTAAACCTGTCAATGATTGAAGACCTTTGGTGATGCCTTCAAATAATGCTTTGATTCCCTTTCCAATTGCTTCTGCAAGTGCTTGAATTCCACCACTAATACCCTTAACCAAATCACCAATTCCCTTACCAACCGAACCCAATGCCGTTTTTACCCCCTTAGACACACTCCCGATTGCATCACCAATTTTTTTAGCACCGTCCTTTACCCAGTCAGTAACTGACTTGAAAATACCTCCAAGGCCTTTTTTGAATTGCGTCATGAGTGGTGTAATTACCTTCTTCCAAACAATAATTCCTAAAACTATACTACCTATAACCCTCCCAACAATATCCCCCGCATCACTTACGAATCCAAGACTTTTTGCCATCTTATCGATCCAATCCACCACGGGTTGCATTGCTTCACGGATGTAGTCAATCGCCATGCCGATCAATTCAAACGGATATAAAATCCAACCAACCAACTTAAATATGAAACTAAGAATTGGTACTAGCATCTCCATTGCAACTTCAACCGCAGGTAATAATTTTTCACTAAGATCAATCATCATTTCATTAAACTTATTTTTGAGTTGATTCATTTTTTCTTGTTGAACCTGCTCTTTAAGTTGTTGCTTCATTCTATCGGCCGCATCCTGTGTTTCTCCACCACGAAGTGCTTCAAGTTCTTTTTCCAATGCGATTGCCTCATCACCATACTTTGCTCTAAATGCAGCTTGGTCTTTTTCAGATTGTTCCATCTTCATTAGATTTTCAACACTTGTTCCGAGTGCTTCTGCAGCTGCTTTTCTTTGTAGAAAGTTCATATTTTCAAGACCACCCATTTCTTTGAGAAGTCTGCTTTGTTCTTTCATCACTCCCTCTGCATCACCTGCAAACGATAATTGCCTTAAACGGTCCATGCTAATATGAGAACCCAGCATAGTGCTTAGTGCCATTTCCTTGTTCATGGAACTTTCAAAGTCAACCATTGACTCCATTGTACCTGCCACATCATTTAAACTCGTTCCAAGTTGCCTTGCTTTCACCGCGGCAGCTGCCAATGCCCCAGGTGCTTGACCCATAAATGCCAATGCGTCTTCACTTGCGTTTGCAATGTCTGCCATTACTTCGTCTGCATTGACTCCTGCCAAATTAGCAGCCGAAGCAACTGCCATTGTCATATTGTTGGCTGCGTCTCCTGCAGCTACACCCATCATTCTAAATTTTTCCATTGCACCCGCTGCGTTTGCATCGGTTACTCCAAGACCCTCGGATAATTGTGCAACCGTTGCGATTGCTCCTGGCATTACCTTAAGACCAAATGTTCCAAATTTTTCGGTCAACGCAGAAGCTGCTCTAAAACCACCTTCAAGTGTAACTCCCATGTGAGCAAACTCTACGTTCACCCGCCTCACTTCATCTACGATTGGTCTTACTGCATCTAAAGTTCCTCCTACTTCCTTTCTAAAATCTCTAGCTGCTCCTTCCAGTTCCCCAAATCGTTGGAATGCCAAAAACAATAAACCCGCAATTGCAGTTATCAAAATAAACGGACCACTTAGCAACTTACTTAATGCACTACCCAAACCAGATAAACCATTTACAAACGAACCCATTCCACCTGCAATTGCTTCTGTTGCCGAGCCACCTGCGTCCATTATTTTGAAACTTTCTTTTAATGCACCACCGAATGCGTTCTTTGCAATGTCCGCAGCTTCTCCGAGTGGTCCACTTGCATACTTTGAAAGCAATCCTCCGATCAATGGAATTTTGTCCAACGTACCTGTGATACTATCACCGATGCTATCAAATCCATTCATAACATCATCGACCATTCCACCATAGTTTTTCATGAAGTTTTTCATGCTGTCATTATATTGGTCAAGTTCTTCGCGAAGTTGCTTATTGACTCTTAATGCTTCTGCGGAGCTCCGGGTGACCTTGGTTATGTTATCTTTTAAATCATTTTGATAATCTGCCATACTTTGGGCTGCTCCTGCGCCTTTGGCAAAATTGGCAACCATTGCTTCTTGACTCACAAGAAACTCATCGTGAAATACATTCGCAGAGACCAATTGCCCATTAAGAGTTGCCATTTGGGTGTTTGCTTGTTGTAACGACTCTTTAGCAGCCTCCAGAGCATCTTCTTGCGCTTTGTATCCAGATGATCCCTCTGGAAGTAAATCAAGTTTGGATTGTTCCAACTGAACTGTCTTAACCAAATCATCATTGATTCTTTTATCAAGTTTACTTATGTTGTCGCTTACGTCAAGTATTGCGGTTTGTACTCTGATTCGTTCATTGTCTATAACGGCCTGTGCAGATGCTTGATCAGTTGCAAGTGACATTTCTGCGCCAAAGTTTCTTGTTGCTTGAGCTATGCCTATAGCTGCCTTCTTTGAAGCAGTTAAACTTTGTTGCATTTCCTCAATTTTATCATCACCAACAATTTTAAGATTCATTGATGATGATGCGTCTACTAAATTATCTCTAAAATCGTTAGCGAGATCAGAAACTGTCTGCATATCCGGAAGCAGATTTGCTTTAAGTGATGCTTGTATTTGACTGGAAAATGATGCAACGTCTTTTATTACGTTTGCATCTGCATCAGGTCTTTCCGAAAGTGGGTCTGCCATGCGCCAGACTCCTTATGGCCAATCAACATCATACGTTTCCCCATCAAACGCAGGATTATTTCGTATTGCTTTCTTTAAATCTCGTTCGTTTGAAATACCAACTCGTTTCATTTTTTCTTTGAATTTTTTGGTATCATCAATATATTCCTGAAATGCTTTTCCGATCACAGGGTTTGCAAAAAAAGACGCACCGAGTTTGGTTGCTTTTGTTTTGAAAATTGCTTTTACCAACGAACCGAGGAACTCGTTTAATTGTTCTTCTTCGTTTAACTGTTGTTTCTTTTTCATATAAAATAATTTTATTCTTAATCAGATTGAATAGTATATACGTATAAATATACACCAACCATCAGTTTATGACGGATAAAATTATCTATATGATCTAGAAGGTGTGGGTGGTTTTGATGGTCGAGACCCCGAACTCGTTTTTGCCTTTGCCTGAGCTTTCTTTACTTGCTCGTTCTCTTTGTCTTTTACTTCAACAAGCTTCCGACCATAAAACCGTCTAAGATAAATCGGAAGATTATACACGATGTCTTGAGTAAATGCCCCTTCACTATAATAGCAAAGGTTAAAAATCTCTTCGTGTAGTTGAACCTTATACTCGGGCGGTAGGGTAAAAAAAGTCGACCCCAAGGGGGATCGTCATCCTTTCAGTATATCCGGTATCTTCGGATTCAAAATTAAACGTCATATCCAAGTCAGGAGTATTGTCTCTTGCGTGTTCTCTGAACGCAAGTGAATCTCTTGCAAGAAGTTCCTTGTCAACGAAAGACTTGATTTTTGCTCTGTCTTCGTCTCCGTCAAGTGCCTTGATAACATACTTCAATCGTGTTGTAATTTCAGCTGTTTCGTTCTTATTCTTGGTAAACTTCTTCAAACTCTTCATTTCCATATCAATTGCTTGCTCATCTGCATGAGTCAACAAACTCCAATGGATTTTGCGTTTACTGAATGGGAATTCAAATTCAAACAAATTACGTCCTTTGTCATGCTTTTCAAAGTCAAATTCCTTTGCGTCAAGTTTTGCCAAGTCAATGGTATCTTCTACATCTTCATTGTTTGAAGGGTCTTTGAACTTGATTTTGTATTCTGCACCATAAGCAAGAATACGAGCTGCAATAAAAATTGCATTCTTGTCACCCACCAAAATATCGTCCAACTTGACGTTAGGTGTAACAATAAGTTGTTCAAGCAACTTATCAAGCACCACACCCTTTTTGATAAGGTTTTGACTTGTAAGAATATCTTCCTCCTTTGCAGTCATGTATTTGATGTCAATCTTTCCACTTGCAAGTGGTGAACTTGGATCATAAAACCAACCTTGACTCGGCAAATCAACCACTTCACTTGGATACTCAAACTTCTGAACTCTGTCTGTTTGTTGAGATGCTTGCGTGTTTGGTGCAGTCACCTTCGGTGTTTCTTCCGTTGTCTTTTCATTGGCAGCCTGTGCTTCCTGTGCATCACGCTCCAATTGTTCCCTAACCTGTTGAGGAATTTCTACGTTTCCGTCTTCGTTTGCCATAATTTGTAACCTTTATTTGTAATTTGTAAAATACACTATTACAAATATATATACATATTGCAAGACTTTTTTGCAAAAAGTATATTAAAAAAAGTAGAAATTAACCTTCTAACGCAAACTTCAAGATAGCATCAGTTTCATCATAACCAAAGAAATTACTATCCTTTTTGTTTTTCCACGTCTTGTGAATAGTAACACCTATAGTTTGGTCATGGAAAACAAGTTTCTTCCCACCCTTAGTTACAAACACAAGGCGTCCTGAATTTGTGTCTATGTCATATGGTCTGCGAAACTTGCCTTTCTTTACAAGACCTAGAAGAAACTTTACAAGGCCAAGCATGGCACTACTCAGACCTTCGTTTACTTGCTCCGAGGATGTTTCGGTTTTAACTTCTTCAAAAAGTTCAAGAATTGTTTTCTTTAATTGTGTCTTGTTCATGTTCAATAAATATATACGCAAATAAAAAAAAACTCCCCATTGGGGAGTTTTTAATAAACTGGATAGTAAATCGTGTAGATTAGTATTGAAGAATTGCGTAATCGTATGCAATGTCCAACTCAACAGTTGCAACGTCACCTGTGTCCCATGAAAGGTCAGAGAACGTAGTTCCTGCTACAAACGCACCCTTGATTGTCCATTCTTCAACCAAGTCACCGACTGGACCAAGAACATTGATAGTCAAGTCCTTCTTGTAGAAGTCGGCATAACCATTTCTACCCGTTACAGATTCGTGGGAGAGACGAACCCATTCCATTGCAGCCTGCGCCGCACTTGGTACGATTGGATCGTACATAGAAAGTGTGATATTATTCCATTCTGCCTTACCAGCACGAACCTTGCGTTTAATGTTAATGTGGTCAAGAGTATTAACATCGATTGTGATGTTAGGTCTTCCTACACCTTTAATAAGGTATGCAGGTACTCCGTCCATATACATGATAAAACGATTGGCCGTCTTTGGTTCAAAGGCCGTAAAAAACATTTCTTGTGTTTCAACTACTTGTGCCATTTTTTAAATTCTCCAGTTTGTTAACGATTACTTTTAATAAATATCATCCAAAAACTCTAAAACATCATTTATGAATGATAATAAACATAAATATGTGCTAAACAAAAAAATATATTTATTTATCTTTCCTTAATTTTTTTCCTACTAGTTTTGCAGAACCATACAATACAGCCCCAATGAACTGAAAGTGTTGTGGTCCTGGCCATGGAAACGATAGTCCTATCATTCCAGTCGCAAATAAAGTCAACAATGCCATTCCCTCGGGACCTGCAAATAACGAAGATAATGAAAACCCACCACCGAGGGCCAGAATCATATCAGTCATATCAAAGTCATAGTCTGCATTACCCGTAAAAGTCATGTTTAACCAAATGTAAATTAGAATACCCGCAACTGCCATTCCTGCAATTCTCTTGGTTTTGGGGTGTTTAGCCAAGAACGCATCCAAATCCTTGAGTTTTTCTTCTGTCCATTTGCCTACCTTGGTGCTTGCAAGGTACTCACCAATTGCCTTTATTACATCCTTATATGCCTTAAATCCCTTTTTAACGAGTTTGAACAACCACTCCATGCTAAACTTAATCTTAGCAAAGAATTTGAATACAGTTTTATCAAGAAACAATTTAACCAAGTCCACCAACTTAAAGGCGGCAATGGATGCAAGTTCTTTTATAAACCCCCAAATCTTTTTAAGTCTTGATGGTATACCCAACTCATTCAACATAGAACAATCCTCGTCCAACTTGTGTTCTCTCACAAATAAAACGAATTCATCATATTGAATTTCCGTCAATAAATCTGTCAATCTGAGTTCCGTCATACTTACAAATAAATATATACCGAAACAAAAAACCCCTCTATAAAAAATAGAGGGGTTTTAAGTGATTTTATTTTACTTTTACAAATTATCCGTCAAAACTTGCTCCAGTTGATTGGAGAGTAAAGTCAAGAACGATAAACTCAACTGCTCTTGCAGGTTGCAAGAAGATTTGACCATACAGAATATTTCTGTCAATCAAGTCAGGTGTGTTGTTAGATTCATCCATGACTACACGGAACGCATACAAACCATGTCTTTGTTGTACGTTTTCGAGATACGGATTAACGATACTCAAGAAACGTTGACGTGTTGCAGTTACGTTTTGTTCAAAGATAAGATACCTTGCAGAACTTGCAATGAACTTCTTAACAGTGATAAGCAATCTACGGACATTAACCCTATCCAACGCACTCGCACGTCTTTGTAGAGTCTTTTGACCGAAAGCAACGATGCCTTGTCCAGGGAACGCAGCGATTGGATTAACCTTGCCTTCATACAGATCGTCTCTTTCCGCAAAGTTAAGTCTGTCCATAACGGAAACTGCTTGCTCAAGACCACCACGATTCAAACCGGCAGGTGCGAACCACTCTGCGGAAACCTTATCGTTGGCCGCATAGACTGATGCCATGAGTGTACTTGGTGGGAATGGTTGCAATTTGTTCGTTGCAGGATCTATAATCTTAACCCACGGATAATATGTAGCCGCATAGTTACTATCGATTGTAGATGCCTCTGAAATCGCATCGTCCACTCTACCAGGTTGGTCGTGTGCCGATACGCAATCAAGAATGTAAAACGCATCCTCACGACTTTCACACAAGTCAACACCACGGTTGATTACTGCTCTGTGCAGATCAAGACTCAATCCCGGTGTAACAAGCAAGTTAATATCAAACTCGTCTTGGTTACTAAGGGCAGCGAATGCCTTGAAGTATGCCTTCGTTCCAGTCGAGAAACGTTTTGAACAATCCATACCTTGCACGTTGCTTGCAGTTATGTCCTCACCCAAGTTGATTGGGTGTGTTGGAGCATGACCATCAAAACCACCTTGGAAACCTACAACAAATCGTCTTGTCTTGGAAACCGTAGTTTCATTTGCGAGAGAAGGACTTGTGTCAATACCAGCCACTTGGAATGTTTCACGTTCACCGTCAATTTCTTCCACATAAGAACCAGGTTGGTCCATGTAATATCCTTCACCCGTGTCATCAGCACCTGCTGGAAGTGGAGCAAACAACTCAATTGTGTCCTTTGCAGCCAATGGCAACTCAAGAATTCCGTCAGGTGAGTCTTGATTAAAAACTGCACCATTGTAGAAACGACCTGGGTTTCTTTCGTACTGAGAAACATGACTATAAATTGCATTTGGACAGTCAATACCTCCTACGGGTGAGAAATATGAACCATGGCCATATGGCATTGCTTGTGATGGAGCAACACTATCGGGGTTCATTTCAACACGAATCCAATTACTTGAATTTGCATAATCTCCGTGATCGGTAAGTTTTCCCTTGTTATCAATAGTTGTCAATCTGTCACCGACCACGCGTGGAAGGTAACGAGGTGAACTCGGGTCAAGTGTTACGTTATCATAAGACTCAATAACGCTTTGATTCTTGTCGTTATCCATGAAACCACGAACAAACAAGTCAAATGTACCATAATCAGAACCTTGGATAGAACCAGGTGTTCTAACATCAGAAATCGCAATTTTAACTTCACGATTTGCAGATGTTCCCATGTTACGAGTCCAAACTCTAAACAGATCATATCTGCGACCACTGATTTCTTGTGATTGAATCCACGGAGTGTTTGCTGGACGACAAGAATACTTTCCCGTTCCCTTTCCATAAGGTGAATCGTCCAAGACCATACCCGTGTCGGAACTTGTGTCAGCAATTTCTCTCTGGAATGTCATAGCACCCGAAAGTTCACCCGGTTCAATGGTAAGACCACCAACTTCGGTTGTACACTCAATACGATACTTAACACCATCTATAATGTTATTATAAATCTCTGCTTGAGCATTTTCAAAATATACATGAAAATACGCAGGTTCAATATTCTTCTTAGGTGCTCTTCCGAAAATGCTTTGCAAACTATTCGGATCACGGGGGTCAATCGAAAATACATAATCACTCTTGATTCTCTCGCCTGTGTGAATGTCATATTTAACATGAACAGTTGTTTGATCATCGATTGTACCCGGATTTCCGTCCGCATCTACAGTAGTTCTGAGATGTAATGTTGAACTCAAATTGGAATCAACGATGGTTTGTTCATCATCTGTTCCTTCATTCAATACAGTCTCGGTGTAATGTAAAAGGTTCGATGCGGTATCAATAAGTGAACCACGGAAACCGGAATTATCTACAACAGGTGCTTCTCCATGTTTTGTTTGAAACAACGTGTTTGCGAGGACACCAATAACAGTTTCGTCTCCTACTTCAATGTCACACGAACCACTTGGATCGTATTCTGTGTCCGTGCGGTCTGCTCTACGTTGCAGAACCGTGGAACAATCAAGTTCCTCTACAGTTGCTTTAATAATCAACGCGTTCTTTTGAACATATCCACCAAGTGAACCAGTTCTTACGATGGTTACTACACCTTGGTGATGTAAATATTCACGTGCGGTGAACGGTTGGTAATATTCTCCCTCGGGGATGCCAAACAAATCTTGTAAATCACCCTGGTCACGAACAACAGTTGGTGCGAACGCAGGACCTTTATTAAAGGGTCCCACAACTGCTCCACCTATTTGCTGAATGCCTTGGGTAAGGAATGTTTGGTCTATCTCGTTGGTAAATACGGCTGGGCTTACAATTCTTTCTGCCATCTTCGGTAATCTCCTAATATATGGTTAATGTTAGTTTTTTGGGAAAGTATAATGACTTTTTCTATAAATATGACCAAAAAAATCCAAACACCAATATTTAATTGGTATTTTTTTCGGTTCTAACAAACACACCTGTATGTGCGTCTATTTGACCCTCACCATACTTCTTAACTAATCTATTTCTAAAATTAACTTCTTTTTTCTCAATTTCCATGTATGCAGATTTGCATTCCTCTTCTGATGTGTCTAAAGATGTCAGTTGTTCTTTGAGTTTTAATCGTGTTAATTGTATCTGACCCAGGTCAATTAATACGTTTTGATATTCCGCATTTAATTCTACTACCTCGGTCTGCTCTTCGGTGGTTAATTTGATTTCATTACTATCCATCCATTTAATATACAACATTTCCTTAATATTTCAAGGAAATAAAGTTAAACTCTCTTAATAGTAAAAGATTCTACCGACTTTTTGCTAATTTTAAGCTCAAAATTATGTGAACCAGACTTAATGTTTATAGCATCACCTTCACGCATAACAACCTCATCTCTTTCATAATCCCATATAAAGACAGACTCGTCTGCACCATCCTCAACACTAAACATATAAGAATCGTCATCCGTTTCAATAGTATAGTACTCCTCGTCCATTCTCAGACGAACATCATAAAATACAGTTCTTTCATCAATGAATAATTCACTAAACTTCCTATCCATTACAACCGTGCGAGTACCCGTTCCCAACTCTTTCTTGTTCGTTAGCAACGAAGTATCTCTGTTACCAAGTATTCGGGGGTCATCACTTGCAACTGCCTCAGTTCCCCACAAAACCTTTCTCTTGGAAACCTGTCGTTGTACAAGTGTCCTATCGTCAAACACCTCCGGGAGCAAATAAGCATTTACAGTCAAACTAAAAGTCGTTGACACGTTTCTATCATCCGTGTCTGATGATTCAACTGTATTTGAGAAACTATCAATCTTGGTTCTAAACTTAAATCTCTTTGGATCACCCCAATAATCATCACTTGCAAAATTGATTTTTTCCACCAATGAATTCATTTGCTCAACATAATCAGTATTCATTGTGAAATCATAATTAAGAACAACGTGGTCAGGGAACGTTACGTTATGAACTTCATAAACTGGTTGCATATCGTTGAGAATACTAAACTTATCGTACATATTCTTTGAATCAAACTTCTTTACAAACGGAACTGACAAATATTTGTTAAAGTGAACAAACTCATCGTCACGGGAAACCGACGTACGAGTAAAAATAATCATTGGTCGCTGTATCTGCCCCTTTGCGTCACGATACGCACCATCATTTTGAATAGCGTGCCATTTCTCGGGAGATGCGTGACGAACAGGAACATTAATTACACTTCCATTGGTATCCAATACCTGTGGACGAATAACATTCACAAAGTATTCATAAATAATGTTGTCTATATCAAGTAAAGTAATCGCATAATTTTCAAACGTATTGGTGTTTTCACCCATACGCAGTTTTTCTTCTCGTTTGTCCGAATACAACGAATGATTACTTTCTTTTAAGTTAGACTTATACTGATCGTTGTCTACGTTCGGTGGAGCAGTATTAAGTTGAGCAGTAAAGTCCTGCTCTTTGTCACCGGACATTCTCTTGAGAGTAATAAATGGATTTGTTACTTTATCATAGTCCATCAAGCATTTCTCTCCATTATATTGAGTCTACTTACTCTAGACATATGACCATTGCAGACCAAACTATAATTTTTCTCGGGTTGGCCACCTAAAAATTGGTTCTCCACCACGTTATCAATTTCAAAGTATGCGTTTTCCCACATTACGATATCACCAACTTCAGCATACATTTCTTTTATCTCGCACAACTTTTGATGAAATCTAAACAATGTTCCTTTCTTTACGTCGGGACCAAATCCGTCATACAAAGTACTTCTTGGATCACTTTCAACCAAACAAGAAGTTTCTACACCAGGATAATAATACTTGTCTATGCTCTCTCCATAAACGTTTGCTTGGGTACTGTGAGGGTTGACTTTGAACAACACGACAATCTGCTCAATTATATCAAGCATCAATTCACCATTTATGCTGTTCATGAGTCTGACATCTCTGCGTGAGAAGTATCTGCCTCTTGATCTCTCCATGTTACCCTATGTATAAAAAATTTGGTACTTTTCTTAAATTCTCTTGCAAGTTATCGGAAATCTGATTCAACGATTCACTTGTAGTGCTACGACTAGTTACCTCCAAGTCTTCTCGCAGTTCTGTTATAAGTTGCTCCTTTTCTTGGGTTGCCTCACTCCTCAAAGTATCACCATCCAATGAAGTTTCTCCTCCCGGAATTGGAATACTTTGATATTTTGCACGAATTGACCCCAGCAATTCCTTACACAACGCAAGGTAATATTTCATAATCCACCTCTTTCCTACGTCGTTAATTGTTGCAAAACTATGGAATTGATACGGTACGTTACTAAAGTCGGTTACTCCATTGTCCACTCCAAATCCACAATCATCGGGTGCAGTTGCACACGAATCACCAGTTGCCGTTGGAGTTGGGGTGTTAACGGGGGACGGAGTTGCGGTTGCTTCCCCAGTCGTTCCATCGGGGCAACTCTTATCATCGACCACAACCTGTTCGGTTGTTTCTTCCACCACCTCAGTTTGACACTTTGGTATGGCATTGAAATCTTCGGCATCTACATAACCCTGAACCGCTGCTATGTCTCGTTCTCGTTTAAACACATAATCAAAATATAAGGTGTAATCCTTTTCGGGAATAGGAAACAAAGTAAGTTTATTGTTTATCAACTCAAAACTATAAGCACTTCTTCGTACACTTTCGTTAAACTCAATTGCTTGCAACCTCATTAAATCTTCATTCACAGGTCTTAGCAAAAATTGAGCTCCGTGAACTGACATATTTCCCCATCCGAACTCATTCATTAAATTTTGATGTGACATACCCGATGCGTGTGGGTCATATATTCTATTCAAACTCGGTGGAGCATAATGCAATATTCGTTTCACTTCAATTTTTTCTTGCCTTAGTTCCCCCGAACGTGGGTCTCTATAACAATGGTCAAACAAACCTTGCAAATCATATGTCTGCACCCCTTGTTTAACCTTAAGACTTTGACGTCTCCAGTCCACGTTTCCACCCGCACCTACTTCCGCACCATATGCTTCCGACAACTTCAAATAAAACGGAAGTGGTTGAGTTTGCAAAACGGATGTCGTTAAATTAACACTAGTGGAAGTTCCACGCAAACTATACAAATTCTGCTTAATAGAAAACTGATTTACTTGAGCACTATACTCTGTTACTGCTTCTTCAAAACAAGCATAAAATTGCAAGTCGATCATTTCAATATCAACGATTGGATAACCCAAACGTTTCGCAGCCCAATCCGCTGCTTTTGGTGCGAATGTCGTAAATTGGGCATCACCATCAAAAAATCCAAATGGTGTTTGACCAACAGGAGACGTAGTTTTCCCCTCCCACCTTACTCGTTCAAGTTCATGTTTTGATTCAGTTGACTCGTTGGTGTTATTCTCTTCTTCACTCATATTACCTATAAATATACATCAACCATAGTAATCGTTATAAAATAAAAGAGGGGTTCAAAAGAACCCCTCTTAAATTTTGTGTTATTCCAAACAGAATTACAGATTGTCTGAATTCGTAACGGAAAGTTTTCCGTAGAATTCTGGACGAACCATCTTCTTGGCATAACGGGTCATTACACCACGACGTGGAGTAAAGTTGACCGGATCGTATACCAATGGAGTTTGGATTAACGGAACGTATGGAGCATAAACCGCACCTGTTTCAAGGAAGTTTGCACCTCTGAAACCTACGAGAACGTCACCACTTGTCATGTATGGGTTCTTGTAAACTTGGAAACGATTGTTCAATGCACCAACCTTGGTAACACCCATTGCGAACTGCGACTGATTTCCATCAGTGTCAGCTGCGTATCCTGGGATACTTTCAAGAACGGTAGCAACAGAAGGAGAACATACGAGGAAGTTTGCACCACCACGAAGAGTCAACTGATGAATTGTGTTACTCATCTTTTGAATCTTTGTTCCGAGCTTCTGGAACAATGTTCCTTGAGTCTCACCACCTGCGAGTGCCGCTGTTGCGTCAAATGCAGCTGCGTCAACCGTACCTGCGTTTTGAAGAAGCATATCAAGAATTTCCAAGTCGATTTCCATTGAAACGTACTCGGAAAGAAGTGACGTGAGTTCTGCTTCTGCGTCAACACTATGATAAGCATTGAGGTCTTGTGCCAACTCAGGTGTCCAAACTGCCTTCAACTTACGTGTCTTTGCAACGATTGGTTCACTCTTAAGTTCCAAGTTAACTTCGGGAATTCCGACGTCTTGGGAACCTGTAACTGCACCTTCGGTAGCATCTTCAGCAGCTTCGAAATCACCACGGGTGATGTCTGTTGGAGCTGCATGGTAGTGAAGTGTTCCGGCTGCGGTTGCTTCACCGTCTGCATTAAGTGCGGATACCGCACCATCTGCGTCTGCAACAACCGTGAAGGCTGCTACGCCGTCAGCGTCACCGTCAGCGGCAACTGCTGTCCAAGCCTGGCCGTCTGCGATAGCAACGGTCTTGTCGTTCAACGAGTAACCGTGACGACCTGAACCATAAAGACCACCACTTGCGGCGTCTGTTGACTTGGTTGCACCTGTTCCACCGAAAAGACTTCCACCGGACTGCTGTGCGGATTGGTTTGTTCCGTACTTGAAGTCTAAGTAGAAAATCAACCCGGATGGGAGATTCATTGGTTGAACCGAAACGAATTCCTTCGCTGCGATTTCAGCAAACACACGACGTACGAGAGGTAACGCAACACCACTCCACTCTTCCGAGTTTGATGATGTTCCTGTGCGTGACGCTTCGTCAATCAACTGCTTTGCTTGGTTTTCAAGAAGAACGGCCATACCGCTCTTTTCTGTATCTGTATTGATACCTTCCAAAAGACCTGTCTTTTCCCACTTGGAAACAAGACCACGGGTTTCTGCCATAAGTCTTTGTTGAGGATTTTGACTGTCTTTCAATAATTTACTGATTTCACTCATTTTAATAATTCCTTTGAATTTAATGTTTTGTTTTTAATTTATTCAACGATTCCGGCAAGTTTCTTGAAACGGTCAGCAAGGTCATTGCCTTCCGAAAGAATTTGCTTTGATGGTTTTGTTGACTTGATTGCCTTGGATGCCAAACCTTCCGTAAGTGACTTCTTTGCAGTTGGAGCAGGAGCAGGTTTTTCAACCTTCTCTTCTGTTTCAACAATGCGTGACTCCACAGTCGTGCGGAATGACTCACCAAGAGTTGCATAGACCAATTTTGCTTCACGAACATTCTTCGTGAGGTCAAAACTTTCTACGACCTTCAATTTTTGATCTTCCTCAAGTGCAAACTCCTTGAACAACTTGTTCGTATAGAGAAGTTTTGCATTAAGCAAGTTCACTTCGTTCAACTTACCGCGCAACAGTTTGTAAACCTTGCGGTATTCATCGTTTTCTTTTTGAAGTTTTTCATTGGTTGATTTCAATTCTTCGAGTTCTTCTGAAGTTTCATCTTCTTCCACTACGTCAGTAGATTCTTCTTCAAGTTCTCTAAGGATTTCCTCAAGATCAATTTCTTCGTCCTCTTCCTCGGCATCGTCTTCGTCCGAATCTTCGTCTGCGACTTCTTCGTCTGCATCTTCTTCTTCTTCCTCTACGATTTCAAGGTCGATTTCTTCTTCCAAATCCTCTTCTGCTTCTTCTTCAACAGTTTCTTCTGCTTCTTCTTCAACAGTTTCTTCTGCTTCTTCAACAGCTTCTTCTGCTTCTTCTTCAACAGTTTCTTCTGCTTCTTCGGAAACTTCTTCGGATTCTTCGGTTACTTCGTCATCTTCATTAATTTCAAGATCTGCTTCCAGTTCTTTAATGATACTTTCTAAGTCAAGAGAATCTTCTTCCTCAACTTCTTCTGCTTCTTCTTCAACAGCTTCTTCTGCTTCTTCTTCAACAGCTTCTTCTGCTTCTTCTTCAACAGCTTCTTCTGCTTCTTCGTCAGATTCTTCTGCTTCTTCGTCAGCAACGTCTTCTGCTTCTTCGTCAGCAACGTCTTCTGCTTCTTCTTCGGCAGCTTCTTCTTCTGCTTCTTCGTCAGCAACTTCGACTTCGTCATCCTCTAGGGCAACTTCGTCATCCTCTAGATCCAACTCCTCCTCCTTCAACTTCTTCGTAAGCATACTCTGCAAACGAGGAGCGAATGCTTCCTCAAGAGCAAGTCTTGCATTTGCAAGTGCAGTCTCACGAACAGCTTTGGCATCAGCGATGGCCTCTTTCAATAATTTACTCATGGTATAATTTCCTTGATTAATTTCTAAAGTCATTAAGGACTTCAATCAGGTTAAAACCTTTGGTCTTGTTTCCAATAAGAGTGGAACATTTTGAAAATAAATATATATCTAAATACGAAAATATTAAAAAAAGTTAAAAAAACTAAAAAAAAAGAGTGGGACGAACCCACTCTTTTAATATTAAATGTATTTTATTGAGTTATATTACAATATTTTTTTGTTTCCTTGAATTCTTGCAAGAGTTTCCGATAATGTTGCATTCTTGAATTGTCTTGATTCAATTTCTTTAACTTGATAAGTTTTTCCGTCAACCTCAAACTCGTCTTCACCTGCTTCTTTTGCTTTACGAACTGCGTCACCGAATGCGTTTCCTTCTTCAACTTCTTCTTCAGTTTCATCTTCTTCGGAGTAGCACCCCGATTCTTCTTTCACTTGATAAGTTTTTCCGTCAACCTCAAACTCGTCTTCACCCGCTTCCTTTGCTTTTCTTACTGCATCACCGAATGCGTTTCCTTCTTCGACTTCATCGTCTTCTTCACCTGTGAATTCCTCGGTATCTTCTTCTTTGATTACTTTTTCTTTTACAGGATAGGTTTTGCCACCCACTTCAAATTCTTCGTCACCGTTTTCACGTGCCTTACGAACTGCGTCACCAAATGCGTTTCCTTCTTCAATTGCTTCCTCGTCATCTGCATCACCTTCACTTTCTTGCTTTTTAAGTATAGCGGCCTTGAGTGGTTCTGGTAATTTTTCTTGAGCAGCGGTCAACCCTTCAAATAATCCAAGTTCAGTTGCGACTTCTTCGATGATTTCCTTAAGTTCTTTTCTTGTAATTTTCATAATAATACTAATACCTTTATTTAATTGGTAAAAAATGTCTGTGGTCACTCACCATCTTTTGATAGTTTCTAAATAAAATTCCTTTGTTCTCTGGGTCTGCACACGAATCACATACTTCAGTCATCGATTCTATGTGCGAATTTAATTCCGAACGAAGTTGTTGTGTAGCAAATCTAGTTTCCGACTCGGATAATTCCAAATCTCCGGCAAACACACACTTTATCCCTTCGGAAATTAATGTTTCAAGAAATCTGTTGATTTGTTTTGGATCAACCATTCCTTCTAAAATTTTTGCCGAGATGTTTGAGAATATGGGTGTAACTCTAGTTTCTACAAACGACTCGTTTTGCATCAACTCGTTAACAAACAAAGATACTTGTTCTGAATCCAACTCCTCAAGAACTTGATCATTTTCACCAACCAAACGAGCAAGTGAATCCTGTGCAGTCATTTCAGACTCCATTAACTCACCATAATACTCGGGGTTTGCACAAAACTCATACACGGATACTTCGTCTGTATAATGCCCACCGAAACGGGAATCCGTTGAATTGACAAAGTTTAATTCGGACTTAGTTGCATATTCGTTTGCATCAGATATTGTACCTTCACATACAACTTCTCGTTCATAACCGGAAAATCCCATAGACTTCTTTACAAATTTACCTTGAATTTCACATGGATATTCAGCAACCTCAAGCAATACTTGAGTTACATATTCTTTTAATTCACTTCTTTTCATTTGTGGTTTCCCCTTGTATTTCAAAGTATCTGTTTAAGATATTTCCCATATCTTCGTATAAACCCTGCATACGTTGTGTGTAGACCTGTCGTTCACTTGCGGTCTTGTAAAATTCCTTTGCAAGAGTTTTAATTTCTTTTAAGTTTCTTTTTACACTCATTGCATCAAACCAATCATCGGTTTCGTTGAGAATATATTTTGATGCGTTTTCAACGATATTGCATATATCTTCGGCAACATCCATATCTCTTGCTTCAAGTGCGATGTATCGTTGATACTTACCGAACTTTGAAATCTTCTCAGATGCAAGTTTCTTTTGATCGGATGACATTCCTTCGTCATCAAATCGTCCAGTCATGGGATTAAATTCGTTGATTTGGTCACGTTGCTCTTTCGCAACTTCCAAAATACTTTCTTTAATTAGTCGTATAACCTCGTTCTTTTCCATATTAAGATTCTCCAACTTCACCTAAAATTTCATGAATGATTCCTTCAACCTTACAAAACTTTGAACAAACTCGTCCATCAGTTACAACTTGAGTTGGATCAACCGATTCGTTCAAATTAACTGGTTCAAGAAAAGCACCCCTCGTAGAAGGGTTGCTCACAAAGTCAAATGCAACCAATTCAAAATCATCATTTACAAGTGTCTTACCCTCGGATTCTCTTGTAGTCCCCATTCCACGTGAACTGATTCCAAGTGTGATTCCTGATTTAAATAATTCCTTCAAAATGTTGCCGGCCGGGGTACTCAGAACATGAACTTCACCAACAAGTGCGTCACCGTCCCACCACATCTTGGATACGTTGTGACTAACGTTCTGTAAATTTACCACCGCACTATCTGGGTGGTCTAGTTCACCGAGTGCTCTTTTGTCATCAATAAGTTCTTGGTACTTGCCGGCCTCCCTCTCAAGCAAATCACGTGTATAAACACGCCCATTTTGATTTTGCTCCTTTGCTTTTTGAAGAATGCCACGAACCACCAAATCTCCTCCATTAGACTCGATGCTTTCCGCAATTTGTTCTCTTGTGAACTCAAAAGGGAGTGTAGACACTATAAGTTGCTTTGCCATATCAAATAATAAGTATATACGTATAAGTATTTATTTACAATTTAATCCTTTTTTATAAAACAACAAAATCCACCGTCTACCGAAGATGTCTCAACTCCCCCTCGGATATTTCAGCAATTTTATTAAAGTTCTCAGAAACAACCCCAAAATCAGTTTTATCACCAAGTTCAATGGAATAGTCCACACCCTCAAGGGAAACTTGCTCCCCCATGCACAGACAATAAGTTCTATCACCCCTTGCAATTTCAACAACCAAACCACCATTATAATAGACCATTGACATGACCTTTGAACCTTCGGATTCCAATATAACCCCAAGATGGCGTGCAGAATCAAGTAAACTATCCTTTGATTCCGTTGCTGGAAGTCTTTCGGGTAAATCTGTATGTTTAGTCTCTGCGAAGTCTTTTGCGTCCTTCAAGGAAATTCCGTCTGCTATCTTCTTTATTTTCTCCCACAAAGTTTTAGTAACCGAATCCTTTTTCAACTCACCTTTTTTAAGTGCATATACCATACCAAACAATCTTTGTTGAGATGCCGATGTTGCGGCCTCTTGAATATTTTCTTTTTTTGTCTCAGAAGAATCCTTTTCCTTTTCTTCCTTTTCCTTTTCTTCTTTTTCCTTTTCTTCCTCTTCTTTGTCAAATTGTTCGTCACCATCTCGGGTGTCACCCATTGGTTTTATATCAAGACCATTGGAATCAACATCTTCGACATCACCTTCTCCATCTAACCCAAGTTCAAACATAGCAATTCCAAGTTTGGCCTTCTTTAGTAACTTTGAAACCTTTTCCCAATATTCTTCGCCAAGTTGCTTTCCATCGGAAGAGTTTTTTGCGGATTGTATGATTGGAGTGAGTTCCTTAAGTGCTTTTTTATAAGCAAGTATTGTTGGATCAGTTAACTTCTTCTCGTCAAAAGAAGAATCCTCTGCAATTGATTCTGTTTTACATGAACAACTCATGGTGATTCCTCGTTACTCAATTCAAGATTTGATTTACTTAGTGTTGCATTCAGTTCTGCACACACATCAACCACGGACTTTATATCCGATGATAAAGATTTAACACACTCCTCTAACTTCTCAATTGACTTACCCTTTCCAACCGAAGATGCGTCCAACCGAAGACTATATTCATACATATGAGTTGCACGATTTTTGGATATGGTTGCAGTTGCAATTGAAGTATCTGATTTAAGTCTCAATTCCGCACCCAACGGACATGGTGTCCAGTCTCCGTCCAAAACGTCACACAAAGATTGACCAGGGAACCACTTATTTATTTTTTGAGGTTCTTTAGTTTGTTTGGCATTGAAATTGTTTGTAACCATAAACGAAGTTTCAATGTCCTTTCTCTGTGAATCTTTCATAATATTTTATCGCAACTCGCGAAGTTTTTCGGAAATTCTTTGCAACCTAGAATCCAATTTATCCAAGTGTCGTGTGGTTGTCTTCCAATAAGACTTATTACTCACAGAAGTCTCTAACTTAAATTTGGAACTTACCTTTACCAACTTTTCCACATCACCCAACATTTTATTAATTTCACGTATAGTAACACCTATCTTTTGACGTGGTGTCATGTCTGGGTGGTCTCTGTATAGATGGTATAAACTCTTACCCTCGGCAACGGTGTTGTTTTTTTCGTTCTTGGTTGTTTTAAAGTCAAACACCTCCGCAGTATCTTTTATTGATTCTTCGTGATCTTCTTCGTCTTTGGAATCAAACGCATACGGGGTTTGATACCCATCAATGTTTCCCGTGGAATTTATTTCAATCACCTCGGGTGGATTGCACTCTTCGCAGTCTGGATTTTGGCATCCGCATTCTTCGGACAACACTTCACTTAATAAATTGCGAATTAACTCTCTAAGATTTTTTTCAGTTGTTTTCATGCTTCTCAAGTTCCTTTATAAGTTCATATGACATGAGCAAAGTAGAAACTTGTGAATCCTTAACAACTCTACCGTCACTGATAGAATCTAATTGAGAAATAACCTCTCCGAGTTTTATCTTAACCACTTCGTCATCCACGACTTTATCAGACAATTCACTGATCCGTGATTTCACATTTGGGATTTGTGTATCTATATACTCCCGCAAACTATTTGTGTTTGAAATATTGTTTATATAGTTTTTAAGAAGTCTTTGTTGATCTTCACTTAGAGTGCTACTATATTTCTCATTAAATTTGTCAACCAAAAGTTTATATGTTATCAAACGGAGGTCTTCGTTGTGTTGCTCATAATCTTCGGTGGATTCGTTGGTTTGTGCTTTCTTGCTACATAATCCTTGAAGTATGGTATTTTTCGATTCGTATAATTCTTTGGCATCGCAATAAATGTCTTCGTTTTCACTTTCAAACAACTTAAAGATACTGGCATATGTTTTATAGTTGCGAATCTTTGAACGAAGGAAATCATCAATCGGATATGCACCCTTCATCTCTTTAACCAACTCGTATCGTTGTTGTGCCAACTTTTTAGTATTGAGTTTTTTATGAGACTTAGCAACTGCATCAATCAACCGCTCCGCATTTCCCGAGTCGTATGCTGACTCTTCCATGAGTAGTTGATACAACCTTTGCTCCTTGCCAAGTGATGCGTCTTCAGCAAAATATTTACGCATCAAACGGTTGGCATGGGAGTCTTGTTTATCATCAAGAATATCAGCAGTAATTTGCCGAACCAATAGTTCAAACAAAATGCCAGTATTCTTAAATTTACTATGTTTTAATTTTTTCACGTGAAAATCAAACTTTATATATACGAGTATAAATATGAGTATAAATATAATTATCGACCAATATTTTTAAAAAATCATTTATCAATTAAATTATCTTCATTCAAATACCCCTCGGTTTTATCGGTTTTCTCCGAAGTTTTCCCCCCAGAATCGTTCTTTTTCTTGGTTTTAACCACCCCCTCCGTATTCTCAACTATAAGAGAAGAGTCTGTTGGAAGTGAAACTTTAGACTTCTTTGATGATAAAAATTCATCAAGTTTATTAAAATCTGCTTCTAATTTCAACGGACTGTCACCCCAATCTCTACCCGAAACTCGTCTTTCTCCTGCACCAAGGGGGTCCCTCCCCATTGGTTTTTTATCAGGATGATCATATTCTTTACCTGCATTTCTTCGTTTCTTTTCTTCTTTTTTTCGTTGCTTAATTGCTTCTTCTTTTTCCTCTTCGGTCATTCCTTCAAAATCACCGAACCCCCAACTATCATCCTCGTCACCTTCATCGGGTTGTGCGTTGGGGTCAGCAGGATCAGTTCCTTCATTTTGAATAGTTTCCAAACGATAATATTCTTTTGCATCGTCAACAAAGTTTTTGCGAATATCATCAACCTCATCATTTGATAAACCAAATATGGTATTATATATCCAATCCTTGGAAAACATTTTGGCATCCATCATATCCCTTGCGGTGGAAAGCTTTTCACCGAGAATACGAACTCTTTCTTCTTCAAAAATGGTAGATGGGTTCGTAAGACCCAAATTAAAGTCAACTAGTTTTGCATCTTTATACCCCTGAGCATACAAGTGGACGATGGCAATTTTAGTAAGTTCACTAACTGCAATTCGTTGGACTCGTTCAATTGTTCTTGCAAAACGAATATCTTCCGCTGCTAAAGTTGCTTTGCCGGTTATTCCTTCTTCATACCCCAAAAATGCTTTAGGTATCTTGAGTGCAGCCATCATCTTGTTTTTGATATACTCAATATCATCTGTCCCGTCATAAGTCATAGCACCGAGATTTTCAATTCTAGTTCCACTATCACCACCACGAACTGGCATAAAGAAGTCTTCGGTCATATTTTGCATATTGAACTTGAGATTGTAATCTCCTGTTCTTTCATCAACAAACGGAACTTTTTTCATTTTGTTGATCACCTTCTGCATAAAGTTATCAACTTCGTTTGGTGGAATGTTACCAATATCAATATAGAACATTCTTTTTTCTGGTGCTCTCATCACTCGGTGAATCAACATCGCATCTTCCATGAGCTGAAGTTGCTTCCAAACTCTACGTGCAGGTTCGATGACACTTTTTCCGTATGGAAGAAAGTTACTATCACCCAACATTCTGAAGTGTGCTATTTCATAGTTCTCGTAATCCGCACGGGTCTGTCCTTCTTGTTTGAACATAACATAAGCAGGATTTGTTGGGTCCATGTCCTCAATACGAGTCATTTCATATGTGGAAATGGGTTTTACATTGTGAATTCCATATTCCGGTTCAATTTCAAGATGCAAATAGAAATCTCCATACTTGCACATATTACGAGTCCAACTCCACAGATTAAACTCAATATTCAATATATCGTAAAATAAATTTTCAAGGATACCTTTAACATTAGAATCCGAACTTGAAATTTTTAGAACATCCCCGAACTCACTTCGTGTAGTACATTCGTCTGCGTAAATATCCAAGGCACTTGCTAGAATCGGATCACTTTCCATCATATCATAGTCACTGAACAACTCCAGACGGTGTGTCTGAAATCCGATGTTGTTGTACTGACTTGCAAAATCAGAATACAACGTATGCATTCTATTGTACTTGTCTTTTAACTTGGAACTATACTGCAATTTGTCGGTGTCGGCAATTTTAAGCTTTTTGCCGCCCACGTTTCGCACGATCACCTCGGACGAAAACATACGTCTAAGTCCACCAAATAATTTCTTTACTCCTTTTTCGTCTGCCATGACATTATAACTTTATAAGTGACCTATTGTATGTAATATATATAAGTTTGTCAAACTAATATATACATATTTATTTTAATTCCCCAGCGGCTCCTATTATGTCACCCGCACCGAATCCTTGAAATGGTCCCAGTGGATTTCTTGTTTTCTCTGTTTTATCTATATTCTTTTCACCGGAATACAATACATACTCAACCGTATCATCGACAATAAGAATCAACACACTTATTTGCCAACCCGTGGTGTGTATTTCCTTTCGGAAATTTAACATATCCATGAACACACTTCCTTCTCGTTGATTTTTTAATCTTTCCAAATTTATTTCGTATGCCAATCCTTGCTCTCTTGCAGCCAGTGTCTTCAGAACACCCGCGGGTAGCTCAATCTTATTAAACAACGTAAATCGTGAAGGACTATCCAACTTGAACTTACTCATTACATCGAGATAAGTTAATCTTTTCACATTTGGTATATTTTCCAAATCAAGACCCATTCTGACCAAATCGGAATATTTGGTCTGACCCACTACAATATTATTCACCACACCTTCAACTTCCGTATAAGTTTCAAATGTTGATTGCGTATACACACCTGTTGTGGGTAGCATTTTTCTTGAATTGCATCCTGTCGTAAATAGTATCAATATTAAAGTAGTTAATATAAGTGGCGTTTTCATTGGTGTGTATCTCCTCGTTAAGTTGTTAGTTTTACATAAATATCATTTCAATAACCAATCCAAACTTTCACTCCCTCCGTGTGGATTTTTCATTTCGTATGGATTGCTTTTTAGTCCAGACCTAAGATAAGCATCACCCATATCCAAGTTTGTGGTCGAACCCATGTAATCAAACATTGATTTTTGTGTGTTCATGTTTTCCGACCTAAATCTAAGTGCAGTATCTCGCACCCATAACGAAATGCATAAACTCATAACCAAGTCATCGGTGTAACCAGGCATTGCTTCTGCTTTCATTCCGTTCCATATAAAAGTAAACATTTCCTCAACCGTTCGTTCTGAATTTATCACAAGTTCCTTTTCACGAACATAACTTTCCATTTTACTGATGATGAGGGGGCGAGTCTTAACCGAGGTTGTAAATCCAGGAACTTGCTTCTTTTCCATGCGATTAAGTTTGTTGGTGTGCTGGGCAAGTTCGTCTACATATTGATAATCTCGTTGAGTATAATATAAATTGCTATAACCTCTGTCCAATATTTGTTGCAAAACTGCCCAACCAATATTCGCATTTTCCACAACGAGCAATGCACCATTATATTCGTTTGCTACCGCAACGAGCAGATTTCCGTAATCTTTTGTTTCCATGTCACCACGAAACTCTGCAACTTGAACCAAATTCTCAACGTCAAATACATGAAAAGCACTTTTATCTTTTCCGTCACCACGTGCAACATCGGCCGCAACAACATAGTCCTTTGAATGATCGGGATATTCCCACAACCAATATTCTTTGTTTATACCACGCTTCTCAAGTGGTTCTTTCATGCTATTTTCCTTATACCACTCCACTATATCCGCATCAATAACCGAACGACCACTGCTTATGAAGTCACAATCACATTCTTGAGCCGCATCTTTATCCCCAAGTAACTTGGTTTGTAAATCTCTCCATTCTTGATCTCTTTCCGGATGTAAATTCCAATGAAGTTTAATTGGATTAAAATCATTTGATCCGTCCATAGAACCTACCCATGTCTTATGAAAGAAATTACCAATACCATTCGGGGTCGACAACAATATAGAACGACCACCAGTTGTAATCGTTGATTGTGATGCAGTCCATATTTCCTCCATGTTCGTAATAAACGCACACTCATCCACAATTAACAAACTCAATGATGACGAACGAGATGCATCCACACTACTTGAAGCCGCACGAATGGAACTTCCATTCTTAAACCTCATACTGAGTTTATTCTTCTCGGTACATTCACTTCTCAACCAACTTGGTAAAAAGTCCGACATATGAGTTACCTTGGTAACAATGTTTTTTGCGGTTTCTTGGTTGATTGCAATACAAAGTATAGACTTATCGGTAAAAAAGGTCATTAACCACAAAGCATATCCGGAAACGAGGGTAGATATTCCCATCTGTCTGGCCTTGAGAACAATATTAAATTGCTCATCTCGGAAACTCTCAAGTGTTTTTTCTTGAAAATTATATAAAGCAAATGGAATCGTACCAAGGGTTGGGTGCTGAATCTTGCAGTATTTCTTCATAAAGTATGCAGGTGATTTTAAGCACTCGGCATACTCTTTCTTGATTATTTCTCGTAGTGGAGGATTGTTATTTGCCATCCTCTATAAATACGTATATATACTCTTTTTTACAAAAAGTCGGAGGTGTCGTCTAAAATTTCATTTCCTCATACGGAATTAACTCGGACTCAACCTCACTCAATCTCTTCTCAAGTTCTTCCAAATCTTTATCCAAATCTCCCAAAATCTTATCTTTATTTGGCAGATCCCATTGCTCAAAACTTCCGTCTTCATTCATAAATTGTGGATCGGATGCTATATGCTCCTTGGATTCCACTAACCTGACACGTGTTTCTACAAGAAAACTTCTTTCGTTTTCAAGTATTGTTTTCTTTTCGTAATCTTCGTATTTGCCTTCTTCTTTGAGTTTTGCTTCAAACTCTTGTACACAATCAAAGCACATCCCCTTCATGGCAAGCATTCGTTTATCCAAATACTTGGTGTGGTCGACCGTACATAAATCCTTTGGGCAATTCTGTGCTTCACGTAGAGACTTCCTAACCTTATCAAAAATCGTATCGGTTCTGACCCTTGAAGTGGACCCCACTTGTTTCCACTCCTTGCCATCCTTATCAGTCCAAATTTCTCCAGGTTGACGAATTACAAGTTCTTCAACTTCACCTTCGTAACCATGAACTTTTGGAAGTTCTTCACCTTTAAATAATTTGCGTGATTTTTTAATCACACTTTTCAAATCGTCTTTATCCATTTTAGCCATGTTTATATAATGCTCCTTAATATGCAAAATGTCAAACTATAATAATAAAAACATTACACAACAATCGTGTAAGTTCCCTTCTTTGCTACAAAGTTGGGTTTTATCATAACAGTCATTACCACAAACATAAGATTATAGGGTGACTTCTCTTGGAGTATTCCAATCAAATTCAATGCACTCTTTTTATCCTTTACATGAATATAATCACCCACATCAATTCTATCAAAGACGAGTGCTTTTGTAATATCGGGTATTGCTTTGTCAGCAACCTCCATTATATCCGTTTCGGATATTTGCATATGGTCATGCCTTGACTGACGTTCACCTGCGTGTTTAGTCTTGTTTATCTGAACGGAGATATTTACTTTGTCACTTACCGTTCCGATGACTGCATCCATGAGTTTAATCATATTTGCCTTTCTTCAAAGCTTTTCTATCATATGCCTTTTTATTTTTCATGGGTCTGCTTTTAGGCATAGTTGGTTTCCGCACCTTTTTGTACGCATCCATTCGTGTCATCAACTTTTGCTTTTTTGCTTCCGACAATTTTTGTATTTTGTGGACAAGCATCTTGATGTATTCCTTTTTGCTACCACGACCTTTAAAGTATGGACTTTTATCACTAAGCATTTTTGCAATATCAAGCATTGCTTTTAATTCTTTTACATCTTCTTCGTTATCTTTGTTTTCGTTCATTTCAATCCATCCTGTTTTTGGTACGTGTTGATATCTTTCAAGTTCAACACCCTTTGGAGAAAGTACAAGCAACCACTCACTTCCCTTGGCACGAACCTTTTTAAAAGTAAACTCAGCATTTGGGTATTCTTTTTTCCAATGTTTCTTAATTTCATTTGCAGTTTTGTATTTAGGTCCAACATACTCGTTTACAGGACCATCTAATCTTGTAAACTCCACATAAAATTTACCAGTATCAGATGATTCATATGGTTTTCCTCCCACATTGTCGGTGTGTTTCTTGGCATCACTGCGTGTATCAAATACATAAGGTTCTAACTTCCCGTCAACATACCTTGCGGATACCTCTGGTTGAGAACCATCTACACTGAGTGTTAATACTCCGTGCTTGCCTTCTTTTGATTCTCGTTGGAATCTCTCTGGATCTAATTTTGGATCATATATTCCAAGTGATAATGATATATGATGTTTCATAAGTTGATCAATTATATTGGTGGTTGCGTACAAAGATTTCCTTTTATCTAGTCCAGGAATCTCATCTTTTATTTTGATAATCAATTTTGCAAGATGGCCTTTGCCGAACTTCTGATCCTTTATCATTGAAAAAATACCTGGATACTTTTTCTTAATAAGTTCGTAGGTTTTACCCACATCAAATTTTACACGTCCACTTGAGAATACGGCCGCAAGTTTTTTTGCAAGTGTTGCAGTTATCGCAACTGCACCTCCCGTGATTCCAACTATTGATGCAATCGTGAGAGGGTCAACTACCTCGGTTAATGGGTTTGGTTTAGATTTGGCACGAACTCTTTTAATACGTTCCTTTTCATTTGCTTTTACCCGTGGCATCAACTTCTTTGCAACTCTGGCAATTAATCCGGGTTTCTTGGCAAGTTGTTTTTCAATCTTTTCTTTTGCAGTAACTGGTAAATCGGAATACTTCTTTCCACCGGTCATCTTCTTGACAATCAAATTCTTTGCTTGTTTCTGTGCAATTTGTCTAAGTTGACCTGGGTTCTTTCTTCGTTTCTCTTTCCGTTTCTTGGCAATCATACGTTTCTTTTGCGTACGTTTGGCTGCTCTTGCCATCTTCTTCCGAGTTTCACGGGAGATTTTTCTTTCTCCGACGTTATCCATCAGAACCTCATTATCCCCATAATTTGATTTATGGGTGCAAATGTTCCAGTTAACTTATATGTTCCACCTTTGTACTGAAATACAATACCCTCACTTGGGGCAATCGCATCCGCACCTCCGATGTCATTCAACTTTTTCAAATTCTTTTGAAGTTTTTCCATGTCCTTCTTAAACTTTTCAGGAGACTCCACGGAACTAAGTTTTTTCTTTTCCAAAGTTTTTACATGGTCATTCAATGCCTTTGCAATATCATCACTTCCTCCTGCGGCCACAAACCCACGAACATTTTGAAGTACTTCCGCACCTAGTTTCAAAAAGATAAATTGAAATGGCCACATATTTGCTTCAAACTGCTTTACTATATCTTCTTTTTCAAATTTGTTTACCCATGCAAGTAGTTTGGGTTGATTCGACAAGTCCATGCGTATCGTTGTAATCTTATTTGATTTATCGTTATATGCCCAACGACCTATAAGTGCTTCATAAACATTTGATGGAAATACTTCTTTTAATTTGCTTTGTTGTTTGTCTAAGAGATTTCTCCACCATGCATCGTGATACTTCATAACCTTATCATTATCTTTTAACTTAAATTCTTTTTTAAGTTTATTAATCATGTTAGTATACTTTTCAAGTGAATCACTAAATGTTTTGCTCTTGGGAAGTTCTACCACAATCGGAGCATTCAACGAATATCGTTTCTGAACATTGGCATTTATTTGACGAAGCATTCCTTCTAAAGACCTCGCAGAATCTTTAAGTTCACTTGTGATGTCATTTCCCTCGGCATCTTCAAAAACTGGTTTACCCGCAGAGTCGTATGCTTGAGTTCCATGAAATACTAACATATCAACATTTTGTGGAATAACATTTTGAGTGGCAGGTGTCATTACCTCAATGTTCATAAATCGTTCACCTTCTTTAAATACCTTACTCTTTTGAGCATCACTTAACTTTGAAATTGCAGATTCCAAATCTGTGACCGCACTTACGAACGCATCACGAATATTCTCTGCACGATCCGCAAAAATATCTTCAAACTCGGATACATTGGGTGCGGCTGCTCCTGCGTTCTTTAGATGCCCTTGGTTTCTTGCTACTACAAGTTCACCGTTCTTCCAACTAAACATCAAATTTTGACCATCAAGTTTCTCGGTTACGTCTTTTTCAACACTCAACTCACCTGCCAATGATCTGCGAATTAGTTCTTTTAAATCTGCAAAAGTCAAATCCCTATCATCAAACGGATGACTCATGTGACCGGCCGCGCCACCTTCCGTTAGCAAAGTGGTTTCATTGATTGCATGACCCTCAACCCCCTTATCAATTTCCTTTTCACCATCCTCTGTTTTTTTGGAATCAATCGTATGACCACCACTCAAGTCTTCATCACCCTGTTCGTCATTCTTACGAATGGAGGTCTCAGACCCAATGAAGTCAACAAGTTTGTATCCTGCGGTTTCTGCAACTCCCTCAATAAAAGACACCCATTGTGAATGTGCCTTTGAAGTTTCTTCGGTATTTATTTGATTTGTTGGTGAACCTACATCAAAATTTCCAGATGGGTAAAAGGATACCGCAGGAACTGGACCGGCATAATTTCCCCACTCTCTGTAATCTGCGTTTCTCCCTAGTCCGTTTTTGCCGACCACAAAGTCCAATAAATCATAACCAAGTTGCTTTGCTCTATTTGTGGTATGAGATTCGTATGACGTACCGGGATAATATCCAGCAGGACCATCGTCCACCATTGCCTTGCCCATTCCCATAACGGTACTTATCTCATTTAAAAGTTGTGGAAATGAATCAACAAGTTTTTCAAACTTAGGGTATTCTTGTAAGAAACCTTCAAAAATTTCTTCGTTTTCAAACAAAGTACTAAACTTCTTTTTCAAATACACATAAATCTTTTCGTCATACCAACCGAACAATTGCTCAAATGCTTCTACCCTCTGTGCATCTGTATATTTTGGGCTACCAAGAAGTTCACGAATATATGTTCCGTTTACTTCCTTTCCAAGAACCTTGATGCTCACATGAGGAGCAACAATAAAATATCCGTGCTTGGCATACGGCTCTAACTTGTTTTTGTGCTTTGCATATGACTGATAATATCCAGGTGTTCCATCAACCTTTTTTGTTTTCAATCGTCCCGCATCTTTCGCACCAAATATATAAACAACCGCAGTTGTCTCTGGATCATAATTCTCAAGTAACTCTTCACATACATAGGGGTTTTTGACTTGAACAACATTCTTTACTTTGTGCTTTGTCCATATCATTTTCTTTTCTTTAAAATTCAATGGACTTTTGGTTGCATCTGTTTTGTTACTAGTTGCAACCCATGCTTCATCAAATTGCTTATCCAACCACTTGTATGTTTTGTAGTGGTGCAATCCAGCAGGTTGAAATCTACCTGGATAAATTCCAATCACCTTTGTAATTTTGGGTGCTTCCGTCAGCAAATCACCTAGCATATACTTGGTGAGATCACCTACATAAGACTCTGTGTTGTTATCGGTCATTTACTTTTCAAGCAATTCAGACAAAATTGCGCGGATTTGCTTTCTAAGTTTTTGCTCATGTACTTTGCTGGCCACAAATCTACTGAAATCACCTTGGGACATTCCACCTAGTGTGTCTGCCATTTCGTCGAATCCTTTTCTTTGCAAAAATCTAATTACTTTGTCTTTTGCCTTCAGAATACTTGAATGCAACCCTGACATAAAATCCAGTGCCTTCTTGTATTCCTTTCCTGTTACTTTAATTTCATTTGTTTTTTTCATTTTTGATTCCTCGTATTGAGACATATAAAAATCTTCATCCTGAGCAGCTGCTTGAAAATCTCTCCATGCTTGTTCTGCTTCTTTTCCAACCAGTATCACTTTACCCTTTGGATAATAAAGTATTTCATCACCCTTCTTGAACTTAACACCACCCTTACGCATTCTGCGTTGAACTGGTAATCTTTGCTCACCAGAAACTCCATCGTATTTTGATTTCATCCAAAACGGATCATCTTTATATTTGTTGTATTCGTTTACTTTCATTTTAATCTTCCAAGTATTCTTCGACTTTTCCTGTTTTAATATGACGTTTGCAGGCCTTCTTTTTATCTCGGTGCATATGTGGTGCTTTGTCAAGATATTCTTGTGTGCAATGAAATATATACCCATCTACTACTGGACCTTCACTCGTTTCACCTTCACTATACGCACCAATAAACTTAAACTCTTCTTTTTCTTTTTTCACAAGTTTTGTTGCCAACAATCTTGCCCATCGTTCATTTCCCGACTTGTTTGACGAAAAACTATAAGGAGCATGATTGGGAGCCATTTCAAGTTTCCAAGTTTCACCCAACTTGTCCTCTGCAATCAATTCATCTAGAATGGTATCAAACACTATCGATCTCCTTTGAATTTCAAGGTTCTAATTTGGTGAAAATATTTATTGAGTTGGTTTTTGTCCAATTCTAAACTATCAACAATACGAGCAAGAACTGCAAGATTTCTTCTTTCATTTAAGTTAAACTTATTGATTACATAAATAGAACGACTGAGATGCCTCTCCAGATCCATTGGCAATACCACATCCTCTATGATATCCATATCGAGGTCTTCGGTCACGCGATTGCGTTTATCACCACTTTTGGTCATCTTGTCGTGCTTCATCATCAAACTAATCCACTCTTTTCCAATTGGGTTGCGAATAGGTTGACCAACGAACCTTGCAACTGCTTTTAATATAAACGGAGAAAGATCAAGTTTGCCTGGTTTGGTCTTGCTACGAGTATCTTCGGTGTTGTCCACAATAATAAAGTTTCTTTTAAACACACCTTGAAACTTGCCAAGGTTTTTTTGCACATCTGTCCATACGTCTTTGACAATCTTCCGCGGAAGTTTTCTTGCACGAAATGCATTTCTTTCTTGTGCGACTTTCAATGTAGTATTAACGAATACCATATAACAATCGTACCCAAGTTCCTCAAGTTCTTTCTTCTGCTTAATTATCTTGGAATAGTCATCCCCAGTTCCGTCAACAATAACACCAAGCCTTCCATTCTTATAGTGTTCAAATTGTTTGAGCATAATATTTTTGGCACGGGAGCGAATTGAATTTGGGTCATCACTCGTAATTTGATTAAATACTTCATCATCCAACGAACCCAAATCCAAACTATGACCCGCCCTCTTCAGCAAGTGTTCAAATGAACTATCACTATTGACAATCTTCAACCCACTTGACGATAGTGACTTTGAGGATGGTGCTACATTAAATATGGTATCAACCGTTGCCGATTTACCGGAACCAGGGCCACCTGCAAGAAATACTGCTTTCAAAATACCTGGATCGTATACACCCTCAACTAGAGTAAAATAACCCTTTCGGAGACCTGCTTGAATTAGAGTTTCTTCAAGTTCTTGCTTTTTGTCGGAATTTTCCATAGATACAAACGTCCTTAGATACAATAAATATATATCTAAATATGTTTATATCCCATATTTTATCCGACTATAACCATCTTTAGATTGGATTTCTATAATCTCATCAACCATGTCACGCATAATATCAAGGTGACTGATTACAAGAATAAACTCAAACTGACCTTTTAGGTATGTAAATAGATTAAATACACTATTGATGTTATCT
>Ga0310344_10000298_pt1 | contig 40399 bp, 42 predicted proteins | sample HC15DNA20200_MG_FD_203801 | JGI IMG/M metagenome (GOLD analysis project Ga0310344, IMG submission 203801) | Marine microbial communities from station ALOHA, North Pacific Subtropical Gyre - HC15-DNA-20-200_MG | ecosystem: Environmental > Aquatic > Marine > Oceanic | place: Pacific Ocean: North...
ATTATTCTCCCTCTTGGTTAACCTATAACGATAATTGGGTAAATCAGACTAACTTAAAAAGTCAGGGTGGAATAGTAAACGGATATTTCAATGCCTGTAGATTTAGATGCACGACCCATGATTGGACGTTGCAAGGAATTCAGCATGGAAATAAGACCAGTACTGGAAATCAGACTTTGTATTACAGAATCGGAGTTTGGGAAGGGAATGATGTAAACATTCTTACTGGTGCAGGGTTGATGGAAGATACAGGAAGTGTCTCTCATGTGATGGCTGGGCAGAATTGGCCTTGGAATAATTCGGACTTTCTTCTAACTGGTTCGGGTGGTGCTACAGATGGGACAGCAGTTCTCACACAGAATACTTGGTATACGGTAGCAATTGTGTATGAGTCAACTTGGAGTGGTACATATTGTGCTTATTCTTACAGCGGAGATGGCGGGGGATATTACTATCCCGGAACTCAGACGTATGGAACTGGGACTTTAACTGCTACTAACGCAGGAGGAACCACGACTCTTTATCCGTATTTTGAAATGAACGGTATTAATACTTATGGACAAGGAAACGGTTGGCCTACTTTGAACGGTGGTTACAACGCAAGCGGTACGTCAGGGCCAATTTCTTCAATCAAAATTAAAGTATGGCAATAAGGAGGAAATCATGTCAATAATTATTACTAAAATGTTAGATGTAATGAATAAGGATGGATATATGACTCAAGTGTATCCTGAGTTTTGCATTATTAAATCACACTTTTGTTACGACCAAGATGACAAGACATTTGCCACAATCGGGCTTGGTGGGGGAACAGAGATTACCAAGGCTCAGTTGCATACAAGAGCATTGGAAATTCATGCAAAAGTACCATTTATGATTTCGGAAAACCCTAACACACCTAATCCCTTGAGAAACAGGACAACCGCAGAAGTAGAGACAATGGTTGATGATTGGTGTACGGAAAAGAACGTCTCTTAGAGTATAATTTAAGGAGATATATTTTTTATAAGGAGATGGTATGGCAATACAAAATATAGGAACTACACTATCTGGTATCGCATCAGATACGAAACCCACTCTTACAGCCAATGAAAAGGGTGTTATTTTTATTGAGACAGACACGAATAAAATATATCAATGGGATACAGATTCGTGGAATCAGATAGTTGGGGCGGGAGATGTAGGGTCTGAGGATATTACAACCACAGGACTTGTAACTGGGGGTACATTAAAGATTACTGGAGGTAGTCCGTCAGATGGAAAACTATTAACCGCTACAGACAGTAATGGTAATGCCGCATGGGAAGATGCTGCTGGTGGAGGCGGAGGGACAGTAGACTTAGTAGCTGATGGTGCTATCGCAGCTGGTGCGGCTGTACATCTTACTTCTGCGGGTAAAGCCAAGCAGATAAAGGGAGCATGGGATTATCCTAGATCAGCACCAATGGCGGCTAATAGATATATTTCATTTGGCATATCACAGGTGCTAAGATTTCATTGGGACGACGCTAATAATAAACTAGTAACTGGTATGCATTCTTCTAACTACTTATATTCTCCTGTGGCAATAGAAGTTGTTGATACTACTAACCACTATACTGGAGTAATAAATGCCCACGGTGCGCCAGCAGACGCAACATATGGATACACAGCTAGAACTCTTGGATATTACAACGCTAGTTGTTATGACGAAGATACTGACAGACTACTAATAGGTAGTACGCTAGGGGATGGCACTTACGACCTTGGAGTATTTGTTTCCGGGCTTTCTGGAACTACTTGGACAATGGGGACTGTTGGTAAACTTGATGGTACTAATAATCACTCACATCTGGCAATGGCTTATGACAAGACTGCTGATAAGGTAGTTGCGGTGACACGGGCTGATTTTGATGCGGCTGACGGATATTGTACTATTGGCACAGTAACAGGAGGGGGTACTAATAGCGTTTCATGGGGTACTCCGGTTGAATTTATAAATAATGCTAATGTTTCTAAATGTGGTATAGTTTACGTCACTAGTATTGGTAAGTGTGTTGCTGTATTCGATGATAGTGACGATAACGCTAATTTTAAATCTGTCAATATATCTGTAAGCGGTACAACACCTAGCTTTGGTTCTATTCAAACTATAAAAAGTAATCTATGTGAGGGGGTTGGTGCTGATAGTAATGGTATATGTTATGATGAAAATGCAGACAGAATTGTTGTATTCTTTTCCTATAATAGTGCCACTTCTGGTACAGGTGGTGGAGGGCATAACTTTTCTGATTATGGACACAAGAAATATACAGCGGCGGTTGCTATAGGCGCACCAACCTCCACCCATTGCAATTGGGTTACCCATGACTTTTACACTCCGGGGTCTGATACTATGGGGCATTCTGCTGCTGGGGCGAGACGTTCACCTATGTATTACAGCTTAGACCCAAGTTATAACGGTTCTGACGATGCTATGGGATGGGATTACATAAGTGGTTGGATATCTTGTTGTTATGTTCCTGATGCTCAGAAAATACTTGTAGTCTTTGTAGTTGAAGATGCTCATATGCCAACTGTGGAGTCTCACGGACATAATACATCTGGTACAACTATGTATATGACATTGGGAACTATAAGTAATACCCAAATATCCTTTACATCTCCCGAAGTTATATTTAGTGGTATTACGGATGGTGGATTTACTGTGGGGTACGATCAGCAAAATGACCGTGCGATGATTGGTTTTGGCCCCGCTCAACAAGACCAGTTAAGTGTAATCCCCGGAGCGTGGGAATCAGGTTCGGTAGAAGACTTTAATGTAGGCTACTTAGACCAGTACCTCGGTCTGGCTACAGCTGGTGTAAGTGATGGTGAGACTGTAACTGTTACTATACCGGGTGGGGTAAATGAAAATCAGAGTTCACTTGTTGTAGGTAGTACTTATTATCTAGCACCAACAGGCGAAATACACAACCAGCTAGCACGACATTGGAAAGGTCATCAAATAACTATTGGACAGGCTATATCTGCCACCAAAATACTAGTCGGTAGTGAAGGATACGGTAAAAATCTTCAGGGGGCAGGGAAATACTAATGAAAACAATAGTTTTAAATGAAACCAAACAATCAAAATATGTTTTTAATGATGATAGAGTTGTCACTATAGGAAGTGACGATATACAGATAGAGGCTGATGCTTCATCACTATACCATAATAAAGCAGCCTTTGGTGTACAGGACTTAGATTCATCTAATTGTACTTTATACACAGGAGTAACTCCTCCTGATGATTGGAAACAAGATAAATATTTCTTTGACGGAACTACTTGGACGTTAAATGAAATTGACGGGGTCGTGTGGGGAAGTTTAGGGAGGTGTAGTAGCGATACATGTAAGTTATATTTACGTGACGTTAATGAGTTCTCTCCGATTAATAGTAGAGGTAGACGAGTGGGATTCCCCGAAAAATGCCCTGTGTGCGGGTCTGATTTCAATCCCCCGGCTGGTTATAATGCCCCATCTTAAAGATGAAGACATCAAAAAACTTACAGAACTACCTGAAGTGAATTTTGCAATGATGAACATTGTAGCCGACAGAGTTGTAAGAGAATTTACAACAGATAAATATGATGAAGAATTTAAAAAACTTTATTTAAGTGATATAGAGGAGTTGTTTAAAAGGATGCCAGAAGCTGAAGAAAAAGCTTTTGAGATAGTGACAGAACGTGTTCTTAAAGAAATACGTAAATAATACGGGAGAAATTTTATGGCAATACAATATATAGGATCAATAATATCAGGTATAGCATCTGATACTAAACCTACCCCGTCAGCAAATGAGAAGGGTGTTTTATTCATTGAGACAGATACTAATAAAGTCTATCAATGGGATACTGACTCATGGAATGAAGTCACGTCTAATGCTGCTAACTTATCTGGTACAACATTAAATTCAAATATTGTTACGTCGTCTCTTACAACTGTTGGAGCATTAAATGCTGGATCAATAACATCAGGCTTTACATCTATAGATGTTGGGTCTGGAGGAATTACAACAACAGGGACAGTTACTGCAGGTGATTTAAATGTAACTGGTACAACAACTACAATAGATTCAACTAATACAACGATAGCTGATCGATTAATTGAATTGGCAAACGGAGCTAGCTCCTCTACAGCAGACGCAGGAATTATTGTGGAAAGAGGTTCTACAGGCGATAATGCTGTTATAGCATGGGATGAGAGTGCCGATACATGGACATTAGGCACTACAACAGCTACAGGTTCTTCTACTGGTGATCTTACAATTACTGCTGGAACTCTTGCTGCAAATCTTAGTGGCGATATAACAAGTACTGGAGCAGTTAATATTACTCCCGCAGCAGGATCAGCAATTGTTTTAGACGGTACGATTAACATAGACGCTGGTGTAGTAACCGGGGCTACAAGTATCACATCCGGGGCGGTTGTTGTACCTGAAGGGCAATTAACCCTTGGTAGTACAGCAGTTACTTCTACTGCCGCAGAGATAAATACTTTAGACGCTCTTTCTAGAGGTAGTATTCTATACGGTAATGCTAGTGCGGCTACTACCGTACTTACTAAAGGTACTGCTGGTACGGTTCTAACATCTGACGGGACGGATATTTCATGGGCTGAGGCTTCTGGAGGTGGGGGTGGATCAGTAACCTTAGAAGTAGCTAGTGGACAAACAATTACACCGGGAATGGCTGTGGGAGTTGATAGTACTGGAAAGGTAATTCCATTCACCCAAACAGGTGCTGATTATACAGCGATAACTGAGTATAGACCCGCTGCTGATATAGCTGCCGGTAAATATATAAAAAATATGCAGATTGCGTATGATACAGAGACAGATTTGCATGTAGCTATATATACTAAACATACATCAACGGCTACAGGGTTTATTGCGGAAGGTGCTAATATATATGCTGTAGCGTTTTCCGTAGACGCTAACGATGTTATTACTTGGGGTACAGAACGGACAATAAGTACTAGTCAAGTATTGTACGATAGAATGTGTATAGGGTATTGTGCAACGAAAAATCAAGTTGTAGCAGCATGGCTTGGTGACAGTAGTAAATTAGAATTACGTTTATTAAAGCCTGTGGCTGGCTCTCCTCCCACAATTAATGCAAGTACGGAATTAGAAGTTTCTAGTAATATGTATTCCGAACCGCCCCATATAGCTGATTGTAGTGATGGTTCAGACCATAGAATATTAATATCTTTTTGCTCAACTAACTATAGGGCAGCGGCTAGGATAATAACTTTTGGGACTTGGGATGAATCTCATGGAGGGGCGCATAATCTTACTTTAGGCACTCAATATGACCTGAACTCTACGGCTAACTATTATATGGGAACCGCTGCGTGGAGTCGAGGAACTAAATCCTCTAATAGCGGTAAACAATTAATAGCTTATTATTATAGCGGAATTTATGGTTATGATATCGGCACTAGTGGGGGTACAATAAATACTATAACTTTCCGAAACCATAGTATTTCTAATAGAGGCCCCGGACGTATGATATGGGCAGGGACTAATGCGGAAACACACTTATATCAAGACCATTCTGGCTCAACGGATCATGTTATACGTTATAATATAAGTGCTGCAGATAATACTGTTACAGAAGGAGCCTATGCTAATGGGAAATTGACTTTAGGGAGTTCGTCAAATGGGCAGCATGGTACTGAACTAATTTATTACGGCACTCAAGATAAAATGGTAGCAATACACAAAAGAAATTATGGAAGTTTTAATTATGCGTATGGGCCTCCCGGAAGTGCATGGTATATTGTAAATTATACCGAGTTTTTCCATTTGTATATGTGGGATGGGGGTGATGGCGGTGATAGAATGTACGGCGGTGGTACGGGAGGAGCCTATGATACTTACGATAGCTATTTAAAGGTTACTCCAATGCAAGGAAATTTTATACATTCAGCCCATACCTGTTCTACGTCGGGTGTTTATAACCCAGATAGAAATAGAATTCTTGTTGCACAAAACTATTCTGGATGGACTGCCGAAAAGACACTACCTTTAGACGGCGCATATCCAAGTCTAGCAGCGGGGATTTGGATGATAAAGACAGATACTGGTATGGATGATCATGGTAGTGTACCTAAATTTCTTGGATTTAGTAATGCATCTAGTAACGTTACTGCGGGTAATGACGTAGAAGTTACTGTTACTAGCGGAACTAATTCACAACAATCTGGGTTGACTATAGGAGCGCAATATTTCTTAGATAGCTTTGGAATTTTAAGTCCTTATGGGCCACAACCAGTATCTAGAGCCAATATACTTGCAGGAACCGCAATATCAGCTACTGAATTAGTAGTTACGGGGCAAGATGCTCCCGCAAGTTACTATGGAATGGAGTAAATTATGAAAACAGTAACAGAAAAAAGTACAAATATTTCCTTAAATGTCTATAATGATGATAGAACGATAACTATAGGAACAGAATATACTGTAGCTAATGCTACGTCATCTGATAAATATGAGCCTATAGAAGAACTGAGATATTTGGGTATAACATCAGCAACCCATACGTTACATACAGGGGTTACAGAACCTGATGATTGGTGTAGTGACAAATATAAATTTGATGGGTCATCATGGACAAAAAATACGGATTATAAAATACCCTGTAAAAAATGTAATATAAATAAAGGGCTTCTTACACTTAATAATTATGATGCAACTAAATGTTCTGAGTGTGAAGAGACTTTATAATAGACCTAAGATAATAAGTATAATATTAGGAGAAAAGAGTGGCATTACAAGTTAATTATACAGATATACGAGGAGTAGCTAGTTCAACTGCCTACGCATTAATTTCACAGATTAGGCTTATACCTGCAGCCGATATGCCGCAAGTAGATTTTTTAGTAGATATCTACCATACAGCGGCGGCTAGAAGTAAGGGGGATGAAGCAGCAAGAAAAGATACATTACATACAGAACAGTATATTATAAAAGGAAGTGATTTCACAACTTACTTTGCAGATGGGGTTTTAGATGACGCTGATAAAAATATAATAAAACAGGGGTATGCGTATTTAAAAACATTAAATACCCCAATTGATTTTACAGGAGCTTCGGACGTTTAGTTGACATCTCGGAGTCTGGTAGTATAATAGATTAGGTATCCAACCAATAGAAATGACAAGGAGGTTAGAAAAGATGGATATTAATATTCAAGATGACTTGAATGCAATAAATGATCAGCTTACTACAATAGTAGAGGAGTTGAATAAGGTGAATCAAACACGAGAACAGTTGGTTCAACAAGTGCAGAATTTAAATGGAATTGCGATGTATTTACGGGGTAAACTCCCTCCTGAAGAGGAGGCAGAAAAGGTAGAGACTAGTGCTAATATTGTAGGAGAAGTAGAAAGGACAGACGAATACCCCTCATAGTGCTTAGGAGGGAATATGCCATCATCAGCGGTGACGGTTTTTGAAAAAATATTTGTATATACAGCATCTGGATCAACGTGGTCAACAGATACTGAAATAGAAGCACAATCTATCGGAGGTACTGCATTTGATTTAATGCAAGCCTCCGGTGATTTCTTATATCTTGGATCAGACGAAAAGTTTGATGCTGCGTACTTTGATGTGGCAACTTCTGGCAGTTATACAAGTATTAAATGGGAGTACTGGAATGGGGGGTGGAAGCAAATAGTTCCTCTCTCAGCCGCCTATATACATGATGTAGATGTTACACCTACGTACTATACTTTTGCTGCTGATGGTTGGGAAGAATTTCCTATAAATAATATGTCCGATTGGGTGCAAAATGCAATCGGCAGTCCTTCAACCACAAAATATTGGGTACGTGCCAGTTCAACAACAGCAAGTGCGACTACTAAAGCATCCATAAATTCAATCGTTAAACGTCCTATAAATGCCTATTGTACAACTAAGGATGTATTTGAACTTATGCAAATGGCACAAATTACAGATACGACAGATTTTACAGCCGCTACAAATCCAACTAAAGCAACGGTAGAAGATTATATTCAAACGGCTCAGTCTACTATCGAACATCGTAGTCGTAAAGTATGGCGACCCCAATACGTAGCAGAGGAGTATCATCAGTTTAATTTGATGGGTATGAAACCTGCAAACCAAGATATTCGTAAATTAATAGATGTATCTATTTGGACAGGAAGTGGTTGGGAATCAAGAACGTTAGGCAGAGATAATGATGTATTCTTTGTTCCTGAAACAGGTATGATACATTTCTCTAGGTTTTTTATTCTACCAGCACGATTTACAAATTATACGGGTAGTATGTGGCGATGGGGTGGGGGTGAATTTAATTCCCCTGTCAAAGTATCCTATATTTCAGGGAGAGATTTTAATCTAGACCCTCGTGAAGCAGGGATGGTATTTGATGCGGCTCGTAAGTTAGCTGCCGCTACTATAATACGTTCTGCTGATTTTGGAGGGATTGCTGTGGGTGGTATGGATAGAGTTATGATGGCACAAAGAGCCGATAGTTGGTCACTAGAAGCGGACGATTTAATGGATCATCTCCGTGCCTTTGAGGTGTTTTAATGCCTACAGTAGCTTGGGGATTAGGAGAAGCAGTAGCACCTACTGAAATCATTAGGATACTTAATGGTACGGGTTCATATGCTGGGTATGGATGGGACACTTCAACAGCAGGAGTTCCAAGTAAACCCACACTTATTGAAGCTAATGGTATAGGTACAGATTCAAGTCGTGATCCTCTTAGATTTGACCTATCTCAGAGCGACAACGGGGTTATTGTAGCGAGAAGCGGTAATCCCGTATTAACAGAAGAACCAATTGGAAATTGGAACTATGTTAACAGAATGTATAATGTAGAGTTAGAAGTTTATACAAATGAGAATAAACAACATTTATTTAATCTAGTTAGAGAAGTTAGGCGTATATGTCATAAAAATAGGACAGCCCCTTCTGTATCAGGATTTCAACGAGTACAATTCGTAAATTTCATTCCTGAGACAGAAAATGCAGTAAACGTATGGTATGGGACTGTAAATATTCAATTAGTTAATTTATCAGTTTTGATGGAAGATACGTGGTCGTAAGTATAATATATTAAAGAGTTTAATGGGGGAATAATATGGCAATTTACAGATCAGATCAAGCTCAATTTAGCTTCGCTCCTGAAGCTTATGATGGAGGTATGCCTGAAAAAGCGACACCTTTAGCCGCAGATATGACTAGTTCAAATAACACAGTTATTACTAGTATAGCGGCTAAAGCAGGAGATCGATCAATATATATAACACCCAGTAGGTCTACTTATTTTAATGCGGTTAGTGAATGCTATGCGGTTATTTCAGCGGATACTGATACAACTTCAACAAATATAGAAGATCATGGAGCCGCAGAAATGGTTCGTGTTATTGGTGTAGAGACGGGAAATGCTAGCTATGACGTGCTACATATAGCTACTCCGCTAGCATTTGATCATGATATAGGAGCAACAATAGCAACAACTACATCTGGGGGTAGTACAACTCTTATCCCAGATGCTAAAATAGCCGATGCTAAATCTAATCCATATATTACATGGATTCCGGGAGTTTATGAAACAGTAGATGCCCCCGACTTAGAAGAATCTTTTGATGCTCGACACATGTTAGCAGACAATTCACGTAGAAATCCCTTCCTACTTGTAAAAGGAACTCAATCTTTTGAAGGGGCTGTTTCTGGAATTGTTCTGTTAAATGGTTGGCCTCTACGGTTTGCGTTGGGGGAAATAGACTCTATGTCTATAGCAGCTGGTGGGGCTGTGTCGGGTGCTGCTGGAGGAACGGCTGTGGCTAATACTAAAATTATAGGGGGTAAGGGAGATGTGTTTGTTAAAGTATATGTAAGTACAGGTAATGCTGACATTGCAAATGGAGACACACTTATTATAAATCCTCCAACAGCTTCAACATATTCTACATCAGCTACTCCACAACGATCTGAAATAGTAAAAGTCGTAGCTGGAGGAGGCTCTGGTTTGACAAATAATACAATTATTGAAATAAGCCAGCCTTTAAGATATGCTCATGAAGGTGATGGCTCAACTCATGCTGATGAAAATGTTGTTAAGAAAATTGGAACGGCTTATCAAAAACATAATATTTATGCGACAACTAAATTACCATCAATGAGTTGGAATATAAATGTTAAAGATGAAAATGGAGAGAATGATTTTCAACGACGATATTATGGAGGCAAAGTTGGAGGATTGACTGTTACCGCTGAAGAAGGCGGTTTAGTTGTATGTGATTGGGATTCTGTGTCGTTTATGGGAATGGTACATAATCAATTTGAATCTCCAAGAGATACTGATACATCAGGAGTACCGAGCTTACCAGTTGGAAGGGGAATGAGAAGATACCATCCAATGTTGAAAATTGGTAAGGATGATTTGGGATCACCTAATACAGGAAATGGGTTACCATCCACTAGTCCGTATTACTTTTCTGAAGGAAATATTAAGTTTTTTGGTACGACTGTAGCTCGTTTACGAAGCTTTTCGTTAACTGTAAATAATGGGATAGAACCTCGTTATTATGTTAGAAATACAAGAGATGACAATCGTGGGCCATTTGAGATTAAAGAAGGGGAACGTAGTTATTCAATGACCGCTACTATTGGGTTACCTGATGCTGCATCCAGTACGGGTACGTTTGACGAATCAGGGACACATAATATATTTAAAGAACTTATGCTATCTGGACATTATACAGACGGTAGTGCTGGAGGTCTTAATAATGAGGGCTTGGTAGGATTTAATATAGAGATAAAATTTACCCGTGGTAATGATGAAGATGATTATATTATGTTAAGAATTCCTGAAAAGTATGATGGTACAGAATCAGCAGATGCAACATCATCTCAAACAGGTGGCCCAAATAGGCAGGGAGCATTTATACAATCGGCTCCAATTAATATAGATGGAAGTAACCCAATGGAGCAAAGCGTAAATATAATGTTTAGCAGCCTTGCCGTTGAAATAAGTGATAAGGAGAGTTTTTATCCATAAGGAGGAAAGATGACTACAGCACAAGATGCGTTTAATGATGAAAGTAAAGCACAGGAGGTAACAGAAACAAAAGAATTTAATTTTCAGGACTATGTAATTTCACAAGAACCTACAAGAATTACTTTAACTGTTCCTGAAACAAATGAAACATTTGAAGTCGCATATAAAGACCTTTCATGGAGTCGTAGGAACCAGATTTTATCTCGAAGTATAACATGGGATACTAATGGAAGTACAGCTTTTGATGGCGATGTATATGTTCGATCATGTTTGAAAGAGATGATTATAGAGGCTCCGTGGGGTAGAACTACGGAGGCTTTTTTATTATCGATAGATAAGAGACTTGGAGCAGCTTTAGAAGATTTAGTTCCAAAAGCTTTTGAATCAAATCCATTAACAGAAGTAGAACAGATAAAAAAAGAATAAGTGCCTTCCTGCGGGGCATTGTTAAGGATATAAGTCCGCAGGAGATCATAGTGTTTAACTATTGGTCAACCATAATAAGTTTGGTAAAACAAGGAATTCCATACGATGTGATCCAAACGCTTTCTGAAGGAGAACTAGCCGTTATTTTAGGAACATTAGGGGCTATAAATGAGAAAGAAGCACAGGATCAAGCTCGTATGATGCAGAGGTGAAACAATGGCAGAACGACATGAAATAGTATTTTCTGGAGCTTTCGCTGGGGGAGGTGGTGCGACAGGAGGAGGAGGGGGAGATACTCCCGGTGTTGAAAGTGATGATGTTAAACAATTTAATAAGCTAAAGGACGGAATAAAGGAAAACACTTCGGGCTTCTGGAAGAAGATCGGAATTGATGTATCCATACGTTCTTTATTAAAACAGTCTCAGATTTTTACTTCTGTTGTTGGAGGATTTTTCCAAATTGTTGGTGGCTTTATTGATATAGTTCTAACACCCTTCATTCCTTTTATAATTCCTATAATGAAAAAACTTAGTAGTATGATGCCTAAAATGATGGAATTTTCTAGCGTTGTAGGTGCTGTTCTTGGGGGGATATTTAAATTTCTTGGGAAAGCATTTATCTGGGCAGATAATGCAACGGGTAATATAATATCTACCATAACGAAACCTATGGAAGGTATGATAGGTTATCTTGTAACAATTGTTGGATTATTAGCAATGATGAGTAAAAGTTTTCGGAGCATGTTAAAGGGTGGTTTTAATATGCTGCGGGGCGGTACTAGACAAGGACACTTTTCTGGGGGCAGTTATATGGGTCGGGGTCAAGGTGCGCCTATTGGATTAATGCGAGGAGGATTAGGTATAGGTGGAGGATTAGCAGGTTTAGCTAGTATAGGTAGTGGGGTAGGAATGATGCAAAGTGGTAATAAAACTGGAGGAGCTATGTCCGCATTAGGGGGTGGAATGATGGCGGCTGGAGGAGTTGCAGCTATGACAGGAGTTGGTATGCCCGTTGCCCTAGGATTAATGGGTGTGGGAGCTATTATATCAACTTTGGGTCAATCAATGAAAGAAAATACTGAGGCATTAAAGTCAAATACTAACGCAACTGTTGTTAAAGTTGAAACACATAATGCGACACTTGCCCTAGATTTACAGAGAGAGGGGCTGCAAAGTATAGATGATAGTGCATTAGATGTTACAGTTCAACGTGGAGAATAAGGAGAATATATGGCAGGTGATATAGCAGTTTTATTACGAGATAATTATCATTCACATCCTAATGCAATTCGTTACGCCTTAAAATGTAATGATTTTGTATCACAAGTTGCTAAAACTCCAATTCAAATTCCCATTGCTCAAACTCCTCCAACATTAATTGATATTGGATTCTTTCGTCCTGCCATTACAATTACAGGATTGGTTGATGATATTGGGGGAACAACTAGTGAAACGCCGGGGTATCAGAGTATGACTGCAGTTTCCCATACTGGGTTTGATGATTGGGATACAGCCACTAAACGTGGGTTTACCAATCCCGATTCGCCAGCATATGATACCACGACAGAAGTTTATTATATACCATATAAAAATGCATTGGAAGAAGCCTGTTATAAATGGATTTCTAATGATAATACACCATTAGAGATTGAAATTGCAAATTCAACTTATCCAAAGAGTTATACATATTCAGGTACTACGTATCATTCAACGGGAGGTGGTATATGGGAAGTCGCAATTCAACAGGCTCGTTTTCAAAAACAGGCGGGAAGAGAAGATCGTTGGGAATTTACAATGCAATTTGTTGCTAAGTCAAGAAAGGATGTATTTTAATGGCTTTTGAACCACCAAGATGTAGATTATATTTATGGGTAGCCCAAACAGCAACTACAGGATATTGGTATGATGTTGTAACATCAGGATCAAATGCTGTTATATATGTTCGTATGATAGATAAAATTGGATTGCCTCGTATGGCAGAAATTTTTGTCAATAATAGGCAAACTGATATTTCATCATCAACGGCATCTGAACGTGCTGGGGTACATGACAACACCTTTAAACCATTCAATAAAATTATGCTTATTGATGAACAAACCCATATACCATTATATGTAGGACATCTTTATGATATTCAACGTAAATATGATGTGTCTCGCTATGGGAATCATTTAGTTTTAAAGGCATATGACTTGTTAGAAGAGCTACGAAATATTATGATGACAGATAAGAATATATGGTGGTATCCTAAAAAAGGAGCCGATGTTACTGGGGGCCTTCCTAATCCTGATGGTACTACGCCACATGCTGGTATTATCCGTACACATGGAAATGCGTCTGCTGGTAATGCCACAACACCCCACTATCTTAATACTCGAAGCGGTTTGATTCAAAAGTTTATTGAACTTGCAAATATGACCTCGAATAATCGAGAGAATGGGTTTAAAATTCTTCTTGATGATGATGATGAAACCGGGGGATTATATACAAGTAATCAATTAGAACGATCTGCTTATTTATATCCAAGTAATAGAACCGTTAGTTATAATACACAAAAGCAAGCTAGCTCCGTTTTACAGGCAATAAGAATTATATCTGAAGGAGATGGACATTCGTCAACCTCAGAAGTTAGTGGTAATCGAGGCTATGATTATTATCTAGCTCCAAATTTAATGACTCCAAAACCTAATGGAGGGAATTGGACTGATCCCGGAGATGTCCACTTTAACTATTTTCAACGTGGTAGTAGACCGAATAATCTTCCTGCGGCATATGGATTAAATATTACGTATCCTCAAGGATCAGGAGTTAGTCGTGAGCAAGGAAATAAACCGGGACATTCATCTACACATAACGCTACCAAATTAATGTTACCAGATTTCGATTTTGGGGATGCTAATAGGGGTGTATATACTCATATAGCCGCAACCTATAATGTTGGTTTAAATGCAATGGGGAATTCCACAACTGTAAATACACGGGCTGATGTAGAAACTAAAGAGTTTCAATTATTATATGTTTATAACGTACAAGGTGGGGCTACAAATGGTAGAAGGGACTTCTTTTGGAAGGGTAGAATGTTTGATACTACACATGGCCCTAGTGCATACGATCATCCCGTTCAACCGATGCAAGTAGACCTATCTCTTTCGCCTAACTGGAATCATACTGGTGTATATATGTTAGGTGGGACAGATGAAAAACATCCCGATGAAGAAGTTGACTTTCATGGGAGTCAAGAAAATAATTTCAATGAACAGGATCGTAATAAAAGGCTATTTGGCGTTCCTCGAAAAGAAGAACTTTCAGGTGCTTACTCATTTGAAACAGATGCTGATAATTGGGGTGTTAATGGAGAAGCTGTTACACCACCTGACGAGATATTATTAATGAGAACAGAACAACTAGATGGTACGCCTACAGTTGCAGAACCAATAGATTTATACTATACCAATGAAGATAATAGTTCACAAATAGGTAATGATGTAACGGGATCAGGATCGAATCCAACGTATTACCCAATGGGTGCATCGGATTCAGATGGAATAACGAAAGCTATTGGATGGATACAATGGCTAGGGGTATCCTCTACTAACGGTACTTTTGCTAATAATTCATTTCAAGGTACTAATACAGAAACGGGAAGTATCCCAATGCTAATTTCGACATCAATTTCTGGCGAAAATTGGTGGCCCGCTATAAACGCAACAACGGGTCGTACAGAGAAACAATTTTTTACCCCATCTGAAATTTTAAACGACAACCCCAATATTAGTAGCTTTGTTATTCTAGTAGGACGCTATAGTGGAGCAACAGCTAGACTAAATTTGGATAGAAATTCAGAAATATGGACAGGAAATCCTGTACATTATACGGGTACAAAGCGAGTAGCCCATGTGAATTTATCGAATATCGGTTTAGAGGGGGGGAGCGATACTCTTGTCAATGGTATAGCAGAAGTACAAGCCGCACGAGATCGCATGAGAACAGCTTGTGCTGCAACTTTGGTTCAAGGATTAAAAGAAGTTAGACAAGGTACATATAAGGTTATTAAGTATCCATATCATATGATTGATCTAAGTATTAATACAATTAGTTCAACAGGAACACTTCGGACTATTACGTTAGAGCAGCCCGATGGTACGGGGGCTGTTGATCCGACAGATTTTGGGATTAAACAGGGGGATGTGATTAGATTTTTTGGAACTGATAGTACATATGTTACAGAAACAATATATGGATATATAACAACTATTTCAACTTCAGGTATAACTGTTCGTTTTCCACAATCTGATTCAAGTGTATCAGCAGCACATTATTGTAGAGTATATGTACCTTTACGAGCAGGACATTCAATAAGAGTAGAGAATGAACCTGCCTCTATTACAGGAAATCATATTGTTCAAGAGATGGAATTTATTGAAGATTTAGGACAATCTGTAACATATATAACATCTGTTGGAGAAAATACAGATCAGTCTACCCGCACTATGCCAGCATATAAAGCAAGTTCTAGTTTAGAGGCTTATAGGCGTACAAATGCAGTTACTCGTCAAATGACGGTTCCCCCCGGCGCACAAACGGCGACTTTCACAGGGACATTTAATTGGGTAGCTGGTTACGAAAGTAGTAGATTATCGTGGTCAGGGGGGCTTCTACAATTAGGGGAAGGGCAATCTATTCAAATTATGGCTGGTAATACGTATAGTAAGTTAGGTAATAGGGAGTTACCTACATCCCCTACTGATACTTCGACAGGATTACCAATAGCTTTCTATATTTACTCTGATTTAGAAGATGATCCTCGCAATTTAAAAGTAGAACCTATTTACCAAGATTATGTTGTAAGCGGTACAACAATTAAATCTAGATATATTGAAAGTGCTACTAAGGCAAAGTTAGCTTGGGTACGTGCTGGGATACCATTAGCTGAATGGGGTACAATTGGTAGTTCATCTACACAAGCAGCCTTTGCAGTTAAACAACGTTCTGATGCCCTTATTGAATCTGGGACAGTTACAAACACTTTATTAAAACCGGGGGCGCAATCATTTAGATCAAGCCTTAAAATACGTCCCGGCGCAGTAGCAAACTTAGATACAGCAATAAGTAGTACGTCATCTACAGCTAATATAGGAGCAGTAGTTGGTACAACTTCAAATACTTCTGAACTTGCTGGATCAATACAACATTTTTTGACAACATCTACTGAGATACCTAAACGATATATTAGGATTGATGATGAAATTTTAGGTTATACGGGAAAATCTGGCAATGACTTTTCAGGGGTTACTCGTGGAGAATTAGGAACTATAGCGACTACACATGATCTAAACGCTATTATTTTTCAACCACAATGGGATAGAATATCATGGTATCATGAACCTGAAGGAACGTCAGGAAGTCAACAAGCAAAAAATTATGCTATTGTTACGACAAAAGGTAATGTTTATATGTCGGATGCTAATGTGGCTGCTCTTGATGGGAATACCAGCGTACCAACGAATCCTTCTTTTTATATAACCGCAGGAACTACTAATAAAATAAATATTGGTACTAAGGTTGGGGGCGGTACTGTGACCCCATCTTCATATTCTACATGGGAAGGCCATGTAGGTTATAATACATATTACTTATTTACTACATTACCAGCTACAAATATTGACGCTACTACGGGTCAAGTTTATTATGGGGGTTCGCTGAATAACCCACCCGACGTTACATTAAATAGATCATTAGATTATTGGCGACCATATGGGGATAGAAACATGTCTCTAGGATTATATACGGTGGGACAAGATCAAAGCGATACAACTAATGAAGATTTCTCGGATCAAACAGGCCCTTCCGTATTATCTGTAGGTGTAAAAGAACCTGTAATATCGGCTACAATGGTAGATGCTAACTTTATTAAAGCTGATCATATACAAGCAAATGCTTTAACTGCAAAGCATACCATTACGGCTCCAACATTTAAAACTTCTGCCAATGTTGATGCAATTAATAGGACTTATAGTGATCCCGAAGGAAGCCCTGCGGGTGATGGTACGTGGAGTCCGAATACGGCATTTACTGGAAGTGGTATACAAATAGATGGTTCTGGTATATACGGAATACGAGGAGGTGTATTACAATGGCAAGCTATTACATCAGGTTCAGATAACTTACGAGGAAAAATAACTGCTGGGCCAAGTCAATCAGTAGTTATAGATTCGGAAGGAGTATCTTTTTCAGAAACTGCGGGAAACTCAGTATTATCATTTCATGCAGATAATACTACATCAGGTTCTACAAATTATTTAGCACGAATATATACTACTACTGTTAGTAGTACTAAAATATTTCATCTAGCAGATACAGATGATGGCTATATAATTAAGATCGGAACCGCCGACGGTCTGACAACAGATCACAAGACAGAGGCTATTCAACTTGAAAGTCAGGTTGTAGGGTTTTTAAATGATCGAATGATAGGGGATTATGTATATTATAAGTTCCCATCTTCTAACGCAGCAACTACCTCAAATAAATACTTAAAAATATCTAGTGTAGATACCGCCGCAAATGTAGGTGGTGACCCTAATCAAATCGTTGCTACCCTTGCTTGGGATTCTCCATCAGGTAATGGTACGGTAACTTCTATCACGGCTGGTAATGGATTATCAGGAGGGACAATAACAGCAAGTGGAACTATTGCCCTAGCAACTCCGGATACTTTAACATCCAGTACTCTTAATGCTGTAACGGCTACTGGTCATACCCATGCTGTGACGGGCTTAGGCGGTGGTGGCGGTACTGGGGATATTGACGGTGTTAACGTTACTTCTCCCATTACTGGTGGTGGTAGTAGCGGTACTGTAACTATAGGGCATAGTACAGCTGCTGGGGATAAACACATTCCAGCTGGCGGAAGTTCCAACCAAGTTTTAACTTATTCTTCTAATGGTACGGCTGTTTGGGCAGATTCTCAGGGAGGGTTAAGCCATGAAAATCCGGGAACTGCGGGTAGAGTAGCATACTATGATTCTACTACTAGTATAGAAGGAAGTGATAAACTTCTTTTAAATATAGTAGGTACAGTACGATTTACAGAATCAATTACTTCAGCTAGTAGCGGCGATTATATAGGAACTCGTTCTAATAATTGGTCAAGAGCTTATGTAGATAATGTATATATAACAGACATTCTGCATAGTCAAAATGATGCTGGGGCAAATAGTTGGGGAGATTATATTCAACTATGGAATTCTATTGATGCTTTTCATGATATTAATGGGGATAGTGATTTAATTACTTCTAAACCTATATTAAATATGGGTAGAAGTGCTGCAACGATTAGCGTAGACAGTAAAGAGAGTCATAGAATAAGATTTGGAGCAGCACAATATTCTAGTGGAACTACCTTCCAAGTATATGATCTTGGTGTACTAAATACTAGTAACAGCGGTAATTTTGATGGTACACGAACTTCTTTTTCAATCATGTACGGATCAGCCACGACTGCGGGAGGACTTGATGATCATTATACTACCAATGAAATTTGGAAAGTACGTAATGATGGGACTATGGAAATTAAAATTCAATCTTCTGATCCATCATGGACAGCTAGTAATTTTGGTGTTTTATGGGCTAAAGGTACGGCTCTTTATTATAAGTCTGCAGCGGGTGGTACAACATATAATTTAACTGCTTCTGGTTCTTCTGGTACAACAGTTAATAATGGAACAGCTAATTCTATAGCATATTATTCTGCTACAGATACGATAGATGGCCCTTCCAGCGGGATCGAATTTGATCCAACATACGCCTCAAATGACGGTATATTAAAACCTTCTGAAGGAACACTTTCAGATAATGCCTTTTTAGGAGGTATAATGTCTCAAGGGGATGCTTGGCAACAAGTAACTGCGGGGCAGATAAATCTAGGTTCTTATGTATCCAATACTAACTGGCGACTTATTTTTGTAAAACCTCCTTCTGATTTAACAGAAGCTTATAATTTTATTTTACCGAAAGGCTCTGCGTCCCAAGATGGAGCATTGCTTTATACAGATACTAGTAATTTAGAAGATCAACTTATGTGGTCAGATAATAGCATAACTTCAACAGATAATCTAATGCTTTGGAAACCCGGTGCTTCGGATGGCCCAACATTACAGGGTATAGGACAAGGAGAACAGTTCCACCTTAATTTATATTCATATGATAGTACGAATGGGTCTGGCGGAGAAAGTATTATAAACTTACATCGAGCTAAAAGTACAGATTTTACAGCAACTAAAACAGCTACTGCTGATGCTGATCAGATTTTTGAAGTTAAGGGATGGGGGGTTAATAGTAGCAACGATTGGACACAAATGTCGTCGGTGAAATTAGTTCAAAAATTTACACCGGGAACTACCTATAACGGCAGCCGTATGCATTTTTCAACAGGACGAAAGGATGTCCCAATAACATCAACGACTTATGATGGACATAACCAACTAGTATTAGATAATTATAATGGGGTAGGTGTGGGAGTTGTTCCTTATGACATAAATGTAAATTATAAATTTGTAGTTAAAGGACATTACGGGTACAATGGTAATTATGTGGGTTTGGGAGGGGCAAATGGTTATTATGCCATATATACTGGAGGATACGGGCTAGCCGTAGCGTGGCACACGAGTTCAGATGCCCGATTAAAAGAAGATGTTGTAACGATAACTGGTTCACAAGCATTAACGGCTATCAACGCATTAAATCCTGTTACATATAAATGGATTGATTCTTACTATTCTACGGTTGATAGTAATACGGCATCTCAAACAGATGCGGGATTTAAATCTACAGAATTCGCCACCGTTTTTCCTAACTCAGTACGAAAATCTAAATTAGATTTAATAAAAAATGATAGTACAAATGCGTATCGTATAGGTACAGAGGTTGATACGGGTGAAACTAAAGAAGTTGAAGATATAGAAGCTATTGATTCAGCCGTCGTAATACCGTACTTAGTTGCAGCAATAAAAGATTTAGAAGCAAGAATTAAAACATTAGAAGGCTAATGAAAGCGAAATTAAAAATTATTCGATATCGTAAGCGGTGGCCCTTAAAATCATCTTATGAAATTTCAAAAATGGTGGGGGTTAGTAGACAATATGTGTCTAAAATTTTAAAGCAAGCTGAACTACCCACATCTGCTCCCAGAGAAAAAAAGATAATTTTCTTCTGTAAACAATGCGATGTGGGTTTATCTTATCAAGGTAAGCGGGGCCAATCCAAAAATTATTGTTCAGACACATGTAAGTATAATTATCGCTGGATAAAAGTCAAGTGTACTTTTTGTAGAGTCGTGTTTAGACGAAAACGTTCCCAATTGACGTGGGCAGCCAAAGCAGGGTATAATCGTATATATTGCGGGAAGCAATGTCAATATAAAGGATGGAGGTTAGATGATTTAAAACATGGCAATAACAATTAACGATGATTTAATTAAACAATGGGAACCTAAAATACATAAGATACTTGCAGATACTCAAGTAAGAGGTTATTCTAAAGAAGACTTAGAACAAGAATTAAGAATAAGTATTATTAAAGCAGCTAAAGGATTTAATGAAGATAGAGGTGTTATATTCCATACTTACTTACATACTGCTATGATAAATACTATAAGAACTTTAATATCTAAAGCTCAAAGACAATTAAATACACAAAGTATAGATATAATTGATGATGATTCAGATACTAGAGGCCCTATTAATAAAATACTACAAGCTATACAAGACCCTACAGATAATACAGAACCTATAATTACTTTAGATATATTAAAGAATTATAATTTATCTGACTTAGAACATAGATTTTTAAAACTTCGGATGGAGGGGTTGACTATGGATGAGATTACCGCTATTCTTGGTGAGTCGGCTTACAGAATCCGACATTCAATTAGGGGCAAAGTAGGAGATTTTAATGCCACGACAAGTTCGACATAGAGATAAAAGCCAATTAGGACACTTAAAGATGCAACGTGTTTCATCTGCTAGACCTCCCGTGTATTCGGTAGTTGCAGTTAAGGCGGATCAAGAACCGATACAACTTGGGATGTTTGATGGAATTGATCATGCTAAAGCAGTTGCAGATGAGAACACAGTTGAAAATGTTTTTTGTATTGTGTATAGTGATCAAAATAGAATAGTTTATTCCACAGAGAGGTGATACGTGGAGAGTTTTGATTTTATAGAGTCAGGTATAGTATTTGGGTTACAGAATGCTAAGACGTTAAAACAATTTAAATATTCGTCTAATGACTTTGCAACACATGGTGATGCATATAAGTTTGTGATTGAGTATTTTGATAATTATGGGGATGTACCAACACCGGGAATATTAACTGAGAATTTCCCTACGCTAGACACATCTGCTCAAACGTTAGATTTAGAATATGCAGCCGATATATTTAAGAATCAGTTGTTATATAGACAGATTGTAGGAACGTTTCAACAGAATAAAACGTTATTACAAGAGAATCCTAAACGAGCCTATAGCTTAATTACATCTGGATTGAATGATATTGGAATTGTTTATGATGAGGATGTAATTTCCTATGATAAAACAGCTGAAGCTCGATTACAGGAATGGCGAGAGAAACGCCTTGTTCGTACTACTGAGGGAGGCTTACTAGGTATTAAAACCTCATTAGATACAATTAATAATACGGGTGTAGGGTGGATGCCGGGAGAATTAATATCTGTATTTGCTAGACCATCAGTTGGTAAGACATGGTTTTGTATTGAGTCCGCTGCTGAAGCGGCATTCAATGGGGTTAAAACGTTATTGATTTCTACAGAAATGCCCGAAGCACAGATTAGTTTACGTACGGATGTGGTATTTGCAAATAAGATGGGGTATGAGTTTTCCCATAGGGCTTTAAGAAATGGTGGCGAAATTGATGAAGATTCTTATAGAGAGTTTCTACTAAAGTTAAATGGTAGACCATTATTAATTTGTGACCATATATCAGGTCAAACCAGTATGACAATTGAATCGGTTGCTACATTAGTTCGTAAACATTCTCCTGAGTTTGTTGTTATTGATGGGGCATATTTAATAAATAGCGGTTCAGGACGAAGCAAACAAGCGTGGGAAGAATCACATACATTGTTTTACGCATTAAAGAATTTAGCTACAGCAACTAATTTAAGTATAATGGTATCTACACAGGCTAATAGAGCCGCTGCAGATATCTTTACACCACCACAAGCAGATCAAGTAGCTTTTGGGGACGCTTTATTACGAGCGTCAGATGTGTTATTATCTTTATGTAGGGTGCAGGATGATCCTATGAGAAGACTTTTACAGTATCAAAAATATAGAGATGCCGAATCCTTTGCCGATCTCTCCACACTAGAGTGGAATCCTGATATCGGCAGGATCAAAGAAGTACACCAAGACTATTAAAAGGAGGTTAGTATGAGTTTAGGCGATTGGCTAAGAGAACAGATAGTAGACGCAAGTACTACAATTGTTAAAACAGCTAAGAGTAAAGGCCCTGCAGGGAAACCTGTAACCATTACTGTTGCTGATATACAACGTGGAACTGTTCAAGATGCAGATGGTTATGTTAATGAAATCGTTTTATTTCTTAAAAAGAATAGAAAGGATAAATAATGACGGATTGGGCTTCACTTTTAATGGACGCTGGGGTCAATGTTCCAAATGAGACAGATGAGTTTAATGTACCCTGCCCATTCCATGAAGACGTATCTCCATCCCTTTCTATTAATATAGAAAAGGGAGTATGGATTTGCCATGTTGGATGTGGGCAAGGGTCACTCAAATTCTTCCTTTCCAAGTATTTAAATATTCCGTGGGCATCTATGGATCAATACCTGTTAAATCAGGAGTTTGACTTTGATATTAATATGTTTGGAATTGATGAAGAAGAAGAGCCTCTAGAAGAGGTAGACTTCGCATTTCGTGAGGGCTTTGTACCTGAGTGGATATTTGAACGAGGCTTTAATAAGCAAACACTATATAAATGGGGATGTGCTGTAGATGAAGAAAACAGTCTAATTATTCCAGTATACGAACAGAATAAATGTGTAGGTTGGATTAGTAGACGAAAATATTTAACCCCTAAATATTTATATTCAAAGGGATTAAAAAAATCTCGTATTTTATTTGGAGCCAATCATATAGAGCCGACAGATTTCGTCTGTGTTACAGAAGGAAGCTTGGACGCAATGTGGTTAGACCAATGTGGATACGCCTCAGTAGCTTTATTGGGGGCAAGTATGTCAAAATATCAGGAGGAGCTATTAGTAGATTTACCAACAAAAGAAATAGTATTATGTTTAGACAATGATTCAGCGGGTCAAATCGCTACAGAAAAGAGCTTGACGAGGTTGTCGCAGAGGTGTATAGTTAGCACCATAGAATTACCAAGGGAGCATAAAGATGTACAAGATATAAGAAATACAAAAATAATAGAAGCAACAATAAATAATAGATCACTTTGGTAGGAGGTTAAATACTACAATGGGTGGAATAAATAGAATACAGGCAAAGAGAGAAGAGATAAGACAGCCCCAACAATCAGACATGGCTCCAGCGAGGGAGATTTGGTTTAAGGATGGGGATCAAGCATTCGTAACTCCAATAGCATCGGGGGAAGACGGAGATAATTTACTAGATGAACTTTATCTATATACCTATAAATCAGGTAACAGATGGATTAATCTACTTGTAGATGATGAGGTTGATACAAGTGTTGTTCCTGACACGTATAGACCAGCCCATAAATTTGCGTTTTGGGGATATGTACATGAAGTTATTCATCCTGATAAGAGGAATGACGATTGGATTGAAGTAAACGGCCCCGGTGGGAAGAAGATGTACAAAGAAGAAGTTAATGACTTTAGAGTAATTGCATTATCATTTGGACGTAGCGATTACATTTGGAATCAGTTGGTAGACGTATACAACGATTGGGGTAAATTAAATGGTGGAGTAGTACGAGTTAAAAGAACAGGAGCAGGTATGTACGATACGTCATATCAAATTGCTCCAACGGCTCGTGATTCAGAGATGCCCGAAGATAGACAAGCAGACATTGAAGAACTACCACCTATTAGAGAATACTATCTAGGACGTTATGGTGGAGGAAATACGCCTTCTTCAAACAACGTAGTTAGTACTACAGAAGAAACAGCCAAAAGTTTATTTTAGAGGTTAATAGTGCTTGTTGATACCGTAGAAAACTATACGGAAATTTTAGAACAGTTACAGGATGAGAAGGCTTTAGTTGTAGATGTAGAAACAAACGGTCTGGATTCCTTTGGACATGCTCAAATTTGTGGGATTGGGATAGGTAAAATCTCAAATGACGAGACTTACTATTTTCCTATGCGACATCAGCAAGGCACTAATTTACCACACATACAAACTCAACAATTGATTGCTGTGTTGAATACTTGCCCCGTACTCATCGGATATAACATTAAATTTGATTTACATTTTTTAGAGAAGGAGGGGTTAGGGGTACAGAAGAAACGATTAGAGGACGTGATCGTAATGGTCAGATTGACCGAACCTACACAAGTAAGAGATTTAGACCTTACAAGTACCCTAAAACGGTCTTATGGAGAAAGTGCGGCACAGTACGATATCGAAACCAAAAAGTATTTGCGAAGTAATAAATGGAATAAAGACTTCTCCCTAGCCCCTCCCGATGTGTTAGGCGAATACTGTGAGAAAGATGTCCATTGGACAAGGAGGTTATATAGAGATAGATTAGGATTAATACATAAATCTCAGCAAGAAGCAGTTTGGGAGTTAGAGGTGAGTTTAACTCCTGTTTTATATGCAATGGAAAATAGAGGTATTTCAGTAGATACTGAATACGCCCAGACTGCTATAGAGAAAATCTTATCTCGTAAAGAGGAATTAAAAGAGAAAATCTATGCTATTGTTGGAGAATTTAATATAAATAGTACCCAGCAATTAGGGGCAGCATTGAATGAGCAAGGGATTTTCTCTCCTGAGAGTACTCCCAAGGGGGCGCAATCGTGGGGAGAAGCAGCGTTAGTTAAGATAGACCATCCTGTTGCTGGGTATATACGACAATATAGAACGTTAGAAAAATTAAGATCAACTTATTTAGAACCTCATTTGGAAGAGTCTGTAATCCATACAGGTTTTTGTAATTGGGGAACAGTAACGGGGAGGTTATCATCACGAGAACCTAACTTACAGAATATACCTAGGAATCACTTTAAATTAACTGATATTAAATTAACAGAGGAGGAGCGATTAGAAGTACTTCAACGAGTAAATGCAATACTAGCGGCAAAGGGAGACGCTGGCGTGGAGGAACTCAAGCCCGAAGTATTGGATACTTGGAGTTTTATTGGAGATGAGTCATACGACGAATCAGTCGGTAATCAGATCGCTATACGGCGACTGTTTAAACCACGAGAAAATTATTATCTGGTGGGATTTGACTACTCTCAGATGGAGGTGCGAGTCTTTTTAAGTTATTTACAGAATGAAGAAATTCAAAATCTTCTACGTAAGACTGATGTAGACTTTCATGGAGAGGCGGCAAAGCTAGCGTTTGGAGTTGAGGAGGATAGTTCAGAGTTTAAGTTCTATAGACAAATGGCTAAGGCTATAACCTTTGGAACTATTTACGGAATAGGTAATAAGAAACTAGCCATTCAATTAGGAACCACCCCTCGTGAGGCGGGACAGTATAAACGACGCTATTTCGAGGGGCTAAAGGGGTCTAAAGGCTTTTTTGATTCCGTAGTAAAAACAGTAGAGACACGAGGATGGATAAAGAATAGATATGGGCGAGTATATAGAATTCCTGCAGATATGGGCTATAAGGGTATTAACTACCTAGTCCAAGGGACGAGTGCAGATATACTAAATGAACGCCTAATAGAGGTGTCTAGGGCCTTAGAAGAGACACAGAGTAAAGTTTTATTGCAGGTACATGATGAAATAATATGTGAAATTCATGAGGATGAGATTACAACATTACCCACACAAATTACTGAGTTATTAAAAGAGAATAGTTTAAATATACCGTTACAAGTTGATATGGAATTGTGTGATCCTACATGGGCGACTAAGATAGATATGAATAAAGCTGTATTTAGTAGTCCTGCAGCCACACAAACCGTAGAAGACTATATAGATTGGGAGTAGTATATGCCAGCATTACCAGAGAATAATCCTCAATGGGGGGATAAATTAGAAATAGCTACAAGAATACAGGATTTAGAGGTTAGGATAAAAGAGATTCAAAATTTATGGTATAGAGCAGATGAAACTAGTAAATCACATAAGGAATTATATTCAGAAACATTGGATAATGTAATACGTTTAGCTGCTTTTGCCTCTGGAATAGGAGCAGATTTACATATTTATGTTTTGGAAAAAATTAGAAAATGGGAAAAGGAGACAGAAAATGACGTTTGAAGAATCATGTAGAGAGACGGCACAGGAAGTAGCAGAATTGATAATACAAAAACATAGAGATTATGGCCCCGATAATATACTAGTGTTTAAAGAACAGGGATTAATAGTTAGACTATGGGATAAGATAGGGAGATTAAAACATCTTCTTTGGACAAATTCTAATCCTAACTATGATTCTGTTGTTGATTCATTTACAGATATTGCGGGATATGGTATAATCGGGTTGATGTTACAGAAAGAAACATTTACTAATGAAATGACTCAAGATGGAATGTAGGAGGTAAGATGGCAAAGGTTAGTGTAAAATTAGGATTTACTTTTAGAGTGGGAGATTTAGCAACCAATCAATACGGACGTGTGGATTTATCTGTGGATCAGATAGACACAGAGTTACCGTTAGATGAGCAGTTAGAAGATTCTAAACGAACAGCTGAAGGAATTTGGACATTTGTTAAAAGCCAAATTGATTCACAAATTGATGAGGTGTTAGATGAAAATGGATAAAAAAAGCCTCGCATGGATTGGTATTGGAGGCATAGTAACAAGTATAATAGGATATGTAGCCGTTAGACAACAATTAAAATGGATGAAAGAACAGGCAGAAATTAATACGATTCCCTATCCTATTTATAATAAACGAGATAGGAGGGCATCACCCATATGGACAACGAAATATCGAGGGCCGTGGTCTTAGAAGCAGTTCTTAAAGAGCGAGAAAGACAAGACCTTTTATACGGCGATCAAAAAGGACACTCAGATGAATGGTGGAATGTAATTGCCACCGAAGAAAATGGAGAAGTAGCGAGAGCAATTTGGGAACAAGATAATCATCAGATGTATGCAGAGATTATTCAATGTTGTGCTGTCTATTTTGCATGGGCAGAAGCTATTCATAGGAGGGGGAGAAATGAAACAAACGGCTGATGAAGCTATTGAGCAACTATTAAAATCAAAGACAGTAAATTTAATGAGAGGTAATAGTGACGAATTTTCTTATGGAAGAATTGCTTTCAATATCCCTTCTTTGGATAATCTTACTGGCGGCGGTATTCCCAAAAAAAGAATGACCCTATTATATGGGCCAACTAACGTAGGAAAATCTTACTTAGCATCTCAGGTAGTGGCTAATATTCAAAAAGAGGGGGGTACAGCAGCTTGGATTGATACAGAATTATCGTGGGATGCTGCATGGGTAGAGCGTTGTGGAATTGATCCTTATAACGTATTGGTAGCACAGCCCACCAACGGAGAAGAGGCTATGGATACAGCCCGTGAATTAATGAAAGCGGGAGTAGACGTAATAGTATTGGACAGTATAGCGGGATTAGTTCCAACAACAGTTAATGAAAATGATTTTTCATATAGTCCAATCGCATGGCAAGCTAGATTTGTTAATAGTTCGTTACCAAAGCTATTACCTAACTTAAAACATGGTTCGGCGTTTATAGCGATCAATCAGGTACGATCTAGTATGGGGCCAGTAGCTCTTGACAATATGCCGGGAGGATTAGCTCAAGCGTTTTTTGCCCATTTCTTATTACAAGTACGGCGGAATGGGTGGATTAAAGAGGGTAACGATAATGTCGGCTTTGATATGGAAGTACGACTTAGAAAAAGTAAGGTAGGTGGAGAGAATTGGAGATCAGCAACCGTCCCATTTAGAGTAGAGGGGGGCATAGATATCATTGAAAGCTTTATTAGAGAAGGCTTAGAACAGAAGTTAATCAAACAGGCTGGCCCTTGGTACGAATATGAAGGGAATAAAGTAATGGGAATGAATGGAATTAAAAAGTTTTTTATTGATAATACAGAGGCGTTTGCTACATTAAAAAATGAACTTGCCGCCTAAAGACTTCACACCTCAAGAACAACAAATAGCCAAATGTTTAGAGGAGTTTGGTTTACGTTATAATCCTCAACACTACTTTCTTAACTACACAGTAGATTTTTGGATTCCTGAACTTAATATGATTATTGAAGCTGATGGAGTATACGGACATTATAAATCACGAGATATAAAAAGAGATATGGACTTAATGCAACTTTCCGCAGTAGAGTATATAGTTCATATTGAAGAGACTACATATGCGGAAGTAAAGGAGAGACTATGGCAGGTATTGCTCAAATTAGAGGAGGGGGAATAAACCCCTTCCCTCAAGATAAATGGTTACTAAAAGAATTAGATACATATTTAACGGGTGAGTTTAGCCCAATGGAGGCGGGGAAGTTCTACCCGTCAGCATTAGGAAACACTTGTGATAGGTATTTGTACTTAGCATATAATGGGTTTATTAAAGAACGACCCTTAGATGCAAAATTGCAACGTATTTTTGATAATGGATCGTATTTAGAAGAACGAATGGAAGATTACTTTGCAAATTTGGATATATTAATTTCTCGTGAATTGCGTGTTAAATTAGATTATCCCGTAATTTCAGGGCGGGTAGACTTCATATTAGCCCACGACATTTATACTGAAATTGCATTAGAGTTAAAGTCTATAAATACTCGTGGTTTTAATGCATTACAAAAATCACCAAAACCAGAACATATAGTACAATTGCAAATATATTTGAATTTGCTACCGATGGATCATGGTGTTATACTGTACGAGAACAAAAATGATCAGCAATTAAAAGCTTTTGAATTAGAGAGAAATGAAGCTGATTGGAAAGCAATTAAAGATAGATGTTTTAGAATTATGGAAATGATTGAAGTACCAAATATATGTGGAGGTAATAGATGGTGTCAATGCAAAGACGTGAAACTAACTGGACTCCAATAAAGGCTTTAGGGACGGCTTCCCGTCATGTAGAGTCTTTAATGATTCCAGAGTTAAATGTTAATTTAGATGAGCGAGAACATCTAGAATTTTCAGATTTAATGAACTCTTCTAATAAAGAGTTATCTGAATTTTTAGTAGTGTATGGAGGATATAAAGCTTATTTAGAGAGTCAAGTCGCAGATGCTCAAGCAAAGAAAAATGCTTTAAATGCAGCTTTTGATGAGGGATTTGCTACGGCTGTGTTTAGAATCGCAGATGAACGGGAAAAGGAGGGTTTAAAAAAGCTAACTCGTGATGAAGTACGAGGGGCAGTAATGGATACATATGATTCTTTAAAAGAATTAAAACGTGATATTATTGAACAAGAAGCAATTGAGACACGAATCATAGGTATTTTAAACACCTATACAACAGCATATAATACAGTTTCCAGAGTTGTTACTCTACGAATGGAAAATATATCTGGGAGGGCGTAATGAAAGGATTAATCCCCTTTACTGTGATCGTATCAATACTTCATTTTTTTGAAGACGCTCTTTTAATTATGTTGGGGCGATACACAGAAATTAACATATTAATTTTATTTATAGCTACTATAGCGTTTGGTTTTGTAGTAGCGGCAGTTGCGAAACATCCAAAGGTACATAAGGTGTTTCATGACTGATATAGCATACGTAGGATTTGATTGCTCTAGTAAAGCGATACATTGTGTTGTCTTAGATTCAGAGTATAATCTAATTACAAAGAAGAAATGGGCTAGTAAAGAGAAGACATTTGAAGAAAGATTCAAGGAATTTTCCATGAGTTTTTGGGCTGATTTGAGTAAAATATATATAACGGACACAGGAAAAGAGCAAGTAAAAGTTGCTATTGAGCAAGCTATTTTAATTCAAAATCCTAAGACAACTATCGAGATTGCTAATGTTATCGGTTGTGTTAGGGCAGGGTGTCATCGTAATAATTATGACGTTGTTGTTGTAGATAACAGACGATGGAAAAAGTCTGTTATTGGTAATGGCAATGCTAGTAAAGCGGACATTTTATCCCATGCAAAGGAGATATGGGGAGATGTTTTTGAAGAACAAGATTTTGCAGATGCTGCATGTATTGCGGCATGGAGATTAAAGGAGGATTTAAGTGAAAGCACAGAAAATGAATGATGATATTAGGATTCAATTTAACGAGAGTTACGACCCCCGTTTAACATATGAAGATAAGTTACCTGAAGGTGTAACAGAAGAAGATATCCAAGAGCAATTTGGTAAAGTTGTATGGTGTGAGTTTTATGATTGCTTTTGGAATCGACGAGTTAAAGATTTACAAAAGACATGGGGGAGTATTATAGGGAATAAGAATTATGAACCTATTGGATCAAACCCAACAGAAGCCGTATTTCAAGGAATATGCACTAGACCTGATGAAATTGTTTTGCGGTATAGACCCGTACGAGATACGTCGGGCGGTAAGGTAGATGTTCCATATTGTTATACTGCTGCAAAGAATGGTAAGACAGGGCATATAAGCTTTGCTAATTTATTACAATCAGACGGTACGCCAATGGGAGGAAATATATCTTCTCAGAATGTATCAATCGATGAAAACCATCCGGGACGTGGATATTACAATCTACCGTCAGGAAGACCAAGGATTACTAAGTACTAATGCCAAAGAAGATACCACAAAATATAAAAGATAAAGCATTTGAATTATATCTTCCGGGAGATAAAACTGCGGAAGATATAGTTTATTATTTAAATAAAGAATTTAAGATGAGTATAAAGCCTGTGACTATATATTCGTGGGCAAAACAAAATGATTGGAAAGCTTTACGAACTCAAGCAAGATCAACAGCGATTGAACAAGTACAGGAAACTGAGAGCCAACGATTTGCTAGATTACAGAGCGAACATCTAGATACTTATGAACAGATGCGACATAAATCTAAACATGAGTTAGACGGTCTTCTTTTTGATAGGGCAATAGATGCAGCAAGGATAGCGGATATGAGTATCCAAGGAGAGCGTAAGGTTATGGAAGGGTTGTTAGAGATGCAATTTATTCAAGACGTAATAAATGTTTTGATAGAAGAGGTATCAGACCCAGCGGTGTTGGATAAAGTGGCGATACGATTACGAACGTTAGTGACTCAGGAGAATTAATGTGGTTTTACAGCAGGAAGCAACTACTTATAATGATGCTTTTAATCAACTTGCAGAAGGAATTGCGTCGGCACAACAACAACGAGTAAAGGTTGGTAGCTTTTATGAGTTCCTTAGAGATATTTGGAGTCAAAGTTTTGAACATCCAGAGTACTTTAAGGCGTGGCATGTTGGGGTAGTAGCTGAAGATATAGAATACTGCCTTGAAAATGATTTAAATTACTGTGCTGTATTACCTAGGTTCCACTTTAAATCTACACTTTTAGGTCATGCTTTTAGTATATGGAGATTATTACAAGCAACTCGTGATATGTCAGTATTATATCTATCGTATAGTGATGGAATGGCTCAATACCATATTAATGAGATTAACAAAACAGTAAAGCGTAATCCTCAATTAATGGAGTGGATGAAGAATAGAAATCCAAAAGCGGACTATTCGTTCAGATATCATGTTAATAAACATCCAGTTGATATTATGCATGGAGGATTGTTTTCATTTAAACGAGGTATGCATGTTAATGGAGCTTTAATTGCAGATGACGTGTTACGTGACCCTGAGAACCCATTGAATAATACACAAATAAATAAGGTTGAAGATCACTTTTTAACAGAAAGTTTATTCATTCCGTTAAAAGGTGTACCAGTAATAGTGTTAGGAACTCCCATGATGCCGGGGGATTTGCTGTCTAAGTTACAGAACGATGATCGATTTTTAGCTAGGAACTTACCAGCTTTAGACCCAGCACCAGATCGTAGAGTTTTAATGCCTGAGTTATATAGTGAAGAATGGTTACTACAACAACAACGAGCTAGACCAAAATCATTTGCATCGGAGTTTTTATTAATTCCACATTGGTCAAGTGAAGCATATTTTGAGGAAGAAGATATTGACAAGCTACAGAATGAGGAGTTAGAATTATATCCTGCCTCAAAAAAGTATGTAAAGAAGGATGAGACGGAAGAATTATTTGCGGGGTTTGATGTAGGTAAAAAGAGGCATCCATCACACCTAGTAATTTTTAGACGAATAGGAAATACTATAGAACAGATACATCAATCATGGTTAGATGGTTGGAATTATTCTGATCAAATAGAATTTTTAAATGATATAGCGGAGAATTTTGATTTGACGAAAGGTTATATAGATAATACTCGTGGAGAGTTAGAAGATAGGGGGTTACACCATTCGTGGTGGCCTATGAATTTTACGAGAAAGAATAAAAATACAATGGCACAAGTTTTTGAACAATATGTCCACGGTGGACATTTACAGATATTGAAAGACGAGAGACAGAAACAACAGATTTTATCAGTTAATAATGAGCTAAAAGCACCCGAAACACCTATGGGTCATGGAGATGCATTCTTTTCCATTTCAATGGCATTGATGGCAGCCCATGAATCTACGGCGTACAGTATGAATGTACTTGGTAATGTCCAAGATTGGGCATCCGATATATTGGGGGAGACTAGTCAAAGTCCTAGTTTAGATCAACAGCAAAATAGCAGTCTTGTGGATTTCCAAAATTCTGTTATTAACTCAGATTTAGATATGTCAGATTGCCCGAAACCTAATTGTACGGATGAATTTTGTCGTCCATCTTTTTGGGTTCCAGCTAATAAACTTTGTTTAAAATGTAATTATAGAGGATAGGAGGTTTCCATAAATGACGACAACAATTTCCCCCCAAGCTGAGACGGTATTAGCACATCGCTATTATTTAAAAGATGATACTAGTGAGCCACTTGAAGATTCGGATGGATTATTTCGACGGGTTGCTAAAGCTATAGCTAGTATTGAAGATCAATATCTCACACTTAAAGTTGAGAAGGATTTATTAGAAATTGATTTTTATAATATGATGGCGGATTTAGAATTTATACCTAACTCTCCCACATTAATGAATGCTGGGACAGAACAAGGTACGCTTTCTGCATGTTTTGTTTTACCGTTAGAGGATAGTATGGAGGGTATTATGAAAGCAGCTACTGATGCTGCAATGGTACAAAAGTTTGGTGGGGGTACGGGGTTTTCGTTGTCTAAATTGCGTCCAAAAGGAGCAGCCATTAAATCCACACATGGTATTGCTTGTGGGCCAATTGAAGTTTTAAAAACCTTATCACGAGTTTCTTCTATGATCACTCAAGGAGGTAAACGTGATGGAGCAAATATGGCGGTCATGTCTGTGTATCATCCAGACATACTTGAGTTCATCGATTGTAAATCAACTGAAGGTGATATACACAATTTTAATATTAGTGTTGGTGTGGATCAACATTTTATGAAAATGGTTGAGTGGGATATGTCTTATGCATTAATTGATCCTAAGACAAAACGAGGAACAATTACAATACCAGCACGGACAGTATTTAAAAAAATATGTGAGGGGGCGTGGAAAAACGGAGAGCCGGGAGTTATCTTTTTAGATAATGTTAATGAGGATAATAAAGTACAGAATAAATTTGGCCCCATGATTGCAACTAATCCTTGTGGGGAACAACCTTTACTGCCTAATGAATCCTGTAATTTAGGGTCTATAAACCTTTCTAAATTTGTTATAGATAAACAAATTGATTGGAATCATTTGGAGAAGACTACACGATTAGCAGTTAATTTCTTGGATAATGTAATTGATGCAAATTATTACGCTACTCCTGAGATTGAAGAAATGACTAAAGCTACTCGTAAGATTGGGGTAGGTGTAATGGGGTTTGCTGATTTATTAATACAATTAGAGATTCCTTACAATTCTCCAAAAGCTCGAAGTCTCGGACGAGATATAATGAATTTTGTTCGGAAGGCAGCTGACGAGGCTTCTATAAATTTGGCAGCAAAACGTAGTCCCTTTCCAGCATTTGAAGATAGTACCTTTAATAAAATTACAGAAACATATCGGAATGCTTGTAGAATGACAGTAGCTCCAACAGGTACAATATCTATGATTGCTGATTGTTCATCGGGGATCGAACCAAATTTCGCTTTAGCGTGGGAAAAGCAGAATATTTTAGAGGGTAAGACATTAGTTTATATAAATAGTTATTTTGAACAAGCAGCTAAAGACGGTGGGTTTTATTCAGAAGGGTTAATGCAATACTTAGCTAATGGAGGTTCCTTACAAGATCGGGCAGAAGTTCCTCAAAATATTAAGGAACTATATATAACTGCCCCAGAATTAACTCCTGAAGAACATGTGTTAATGCAAGCAGCATTTCAACCTGCAGTAGATTCAGGAATATCAAAAACTATTAATATGCCTAATTATGCTACCGTACAAGATGTATGGGATACATATATGTTGGCATGGAAAGAAGATTGTAAAGGAATAACAGTTTATAGAGAAGGGAGTAGGGATAAAGAAGTTTTAGTAAAGGGTACACAAAGTGTTGACGGGTTTCAATGTTGTGAAAATCCTAGCATAATTTATCAAGACGGTTGCCATAAATGTCAACGTTGTGATTGGAGTGCTTGTGAAATAGCATAATGGGATTTCGTAGTATAATATATCAGGGTACATATCGGCTAAAACTGACTGTAGGGAGGTATATATGTTTAAACGACTTTTAAAGCGGGTGTTATGGATTCCTGACATTCATATGCCTGTAATTACGTTTCCAAAAATTGGCTTACCAAAAGTTAGAATACCGACGATTAAAATACCGTTAAAGAGAGTAAGTACAGTTTTAGGGGCTATCAATACATCATTATTAGTAGCTCTTGGAGTTATAGGATTATTTATATCGTATATTAATCCGATTCCTTCAATTACACCATATATCTCATTAGCTTTAGCTAATAATTTATTTGATGCTGTGATATATTTACAAGCGAATTTACTTCCGACTATTGGCGTATCTTCAACTTTAATTGTTTTTGGGTTACTTATCCATGTAGCCAACTTTAGGACGGCTCCAAAAGCTGTTTTACGATCTCCGATTGCTCTATATAAAAAGATTGTGGTGTGGAGAAATTGGGTGCTGGCTAAGATAACTTACTTAAACGAAGAGTCCGCAAAATGGAAGACGACGTTTAAAATTATGATGTCTCCATATACATTACTGAGAGCATTAGGATTTTCACCTCAGATGGCTATAGGTTTGTTAGCAGTTGGAGGTACAGCAGGAAGTGGAGTTGTAATTAATGAGACGGTCTTAGCCGATAGAAGCTTCACAAATGGAGACTCAGGCATATATGCTGCCCCTGCCCAGAACCCTTCTCCGACACTAGAACAAACAATGGCGTGGAGAAAAGAAAATAAAGAGGACAATACGTTACGAATTGTTTTATCTGATACACCAGTAAGAGAAATTAAAATAGAGAATGTATCTGTGGGAACTGTATATAATGGTTCAGCGATACCTTCATCAGCACATACTTCTGCTGGTGGTACTGCGGCTGCGGCTACAGCAGTATTGATTGGTGGTACAGTAGTAGCTGGAGAGAATGCTGTCCCTACCTTCCTAGAGGTGGGCGAATTACTGATCGAGAAATCGAGGTGTACGTTTATGTATTTTGATAACATTACGGCGCATACGATTAACGTAATTGGAAACGCTTCAGATGGACAGTCGATAAATACCACACCGGGAACCTCAAGAATGAGGGCAATCGGTGGTGGACATCATCAGGCTGAAGCGATGGTGACTTCAGGTGGATCGTACGATAGGATACATATTGATAGTCCAACCAGCGCAAAAAATGGGAAAATTGATAAACTAACTCTTTCAAATTTATATACTGAAGGGGGTGCTTGTGTATTTGATCGAATGAAGGTCGGTACACTAACTATTAGACTTAACGAAATAGGTGGTGGTGGTAACGCTGGTGTCTCAGACGGATTTGCTACTAAGGAATTTAAGATACACCAGAGCGTGACTGCAGCCAACTGGAACGTCTCCGATAACGTTGAGGTCGTTACTGGCGCACCTACGGCAACATTAACTAACGAATAAGGTGAAACGATGGGGTGGAAAAATTCAGACTTATGGGGACTGTTAATACAGCTAGCAGTCCTCTGTGGTATATCTGGATTAATAACAGTATTAATAAGTATTTTAGTATTAGGAGATTAAATGGCAAGAAGGACATGGACAAGGTGTAAATGTGGTGTTAAACTACATGTAAAGAAAGAACGACGATTATGTATTTTATGTGAACGTAAACAGAGGAAGGAGGGTTAATGTCTGATATAACGGTATTTACATCTGATGGTTGAGGCCCCTGTGCTATGACCAAGTCTTGGTTAACGAAACAAGGGCATGAATATACTGAATATAATATTTCAACAAACAATGAATATGCGAAAGATTTAGTACGCATGGGGTTTAGAGTCACTCCTGTAACAGTTATAGGGGATGAGATGATAGTGGGGTTTAGCCCACAAAAATTAGAGAAAGCTTTAAGTTAAGTATAATAAAGAATAGAATAGGAGAGTGTTATGGTATTAGGTAATATCTTACGAGAACGAGATCAGCAGTATGTGGCAAATAGGGATGACGCAACGCAGACATGGAGAGTATTAGATACATGGCATGATGCGTTAACCCAGATTGGGCCAGAAGATGAAATTCCTGATGACAGCCCAGCGGTAACATTGATCTCAGAAGGGGCTTTTATTGCAGTAGTAAGGGAAGCATCTCGTTTAGGAGTTCTTCAAAACGCTACATATGGTACAGGAGAAGCAGAATACGAAGCAATAATTCTAGAGAAGGAGCAGGAAATTCAAAATTTGAATGAACAACTCCTAGCTTTAGAAGAGGATAAATCTCAAGTAATTAGGAATGTTTCTCATTCAGAAGAATATGAATTAAAAGAGAAAGCGATGGCATCGATTCTAAAATTAGTATCAATGCAAGACATGACTAATTTAGGTAGGGAGTAATAAATGAAACTAGGACAATACATGCCCCATGTGCCTCAGATGGCACAGCAAATATCTAATCTAAATTCTGAAATGGAGATGTTGCAACTAATGAAATCTGGGGGAGATGTTGGGCAAGCCCCCACCATTGGATTAGACCATGTAGTTAATACGTGGGTACGTCATCAAATGGCGTATCGGCAACAACTTATCCAAGATTTACAAATGGTTGCATTTACAGTAGAAGAAATACGAGGCCCATTAAATCACATATCTAATGAAGTTTTTAGACGGGGGATTGATTTAGTACCGAAAGTAGAGAATCCCGATCATGAACAATTAAAGATTGTAGAATCTTATATGCAAGATTGTAATGTGTTTGATCAATCATTAGAAGAAGTATTACGACAATTTCACTTTGATGTTAATTCTATTGACGATGGTTTTTTATATTTAGCTAAGGAATATAGGACTACGGATGAAGGAAAACTCGTCTCCAAAATACAAGAAATACGACGGCTTAATCCAGCCCTCGTCGAGTTCGATCTTGACGCAGCTGGCTTACCGAAAAATGCACATTTTATGTGTCCAATCCACAGAGACGAAATCTATGACGAACCCACAACGTGTAGTGAAGAAGACTGTGGGCATGAATGTAAAGCTGTTATGTATAAGTATTATCATAGGAATAAGCATATTTACTTATTTGATTCTGAAGTAATACACGTTTCTAAATTTAATCCATCGGAAACATATGGATGGAGTCCAATCCTAACCATCTTTGAAAAAGCTTTAACGCTAATTGGAATGGATAAAAACCTATTTAGATATTTCTTTGAGAGGAGAATGCCCGCTTCAATGATGATGGTCTTTACAGATGACCCAGAAAGTTTGAAACGGGAACGAGAAAACATAGCATCTCAAACACGACAAGACCCGAACTATGTTCCTATGGTCGCAGTTTCTTCTCGTAATCAACGAGGGCGGGTAGAGATGTTACGACTATTCCACACCTTACAGGAGATGGATTACTTACCTGTTAGAAATGAAATACGGGAACGAATCGCAGCTATGTGGGGCGTAACTCCAGCATGGCAAGGCGCACCTGAAGCTTTTGGTGGATTATCCACACAGACTCAACAGTTAGTTGTTATGAGTCGAGTTGTTGAAGGTGATCAAAGAATCTTCCATGAGAAGGTATTCCCATTGTTATTAGAGAATATGGGAGTAACCGATTGGGAAATAGCATTACCAAATCCTGAAGAGAAGGCTGAAGCTACTCGAATTAGTTTCGCTCAGCAAAGGGCGCAAGTTGTAATGATGTATCAGCAATTAGGATTTGATGTACGTCTTAAAGATGATGAGGTTGGTTTGGACGAAGCCGAATTCGTTATCTCAGGTATGGCAGTTCCATTAGCTCAAATGCAAGGGGAACAAATGGCTATAGCTGTTAAACAGATGGAAGAACAAGCAGCTATGCAAGAAGAACAAATGAATGAAATGGCAGCACAACAACCGGGAATGGCTGGAGTTAATCCTGCCCCCGGAAATACAGGGGCTGCCCCAGCAGGAGGAGAAGGGCCGGGGGCAACTCCGCTTCAATTGATGTGGCAAAATCTTACTAAGGGTATGAATCCTGAAAGTACGCTTGCAGATATAACGGGGCGTAAAGAAAAGGATGTTGACCATGATGCTGATGAACGAGCTAGAAAGGGGGAGAACAATTCCTTTGGCTTACAAGATACTGGCACACCTCCGGGGAAACAATTATATACACAAAAACCAAAAATGTGGATGGAAGCATTGATGGAAAAAGGATATACAACTCCAGTAGTTAAAGAAGTTAGTCCTGATAATAAACAATTATGGTTTGTAAATGACGGGATTGATTATGTAGCTAACTTAAATGGTAGTGGTATAACCCATGTTCAGAAAGCTAAAATGGTTGATCAATCTCCACCACCTAAAATTAGTTATAACCCATCGCAAGTGGGGAATACTAGAGACGAGGATGAAGATGCCGATAACTAAGAAGTCAGATGGATGGTATTGGGGTGGGCAAGGCCCATTCGATTCCCGTTCTAAAGCAGAAGAGGTTGCTCAAGCAGCCCACGCATCAGGATATAATAAAATGAATAAAGCTTATGGGGAACCTTATAAGACCGAAAAATTTGATCGGAAACAAAATAAGCGAACTATGCAAGCAATGGAGAAAGAAGGCTTTGGAGGTGCTGTAGCTACTACAGGTATGACAGGAGACGGGGGTACAGGTAATAGTATCTTTACAGAAACTTATGGTGGCGATAGTGGTAAACGACGAAAGAAGAAAAAGAATACTTCTACGGATTTACAAGCACTATTAAATTTTGTTAAAGAAGATTTAGATGGAGATGATCTAACTACTTTTACAACAGCTTATGCAGATGATGGATATCCTGAACAAACTGAAAATAAAAAGAAAACTAAGAAACGTAGTGGTATTGAAAGAGCCGGGACATTCTTAGATGACTTCTCTCCAAAGATGGAGAAAGATGAAGAATCAACGGAACGATACAAACGAAATCGTAGACGACATACACAGGAGTTAATGGGAACAGCTTCTCCAACTCCTAATACCGATACTATTCCAACCCACTC